>SESC01000498.1_pt1 | contig 14172 bp, 15 predicted proteins | sample 3171431 | NCBI WGS metagenome assembly SESC01 (sample SAMN06051868, study PRJNA518727) | freshwater metagenome | biome: subpolar coniferous forest; feature: holomictic lake; material: water; isolation source: holomictic Lake 227, 8 m depth | place: Canada: near Kenora, Ontario | collected... | reverse complement strand
TGCCCGTATAACTATTTAGTAGACTTCTTTAGGGCCATTATGTATAATACGCTCACCAGTGGACCATAATAGGGCTTTTAATGGCAAATAGCATGACAGCAGAAGAATGGGAGGCAACACTCGGCCGGCAATTGCGTGACCTTCGGCTCCGGCGGAATGTAGATCAGCGCCAGCTTGCCGAGCAAGCCGGTGTAGCACTGAATGTCGTCAAAAATATAGAGGCCGGTAAAGGGGCAACGGTCAAATCGCTGGTAAAGGTATTGCGCGCCCTAGGTCGGGTCGAATGGATAGACTCTCTGGCACCGACGGTCTCCATCAGCCCTTTGCAAATGCTGAAATCTAAGCCGTCGCGGCAGCGGGCTTCCCGGGGAAAAGGAACGTCGCATGTATAAACCGGTTTCAACCATCGAAGTTCGCATTTGGGGAAAAACCGTCGGAGCCGCGGCTCTGGATCCCAAGCTGGGATACTACGTTTTCGAATATGACCGCATGTTCATTGCTTCCGGTATCGATCTTGCTCCTCTAACCATGCCTCTCGCAAAGGCACGCGAACCTTTTGTCTTTACCGACCTTCCGGAATTGACTTTCAAGCGGCTTCCGGCGATGCTTGCTGACGCCCTGCCGGATGATTTCGGCAACAGCCTGATCGATGCATGGATGGCCGGCAGGGGTGTTGCCAAGTCGCAAATCACTTCCCTTGACCGGCTGGCCTATATGGGCAAGAGGGGCATGGGTGCCTTGGAATTCAAACCTGCACGCTCTCCCGCCTCGGTCGGCAGTACAGCCCTCAAGCTTTCCCGTCTGATTGAAAGTGCCCGTTCCGCTGTGCATGGGAAGATCGGATCAGACCATCTGGCCAAGGCTGCGCTTGCCCAGATCATCCAGGTGGGAACTTCGGCGGGCGGGGCCAGGGCCAAGGCGGCCATTGCGTGGAATCCGACAACCGATGAAATCCGGTCAGGACAATTCGATGTGGAGCCCGGCTTCGAACACTGGCTGCTTAAATTTGATGGAATGGGTGCAGACAGGGAATTGGGAGGCTCCCATGATTACGGCCGTATCGAATATGCCTATTTCCTGATGGCCGGGGCCGCAGGCATCGCCATGTCGCCCAGCCGGCTGCTGGAGGAGGAGGGCCGCGCCCACTTCATGACACGGCGCTTCGACCGGGACGGCAATAAGAAGCATCACCTGCAAACCCTCTGCGCCATGGCCCACCTGGATTACAAGCAGAAGGCAAGCCATGATTACAACCAACTCTTCCTGACAATCCAACGGGTACTTTCGGGGTACCACGCTTTGGAGGAGGCATTCCGAAGGATGGCATTCAATGTGATGGCTGCCAATTGTGACGACCACACCAAAAACACCTCCTTCATCCTGCGCGAAGGGAAGGAATGGAAGCTTGCCCCGGCCTACGATGTAACGCACGCCCATAATCCCCGAGGCGAATGGACCCACCAGCATCTGATGGCGGTAAACGGAAAATTTTCCGGTATCTCCCGTAACGATCTGCTTACAGTGGCCGACCGTTTCGGCATTGGGACCGCACCGCAGGTTTTGAAGCAGGTCGGGGAGGCGGTTTCAGCGTGGCCGGATTTTGCCGCACAAGCCGGGCTTGGCTTGCACGAGGTCGGGAGAATTCTCGCTCACCAACGTGTACTCCGGGTCTGAATAGCAACGGAACAGAAAACATAGGGAAGCTACAACTACCTGTTCTTATTAGGAGAGCATGTAAAACCGGGGCAGGCAGTGAAAGACGGCTACGGTGGCCCTAGGTGACTTAAAATCCCTTACTTGAAGCAAACATTCAGACCCTTTATGGACTTTTACGGTGGATATGTTTGCTCAGTCTGACATGTTTTATTAGCAAAGCATTAGGGTGCCTTTGTTACGTATAGCACCTACAACTAAACAGCCTTGTAGACTTTGAGAAACAAGTATTACGGTTTGAAAGAAAGTAGTTAATTACTCAACTTTCGCAGGTGCAAAAATTTGAGTTTACGTGTAAACGAGATTTGACTATGGAAGAATTATGAGCAGAAAATATCGCAAAGAGAAGACATGGGAGTAACTATTCAATTACTCCTTGGACTTTGAAGACGCTTATGGCCAATCCTAATCAGACAGCCGACATCAAGGTGCAACTCTGTTGAGTGTGAACTACAAATACTGAATATCGTCATCGTGGGTTTGGTCATCCCAAACCGCCTAATAAACAATGACATCAATGGTCGGACGGATTTCACCGAAGCCTCGTTATTCAAATGATTAAAGATTTGATTGCTTTTTCTCTCAGGTGGAGAGGGTACTTGCGGCAAAGAGCGATTCAAAAATATGTGATAGTGCGCAGTGTCAGGGCTGAACTTGCTTGAAAAGTAGCTTTACTGGTTAATTATCCGACAATTATGGAGTTTTTATGAACTGGGCTGACGACCAACTAAAAAGCTTACCCCTCGACGAGCAGACTGCTTTAGAATACAATCTCATGTTTGCCTGCGCCGGGGCCTTGCTCAAAAACGGAGCCGAATCTAAACATAAGGATATTTCAAGACTTTTGTCCCTCCATGGTCCGGACTGGACGAACTTTGTTGACCGTCTCCATGAAAACCGCTTACTTCCCGTCGTCTATAAGGCCCTGGAAAAAACCAAGGAGCTGCCGGAGGTAAACGATCTACGGATGGCAATTCGGAAACGCTGGCAGCAAAACACTGTTCGGATGCTCTCAATATCAGCCGAGCTGGTCCGGCTGATCAAGGCCTTTGCCGCAGCCGCCATCCCGGTCATTGCCTTTAAGGGACCGGCCCTGGCCATGCAGATTTATGGCAATATCAACATGCGCTACTCTGTCGATCTCGACCTCCTGGTCTCTCCCACAGATCATATGCGGGCGGAAAATTTCTTGCTGGAGCAGGGTTATATTTATTTGCCCGGAGAGATCGCCTTCAAGAGAGGCAAACTTCGCAAGCACCTCACCAAGCACACCCACATGGTTCATCCTTCCACCCATATTCATGTGGAAATCCATTTCGAGCTCATCCACGAAAGAGATACCCCCCTGTTCGCCTTTGACGATCTCTGGCGGCAGCGCACCTGCGTCTCCATAGCCGGGACGGTCATTCCTACCTTGCCCATCCATGTCCATTGCCTTTATTTGTGCCTCCATGGAGAATTGCACTCTTGGGAACGTCTATGCCGGCTGTATGATGTGGCGTTCATTTTCGCTGCCATGGAACAGGAAGAAACAGCGTCCTTGCTTTCCTTGGCGGCACAATACGGACAAAGTGATGTCCTGCTGCAGAGCCTGCTTTTGTCCCACCTCCTCTTCGAATTGGATAAAATACCGGAAGGAGCAAGGAAAATGACGTCTGATCGTCAGGTCATGAATCATATGTCCCTTAAATTACAAATGATTGTTTCCTTAATTCCCGGGGCGGCGCTGGAACATCCCTGGCAGCGTAAATACTGGTTGAGGAAAAGGGCGCGCTGGGCGGGGTGTGTATCAGCGCAGGATAAATGGCAATATCTGGCCATGCATTTTCAACCCCGGGAACTTGATGTGGCGGCGGTCAACCTTCCGGATCGGCTATGGTTCCTTTATTACTTTGTAAGACTGTATTTGTTTTTGCAGCGGCGCTTCCGGATGTTGTTGAAACTCTCCCAATATAAGTGAGGACGGCGAAGACCAGAGTGAGCAGTAGATTGTCGAATTAAGATAAGGAGATTTATATTTCATTTCTCCGGTTCCATCTGCTGTCGCCACGATGTGGCGTAACGTCCTTGTCTGACTAATAGCTCTACATGGGATCCGGATTCGATGATGCGCCCCTTGTCCATCACGTGGATCGTATCCGCCTGCATCGCGGTCGTGAAGCGATGGGTGATGATCAGGGCCGTCCGGCCGGCGACGAGCGTGCGAAAACGGAGCAGCCAGTCCGCTTCCGCCCAGGAATCCATGGAACTCGTCGGCTCATCCATGATAATGAATTCCGCCTGTCTCAGAAATGCCCGTGCCAATGCCAGTCGCTGCCACTCGCCGCCGCTCAACTCAGCGCCGCCGAACCACTTTCCCAGCACCGCCTCATAGGCATCGGGCAGGCGGCTGATAGGCCCGTCCGCCCCGGCGGCCTGCGCTGCCGCTTCAATCCGGCCCATGCATGGACGGTGGTCGATGTCGCCGAAGGCGATATTGTTGAAGACAGTGTCATGATAGCGCACCGGCTCCTGAAAAAGTATAGTGATCCGTTGCCGCAAAGTCGGAAGTGAAAGATTCCTGATGTCCGTCCCGTCGATAAGCAGGCGACCTTTTTCAGGATCATAGAACCGACAGATGAGCTTGATCAGGGTGGTTTTACCGGAGCCGTTTTCACCCACCAGGGCGGTGATTTGTCCGGCCGGAATCCTGAGGTTGAAATTATCCAGGGCGGGACGGGAAGTACCGGGATAGCAGAAGGTGACGCCTTGAAGGTCCAGCACTCTATGCAGACCGGGATGGGGGAGCGGTGTTTCCGGTGAGCTGATCCGGGGCTGAAGGGCAAGAAATTCAAACAGGTTTTCCAGAAACATCATGTTGCGGTAGATCTCTCCGGCGCTGCCTAAAAGCGAGCGCATCATGCGCTGGCCCTGGTAAAATGCCTGATAAAAGAGGGCGAGATCGCCCAGCCCTACAGCCCCTTTCAACGCCTGAAGCCCAATCCAGACCAGAGCGCCCGCCATGCTCGCCAAACCGATCAGGGCCGCTACCGCCTGGGATGCCGCTTCACTGCGGGCAAGCTGCACCTGCTCCCGGCGTAATCGCCCGCGCAATCCCTGGAAAAGCGTCCGGAAATGCGGGCCGAGACCGAACAGCCGCATCTCCGCCGCTGCTTCACGCTGTGTAAGCATCAGATCGTAGTAGCTGGTTTGGCGGATGGTCGTGGTGTTCTGCATCCGCCAGCGGTGGAAGCGAATCGTGTGGTGGAGGACCACCAACAGGGCCGGCAGGGTGCTGAACGCCAAGAGCAGCGGAATCCATATCTCGAAGGTGAGGAGGACGCCTCCCATCGCCGCCAGCGTGATAAAGCTCTGCAACAAGGTTCCCGTGTTTTCGATCAGGGCAACCGGCCGGCTGAGGGCGTCAATCCGGGCGCGGTGCAGTTGATCGTAGTAACCGGGGTCGTCGTAAAAGGAGAGATCGAGCCGCATGGCCTGTTCATGGATCAGCGCATGAACGTGGTCCTGCACCCGCTCAGCCTGGGCCGTGCGCACCCATTTGCCGATGCTCTGGAAGACTTCAATGCCGATCAATACGAGGGCCATGGAAATAGCAGCCGGCAACAGTGGCAGCATGGCCTCCCAGCTACCCCCGGCGCCGATGATAGCCGCAATGCCGTCCACCAGCGTCCGGGTCAGATACACTGCGGCCACCGGCAGCAGTCCTTGGACCAGCAGCAAAACCAGCCAGACAATGGTCAATCCTCCTGCTGAATGATGAACTAATCGGAAGGCCCACGGCAGATATGGCAACTGTTGCCGGAGTTTCCTGGCGGCATCAATGAGTTGTCTAAGCATCTGGTGGATATTCAATGGATGGCTCCCTTTTCGCCGACGGAACATCACCGAAGCATCGTGTCATTTTCTTTGTAAAAGCTTCGTTTGAGAAGTTCCCTGAATATAAAACAATCCAGGATTTGTTGTGGATATGTTTTTCTAAAAGAAATATCTTCCATCTTTCCATTTAGACGTAATTCCCTAATAAAGTAAAAAATTGATGGTTTACAGTTATTGTGGTCGGTATGTAGTATTTCAGAAAACTCCTTTACGCTCTGCCTGCGAATGATGATTTCCCTGATGGTAGCCATGGTAGCATGATACGATATTTCGCCTGAAATGTATTGCTTAAGGAGCCTGCACTTGAATGTTTTGCAGACTTTAAAGCGTCTCGCGTCATTGTACAGCCTACACCGTTTTTCCTCTTGTCCCATGCAAGGTAGTTGAAAAAACTGCTTATCCCGAACTTCAACAGATTCAGCTCCCATCTGTTTCAGAAATGTCGGGTCATCACTTTTATCAATTTTGGCATGCATGAACATACTTCCATCGCAGCATAAGCCGCATTCGATGCAGATGTTGCTACCGTTTTCTCCATCGCAAAGCTGTGTGGTATTGGCTTCATTCATCAATTAAAATTCTCTCGCGAAGACATCTAAATGAACTACCCCGCAGCAAGCTACGGGGTATCTAAGACATCGAGGAACGAAGCAAGCTTCGGGGAATATAACCCTGAGAGATTTAACAAATATGTTTAATATAAAGGGGTGAAGGAGATTTTCCATCAGGCAAACGTGGCGACCACCGTATATTGCCGATGGCCTTTGCGGCCAGTCAAGATAAGGTCGCCGCAGCGAAGCCAGGCATGGGCCGCGAGCTTCTCAGGATGTACGTCAGCTTTCGCCACGCCGAGATAGATCGTGCCGGCAATATGCCGTTGTTTGAGCATCCATTGGGCAGTCACTGCCTGCGGCAGGCAGGCGCTCTCCCAAGGGGTATAGTTTGCAGCCGAAAGGACGGCATGACCAACTTCTCGGGCGAGATTCAAATTAGATACGCTGAGCTGCACATCCGCTTCGTTCATATGCCTGCCCAATGAGACGGCCAGCCACTTGAACGGTAGGGCAAGCACGGCCAGACGCGCAATCCCAAGCAGCGCAAAGGCTTCCAGCAACAACAGCCGCTCAGCGCATGTACGTCTGTGCCATTTGGTGGGGGTGCCATGAAATGTTTTGAACCATGCCATCATGCTGGTATTATAAGAGTTTTTTCAGCATACACCGTCCTGCGGATGGGAAGCTTTTCTTTTCTTAAACCGGATAACTCATGTTCAGAAATCCAGTTATCATACTGAAGCATACTTGCGAACACTCCGCAATGTATGCAGGGCAGATCATTCCGTGGCGGTCTATGCCCTAGGAGCATGGCACGGGCATAGACCATCTTTTCATTATTGAAATGATCCAGAAGGTCGCCCTCAAAAACGTTGTCGGCAAATGCCAGCCAGATATTGCGGCTGCACCCCAAGAGTTTGCCGTCCCAGTTAATCTGGGGACTGTGCCACAGGTCGTGGCACAGGTGCCGCATATAGTGCCTCTTTTCGTGGTTCAGGTATTCGTCCCGGTCAGCGTAGCCCGTTATTCCACGTGCGATCCCGGAGTCTCCGGACTGTATCCCCCTTGAGAGACAGTCTAGCTTGTAGTCTACTTCCATGTTCAGCATTCTAGCCAACAAGGAGACCCGATCCACCTGATGCGCATTATGCGGGAAAATAATGCACTGAAGAACAAGACGGGGAAAGGGCGATTTGCAACGTTCCTTAAGGGCGTTTATCTTTTCGATGTTCCTGATGACCTTTTTCAGGGAACCGCCAATCCGGTATTTTTCATACACTGCCTGGGTCACGCCGTCGATTGCGCAGCGCAGCCTATTTGTTCTGCCAAGCACAAGGGCTTCCAGAGCCTCATCGCTTGCGTTGTTTAGGTTCGCTCCCTCATCGATTTCGGTGACAATACCTTTCTCATGGGCAAAAAGGAGTATCCGGGGAAGGTCTTTGTTCAAAAAGACCTCGCCGAAGTTGCCCAGTTCCACCTTTTTGATCCAGGGATTGCGGTGGACAAGCTCCCGGAAGTAATCGAACTGCAAGGCGCCCCTTCCAATAATAGATGTCTCGTGGCCTATGGCCTGGCACAAGGGACAGCGCAACTGACAGAGGGAACACGTATCGATTCTCACGGAGGACGGACGAATAGGGGATCCTGCAGAGCGGTTTTTCCTATCGCTCGTATCTGTCACGCAAAATCCTTTTTTATGAGATTCTGCCTGTCCATGACTTCTTCCTCTGTCATCCAGTTTTCATAATACCCCATGGCTTGATAGCATTCACAGCGGACGCAGGGGACGTCCTGCCTTGGCGGCCTCCTCCCCATGAGCATCTCGCGGGCATAGACCATTGTCTCGCTGTTTAGACAATCGGCAAGATCTTCGTGAAAGACATTTCCGGGGAAATAGCCATAGTTGTTATTGCATGAACACCCGACAATCCTTCCATCCCAGCCTATGCGGGGATTAATCCATAATTGCGGGCAGAGTCGGCGGAAATAATGCCTTTTCTCCTGCCGCAGGTACTCGTGCCTGTCCGCATACCCTGCATATTTCCTGATTTTTTCCCGTCCTTGATCGGACATGTCTTCGGGGTAACGGTTCAGCCTGATCTCAAACAGCGTGTCCAGCATACGCGCCAAAAGTGCGGCCTGATCGATTTCCTGGATATTTCCGGCCATGGGGATAAACTGAAAAATTAGATAGGGAAAGGGTGTATGTAACTGTTTCTTGAACTCGTTTATCCGCTTGATACTCCTTATTACCTTTTTCAGGTCGCCGCCCACACGGTACATCTCATATGATCTCTGTGTTACGCCATCCACTGCACATCGGATGGCTCTAACACCGTAGCGGACCACGGCCTCCAGGGCTTCATCAGAGGCAACATTCATATTTGAGCCGTTGGCCATGGTGGTCATGATGTTTCGTTCATGGGCAAACTTGAGCATATCAGGAAGATTCCTATTCATAAACAATTCGCCCCTGCCGCGTAGATAGACCCTCTTGATTTCCGGATAGCGGTCAAGAAAGTTCCGGTACTCGTGTAAGGTCATGAAACCCTTATCCCGATTCCCGTCGCCATCTCGCGCCGGGCATTGGGGGCATCTCAGATTGCAAATCGTAGACGGTTCCAGCCCTATGAAGCTTGGGAGGGGGACAATTTGTTCGCGATGCCGCACCATATCAACAGGCCTCCGCCAGTAGCAAGCACTGCTGCGCAATATCTTCCACACGGCCTGCGTTGTTCTCGTCACTGTATTTATGCGCCAGGGCCCGCACGTTTTTGACGAGTAAATCGTTTGTGTACATCTCGTTCACCTTCCCTTCCATATCGGGATTCATATCAAACCAACTGATCATAGTGCAGAGCCCCTGGGCTGACAGGCGATAGGACAATACGGCCTGTTCCAACTGGGAGGGACAAAGCATGAGGGGGACGCCGGCGAGGAGCATGAGGGACGCCGTATTGACCCCCCCTTCCGTCACGGCGAAGAGGCAACGCTCCTTCACATCCCCGAGATTCATCGGGGAGGCCGTTATGCAGATATTTTTCCCCGTGCCTATCTGTTCCATGTGATTCACGTTTATATCAGGGACAAAGGCAAGAACCGGCAGATCCAGTTTTTGCAGCGCCTCCAGCAGCGGCTGAAAGACCCGGTGACCCGAACGCATGTAAACATAAACATTCTCCCGGTCTTGGGACGGCCAAGGCGCCGAAAGACCTTGGGCGTCACTGACGACCGGTCCTATGTATTTTGCCGTCTCCCGTCCACCATAGTGGTCAAACTCCGGCCATGTACAGAGGAATATTGATGCCCCGTCGAAGATATCAGCCACGGAACCCAGCGACATGCATCCCGCTTCGGCAAGGACTTGGTTCACCTTATTCAGGAAGGCAGCCTCCTTCTCTGCAAGCCTTTCCGCCGACAGGGCGAACCATGGATGGAGGAAGGACATGGGACGAGAAAGGGGAGGAATACTGTAGCCTGTGCCGATGGCCGCGCGGGTAATGTCCATATCTCGTGCAATAATGAGCGCTGTCGGCGCGTGTTCGGCAAGAACCAGATCCGGCTGTGATGACTGCAATAATGACCGCCAGGCATCCAAATGGCTTAAGAGATAATCCTCTCGCCCGTAGCCGTTTTTCAGCAGATTTTGACCGTAGGTCTGAGACAGGGGCGAGGATGTCGCCGGAAGGGGCCACGTTGGAGCGTCCAGAGAAGTGAATCCTTCGCTTCTCACGAGGCTGGCAACCGTCTTACGTATCCCGGCATAAGCCCACAGCACTTCATGCCCTTTGTCCCGTAACACACGGGCAATGGGCAAGAGCCTCATGACATGACCGAGGTTGCTCCCCAGTTCCCAGCAGAATAGTATGCGGTTCAAATAACTGACCTGTCAGTTCGCTTACAAATGACTTTACAAATCAGGAATAGCCGGTTCCATCATTATTCGAATTTACACCTGCTTGCGTCTCTTCCACAACATCCCAATCCCGAATCGTAGGAGATACCCATTCACGTTTTTCTTCCCTATCGTTTTTCTTCCCCACTCGTCCCTCAGTCATAGTCTGTTTCTCCAAAAGATAATTTTTGTTATTTTACCATGACGATCCTTCGCGCAGAAAGTTCTCTTATATAGTTCATGAGTTCTCTCTCGATCACGTCCCTCTCAACATTGAATCGGCTCTCCAGGATATCGCATATTGATGCGATGGTTTGAGGCATATCGAGAATGCCCCAGATCTCTCCGCCCGTTTGATTTAACTGGTAATACTTGCCGGTTTCGATGCTCATCATCATAATGTCTGCGTCAACAACCCCGGCGACCATGTCGTCGTTTTTGGTGATCACAGAATCAAGGTTGATTGTTATCTCGCCCATTGCACCTCCTCTACGGTTTAAGTGTACTTTTAACACAAATCTCACGGGTAAGCAATTCTTCGATCATCTCCGCCAAACGGTCCGGATGGGGCTTGGATTTAGACAGCTCCAACGAAAAAAAAGGTATCTCATTTACAATATGCAGGATAGTCTCGAAATGGCGCGCCGGCTGCCCCATACCGGCAAGAAACTGGCGACAAAAGATATGATGGTGGAGAAGGTGAAACGCCTCGGCACCCCGCAGTCTCCTGATCCGCCCAGCAGACGAACCACCCATTGAGAGCATAAAAACCGCGCCAAGAGGCTGGGTGTTATGCTCAAAATGCTTTTGCATAAACAGACCTGTTTTATCTCCGCACGGCAAGAAAGGCATATCCATTATCCAGTCTTGGGGCCAGAGCCCCAGCGCTTGTTTCGTAAGTTTCACCTCGGGACATCCTGGCAGCACATGCAGCGCACCCCCCGACATGACAATGGCCGACAGATTATCGTCCAGCAACCGGCATCCCCGGCGGAGCAAGGCGGCGGCCAGGGTGGATTTGCCTGTTCCGGAATCGCCACAAAAGGCAATGCAAAAACCTTCTACGGCAGTCACGACAGCCGCGTGCAGAGGCAGGACGCTCTGCTGATGGAGCAGGGCCCCCATCCCCCATCCGAGGAGGAGCATCCGGACATCGTCCTCGCTACTGTCCGTGTATGGCTGAACGAGGATGTGCCGTCCATCAGAGACGAGCAGGCGCGCAATCGTATTAGTTTTTATCATAACAGCATGTTCCACAGCTTCAAACAGGAATCCCTCGCGCTTGCCGGGACATGTGATATCAGGAACCACACCTTTCTCGATGATGACATCGGGGACACCGTCGCCGCTGTATGCATAGAGTTGCGGACACTCGATCTGTGATGACAGGACGAGGCCGTAAAGGGAGTAACGATACTCTACGCTCCGCCTCATCTCGAGCTTAACCTCCCGGCGTCCTCGATGAAATACCCGCACATGACGCCACGTAGGAGAATCGTTGCGGCCTGTTGGGATGTACGCACATTGACCTCCGTCTGAAGATCTTGCCAGACGCGGCGCATAAGATCCAGATCCAGATACTGCGGCGCCTCCCTATGGACAGCGAGACGACCAAGGACGGCTTCCATCTCCTCCGGGTGGCGCAGAAGACGGAGCGCCACATCCGCCGCCTGCCTGCCCCTGATTTTGTTCCACTGCACCTCCGTGGGAAGCAATCCCTCCATGGCCCGCCGGATGAGCATGCGCTCGCCGCCGCCCAGGGTATCCTGCTCCCCGGGAACGCTCAGGCAATATTCGAGAAGACGAATATCAGCTGTCGGGTCCCGCACCTCCAACCCGAAAGCGGCCCCCATGACATGCCAGATCGGGCCGACCATTGTCCCATTGCGCAGTATAGTCAACCGCCGCTCCTCAAAAGGATCTATCACTCGGTTGAAGGTCGCGTCGTGGCCCGCTGCTTTCATGGCATTCAGCAGTCCGATCCGGGCGGCGAAGGCGGGGTGAATAGCGGCATAATCGCCCCATGGTGGGACGGTGGCCTTTAACAGCCCCTGACCACGCTTCCAGTAGGGCCTGAGGAGCGGCTTGATCAGTCGTTCCGCTATCGTTCGAATCCAGGAGCGGCCATTCCGCCTTTTCCACTTTGTCAGGGCCTTCATGCCCTCATCCCATTTTCCCGTGGCAAAAAGCCAAAAAATGCGATCCTGCCCGCCACTCCACGATACGCCGCCGTTGCCCAACTGTCCGGTGAGCATAACTCCAATGCTTCGTCCCCTCGCCGCGTCATGGACAGCCATAATCCAGAACTCGTTGGCCGCCGCGTGCTGGGGGGAGTGGGCTATCTTGACCGCACGTTCGACGCCCGCCAAAGGGGTCACGGCCACAGCACTGACTGGGATGTGAACGATGTTATTATAACGAAGAGAAACGGCCCGGGCAAGGGGCCATTCATCCGCCAATGCTCCTGGCACGAGATGATCCGCGGGGAAGAGCGGCGTGGAGGTAAAGGCCGTCAGGGTCTGTCCCTGCTCTTTCAGGTCTTGCGCTGCCAGAACCGTTACGGAACCGGAATCAAGCCCGGCACTCAACGTCGTCCCGACAGGATGGCGGGATCGAAGGCGGGCCTTCACGGCAGCCCTGTAGTGATCGAGGAAGCCGGCCACATATTCGTCGTCTGTCCCGTACACCACAGCAGGGACTTCCTTCAGCTCCCAGTACTGCTTTTCCCGCAGCCCGTCAGGCGTAACACTCAGAGAACAGCCAGATATAAGCCTCCGGATATTCATCCAGCAAGTGCCGTCCTCATTCCCCATGGAGAATATGGCCAGATAGGAGGCAATATGTTTTTCATCAATCTTCCGCTCGATGTCCGACAAGGCGAAAAGCCCCTCCGGATCGGAGGAGAAAGCGAAAAAGGGCTGCAGGTAATAATAATAAAGACCCACATTTCCCAATTGATCCCGGGCGAGAAAGAGTGTGCGCTTCCGGCTATCCCAGGCGGCAAAAGCCCAGTCGCCGAAGAGACGGCCTGGGGTCCCTTCCCCCCACTTGCGGTAGGCATAAAAAGCCAACAGTCCATCGGGGCGCTTTTCCCGTTCCGAGGCGGAAATTCCGAATACATCACAGAGTTCGTCCCTGTTGTCGAGGCGGGCCGCCGCTGTGAACAGGATTCCCTGTCTGTCGTCCTGCAGGGGCATGAACTCGTGGAGGGACTCGGGGGTTGCGGCGAGGTTGGCAAATCCCATGGCTGCCTCGCCGCTTTGGACAAAGGCATTCCCATCTGGCCCCCATCGTGTCATAGCTTGGGACATAGTAGCCCCCGCATCACAGGATAGGGGACGCCCGTTAAAATACAGGCATCCGTAGATGGCGCTCATGTATGGTTCCTTCCGTTCTGACAACCGGTAGCGTCTTTTTAATTGTAAATTTTAAGGAATGCCGCACTATGTGTCAAATAATATCGGTCCGTAAAATGCTGCTTACCATCTGGAATCATGCATTTTCGTCAAGGATGACTTTTTACTGATTACAGGAAGTTAGCTGCAGCCCCGTTCATCCGAAAAATTTCCCTCCCAAAGTTGAACCTTTGAAATGGAAATACTCAAAAAGCCCCGAAAAGTCCAACGATATATTTATCGGCGATTTGCAAACCGGAGAACACATACCATGACGGGTCAGCAGTGCGAGCCACCGAAAATGCCGAGTTGACCATATTTGAGAGTTCATCCTCGACGGTGGCCAAAACAGGACAACGCCCAGGCCCTCCACGTCACACAAGGTGCAAAGCATAGCGACAGGTAAACGTAAAATGTGCGTATCACAAGCAAATAAATGTAAAAATCTGCTTTGTAAAAAAGTAATATGCCATTATAGTAGGTCAAAAGGAAACTCTTGCGGATAAGAATTAGAAAGGGAGATTATGTCGTCACCATTAGAAGAAGTGAGTACAATGGCCTTCATGTATGGTATCCTTCGTCAGGTGGTACGAGGTGTCGTCAAGATCGTCAAAGATATGATATTTAAGTGTTCTCTCAGTTGCTGCTGTTTGCGGCATAATTCAATCCCTCGCTTTGTTCGTTATTTATGTCCAGTTTATGGCCTGCCGCCGAGAGCATCAAAGCGTGAATACTCGCC
>SESC01000494.1_pt1 | contig 14237 bp, 11 predicted proteins | sample 3171431 | NCBI WGS metagenome assembly SESC01 (sample SAMN06051868, study PRJNA518727) | freshwater metagenome | biome: subpolar coniferous forest; feature: holomictic lake; material: water; isolation source: holomictic Lake 227, 8 m depth | place: Canada: near Kenora, Ontario | collected... | reverse complement strand
AAAAATAACTGCATGAGGCCAAAAGGTGATGCACCAGGGGCCATGAAAATATGAAAGGCCACATTTTTCGCTCGCTAGTCTTCCGGATTTACAATTTTCAGGACAAAAAATTGGATGGTCAGGCGTCAGTGCCCGCGCTGGACCCATCGGTTACGGCAACACAGGCGTTACCATTCTCCTCGTCAGGTGGCCACTGAAAATACCGGGGCCGTTTTCTTCTCCATCCGGACAACGCAACAGGTAGAGACTGGGCCCTCGTATGAAAAGAGGATTATCCCGGGCCGCTAGTCACCCGCGACACGTTAATCCCGAGACGGTTATATAATACGTCCACACCCGGCTTTGCCCCAAGGAAATTATTCATGAGGGTGTTCCCGTCCTCCATGTTGCCCTTTGCAAGGATCTCCTGCCTGAACTTCATACCTTGGCCCTGGTCCGTCATCCCGTCCTTCTTGAACTCATTGACGATGTTGAGGGCATATACCTTCGACCAGAGATACCCGTAGTACCCGGCATCGTAGCCACCCATGAAGTGCCCCATCGTGGCGGGCTGGTGGGTCCCCGCAAGGGGTTTCATCCCCTTGATCTCCTCGTATGTCCGGAACCAGACTTCCGTTGTGTTGACTGGTCCGTCGGCAGAATGGAACCTCATGTCCTCTAGTGCATAGGCAAGCTGACCACTGTAATAACTCCCGATCCCGACATCCCTGGCGGCGATGACGCGGGTCAGGAGATCAATTGGGATCTTCCGGGAAGTATTCGTATAGTGACCGGAGAGCGATTCCAGCACCTGCGGGTCCCAGACCCATTCTTCCAGGGTCTGCGAGGGGGTTTCAACGAAATCTTTCTCGACGTTCGTTCCTGAAAGGGTGCCGTAGGGCGCCCTGGTGAGGAGGTCGTGCATCGCGTGGCCCGTCTCGTGGAAAATCGTCTCCATTTCATATGGGGTCAGGAGGGAAGGGGTATCTCCGTTTGGGGCATGGAAATTCCCCATAATCGCCACCACGGGGACTGCATACGTGCCGTTCTTCATCCTTCCCTTCGTGAGGGTAGATTCGGCGAAATGCCCGTACTTCCCCTCCCGGGGATAGGGGTCGAGATACAGGTACCCTATTGTCGAATTGTCGGACTGATTACTCACGCGGTAGAGCCGTACTTCCGGTGACCAGGCCGGTGCACCCTTCACCTCATCAAATCGGATCCCGAACAGGGACCCGTATGTGGAGAACAAACCCTGCAGGACTCCGTCCAGGGGGAAGTACTCCCTGACTTCATCTACATCGTAGGAATACTGGTCCTTCCGCTGTTTCTCCTGCAGGTACAGGATATCCCATGGGTCGACCACTGTTGCATTTGGATCGAGGCTTCTCCTGATAGCGAGAAGTCCGGCCAGCTCGGCACGGTTCTTCTCCACCAGGGGTCCTTTCATGGCAGAGAGGAATGCCATCACCGTGCTGGTATTCTCTGCCATCCTGCCATCAAGCTGGTAATCTGCCCATGTCCCGTACCCGAGTTCCCGGGCGATCTGCTCGCGAAGAACGATTGCTTCTTCCAGGAGGGCGATGTTCCGTTCAGCCTGGCGGTTCAGGTCGGTTGCATACATTTTCTTACGTGTCTCATTGTTCCCTGCATATGTCATCACTGCCAGGTAATCCGGGTATTTCATGGTAACAAGATAGGTACCCCGGGGTGTCTGGCTGAACGTGGCAATCGATGAGGTCGGGACACCACCCAGTTCTTCTGCCGTGAACTCAAGTGTGGTATTGTCGTTGTTCAAGTTGGCCGAAAATTGTGATTCGAGACCGCTCAGGTTTGCTTTCATTGCCCTGACCCGTGCAAGCTGGTCCTCGGGCAGTTTAAGCCCGTTGTGCTCAAAATCCCTGATTGTCACATTGTAGAGCCGCGATTCGTCCAAGGTCCGGGGGGTCTGCCCCTTCATAGCATCATACAGGTCACGGCGGGAATACGTGTTCGAAAAGAAGATGTTGGTTGCCTGGTCGGTCGCCATACCTTCTGCAGAGATTCCAGGGTCCGGGTAGACATACCCCATCAGAATCAGTGGCTGGACCGTATCCAGGTAATCGGTTGTCACGCGGTCGAACGCAAGGAGCGTATTGTCATACGTGCGTTGTCCCGGGGGGATGGCGGCAATCGCGTTGAGTGAGGCATTCGCCTGTTGTTCAGCCGCAGCGCCGGCACTGGTAATCTCACCCGGAGAATAATGAGCCTGGATTGGCCCTGCCCCCTTCGGGGTGACATTCACTTGAGTGACCGCCGGCGCGCTGTTCTGCAGGCATCCTGCCATCATAATGACGATAAAAATCAGGGCGACCGTACAGAAAGCAGAATACAGGCGAGTTATGGGAGATTTTTCAGACATAGAAAATCAGTTACTGTTCTCTTGTGGTGTTATTGAGAATAATCCCTTCCGTTTTGATATTAGTCACCTGGTTGTCCCGGGAGGGTGGCTGACCCGGGCCGGGGATGACCACCTTTCCGATATCCTGGCTGAACCCCGGGTCCCTATCAGGTTTTGTTCCTGATGAATGACCACTCCTGGAAATCTTTCGTGCTGGTGCTTAATTGCTGGGGGACACAACGGCTTCCTGCATCCCTGGCAGTCCGGTTCCGTTTAGTTTATGCATTTCGGCACTAACACTGAATAAAATTAGAATTCTTCCGGAGTGAACTGATGAAAAACGAGAACCAGAAAGCACGGGATGATTTTCTCTCCCATGCAGATGCAATCAGCGACGATATCCTGGCCGATACGAGGGAGATGCTTGGGAGCATGCCGTTTATCCTGCCGGTCCTACGGGAAAGGCCTGCATATTTCGCCCTGTCTTCACTTGCAGATGAGATGGTCTGCCGACCAAAGCACCTGTCCCCGAAGATCGCTGAACTGGTTGCACTGGCTGCAGCCGCAGGTACCGGCGCAGAATTCTGCATGAAAGTACATATCCATGCCGCGGCAAAAGAGGGGGCCAGCCGGGATGAGATTTATGATACGATCATGATCGCTGCACTTGTCGGGAAGACCCGGGTCCTGGCGTCCGCACTCCGCGAGCTGTGCGACGCATACCCCCTCGATACAACAGGGTCGCAGGTACCCCGATGAAACCCGTTGTCATTCGTGCAGGGAATTTCTGGGACGGTATTTCCAGAAAACCTCACGGGCCACGGGAGGTCCTGGTGCTAGGAGAGACCATCGCTGAGATTGGAACAACTGTCAGCGAGCCTGAAGGGGCGGAGATTATCGATCTGCCCGGTCATACGGTTACGCCCGGGTTCATCGACTGCCATGTCCACCTCACCCTCAGGCCGGAGCTGCTCGGCAGTTTCTGGAGTTATTCCCCCTCCTACAAAGCCCTCCTCGGTGCAGAGGCGCTCAGAACTCTCCTGATGAATGGTTTCACCACGGTGCGGGACTGCGGGGATATGGACCTCCACGGGTTTACGGTCCGCGACCTTAAACTGGCGTGTGAACGTGGTATCATACCCGGCTCCCGGCTGGTCTGCTCAGGTCACATGATCTCTTCCCGCGGTGGTCACATGAATGCGATGCTCTCCCTTGCCCCTGATAATCATCCGTGGGAGAATTGCCTTGCTGACGGGCCGGATGAGATCCGCAAAGTGGTACGGAACGAGATTAAACACGGGGCAGAGTGGGTGAAATACGCGGCTTCGGGGGGCTTCTCCACCGCAGGCGATGATCCCCTGCAGGTCACCTATACCCAGGAGGAGATGAATGCGCTTGTTGCAGCGGCAGGGGATTTCAACCGTCCTGTGGCAGCACATGTTTTCGGGGACGAGGCCACCAGGAGGTCGGTCCAGGCCGGGGTGAGATCAGTTGAACATGGGAGTATGGCATCGACTGCGACCCTTCGCCTTATGGAGGAGAAGGGCGTGTATATCGTTCCCACCCAGATCATGGCGACACGACCGGCCCGGTTGGCAGATGATGATGCCTTCTGGCAGGCACTTAACACCCCTGCACATATGCGGATAAAAGTACGGAAATACCGCGACAGTCTCCTTGACGGTGCGAGGAACATTGCATTGAGTACGGTGAAGATCGCGTTCGGGACCGACTTAGGGATCTTCTCGTACGGCACAAACGGGGCATGTGAGTTTTATGAGATGGTTACGAACGGGATTACACCCGAACGGGCGTTACGGGCAGCAACGAGTGTGGCAGCAGAACTCCTGCAGCGGGACGATATCGGTGTTCTTGCCCCGGGACGCAATGCGGATATTATCGCCATGCCGGCCAATCCCTTCAAAGATATTAAGGCCACAGAACAAGTGGATTTTGTGATGAAGGGCGGGACGGTCACCAGGAGAACTGGCGGTTCCGCGCAACAGCATGCCGTGTGAGAAGGGAATGATCACCTAAAAAAGACCGGGCTGCTCTGCTGATTGCAAAAGACCCAAAAAAATGCAATTTCGAGGTGCAAAAGAGGCGTTTACGGAATCCGGAAAAAGGATAAAGAGTGAATTAGGGCCAATTAATAGTTTAATCAGGATATAATCGCTTTAAATGGCCCTGTTTGGTATCAGAGGAGAAAGTGGGTCAATGCGGGCGATTTAAACGAACAGGAGCGGGTCAGGTCAGGTGTCGTGCAATAATGCTACCCCTTAATGGAGATTGCGTCGATAATTCGGGCATATATCGGTTGTTTTATCAATTTTCTGGGAAACCCGGTGAGGCCCGGGGAAAATATAAGACCTTGTACATTGGTTTCGAAACGATTGCATAGTACCCGAAATCCCAGGATAAATAATAAGGTGCCTCATTTCTGTCCCATTATCAGAAGATGCCTAAAATAACGGTTATCATTTCGGTTTGGTAAATCGTGTCAGTGAACCGGGATGCAACGGAGAGGAACAGTCCCGACAGTTATCACGAAGCTTCATACGATCCTTCCCTATGAACAGAACCATTTTATTGTGGCAGGAGTAGAATCGCGAATCAATGGTGAAACACAACTTCCCATTTTGAAATGGTGATAAAATCTTCCCTGCTTAATAATTTGATGCCCCCTGGCACCATTATGACGGAGTAAACGGTGCTGATCATTAGTCTTAATACCTGCATAACACCAGGTATTTTATGGAGATAAACGAATGAAACGGCCAGCGCTTTTGATTATCGATATGCAGAATGATTTTGTCCGGGCGGGCGCACCCATGCAGATGCCTGGGGCTGAACGCATCATCGCCAATGTAAAGGAGGTGCTGGAGGTGTTCCGTCATCAGGGACATCCCGTGTTCCATGTGGTACGGATCCACCGGAGCGATGGTTCCGATGTGGAGGTATTCCGGCGTGAAATTTTTAACAATATCCCCTTTGCCGTCGAGGGGACATTCGGATCAGCGATTATTGACGAACTCATGCCGGGGCAGGGTGAGTATATTATCCGGAAAAACCGCATGAGCGCCTTTATGAACACCGATCTCGACCTGCTGTTACGGTCGCTCGGGATTGATACTGTCGTTGTCACCGGTATCCAGACACCGAACTGCATCAGGACCACCGTTTTCGATGCGGCTGCGTTCGGGTACCAGTCCGTCCTGGTTGAGGATGCAGTAGCTGCCCGGAACTCCGCGATCCACCAGGCGAACCTCTTTGATATGGCAAACATCGGGACTGTTATCGTTAAGAAGGACACTATCGGGGACCTGATCCGATGTTGATGGAGGATTTTTAATAATGCCTGCGGAGTAACTTCGATGCACGTTGTCACTGGAGGTATGAGGCCCTCTTTATGAGAAATAAGTGAAATAATCCCCTCATTTCCCTATTCGATGAATAGAATACGGTCCAGGTGTTGTTTTTCCAGTCGTTGACCTGGTCTCGCACAAAGTTACTTACGTGACTGGGAGATATACAATTCAAAGGACGTTTTGGTGGGTAATAATGGGTATCGTATCCGGATATGGGTTATTTCTCGTATGTCTCCTTGTGGCACTGGTCGTGTATCCAGGGAATTCTTTCGCTGCGGATATCAATGAAAAAATCGGGAACCGGGTCGACCTGAAAGGTACAGCCGTCAGCGCAGATTCAATCTACCTGTTCGTGACAGGTCCCGGTCTGCCTTCAAACGGGGTACGGCTTGATACTATGCAAGTCCCGGTAGTCAATGTGATCCCGGGAGTTTCACGGTTACCGATGTGAGTAATGATCGGTGGGCATACTCATGGAACACGGCAAGACAAGGTTTTTCGCTGAAAGAAGGGATCTATAACGTGTATGCCGCAAAAAAACCGTTAGGGAAATCCGGCGTCAATAATGCGGTCTATGGCACAATCAGCGTGTCTCTTACGAACAGTGGCGGGCCGTATACCTCATCAGGCACCGTCGTTTTCAATACAACGCCGGTGGAATCGGAAATTTTCATCGACGGGCAGTCCGTTGGCAACACCCCCCAGACCCGTGGCCTTCCCGAAGGGGACCACGAAATACGGTTTGAGCACCCGGGGTACCGGACTGTGATCGAACAGGTCTCGATTACCCCGGGTTCATTTGAATCAGTCCAGAGGACCCTTGTCCCTGAACAGACGATGGTAGTTACAACTCTCGTAACCCCGGGCCTTCTTACACCCGTCCCCACGACTACACCTGCAACCCCGACGAGTCCAGCGGCGACGAAAAAGGCCCCGGTACCAATACCCTTGATTGTCATATCGGTGTCTGTTGCCCTGCTTGCCATGGGATTAAAAAAGAAGGCCGATCCATAAACCCGTCTTTTAAAAAAATCGTTTACCCTGGCACTTTATGGGATATTGTGGGAATTCTCATTTAGGGGGTGGTCCGTTACTTTTTTTACGGGCGTTCCGCCGGGCCCGCAATGCCTCATCATACATAATAACGAGTGACAGGCTGATCAGGTTCAGTGTGGTCGCTGTATACCAGAGAAATGATTCAAATGTAGTAAGCCTGGCAATCCAGCCTGACCAGAGTGTGATACAGATAATTGAAAATGAGAGCAGGGTATCAAACGCAAGAAATGCCCCTGGTGCGTGAAAGTACCTGCCAACCTGCGCGATAGTGCAGTATTCGATCGCATTGGGCCGTCCAAAAATGTCGAGACCTGCCCTGGCCACGTTCAATGACAGGTCGAGTGCCGCCCAGGCAATAATCAGCCATCCAAGCAGGACCAGGGCCTGCTCCCCCTCAATACCGCTCCGGATGGCAAGAGACCCAAATAGAAATTTGTAGATACAAAATGGTATACCGATGGTACAGCTTAGAAATAATGGTGACTGAAAGAACCGCAATATTCTGTCATCAGGTGCCGGATGGGATGAACTACCTGGTTCTGTCGGTGTCATTGTTACCTATACGGTTGATTGGGTTCAATAATGAATGACTCGCTGGTATCCGTCGGGGATATCCCGGGCACGATATTGTCCTTCCATTCGTTTCAATGATTAATTGCCATAGGCCGAATTTTTGACTTTTGTCCTCCAAATAAACTAATACAACCATATCGAACAGTTATACATGCGCCCACACGTGACCGTCAATATTGCCATGAGTGCAGACGGGAAACTCTCGACAAAAGAGCGGCGGCAGGTAAAGATCTCCGGGAATGCAGATTTCATACGGGTAGATGAGCTGAAGGCTGGGAGTGATGCGGTCATGGTCGGTATTGGTACCGTTATTGCAGATGACCCGTCACTGACAGTCAAATCGGAAAAACTTAAACGGGCAAGAGTTTCCCGGGGGCTCGATGAACACCCCATCCGTGTGGTAGTGGATAGCAGGGGACGTACTCCTGTTAACGCAGCGGTCCTGTGTAAGGGGCCCGGGACAAGGGTGATCGGGTGTGCAGAAGCAATTGATCCCAGTGTCCGTTCGTCCCTGGACTTACATGCAACGGTGATTATTGCAGGAAAGGAAGAGGTAGACCTCGAAGGATTACTTTGCCAGCTGTACGACATGGGTGTCCGGCACCTCATGGTTGAAGGAGGTGGGACCCTGCTCTGGTCGATGTTCGAGCGTGGGCTCGTGGACGAGATGTTCCAGTATATCGGGAACATGGTTATCGGCGGCAGGGATTCTCCGACTCCCGCTGATGGCGAGGGATTTTGCATCAACAATCCATTTGTGAGAATGGATCTTCTCGAATGCGTCCGGATTGATGAAGGGGTACTGCTTCACTGGCGTATGAGACTGCCTACCCCGGCCCCTTAAATTTCCCGGACAGAAAAATGGGTCCCTTGAGGCTCCCTGGAAATTAAAAAGGCTGTTGCCAGGCATATCCTCGTACTCCGGTTTCAGGGGCCGCTCACGCGAGAATTAAAAATATCCCGGTGTAACATATGGAACTGGCCCTCATTATTCTCCTGGCAGTGTTTTTGTTAATCGCAGTCCGCCAGGTAGGGCGGTTCCGGTTCCGTATCTGGCAGGTAATGTGTGCTGGTGCGGTAGCCGTTCTTATTACCGGACAGATATCACTGCCTGATGCGGCCCGTTCTGTCAATATCGACGTAATGGTTTTCTTGTTCGGGATGTTTATTGTCGGCGAGGCCCTTGCAGAGAGTGGCTACCTGTTTACCATTTCCCAATGCCTGGTATCACACTGCAAAAACTCCTGGCAGTTCATTTCCCTTTTTATTTTCTCGATGGCGTTTCTCTCGGCGTTCCTCATGAATGATACCATTGCGATCATCGGTACGCCGCTCGCCCTGTACCTGGGTCGTCGTTTGGGATTGAGTATTAAAATGCTCCTGCTTTCTCTTTGTTTTGCGATCACTACCGGGAGCGTGCTGAGCCCGATTGGTAACCCCCAGAACCTTCTGATCGCGACAGAAGGTGGGTATACAAATCCATTCTGGACATTTTTGCTGTACTTGGGCGTCCCAACGATCCTATCACTGGTGATACTGGTCCTCTTTATCAGGTTATTCTACCCGCAGGATCCCATGGAAAATTTTTGTATAACTGAAGACGTGCAACCGGTGGATCCGGAGCTTACCCGGATCCTTAAAATATCTATTTCCCTTATCGCAGCCTGTATTATTCTCCAGATCGTGCTCACCCTGCACCCTTTCGGTGTAGTATATACAGTACCATTGCCTGTGATTGCTGTAGCAGGAGCCGCGCCTGTTATTCTGTTATCCCGTAAACGAGTGGAAATAATCCGAAAAATCGACTGGCCTACCCTGGTTTTCTTTATATCCATGTTTGTCCTAATGGCTGCGGTGTTTACAACAGGTTTTTTCCAGGTTGCCGTTCCGGCAGCAGCCGCATCGTCGGTGTTTCTCATGTATTCAACAAGCCTGTTGATCAGCCAGTTTATTTCCAATGTACCGTTTGTTGCCCTCTTTAACCCCCTGCTCCAGCAGGCCGGGATGTCTGTGAATGTGACGATGGCCCTTGTTGCCGGGAGCACACTCGCCGGGAACCTGACAATCCTCGGTGCCGCAAGTAATGTAATTGTAATCCAGAATGCGGAACGGCAGGGTGAGACAATTACCTTCATGGAATTCATCAGGTTCGGTATCCCCTTTACCATTATTTCTGGCGTGATATTTGTGGTCTGGCTCACGTTTATCTGACTGCCCGGACAACCCGGGCCTGGTGCAAAAGATAGCCCGGCATAAAAGAACCCAAAGACCGAAAAGATGGTGCATTTTAAATAAGCGGGATGTTTTAGTTCTACCATATGCCAGGGGAACAAAAGAAAAAAGCTGAACTGAAGATTTCAGGGATGCACTGCGCGACGTGTGCAATTAATATCGAAGAGTCCCTGTCAAAGGTGGAAAGTGTTTCAAATGCCCAGGTGAACTTTGGGACCGATACGGCGCATCTTGAGTTTGACCCCGCCAAAGTCTCGATCAAAGACCTTGAAAAGGCGGTGACAGATGCCGGGTATGAAGTAGTGAACCGGGAGGCGGTTATCAAGGTTGGGGGGATGGTCTGCGCCACCTGTGTCCAGACTATCGAAGCGGCATTACGGGCACTTCCGGGTGTGGCGTCGGCAACGGTGAACCTTGGTACTGAAAAGGCGTACGTGATCTATAACCCGTCAGTAACCGGGGTGCCCGAAATGAAATTCGCCATCGAGGATGCGGGTTACCAGTACCTTGGCCTGGCCGGGGAAATTAGTGAAGAGGCTGAAAAAAAGGCACGGGAAAAGGACCTTCACGATAAACTCGTACGCTTCTCAATCGGGTTTGCTGTAAGTGTACCCCTGATGCTCATGATGTGGGTCCCACTGCCTATTACCATGCAGACGATGGCCTACATCATGTTCATCATCGCAACACCGGTTTTCGTATACGTTGCCTACCCGATCTTCCGGGCAGCGCATATGGCACTCCGGAACCGTTCGCTCAACATGGACGTGATGTATGCCATGGGTACCGGGATCGCCTATGGTGCAAGTGTTCTTGGGACTTTTAATATCGTGCTTGACCCGGGGTTCATGTTTTACGATGCGGCAATAATGCTCGCATCGTTCCTGATACTTGGTCGCTACCTCGAGGCAAAGGCGAAGGGCAGGACGTCAGATGCAATTAAAAAATTAGCCGGTCTCGGGGCAAAAAGTGCGATTGTCCTCCGTAACGGGGTTGAAGAGGTGGTCCCTGTCGAAGACGTGGTGCCCGGGGATATTGTTGTTGTCAAACCCGGAGCAAAAGTTCCGGTGGATGGCGAAGTGGTCGCAGGGGAGAGCTATGTCAACGAGGCGATGATCACCGGCGAACCGGTCCCACCGCTTAAACGGAATGGTGACCGGGTTGTCGGGGGCACGATAAACCAGAACAGCGTCCTTAATGTGAAGGTACTGAAGGTGGGAAAAGAGACGTTCCTCGCACAGATTATCCAGCTGGTCGAGGATGCACAGGGATCGAAACCCCCGGTGCAGAGAATTGCGGATGTCGCCGTTGCCTATTTTATCCCTGTAGTATTGATAATCGCCGCGGTCACATTCGTTGCATGGTATTATCTCCTCGGTGGCAGCCTGCTTTTCGCACTTACGGCCATGATCTCTGTACTTGTGGTTGCCTGTCCGTGTGCACTGGGCCTGGCAACACCGACTGCGGTGACCGTAGGGGTGGGACGGGGTGCAGAACTTGGAATTTTAATAAAAAATGGTGAAGCTCTTGAAGTTGCCGAAAAAATTACCACGGTGATGTTTGACAAGACCGGCACCCTCACAAAAGGACAGCCTGAGGTGACCGATATCATCAGGTTTGGAATTCCGGAAGCAACGTTACTTTCCATAACTGCTGCAGTGGAAGCAGGTTCACAACACCCCCTTGCACAGGCGATAGTCAGGGAAGCAAAGCGAAAAGGCGTTTTGCAGGAAACGGCAACGAAATTTGATACGATTAATGGAAAGGGTGTTGTCGGCCAGGTACTCGGGGAAGAAGTGCTGGCTGGTAACCGGGCACTGATACAGGACGGGGGTATACCCGTGGATAACGAGACCGAAGTAAAGATCACCCTGATCGAATCTGAAGGGAAGACTGCGGTCCTTATCGCTGTTGGTGGAAGGATGGCAGGGGTGATTGGGATCGCCGATACCTTAAAAGAGTCTGCATACCGGGCGGTTTCAAGCCTCGGGGAGATGGGGGTGAACGTTGTGATGATCACCGGTGATAACTGGCGCACGGCTGAAGCCATCGCGAGAAAGGTTGGAATTGCGAAGGTGGTAGCGGAAGTGCTCCCCCAGGACAAGGCGTCCCGGGTCCAGGCCCTGCAGGAGTCGGGAGAGATTGTGGCATTTGTGGGTGACGGTATTAACGATGCCCCGGCGCTGGCCCGGGCAGATGTGGGGATTGCCATAGGCAGCGGCACGGATGTGGCAATCGAGAGCGGGGACATTGTACTGGTACGGGATGACCTGGTTGATTCTGTTGCGGCAATCCAGCTATCGAAGAAAGTGATGGGCAGGATCAGGGGTAACATTTTCTGGGCCTTTGCGTACAATGCTGCCCTTATCCCGGTAGCGGCAGGGGTACTCTATCCCTCGTCTGGTATTATGTTCAGGCCGGAGCTCGCAGCGTTAGCCATGGCACTCAGCTCGGTTACCGTTGTGAGCCTCTCCCTGATGTTAAAAACATATATTCCTGAAGTGGAAAAAAGAACGGCACCAAAAATGAACTGATGGCTGTAAGCTGGGAGGACCGGGACCTTGACGGGACAACGTGGTAATTTAAAAAGTGTTTATCCAAATGAGACCCCGCAACCTTGCTTCATAGAGTTGTATAGCAACAAAGATTCCCGGAAATCTCGTTAAAGATGAGACATCAGAACGTGAAATCCTGTATATCCGGCAGGAAAAGTCCCCTGATTTTTACAATTAAGGCGTCTAATCACAGATTCCATGATTGTGTTTTCAGACATTGCAAAAAGATGGGGGGTCTAAATTCAGGGCGGGCTGGTGCACCCGTTTCCGGCCGTGCCACAAGTCGGGTAACTGCAGGGTGCAGAGAATCCAGGTCCATTAAGGCCCCGGATCCTGATAAAATGAGTTGATACCGGGGTTGTTTGAAAATATCGTTGATACGCAGTTATTCCCTAAAACTGGCAGGAATACAGGCAGTACCAACGAAAAATCAGGACCTGTCCAGGAAGGGAGGTAGTAAAGGGTGGGACGAGGATGATACCCTGCGTATTTTAGCAATAAAGGGGCGGGAATATGCCCCGATTTCCTCCAGGCCTGCCTCCATTAATATAGGGTTTCAAGGTTGGAAACGAAAAGGCGCTATTTTTCAGGGGGGGGCATGAATTGGGAATTGCCAGGGGGTGGTATTGTGCCCCGATACACGGGACCGTTTTTTTGGAGAAGTTCTATGTATCGAAGATTTTCATGCCTGATTGACCATTAGAAGAGAATGAAAGGCGTTTTAAGGATAGTTCTGGCGGCATTTCTCTTGTCGGTCGGTTTAGCGCCCGTCCTTTCAAAGGAAAGTGTTTTATCGTTCCTGTCGGGTATTGATCAATAATACCCGGCTCCCGGGACCAACAGGACAAATTTTCCGTAATGGAGCACGAAACATGTCAAAACAAAAAGTATATTTCGCAAACATGAGGGCGCGAGACCCGAGGGATAACACAGTCTCGAAGATCAACCGCCTGTTCGAATCGGCCGGGCTCGGGGAGACGGTACGTAAAGACGGGTTGACTGCAATAAAGTTACATTTTGGTGAACTCGGGAATGATTCGTATATCAACCCGGTCTTCGTCCGCCAGGTTGTCGATAAGGTCAGGGCTCATGGGGGAAAACCCTTTGTCACGGATTCAAATACCCTGTACCTTGGGAGCCGGAAAAACGCCGTAGACCACATTGAAACTGCGGTCCTCCACGGGTTTGACTATTCTGTCGTCGGTGCCCCGGTTATTATTGCAGACGGGCTTTCCGGCGGTAACACAAAAACTGTTGCGATACATAAAAAGCACTTCAAAAATGTAATAATTTCGGGAGATATTGTTGCAGCGGAGAGCATGATCGTCCTGTCTCATTTCAAAGGTCATGAGGTTGCGGGATTTGGGGGGGCAATAAAAAACCTGGGTATGGGTTGTGCCTCGACGTTTGGAAAACAGGCCCAGCACGGGGCCAGGCCGCTTATTATCGAAGTGGCCTGTAGTGGATGCGGTAAATGTGTGCAGATCTGCCCGGAAACTGCAATCATGGTCCGCAATGAGAAATCGTTCATTGAAACGTCAAAGTGTATCGGGTGCTTCGAATGTATGACGATCTGTCCTGAACGGGCAATTGATATCGACTGGGAGACTGAGATCGCGCCGTTTATCGAGCGCATTGTCGAGTATGCTGTTGGGGCCGTGCAGGGCAAGAAATCGCGTACGGGTTATATGAATTTCCTGACACATATTACCCCGGATTGTGATTGTGTCCCCTGGAGTGATGCCCCGGTTGTCCCAGATATTGGGATCCTTGTGTCAAGAGATCCGGTAGCGATCGATGCTGCAAGTTTCGACCTTGTCAATGGCCAGCAGGGAAATCCCGGGTCAATGCTTCTGCACAATCATCGCAAGGGTGCTGATAAATTCAAAGGTCTTCGGGAAAATACCGATGCGTACCGGCAGATCAGGTATGGGGAGGAGATCGGTCTCGGGTCATCAGAATACGAACTGGTCCCACTGGAATGACCTAATGGCAGAGAGCTTCCACCGGGTGTACTCAGAATTCTTTTTTGTCCAGAATGATCAACCGGGTGGCCAGGAAAAAGTAAATATTCTGGCGTTAATTTATTCAGAT
>SESC01000484.1_pt1 | contig 14351 bp, 15 predicted proteins | sample 3171431 | NCBI WGS metagenome assembly SESC01 (sample SAMN06051868, study PRJNA518727) | freshwater metagenome | biome: subpolar coniferous forest; feature: holomictic lake; material: water; isolation source: holomictic Lake 227, 8 m depth | place: Canada: near Kenora, Ontario | collected... | reverse complement strand
GCCCAGTCGGCAAATGTCTGAAGTGCGGCTATGCCTGCATATACATCGGCGTTCATCCCATTGAGCGGGGTTTCCGTGTAACCCGAAACCGGGTTAAAGGCGAAAGCCATATCGGAAATCATCCCTTCAGCAGCAATTACCAGTGTTTTGGCAAGCGTTGTCATAGCTGCAGGCAATACTGTTTGTGCCAATAGCATCAGGTTGAGCTTTTTCCCTTCGCCCGCCCTGCGGTAGAACTCGGATATGTGCCTATAGACGTTCACCGAGTTGGCGGTATCATAAGCCGCATCGATGCCAATTGCCACCGCATCCGATGGGCGGCGCAGTACGTAAGGCACAGCCAACTGTGCCTTCCCCGTTACCGCCACACCATTGGCAATGAGGCCAAATTCGCGGTTGTCTCCCACAACGTTTGCCCCTACCTTGCCTTCTGTAATAACTATTCCACGTAAGCTCATTTTTTCGATTTTTTAATTTTACCCTGGTTTGTCGTCAGGTCAACCTTTGCCCATTTCTCCCCATCGTTGCCAACCGACAGTGCGGCATGGTTTGCGCTGGTAAAAAACTCCCCGTTCGCGTTCGCCCAAAGATCCTTGTATCCGTACTTTTCGGCAAGTTCCATGGCCTGTTGCTGTTGCGCTTCGCTGATTTGCATATTGTTTAAATTTTTTTAACCCTCGCTAATTCCGTCCCTCTTTTGGGTTTCCCCCCTTGGGGGGACGGAAGGGGGGCTTTTATCCTACAGTTGGGATGTCGCTCACTATGGCCCCTATCGCTTCGTTGACCGAAGGGAGGCAAATAAAATAGTTCCGGAAGTTGACCAGGTTGCGCTGGTACAACGGATCGTTCTCGGCTTTCGACCAGTACATTTTGGTGACACCGGTCGCCCTGCGTGCCCGCTTTACGTTGAACACCACCGATGCCTGCCTCGCGGTTGCACCCGGAACCGCAGCAAACGCAAGCTTAACCTTGGTCGATACTGTGAAGTACGGGTTGGCCGAATATTCGCGGATATCGAACCCCAACTGGTTGGTGATCAAACCGCCTGCAAAGTTCGCGTAAGTTTTCTGAAAAGCCGTGTCCGCCAGCAGCAGGTCGTTCACGTGGTCGGCGCACAACACAAGGCGCAAGTCTTCCAATGGGATGCCCCCATCGGTAAACGCCTGGCGCAATGCCACAATATCGTCCCATTTCAACCGTTTGCGGCTGTTGTCCGCAGTTGCCGCGCCGGTAGTGAGCAGTACCGGGTGCGAGGCGGCATGGCCGGCAGGGGCAAGGGCGTGGATGGCTTTTTTCAGCCTGTTGGTGGCCAATGCGTCGGCATGTGCCTCTTTTACCGTTTGCATCTTGTCGTAGGCCAGTGCAAAAAGCTCGTCGTCGGTTATGGGCGTCGCCTTTGTCTGGTATTTGTCGAGCGATATCGTGAGGTTCGACCCGTCGAGTGCCTGTATGTCCATCGGGTAGGTACTGTTGTTTATCAGCACGTCGGGCATGACCCCAAAATAAGTCGAGTGGATGACCTGCGATTCCGCGTCGCCTATCACATATTGGCTCCTGTCGGGTATGCCGTCCAAAAAAGTATCTTTCATTGCCAGGTTAAAGCCTTTTACGATCTCTTTTGTCCAAACCTCCTGATAAACAGTGGCCATGGCAACCCCTGGCATCGAGGGGAATGGGATGAGGGACATCCCCAGCAAAACACCCGAGACCGGCAGTACCGGTAGCCCGGTGGCCACCGATACGCCGACCCCGGCCATAACGCTGAACAGCAGCGAACACAGAACCCCAAAAATCAATCTTGTTTTCATTTTTTAATTCCTTAATTATTAATTCTTTAATTCTTCAATTTCTAAACCGGATAGCACCCGTATTCGGCCTTGTACAACTCCCTGAACATTTCAGGATCGGCAACCGGCATTGCCTCCAGTGTTTTTACATCGTTTTGCTGGTACCAGGCAAACGTTTTTTCGCCCATTGCATTAGCTCCCATGCCTTCAGTCTTCAACATGCTTGTGATTGGCATTCTGGTCCCCATGCCCGCCAACACGGTTGTCAAAGCTTCGATGCCGTTGGTTTGGCCAATCGCTTCAAAGGTAGGCCGCGCCCCTGCCTTGATTTTTCCCGCTTTTAATGCCCCATCGAGCAGCGCATTGATGGCTGCATCGTTTTTGGTTTTCGCCTCGGCTTCGAGGGTGGCCAGGCGCTGCTCCATGGCCTGAAATTTGGCTTCCAGTGCTGCCTGCACGGCAGTATCTGAGCTGTCAGCCGTGAGATCTTTCAACTTGAACTTCCTGATCAAATCTTCCTTCATGCGTAAATTGTTTTTATTGTTATTTGCAAATGCCCCGGAAATGTTAAGGGAAGCGGCAAAATGGCCGTAAACCCCCTCTTCGGTCATGTTTTCGATGTGCAGTTTGTCGAGCGCGGCAATGCTCGCTATGGCTTTGACCTTCGACCCGGCCAGGCGGTATTGAACCATTTCATCGGCATTGAGCCAATGGTCGTTGCCGTCGAAGAATTTTGTCTTTATCTCTTCCGGGGCCAAGCCTGTACGTTCGGCCAGGGTGCGGATAATGTTCGCCTCCATGTCGCCAAGCAGTTTGGCGGCTGCAAGATGTGCATCGGCATTGCCGCCGCCATCGGAAGCCGGACGGTGCAACATGCCAAAGCCATTTTCGGCTATCTGGATATTTTCGGCTGGTACATAAGGCAAAACCATGCAGGCCATCGATGCGGCCACGCCATCGATCACTATGTTGATCTTTATTTTCGACCGGCTGAACGCATTGCCGATCACCGACCCCTCGAACACGCTGCCGCCGTAGCAGTGCATCCGGAAGGTTGCCTCCGCGATGCCATCGGCCTCGAACTGGTCGAGGATCGAAGTAAACCTGTCGCCATCGACAAACCAGCCGCCGATGTTGCCGTACATCTTTACCTCCATGTGCGATTTTCCTATCTTCTTGATGAGCATTGTCCGATAATTGATAATTAGAAATTGGAAATTGGAAATTGGAAATTGGAAATTTTGTGGATTTCGGGTTCCTGATCACCAGTGGCAAATGTATATCGGCAATCGTTTCGCAATGTTAAATTTTCCCAAAACCATAAAGCCGCTTTATTAAACCATAAAGCCGCTTTATTAAATCATAAAGCCGCTTTAGTACTTTTCGAAAATTTAACATTGCCTATTGGCCCATTATTTATATTTGGCACAAAACTTTTTGGCAAAATGGCAAAGAAAAAACAGGCAAAACGGGCAAACCCTGCCGAAATAGCGCATGCAGAGACCCTTTATTGTGAAAAAAAGTGGGCCCCGGAGGCCATAGCTGAAGCTTTAGACCGTGATATTAAGACAATTTACAGTTGGAGGGACAAAGGCAAATGGGACGGCACCCGCGACCTGTTCGATACCGGCCCTACCGAACTAAAGAAAATCCTTTTAAAGGAAGCTGTAAGGATCGCCAAAGGCGAAGCCCGACTGGGCGAAGATGGCAAAGAGCAGAAAGGGGTGGATGCCGATTCGTTGAGCAAGGTGATGAAGGCTTATGATTACATGTGCCTTAAAGCAAGCCCGTCTGTTTGCCGCGACATATTCATAGAGTTCGACAATTGGCTGAGCATGCAGGAGCCCAAACTGGCCGCCGAAATGACCAAATGGCACAAATCGTTCCTGATCTTCAAAATACAACAGGACAATGGATAACAGGATGGCAACTATGTGTTTTGGGTTTCCCCCCATTTGGGGGGACGGAAGGGGGGCCGTGCTTTTATGGTAAAGAACTACGACAAAATACTTAGGGAATACGAACTGCACGCCGAACGGATATGCAAGGCCACATCGGTCGATATCCACGAAACGCAGGACGGCAAGCGCAAGCGGATGAAAAAGCTGGAGGCCGATTATGCCCGTTGGTTCGAATATTATTTCCCCGATTATGCGACCTGCCAGTGTGCCGCATACCACAAAGAGATCGCACGGGACATTGTGAACCATCCCGTAATTAAAGCATTGCTGAACATCTTTAGGGCAGGCGCAAAGTCGGTACACGCAGTGCTGGGAGTGCCCCTGTACCTTGTTTTCGTTAAAAAAGAGCTGTGGTTCATGCTCATAATCGGCGAGAACGAAGACAAGGCAATCCGTTTGCTGTCGGATATCCAGGCCAACCTGAAATTCAATAACCGTTTGATCAACGACTACGGCAAGCAGTTCAACCACGGCGACTGGAGCGACGGCAGTTTTACGGCCCGCGACGGGGTGCACTACCACGCGCTTGGCTTCGGGCAGGACCCGCGCGGGTTGCGGCATGGGGAGCACCGCCCCGACTATATCGTTTGTGACGATATAGACAACCTGAAAAGGTGTAACAACGACCGGCTGATCCGTGAGGGTGTCGATTACATCACCGGTACGTTATGGGGCTGCTTCGACAAGGGAAAGGAGAGGTTCCTTTTCAACAATAACCTGATCCATAAAAACTCGCTGATGGCAAAGCTTGTCGAGCAATCGGTAGTTGCCAACAAGGAGGCCAAACAGTGCAACCTTTCAAAACCCTATTACTATTATAAGATACCGGCAGTACTGGACGATAACTTCAACCCATCGTGGCCCGAGAAATACACCTCCGAATACTGGCGCACAAAAAGGGCTGCAACCCCTTACCGGTCGTGGATGCGCGAATACATGTGTACGCCACTGGTCGATGGTGCGATATTTGACCCGGAATGGGTACAGCACAAAAAGCCGCTCCCCTTATCGAAATACGATGCCCTTATCATGTACGGCGACCTGAGCTATAAAGACAAAGGCGACTACAAGGCACTTCTTTTGGTTGGCAAAGCAGGGCGCGAGTTCCATGTTGTTCACTCTTTCGTGAAGCAGACATCCAGGTCAATCTGTGCCTGTTGGCTTTACGACCTGTACCAAACGCGCAATCTCGAAAAACACAACATTAATTACCTGATCGAAGGGCTGTTTGCACAGGATGAATTTGTGAACGATTTCGACACCGAAGGCGACAGGCGCGGCTACTATGTGCCCGTTGTGGCCGATAAACAGCCGAAAGGGAACAAGTACGACAGGATCGAGAGCATGGCCGGGCATTTTGAGCGGCTGAACGTGTGGTTCAACGAGGACGAGAAAAGCTATCAGGGTCAGGTGAACCTGATAGACCAGTTGCTCGCCTTCGAGAAAGGTAGCGGGGCCAACGATGATGGACCCGATGCCCTGCAATCGGCCATCTCGGAACTGAACAAAGCAACATTTATCGAAAAATTCGAAGTAAAAACAATGTCCCGCGAGGCGGTTAAAACCAGGTATTTCTAATTACTAATTTATAATGGATAATCTAGCAGCAAGTTTCCCCCCCTTGGGGGGACGGAAGGGGGGCCTTATATGAGATTCATCACCGAACCCGATTACGCAATGCAGATCAAAAGCGAGGTCATCAAGATACTGACCTCCCCAACCGACTGGTACCTGTCGGCCAAGCTGATAAGGGCAGAACAAACAGCCATTGCACAGATAAAGAACCGCATTGGCAAACGGTACGACTGCGCATTGATATTTGCACCGTTGCTTCCGCCCGCAGAAGGCGAGGCACCGGGGGAACAGGCCGACACCCGCGATGCCTGGATAGTGACCATTACGATCGACATGTCACTGTACCACCTCTACAGCCAGACCGGTATGAAAGATATCCCCGAGCACCGGGCGCAACGGTACCAGGACGCGGTCGATTGGCTAAAAGATGTCGGCAATGGAACAACCCCGGCCGATCTTCCCCTTGTAACCGATCCTGATGGGGCAGGATATACCGAAGCGCGGATCTGGGGACGGGTCCCGGTCGGTCATAAATGGTAATGCATAAATTTTTAATTCTTAATTGACTATATGGCAGCTTATATGGTAAAGGCCCCAACGCCAATAGAGCGAATGGAGGGCGACGATTCCGAAATAGAGATCCTTGTGCCAACAGCCTTCGACATGGCCGGCCGCACCGTCCGCATGCAGGTACGGTCCACTACCGGCGACCTGTTGTTTGCAAAAAGCACCACCACCGGCGGCGGCATAACCCTCGCGGGGCAAATGATCAAGATAACGATACTCCCAGCCGACACACTGCACAAACACGGATCGCATTTGTGGGAAATGGAAGTACAAAACGAGGCCGATGGCATAGTAACGATAGCGAACGGACCATTCAAAATAAGACGGCAAACATGTATCGTATAGAAATAGGCGTGACGGCTCCCATACTGATTGGGCTAAAAGAAACCGGACCGCAGGGGATCAAGGGCGACACCGGGGATCAGGGAATACAAGGTATCCAAGGCGAAAAAGGCGACACTGGAGACCAGGGAGTACAAGGTATCCAAGGCGAAAAAGGCGACACCGGAGACCAGGGGATACAAGGAGTGCAGGGGATCAAAGGTGACACCGGAGACCAGGGAATACAAGGAGTGAAGGGTATCAAGGGCGACACCGGGGATCAGGGAGTACAAGGTGTCCAAGGCGAAAAAGGCAACACCGGAGACCAGGGAATACAAGGAGTGAAGGGTATCAAAGGCGACACTGGGGATCAGGGAGTACAAGGTGTCCAAGGCGAAAAAGGCAACACCGGAGACCGGGGAGTACAAGGAGTGCAGGGCCCTTCTGGCGACAATACAAAGTATGCCGCCGAAATTATTGCTGCCCCAACTTCTGGTACGCTCACCCTCAAATTGGCAACAGAAACGTATATCGGAACTTTAACAAATGCGAATGTTTTCGCCGTCGCGCTGCCAATACCATTATCTGGCTATGTCTCCGAATCTATCCTTGTGTTCCGTATCGGCGCAAGTTTGCCCACAATTACAATGCCGGCAAACATTTTTTGGCGATGGGGCGTTGTCCCGGCATTGTCTATCAATACAGCGTACATGATACACTTTGAGAAGGTCAATACAATAGGCTCAACTTACGAAATCTGGGGGGCATTGTTATGATGTACAGGAAAACTGCAACCTATATCGACCCTGCTGCATTGGCCCAAAAATTAAGGATAGAGGCCGATGGCGGCTCGATAATAAACTTCTGGAGGATGAACAAGGTTATTGCAACACTAAGAGAGATGAGAGTATTAACCAGTTGCCTTGCTTATACAGATGTTGGCATAGCGGTCAAAAAGAACGGGTCAAACCTGGTGGAAAAAGTATATGACATAAGTGGTAACAATAGGGACAATTATCAGACAATATTGGCATATAAACCTTTATATGCGATCGATTCAGATGCTTCGTCGCTAAATTTTGACGGGGTAGATGACTGCCTCTGTTTTGCAGACTCGTCTATAATACAGCGCAAAAACGCCTTGACATTAATAACAAAAGTAAAAATTCTTGGCTTAAGTAATTGTATCACCATTGGAGCTTTACCTTCAGGACAGGTATTGAGAATAAATCGGAATAACCTTGTGTTGCCAGCTGTAGATAACGATTGGTACGCGGCAGGAACAACCGTAAAAGCCGTTAACCAATTAGAAAGCCTTGCTAGTTATATATTTACATTTGACGGGTCTTATAGAAGATCGTACACGAATGGGATATATACCGAAATAAGCACACCTGCAACGACAGGCGCAACGAAAGCCTTGTTGTTTGGGGTCAGTTTTCTGATCGGGGCGCAAGACTATTCTGGTACAGCATATTTACGCGGACAAATAAATAATATAACAGTATTCGATATCGCATTGACACAAAGCCAAATAACAGTAATTAACAATATTTTATGAAAGCAAAATTAACTGAAGGACAAATAGAATATTTTCAGCAGCCGGATTGGTTATTAGGTGATGCAACTATTTATGCAGTAGAGCAGGGGTTTAAGAATGTGTTAATCAAAACAGGTACCGGTGGAACTTATGAAACCGAAACAGCCATCGTGATCGAAACCCCTGAACCGGAGCAACTGCAAAGAGTGATATTGACTCCTTTGGACTTTTTGGGGAGGTTTGCGCAGGTCGAATTAAGGTCGATTTTTACTGCTGCCAAAACAAATATCGACATCGAAATCTGGAAAATCAAGTTCGACAAGGCCTCCGGTATCGACCTTACAGACCCGCAAACCATACAGGGGGTTGCAATGCTCGAACAGTTTGGCCTGATAACCCCGGCAAGGAAAGAAGAAATTTTAAAACTAGTTTAAATGGAACTTAAAAACTTTTTTGGCCGCAAAGGGAAACAAGGGAAGGGGCCTGCAAGCGAAGTGAAAAGCCTCCCGAAATCAGACCTGGCGATTATCACTAAAATTGTATCTGAATTTAAGGATCGTAACCGAAAACAGATCAAAGAGTGGCGCGATGCCCTGACGGCGGCCGAAAACCCGGAAAACCCCCGATGGTATTTGCTGCAGGACTTGTACGATGACACCATCGATGCGCACCTGGCCAGCGTTATAGACACGCGCAAGATGACCACTACCAACCATCGGTTTTACGTGGTCGATAAAAAAAGCGGGGAACAACTCCAGGAGCAGTCCCAGTTTTTGGATAAAAAGTGGTTTTTCGACTTTCTGGACTATGTGTTGGATGCAATTTTCAAGAAGTACACCTACTTGCAAATCATGAAGGGCATCGATGACCCGGTTATTGTTTTTGTACCGCGAAGGAACCTTTGCCCCCAATTCCATCGCTTATATACTGAAATATTGGGCGATAAATTCATTGATCTCAAATCTGAGGCCGATGTAATCGAGATAAGCCATAATTCGCCATTTGGCATCCTGAACGATGTAATGCCCAATTGCATATGGAAGAAAAACGCATTGCAGGCATGGGCAGAGTTTGGTGAAAAATTTGGAATGCCGCTCATTACTGCCACAACCCCGAACAAGGCCGAAGTACCCCGCATTGAAGCAATGCTCAAGCTGATGGGCGAAGCGGCTCAGGCGGTACTGCCAGTGGGTACCACTATCCAGGTTCACGATATGGCCAATGCGGGCAATCCGGACGGTGTTTACAATTCACAGGCAAAGTTCCACGACGACCAGATCAGCAAAAGGATTGTCGGAGGCACCATGGTGAGCGACAACGGCGCCTCACGCGCTCAATCGGAGGTCCACGAACGGACACTGGACGAAAAACTATCCGTAGCAGACCAGCGTTTTTTCAGGTTTGTTGTGAACGACCTCCTATTCCCCATCCTTCAAGGTTTGGGGTACCCTTTCGACAATACGAAGATGAAATTCCAGTTCGACGAGACTGAATCGTTGAACCTTACCGAACACTGGAAGATCGTAAACGAAGCTATGGCGACCTACGAAATCGATGAGCAGTGGGTTGCCAAAACGTTCAATTTCCCAGTAACGGGCAGGAAAGAAACATCGGTAAATTTACCGAACCCGGTGAAAGGGGCAAAGGCAAATTTTAATATAGCCACATCCATAAGGGCAATGGCTGTGGCGTGTGGCGTTACATTGCCCGAATACCCGGCACGAAAATTACCTGTTGCTACAGGGTTGTCAAAGTCACTGCTCGACCAGCTCACAATATTCGATGAGCAATTGGCCGGCTTCCTGTACAACGGCAAGATATCGGATGCCGAAAGGAAGCAGATGTTAAAAGGTAAACGGATTGCTGAAGAATTGCGGTCCGGTTTGTTTGAAGGTTGGGGCAACAGGCGCATAGAAGTTGACTGGAACGCGCCCGACCACCGATCGTTGGCCATGATGGAAATGAACCTCTTCCGGTTCAGTGAATCGAAAGGCCGTGCCGAGGTGTTGCTTTTGAACCGGCTGCTTATCGACAAGGAGAAAAACCAGATACGCACGGAGCGCGACTTTATCGAAGCGGCAAAAAAGATAAATACCAGTTTCAACCAAACGTACCTCTCCACCGAATACCAATTTGCAGTGGCAACGGGGCAGAATTCGGCACGTTACCTTGAGTTTATTGGCGAAAAAAAGTATATCGGCCACTGGGAATACCAGACCATCGGCGACACCCATGTTCGCGACGAACATGCCACACTGGATGGCCGGATATTTTCGTTCGACGATGTTGCTGCCCGAAGCCTTTGGCCACCAAATGGCTGGAAATGCAGGTGCGAGGGCATCCAGTCGGTCGGCAAGCCAGGTGATAAGCTCATGAAAGGCAAAGATGCGCTGCCGATAGCTTTCCCGACACCCAAACAGTTGGAAATGTTTGGGATCAACAGGGCCGAGACTGGCGTAGTATTCCGCGAGAACCAGATGTACCTTGGCACATTGAAGGGGGCCGATGGCAAAATACCGGAAGGCAAAAACATCAACGATTATACTTTTAAGGACTATGGCCTAAAGAATTGGAAGGATTTGCGCGACAAACTGCCACCGCTAAAGCTCGACAATACCATTACACCCGACAATGTAAAGGAACTGTTCAAGAACAATGCGGGTGAAGGGCTGATGGGTTATGAGGATTATCTGAAGCGGAAACTGATACTGAAGGAGGATGTTTTTAAGGCTCATACTTCAGGAAAGTACCTTAAAACGGCTGAAAACAGGCATCAATTGTTTGCATATTTAAATGATGTATTGAATAATCCGGATGAATTGTATTCACGTACTTATAGCCCAACCAAAAAGGAGCAAATTAGGTATATTAAGCTTTATAATGATGAGATTATTGTAATCGATACTGAAATTACAAACGATGGATTAGAGATAAAAACATGGTATTGGATAAAAGATGCGGAAGAGAATGTTAGGTCTGGACTTTTGATGAAATAAAAAAAACGTTTGAAAGTGCCTTGTAGGCTTTCGCCACCTTGGTCTTAGCAATGGTTGCTGACGCATTAACCTCCGCTATTGAACTCTCAAGCGTTTTCAATACAAATATACAACAGGTTTTAATAAAAACAATATGCTCGATTTAAACAAAGTGTATAACTGAATCAGGCAAGGTTTATTGATAAAATAAAAAAAACGTTGAACGCGTCCCGAAGTCCTGTAAAGGATGTTGTGATCTCGAAGTAGTTGCTGACGCATTAACTGCCGCTTTAAACGCCCAACGTTTCAAATACAAATATACAACAATTTTAATAATACAATATGACAAACGGAATTTCAAGGTTACAGTTATTGATCGACCTTAACAACAGGCTGGGTGCGGGGCTGAACGCTGCCAGGCAACAGGTGGAGAGGGCAACCGGGGGGATGCAAGGGAGGCTCGACGCGTTCAGTGCAAGGAATGTGCAGGCATTTGGTGCATTGCGCGACGAAGTACCTGGCGTGGGCCGTGCCTTCGAACTCATAGGCAACCCCGTTGTCGCAGCGGGCGCGGGCATTGCCGCACTTGGCTATGGCATAATAAAAGCAACCGACGAGGCGGCTAGGTTCAGCGGCCAGTTTCGCCAGTTGCAGATGCTCAACCTTGACAAACCGACCAAAGATATGGGAAACCTCAAAAAAATGATACAAGACACGTCGTACGAAAAAGGGTTCGACCCTACCGAAACCACTAAAGCATTCTTCGATGTGCAGTCGGTAACGGTCAAATTTGGCGGCGAAGTCGATGCCATTGTGTCGAAACAAGGCGAGTTTGCGCGGCTGATGCAGGCCGATTTCAAGCAGTGGATTGCAGGATCGGCGAAGGCAATGGTCAACTATGGCTTTGGCGCCGACAAGCTCGACGAGTTCAACAAAGCAGCCTTCGCCACGGTGCAAACGGGGGTCACTACCTTCGACGAACTGGCACAGGTACAGAGCATGTTCGCCGGGGCCGCCGCCGCATCGAAGCAGTCGTTCGCATCGGCCGACAAAATGTTTTCGATCTTCACCGTTAAGGTAAAAGACGTAAACGAGGCGGCAACCCTTACCAAGTCATTATTTACCGACCTCACAAAACAAACGACAATCGATTCGTTCGAGAAAATTGGCATATCGGTGTTCGATTCGAACAACCAGTTCAAGCAAGCCGACGTGTTGCTGCTCGAATTGCAGAAAAAGTTCCGGGAACTTGGCACGAGTGACAGTGAACTGATGAGGCTGAAAAACATGTTCACCGGCAGCGAGGGGCTCATCAATTTTGTGCAGGCGGCCACCGATAAGACCAACACACTACAGCAGACTATTAGCACTTTCGATGCCACGCAGTTCCAATTGCCCAAGGCTCTTGAGATTGCCAGGAACGACATCAATTACATAAACGAGCAGTTGGAAAACAAAACAAAGGTGCTGATGGGCGAAATAGGGGACAAGTTTCTGCCAATGAAAAATACATTCCTACAGGGAGTCCTTGATACCATGGATGGGCTGGGGGTACTTTTTTCAAGTGGGGAAAAATTAGTGGGAAAAATCCAGAGCAAAGCGGCAAACGATGTCCTAAGCAAATTTCCAGGGCTTGCCAGTCCCACCAAATTGTCAGATAAAGCATTTGAGGACATGATGGGGAAAGTAAGCAGCGACCTGAAGGTGTATCAAGAGACTGCCAATAAAAACGTTGGAACTAAATCTGCCGATTGGATCGACTACAGTATCAACCCTAAAAAATGGCAAGGATTTCAAGATTATACATACTCCGGTGCAGCGGTTACTACGTTGATGGACCTTACAAAACAGGCACGGTTGGCGAGGTCCCAAATGCCCGAAGGTTTGGCCGCAACCGGCGATATGGCTGGCGTACCGGTTGGGGACAACACTATAAAGTCAGGTGGGAGCCCGGTACCTGCCGCCGATGCAAAAACCATAGGCAGCGGCAGCCAGACCAAAAGCACGGTCATCAACATCGAAAGCTTCGTAAAAGGGTTCAGCCCTGCATCGCAAGCCATCAATGGGATGAACAAGGATGAGCTGGAACGTTGGATGACCGAAATGTTCTTGAGAGTGGTAAGGTCGGCCGAAACAACAATGTAAACCAAAACGCTGACAGCGTCCGCAGAACCTGTCAGCGTTTTAATTTGAGATAAAACATGAGCGAAGTGATAGGTTTAAGCGGTTTCATTCATAGAATACAGGCACTTTCGAGGGCTTACGATCGTATGCCCAACGAGATAGCGGCAATAGCCGTAAAGTTCAGCAAAGAACGGTTCAGGGACCAGGCATGGTTGGGAACAACCCGCGATCCCTGGAAACCAAGGTCGCGGAAACGCCAGGGCAAAAAGCGCAGCCAAACATTGTTGGTCGATACCGGAAGGTTAAAACGAAGTATCCGTAAGGTTGTGGCCAATCGCGACCGGGTAATTATAGGGACTGATGTTCCTTACGCACAAGCCCATAACGATGGCTTCAAAGGCCCGGTCAGGCAACGCGTAAGGAGCCACACCAGGGCATTGACCAAATTTGGCGTTACAAGCCGAAGGCAACTAAAAAGAAGTACCGCAATAGAATTTGGCAGGGTCAAAACCGGGGAAACCACAGTAAAGGCCTATAACAGGACCATCCAGCAAGATATACCAGCACGTCCGTTTATCGGCCAAAGCGAGGCATTGGAGAAAGAATTAATGACACACATCATAAACCGCTTCGAGGAAGCTTTTAATAGTTAACCATGTTACAACCGTTACTTGAAATTTATCTCCTGTTTGAATCCAACAGTTCAAAGTTTACCGACCAAGGATTGAACCCAATATCATTCCTGGATGTTTACCGTTCGCAGCCCTTGGAGCCGGAGCTGTACGAATATTTCCAGGTACCTGCAATATTCATTGATTATTCGATGCAAGGACTGGGTATCAGACAGCCAAGGCGGATAACCATGACACTTCATATCATTACTGATGAGATGCCGGATGCATCCAATATCTCAGAACAAAAGAGCGAAGGTCTGAAGCGGTTTCTTTACCTTTTACTTATTCAGCAAGCACTGGAAGGTTGCAAACTTGGCAAGACATCGTCGTTGAAGTTTGTATCAGAAAACATTATTGATGTTCCAGTTGTCAATTATCATACCCAAACCTACGAATTCGAAGCTTTTCCAGTTGATATGATTGGTGATATTGATATTATTTTGGGCGAATTTGAGCGTTTAAACCTCTATGAAAGCCTTCGCAAAAATCTTTAATTGTGGCAGTTCAATACAAGCACTTTTGTTATCATTGTTTTGCCAAGAAAAGTGCATATATTGATGATAACAGAGTGTTATCATATAACGCTTCAATACAAGCACTTTTGTTATCATTTATTAATCCTCCTATACGAAACCAGTAATATCCAACATTTACAATGTTTTAGGGGTATTTTTCGCCAGTGTTTATCCGGTATTTGCCCATAATGAAAATAAAATCAATGTTGGTAAATAATAGTCTATCAACGTTTTGCGTAATTATCACATTGTGCGTATTTTGAACTGCCCTTAAATCCTGTCAGTTCAGGAATCATTGGAGAGGTTATTGAA
>SESC01000483.1_pt1 | contig 14357 bp, 18 predicted proteins | sample 3171431 | NCBI WGS metagenome assembly SESC01 (sample SAMN06051868, study PRJNA518727) | freshwater metagenome | biome: subpolar coniferous forest; feature: holomictic lake; material: water; isolation source: holomictic Lake 227, 8 m depth | place: Canada: near Kenora, Ontario | collected... | reverse complement strand
TAAATTAATTTTTGAAGCTCCGAGACAACAAAAAAGTACTATCATGCAATACAAATTTACAGAAACACATAAACCAAAAATATTGGGATTAATTCAAGCAATTGAAAACGCTCAAGAATTAACTCTTACGCCAATTCAACAAGATCTTTATAAATATACAGCTAGCAGCACCTCAGAGGTGGGTAGATTAAAAGTCTTGCAAGGTATAAGCCTTGATGATGAAATTCAAAAAAGTAAAACAAGTCATTCCAAAAAAAGAGACAGATCGGAAAGTCCGCCATGTCTAAGTTAAAAAACTAAACAACCAATGTAATTTTATTTTTTTCTTAAAACCCAATGTTTTTGATAAGAGTTAGAATATTTAATAAGCTGGTTCAGCTGAAACTCAATTTCATTTAATCAAATTAAATGTTTAGCGTAAATGAGAGAAAAGCAAAAATCTAAATAAAAACCCCCATCGAATTGAGGTTAAAATGTAGTCTGAAAAAAATTAAAATTTAACAAACCTGTTTATCTAAAAAACACCCAACCGCATCAAACAATCAAAACACTGCAACTTGACTTGGTTGTCGTTTTTGTTACAATCAAACAAGTTTCATTAACTTTGTCCAAAAGGAATAAAGGTGAAAAAAAACGATCATTATCCGCATCAACCTAAAATGTCCATCGCAACAGCAGCTCACTTCCTTGGAATCTCAACACAAGCTGTTCACAAACAACTAAAAGCAAAAAAAATAAGCTGCCCAACCATGGGGAACAAAAACTATATAGATTACTCTATTGCTAAAAAACTCTTTGAAATAACCTTTAAACGACAAAAAATAGTTGGGCAAATTGTTAAAGGCGGAACAGGAAAAACAACAACTATAGAGTATGTAGCAAATTGTGCAAATACATATGGGGCTAAAATTCTTAAAATTGATATCGACCCCCAAGGAAATTTAACTGATTTAAACGGCATAGATCCAGACAAATATCCTGTTTTAATTGATATAATAAAAGGCTCTCATTCAATTGAAGACTCTATCGTAAATGTATGCCCAGGAATAGATATAATTCCTAGTAGAATAGAAAATGTCATCTTAGATAATGAAATAATAAGTAAACGCCTGAATTTATCAGATATTTTTAATGATATTTTAGCACCAATAATAAACAATTATGATTTTATATTTATTGATTGTCCACCAACAATGGGTCAGGCTGTTACAGCAGCGAGTTTATTTTCTACAAAAATATTAGTTCCATTAAACCCAGAAAAATTTAGCGCAAAAGGCCTTAAAATTCTCAAGGAAGAAATAATAACATTATCAAAGAATTTTAAAAAAATTTTAGATTATAGTGTGTTTTTAAATAAATTTAGCAGTAAAACAATATTATCTGACAAAGCTATTGTCTCTCTTCTTAACGACCCAAAACTTGATGGAAAGGTTATTCAAACTATGATCCCTTTTGTCCAAGAAATACCGAACTTAGCAGACCAGGGAATGGGTGCTTTCTCTCATTTAAAAAAATCTGCTGTTAGGGATGATTTTGATCAATTAACAAGGGAAGTTTTGGGTATATGCATAAGTGAAAAAATCTTAGCATCTACGTTAAAAGAAGACTTATAACGGTTTAACTAGAGAGTATAAAAAAATGCCTAACATAATAAAAGCATTAAAGACTAAGAAACCTTTCTCAAAAACAGAATATAGAGCTTGGAATTTTTCCTCTACTCCAGAATTTAATATAGAACAAAATGAAAGCACACAAAAGCCAGACAAAACTATAAATCATGGCGTTAGCAGGGCGTTAGCAGGGCAGAAGCAGGGCGTTAGCAGGGCGTTAGCAGGGCAGAAGCAGGGCGTTAGCAGGGCAGAAGCAACCCAGAAGCAGGGCGTTAGCAGGGCGTTAGCCGCGGCGTTAGCCAAAACAGATGAAAATTTCACGGTTCCACCGGAAGGTAAAGAGTTGGATTTATTGCTTTTTTTGTGTGATGTGTGCATAAAAACATGCTCATTAAAGACCACCGAAATAACAACAAAAACTTTAAATAGCTACCTTGGGGTTAATTCAAATCGACTAAGAAATATTGTTTCAAGGATTACTAAAAAAAATTTAATAAAAATAGTTGCACAAAATTGCAGTAGCGCTGGTGCTTATAGAATCTTTGAGTTTTCCAAAAATGTATATGATAAACTTTTATTAAAATTAACCGACTCTAAATTATCTGCACAATCTAAAGAGGCGTTAGCAGAGGCGTTAGCAGAGGCTGGTGTAGTTAGTAGTTATATAAATAATACTACTAACATACCAGAAATTTTTAAACAAATAGATTTTTCTCCTTTAATTGATTTTGGGTTTGATGAATCACATGTAATTCAAATATACAGGGAGCATACAAAAAAACCAGAACTATCCTTATCAGCAGATATTATTCAAAATTCTATCTATGCCTTAGCCTTTGATCTAAAACACAATAATGTTGCAGAAAGTTTTAAGCATTCCCCAACAGTAGTTCTTACTGCTTTGTTGAAAAAAGGGCAACCATATTCTAGCAAAACCCCAGAAAAAGTTTTAACCCCACGAGAAGAAGCAATGCAAGAGTACGCGTTAGCCCAAAAAAAGAAAAACTTAAAAATTTTAGAAATTGAAACTCAAACTAAAGAACTTGCTCAGCAAGAATGGTTAAATAATTTGTTGGACGAAGAACTTTTAGAATTTAATCAAAATTGCGATTCATGCCCTAAAGGCATGCCTATAAAAATTTTTGAGATCTCAAAAAGAAAAAAATCATTAGCACTTGCCAAAGAATATTTTGATACAATTATTTGGCCAACCAAACAAAAACAAATTTTAAATAACGAAAGTAAAAATTAATTAAGCGTTAGTTGTAAAAATAACTACTTGTTTCCGAAAATAAGAAAAAATTTAGCTATTAAAACAAAGCGCAAACTTTAATAAAAAATTATAAAACCAAATTCAAGATGGCCAAACTTAAACGCGAAAAATGGCGTTTATTTGTTGGGGCGGTGATTTGGGGTGGCAACGTTGAGAAAACATCTTTAAACGCAAAATTAGGCCGTTCTAGCCTTGTTCTTCAGCCATACTTTTTGTGAAAACTATAAATTTTCAAAAAGTTTTCTATCGTTTTCTCTTTGTAAGCTTTTTAACATGTTTTCCTTTAACTCGTTTAAATTTCCATTTTTAGCAGCTTGTTCCAGGTAATATGCCCCCACTAAAATTTTTCTTTGCAACGCTTGTTTTCTGGTTATCACTTTGGTAGATGCTTCTAATTTTTGCATTTTAGCCGTTATTGCTGATTTGCGATCTTGCAACTTTTTTAACTTGTTCTCAACGTTAATAGTTCTCATAAGTTTTCATAAAAATTAATTATCACTAAATTTTACCATTATAGAAAATCTAGATCAAGCACCATTACCGCGCCAACGCCAAACCAGAACCACACAAAATAAAGACTACAGCAAACAGCAGACATAACACACAAAAAAAGCAAAAAAAAAAGAATAAAAGAGCGCGCTTATACGTCGCTACGCGACGTGCTCTTGAAAAATTATCACTAGTTGTGTTAGGTTTGAATTTTGAGTTTTTAAAAATCAAGATAAAAATCAAGAATTAAGTTAAAAACCTTATGGCAATTTATCATTTCAGTGGAACGATAGTTGCACGCTCGCAAGGTCGTAGTGCGGTTGCTTGTGCGGCTTATCGTTCTGGCGAAAAGTTGTTTGATGAACGTTATCAAAAAATACAAGACTACACTAAAAAGCAGGACGTGGTTTATAAAAATATTTTAGCTCCTAATGGTGCGCCAGAGTGGATAAAAGATCGGGAACGATTGTGGAATGAAGTAGAAAAAGTAGAAAAAAGAAAGGATGCCCAGTTAGCTAGAGAATTTAATTTTTCATTACCCAAAGAACTTAGTTTGCAACAAAACATAATGCTAGCGGAAGAATTTACTCAACAGGCATTTGTAGATCGAGGAATGGTCGCTGACTTAAATATTCACGCTGACCAAAAAAGTGATGGAGCTTACTATCATGCTCATGTAATGCTAACTACCAGAACTATTGAGCAAGAAGGTTTCGGTCAAAAGGAAAGAAGCTGGAACAGTAAAGATTTATTATTAACTTGGCGAGAACAATGGGCAGAATACTGTAACCGATATTTGGCATTAAACGACCATGATTTGCGCGTAGACCACCGATCGCTAGTAGAGCAGGCTATTCCCTTAGAGCCACAACATAAAATCGGTGCTGAGGCTGCTAAAGAGCAAATGGTGCGGTTAGCCGATCACCAAAGGATAGCTAGAGAAAATGGGGAGCGGTTATTACAAGAGCCACAGATTGCGTTAAAAGCCCTAACCCAACAACAATCAACCTTTACTCATCATGATTTAGCGAGATTTATAAACCGCCATACCGTGGATGCCTCTCAATTTAGTCAGGTTTACGAGTTAATTAAGTCACAAGACAATATTGTTAAGCTTGGCTTAGATTTAAATAATCGTGAACGTTTTAGTACTCAAGAGATGGTAAATTTAGAAGCTAAAATGATGAGTCAAGCGCTAGCTCTTGCAGAAAAGAAGGAACCAGCAATACCAAATGTAGCTCGCTGGAAGACTGTTAATGATTACAATTTAACTCCAGAGCAAGCTCAAGCGTTTAATTATCTCTTAGATCCAGGAAAGCTTAAATGCATAGTAGGTTACGCTGGTACTGGTAAAAGCTATATGTTGGGAGCTGCTCGTGAGGTTTGGGAAATGGAAGGTTATAGGGTTCAAGGGGTGACGCTTTCCGGAATTGCTGCTGAATCATTGGAAGCTGGTAGTGGTATTGCCAGCCGTACTTTTGCCAGTCGTGCTTATTACTGGGATAGAGGATTAGAGCCTTTAACTAAGCAAGATGTATTAGTGGTTGATGAAGCAGGAATGCTGGGTTCCAGGGCAATGGCTAGAATTGTAGATGAGGTAACTCGCGCCGGTGCCAAATTAGTGTTTGGTGGCGACAACCAACAAGTGCAAGCCATAGAGGCTGGAGCGGCCTTCCGTGCTATTACTGAAATCGTTAGCTATCAAGAACTAACCGAGATTTTTCGGCAAAAAGAGGATTGGCAAAAAGAAGCTACTTGTAATTTAGCGGTTGGGGAAGTGCAAAAAGCACTAGACGCTTACAACCAGCATACTCATATTCATGTTGCCCAAACTACAGCACTTGCTAAATCCCAAATGGTTAATTTGTGGAATGATGTTCGATTACAAAATCCGGAAATTAGTCAAATTATGCTGGCCTATACCAAGGTAGATGTGCAAGATTTAAATAATCAAGCTCGCGAGTTACGTAAAAATAATGGGGAGCTAGGGATCGATGCTGCATTTACTACATTTAGAGGAGAGCGTAATTTTGCCGAGCATGATCGAGTTTATTTTTTAAAGAACGATAGGGACATGGGGGTTATGAATGGTAGTTTGGGAACTGTTGAGGCAGTTTATGGTGAAGCACTAAAAGTAAGATTAGATGCAAGAGACCGTAATTTAGGTAAAACAGTAATGGTGGATTTTGCGCTTTACAATCATTTGGATCATGGTTATGCTACCACCATTCATAAAGCACAAGGGGTAACTGTTGATCGTGGTTACTTGCTAGCCTCTAAATATTTAGATGCCCATACTAGCTATGTTGGTATGACACGCCATAGGGAAAGTGCTGATTTATTTTATAGTCAAGAAGAATTTCCGAATTATATTGATTTGGAAAAAAGTTTATCCAGGAATCGTGCCAAGGACGTTTCCCTTGATTATCTTGGTGATTTTAAAGTTAATCGAGAGATCCAGTCATCAGCATCAAAACAGTTGCTACAAGTGCCATTAGTAAAAGCTGGTTTTCCATTTAGCAAACAATACTCCAATTTAGATGGATTTAAAGAGACAAATGTCTTAGATGTATTTGGACAATTTAAAGCAGAGTTAGAAAAAAAGTTTGGTCACATAGAACGAGCAAATGATTTAGAACATAAACAGTTACTCAAAGAAAAAGAAATGGAGCAAAGATTTGCTAGCGAGCAATTACAATTTATTAAAAACCAAAATCGCTTAAGTGAAAAAATTTTAAATGAACATAATCCTCAAAAAACTTATAAAGTTATTGATAGTCAAGAAACTATTATGGGCTTAGTTGGTAAGGAGCTTAATTTATCTGATGGCAGACGAATGATTGAAATACTTAAACACGAAAAAGATCCAAGCATTAATTTAGTGGAATATAATCAGCGTTTAATTAAAGAACAAAATCGTTATGTAGAATTAAAAACCGACCACCAGGGATCTATGGTAGATTTAAAAGATACTGAAACTTTATTAAAAGAAATAGAAACACACCAAAGAGCACCAAATAATTATTTAGAGTGGCATGTAGAGTTTTCTCGTGATCCGCGTGATCAAGATTTATCTATAGGATTTGAGAGGTAATTGTTTATGGAGCAAGAAATAATCATACCAGAGATGAAATTGCAATCTATGGTTTATCAGTTAATGCGACTATGTGAGAAGTTAGAAGCTGGCGGTGATCGGGGAATACAAAGAGATCTAGAATTAAGAGCGACTGTTGAAAGTCTTAATGAGACTATAACCGAGTTAAATCAAGTAGGGCCACTATTAGAAAACAGCGTAAGAGAAACGACTCAAATAATAGCTAACAAAATCTATAATAATTTGTTAGGGGAAATAAAAAAAGCAATTGATCAACAGATGCTAGGGGCGTGTTATAAATTGCGAACAGAATGTGATAGAGTTGAAATGGTAGTTAATGATAATGAAAAATTAATCGAGAAAAATTTTTTGCTTTATATAGTTAGTGCGATATTGTTTGGGATCATCTGTGGAGCATTTATAATGTTTAAATGGTTAACTTAAACATTTAATAATGTGGTTTTCTTTTTGATGGCCCTACGTAATTTCTTCCGCCCTAACGGGCGGTTCCTGATGATTTTTTACAAAAATCATCAGGTGCCTTAAATAATAATTTAAACTTATTTTTCTTTTTGGTGGCTACAACATAATTTTTTCCGCTCTAACAGGTTTGCTGTTAAGCCTAGGGTTTTAGGGTTCTAAAAATGGATTTATTACTTATGTTAGTGGTAATGTTTGGATAAACTAAATATTAGATTATTATCCTTATGAGAGTTTTAGCGGTTTAACCTTTATACTTTTGCTTTTCTTATTTACAAGCCATATATCATATTCTTGTTGTATATCCATCCAGTATTTGACTGTAGTGTTTGGTAATAACTTTGATAATCTTAACGCCATTTCAGAGCTAATACCATGTTTACCGTTTAATAATCTAGATACTGTATTTCTGGTTACCCCTAAATTATTAGCTAAAGTTGCTATAGTAATTCCTTTGCTTATAAATTTATGGTAAAGATATTTTCCAGGATGATCTATTTTTTTTGCGGACATATAGGTATCTTTATCCAATCGTCCAAGAACCATTAGCTTTAATTTCTTTATACATAGCATCTGGTGCAAGGTCAACTTCATCATTCCAAGTAACCACGCCATGTGCAAGGTGAACTTGATTAAATATGTTTACGTCTTTTAAAGGTGTAAATACCCCAATGTCATTCTTTGCTAACAGATTCTTCATATTAACTACCCCTATAGTGTCATCAGTGAACTTAACTAACAATCTGTAATCAGATAGTGGTTGTACGTCTATCAGTTTCCATGGAACAGTACGCCCTATTGTAGGGGCGGGATCTTTTTTAATGGTATTCCTTGCCAACATAGCTTTTTTTGATTGCATAGTTCCCAATTCTCCAGTAAATCTTTACGATACTTATTTGTCCATTCTACTACTAACTTTAGTTTATTTCTAGGCATGTAGCCTTCTATAATTTTAAATGCAAGAATATTAAAGGTAACTTCATATTCTGCGTATTCCACGTGGAAATGTGGCGGCAGATGATCTCCTCTATACATGTATATATTCATACCATGAAAGGAACTGATATTAGGCATGTATTGTGATCCAATTTTATTTATAATTACTATGACTATAACTGACTACGTTGTTTGTGTCAATGACTAGGCTATATATTATAGTTGACTATTGAATTATTAGCTGATAATGTGATTGCATCGCTACATTAAAGTAGCGTGGCTAGCAGTTGAACGCTGCCAGCCACCACGGAAGCAATAATGCCCCGTGGCACAGTTAACTAATTGGGAGCTAACCATGCACAACAACAATACCACATTGTATAATTATTTTACACTTCTAAATAAACATATAGTAGACATTAAAGATTTCGATTTAATCACCAAACAATATCTGGCTGATGCTGAGGTTATCAATATCTTATTTGATAAAGACACAAGCATTACAAAGAAATTGTTTGAGTTTAACGTTAGCTATAGTTCAGCTCAAAAAATATTGGTCGTACTGAATCAATTGTCTAATTGCCCGAAATCATATTTAGAACAATTAAGCAGTTATTCTTTAATTTTAGTTGAGCTTATAAAGTTTATAAAGAGCGGTAATAATCAACAATGAGATCTGCGCTGCATTTTCTTAAAATTTTTACGATGCAGCGTTCTTTTATAATTAATATGTCTGGAGATTTGATATGACGCATATTACTAGCAATTTTATTCAGAAATTAAAATTAGCAGATCTCAATATGCAACAAAAGCGCTACTATGATACTACTACTACAGGTTTTGGCATTAGAATTACCGGCAGTGGCGTAAAGTCCTTCTTCGTTGAGAAAAAACACAACCGTAAAACTTATAGGCTCACTACCTATCGGAAAGCCTAAAAGAACAAGTCTTAATGCTTGCTAAAAAACCCAAACAATCGTATAAATCCCTAGGTATATTATTGATAGTAATATACCCATAATGAAAACTAACAACGTGGTTTAGTCTATAAAACAAGTGTTTTTTGTATAATTAGAATCATAAAGCAAACCTGATGTTTAGCTATAATGAGGCTACAGTGCGACTTTACATCAGAATTTATGCTGTCAAAGGATATTAATTTAGTTGACAATCATCATTATAAAAATGGTAATGTTTTATTGGAGCGCAATGATAACTACGGTTACATATTGCAGCTCCACTATTTATGCTAATTATAGGAATCTTATACACCGCTTTATGCGAAACATTAATAGATTATATGTAAAGTAATATATGGCAACTGGTACTGTAAAATGGTTCGATATAAAACAGAACTTTGGATTTATTAAGCCAGATGATAAATTCAATGAAGTAGTGTTGCATATATCTGAACTGGATAAGGCTGGTATTAAGCTTATTGATAAATTTGCCTTAGATGGGATTAAGATTAGCTACGATATAATAATGAACGATAGTAACAAACCTGCTGCCACTAATATTAAGATTATTACAGATCCTTCTTAAGGAAACGTTGAAGTTCCATAGTCAAACCTGATTTAATCTATAATACTACATTCACCATACCATATACTTCCCTAGCCTGTTAAACCTATCGTGGCTCTACACGCATTATACGGCGTTATAGAGCCATTAAAACATACCGCTTTCTAACCCTAGTATTAGCATCATTCAGCTACATCATGCCCTGCTATAATCTCCCTTAAGGCTACTATAGGCGCTTTATCATTATTCCATGGTACTTTAGCTTCTGCCGAACCTTTGTCTAACTGGTGCGCTCTATTGGCTGCTAGCATAATTAGTTTAAATGGGCTTTCGGTATGGGGTGCAAGTTCATCAAGAGTAATCAGCGACATATATTTCCTCAAAAATTAAAAGGTATCACAGATTAATAATATATGGGTTCACATCTCCATAATTTAAAGTTAAAAAGACCTGATTATGCACTGTTACATTAGGTGCTTACTGACGGTTGTTGTAATTTATGTTCAGATATTATTTTTGTAATCCATTCCTTTAAAGTTTGACAGTCATTAGCAGTTAGCATTTGTTGGACTGATTTAAATTCTTGAGCTGTAAATGTTACGCGCTTGACTATTGTTACCTTGGTTGTTTTCTTTTTTAAAGTTTTAATAGGCATCTTTGGTTTAGTTTTAATTGTAGGTTTATGTTTAATTTTAGATTTTGGTGTAATCTTAGGTGGCATTATATTGTCCTTTTAAATATTGCTTTTAAGACTTGTATTATTACATAGTCAGTAAAAAATTAACAATTATTCAATTCTTAAATTACTTTTAATTGGGTTTTAATAATTAAATTTGTGTTTGCAAAAGTGCTGTCGTCAGCGTTGACATAAACGAAACAACTATAGTAGTCTTAAATTTTCAGGAGATTTCTTGTTATTACTTTTTACAAGGAACTTCTATAAAAAAAGTATAAGTTTATTTAACTTGCAAGTTAAGGGAAAATATTTATGCATAATATAGATATCACATTTGATAAACGAGATATACAAGAACTTGAGCTTATAGATAAAGGTAACAATGAATATTTATATAAGCCATCGCTTCCTCTTAAATATGAAAATATAAAAGAGATTCCTAAAAAGCATTTCGACTCATTAATTCGTGCAGACATGAAAGAAAATACTGTTAGAATATTAATATGGTCTTCATATAGAGGCGGTAAACTTGAACGGCGTGGCTGCCATATGGGGATCCTTATGAGGGGAGACGGTGATAATTTTAAACATGTTAGCTTATATCATCCATCAGCTGACAAAGTAGGGGCTATAAAAAGATTTTTAAAATTTTGTTTTTCACAACCTGGTGAAATTGTAGAACAATATAGTAAAGATATGGAATATGAATTTAGGCACCCTAAATTCGTAATAGAAATTAAAAATTTAGATGTAAATAGAATGATGGCTCATTATGATGAGATAAATTCACCGTCGGACAAATTAAGATGGCAAATTTTTGGATGGTTCGGAAAAAAACATTATAATTGTGCTACTTTAGTTTATGAGCTTTTAGAGGCAGGAGGGTTTTTTAAAAAATTAAAGCCATTTCCAGGAAGAGACTTTTTTATCAAAAAAAACAAAAGTAGTTTTTTGGATGCTCATCATTATAGCCCGGGATGCTATAATTTTGGAACGTGTGTCTTACCGATTGGTATTGGAGCTGTTGTGTTTCTTTGTAGTTTTTTAGCAATTCTTGCCTCAAAAGGTAAATATGAAAAAGAAGAGTGGAAAGAAGCTGGGATAGCATCTGGGATTTTAATGGGCGCCTTTTTTTTATATAGTGGTTTTAAATCGTTATATACCCTATATAATTCTAATGAAATTATTCCAAGTTTTTTCCCGTTTATAGAAAATTTAGTTAAATTAGCAGTAGATATAAGATGTGAGGACGTGTCTCTCTACAAGGTACAAAACACATTGGATAATTCGATTGTATTAGAACAACAACAACGAGCACCGTTGATTCTTTATGCAGCGACCGCTCAAGAAAAGGCTAATAATAGTAATTCTTCTTCAACTCAAACAAAACCATCTTTGTTTCACAGCACATCTAGACCATCACTTAGTGTTTGATGATAGTAACAAATAAGACTAAAAAATTTTTTACATTTGACCATATCTACACGTAGAGGAGAATAATTTTATGAAATTAACACCTAAAATACTTTTAACTAATGCAATTTTTTCATTTCTTTCCTATTATGATCTTGAAACAGAAAAAAACATTAAGGAAAAAGATTGGGACGAAAAATTACCAGATTCCGATCCTGATCTGCAAAAGCATGAGAAATTATTTAAATCTATACTTAACGAACCTAAATATAAACTTATTGCTTCGGAAAAAAGAGACGCGCCTACAGGATGGTTTTCATATTTTAAAATGGTTAAAGGATTCTTTAGCCCAGTTAATAGTAGATGTCGTGCTTACAAAACAATTATACAAAATGAAGTCGCAATTTATTTTTCTTTTAGAGGTACAACGCTGAATTTACAAGATTTTTTGGTAGACAAAGAAATTGCTTTACAAACATTTGATACTGATAATGAATACTATAAAAGCGCTGAAGATTTTATAAAAAATGTTATGGAACAAGAAATAGAACAAACAAAAAAAGATGGAACAAAAATATCAATGATCTATTTAACTGGACATTCATTAGGAGGCTTTATAACAGAACGTATAGTTTTACAAGGACATGCAAGTTTAAAAGATTACCATGTTAACGTACTTAGCTTTGACGCACCAGGACATCATCAAGATTCTCTTTATGCAATAGATTCAAAACATACAATTTTTTCTTTCGTTACAAGACCTAATATAATAAATTGCACTGGAGCAAAAATACAAAGTAATTTAATTTATATTAAATTACAAAATCAAGCTTCAGATGGTGCTATTCTTGCATCTCAATTTGATAAATTAGTTGGATTAACAATTTCAACGGCAACAGGATGTAGTGCTGGAGCAAGTAGCACAGCATCAGAAACAGGTACCAAGATAATGGCTGATGTGGGAATTGAGCAAATATTTGCAATGAGCGGTATTAATGAACAATTTTTTAAGTTATGTTTTGAAATAGATATAAAACAACAAACAAAAGATCAAGCTCAACAGTGTATAAGCAAATTATTTAATGAACTAAAAGGAAAATCTTGCGAATTAGGTAAAGAATTTAAAGAATTTATAAGCTATACTTCTAGATCTCATAATATTAGTAATATTTTACATGGATTAAGTTGTTATTATTTAGAATATTTAGAATTTTTAAAATCAAAACAAAGCGTTTCTAGCAACTATACATCTGTTATTGCACCCACTATTACAATTTACGAGGATAATTTATTTATTTTAAATCCTAAGGATTGGCCAGATTTAGAAAAAGCATTTTTGAAATATAAAGAGAAATCATTTGATGTGGTGCCTTTAGAAGGAGCACAATTAAGAAATATTTTCGAATATCCTGAATTAGATGTACCAGTTAGTCCTTCTCGATTTCGATTAACCACATAAAAACCATGTGATTATTTGGTTATCGCAAACGAGGGTTTTTGATAATAAAAATTAGCTAGTCAGATTTTAACAGATTTATTGGTTAGGATCTTATTAAAAACCATTCTTGAAATTGTTTTCTTAATGCCTTATGCTAAGATGAGTTTTAATAATGAAAAGAATTAAGGTTAAATAGTTATGTTAATCGGTTATGCTCGCGTGTCTACTCAAGATCAAAATTTGGAGCTTCAACTCTCAGCTTTAAATAATCTTGGTTGTGAAAAAATTTATCAAGATAAAATATCTGGCGCGAGAAATAATAATCGACCAGGACTACAACAAGCCCTAGATATACTACGTGAAGGAGATACTCTAATTGTTTGGAAGCTAGATAGACTAGGTAGATCTGTTAAAGGACTTATCGAATTAACCAGTAAACTTCAACAAAAAAATATTCATTTTAAAAGCCTTACAGATAATGTAGATACAACCACTCCGTCCGGTCGCTTCTTTTTTCATATGATGGCTAGTCTTGCTCAAATGGAAAGAGAGCTAATTGCTGAAAGAACAAAAGCTGGTCTAGCTGCTGCTAAAGCACAAGGAAGAATTGGTGGACGAAAGCGCAAAATGACTATTAGCAAGATAGAATCTGCAAAAAAATTACTTGCCTCTGGTTTATTACCAAAAGATATAGCACATAATCTTGGTATATCTATTCCAACTTTGTATCGTTGGATCCCTGCTTCATATAATGCTTAATTATCTGATGAAAGCAATAAATAGCTTGATCTTGCTATAGGTTGATATTTCTTTGTTAAATTTCCATGAAAAGCATTTAGAATCTAACACTTGCAAAACCGTACGATATTATGTACTATTATATTTATAATATGATAAAAAGAGAGATATATGACCAATTTACCAGCAAAAAATCTATCAACAAGCACCATGCCAGCAAGCAAAGTAAGATCAAATTTATACAATTTAATAGATGAAGTCTCAATAAATCACAAACCTCTACTAATTACAGGGAAAAGACATAATGCTATGTTAGTTTCCGAAGAGGATTGGTCTGGTCTACAAGAAACCTTGTATTTACTCTCAATCCCAGGAATGGGCGAATCTATCAAGAAAGGAATGGCAACCCCTTTAGACGAATGCAGCAAGGATCTTGATTGGTGAAAGAATGGAAAATTCTTTTTGAAAATGAAAGTAAAAAGGACGCACTAAAACTTCAATCTGCTGGTTTAAAAGAAAAAACTAAATATTTATTAGAAATTTTAAAAAAGGATCCGTTTGCAACTCCACCTACTTATGAAAAGTTAAGCGGAGATTTAGCTGGTAATTATTCCAGAAGAATTAATATTAAGCATAGGCTTGTATACCAAGTTTTTAAAAAAGAGCGCACTATTAAGATTATTAGA
>SESC01000477.1_pt1 | contig 14523 bp, 13 predicted proteins | sample 3171431 | NCBI WGS metagenome assembly SESC01 (sample SAMN06051868, study PRJNA518727) | freshwater metagenome | biome: subpolar coniferous forest; feature: holomictic lake; material: water; isolation source: holomictic Lake 227, 8 m depth | place: Canada: near Kenora, Ontario | collected... | reverse complement strand
ATGAAAAACGTCAGCATAGCTCCGATAAATGCTCCGCCTGTAGCTGGAACTGGTACTGACACCGGAGGGGGGGATATATCTCCCAGGACATGGATTTTATTCTATCTTATCTGCCTTGTTGCGATTCTCTGGGCGACGTTCCTCCTTGTCCGGGAGGAGATGGTCTGGTTAAGTTTTGCACTGGTTATTATTGCTGCCGGCAGCGGGATGTTCCTGTTTATCCACAATATAAAATTACGGACAGGGTTTTTCTTCTATCTTATCTGCCTTGTGGCAATTCTCTGGGCAGCATTCCTCCTTCTCCGGGAGGAAATGGTCTGGGTCAGCATGTTACTGTTTCTCATTTCGGCAGGCATGGTAATTTTTGCATATTTCCTTGGCGAACATCCCCACATATCAAAACCCGTTACGGGTCAAAATTCTGGGTCTATTGCCAATTCCGGCAGTCCTGCTCCCGTGCCGGCCGAAAAAACAAGCAGCCCAATGGACCCGGAAGAGGAATAGAATTCGCACGACGTTTGATTGGGTTTAGGGTGCACCAGCCGTTCCGGCCCAACCGGATATTTTCCACCCGATTCAGGTGTAAATAAAAAAGATGTCCCGGCGCGGGGTAACAAATTAATCCCCCGGATTATAGGGCTGGAAAAAGAGTTTCATTTGGAATTGTAACATAAACCGGAGGAAGAAATGACAATTCAATGTCCGATCTGCGGTAAAACGGAACACCTGGTCTGTGATGATGACCTTGGGAAAGATGGGAAGTTTTACTCGTGTCACGAACCCGAGGGTGGCTGCGGGTCTACATTCCGGGTTACCCTGGAAGGCCAATATCTGGATATCTTCTGAAGTGCGGGGGGGATCTAGCCGGGGGGGCGTTGTGGCGGTGGTTGTTGTTGTGGCTGTAGCCATTGCAGTTGCCCTGCAGGTACAATTACAATCCTCACGGGTCTGGCCACTATACTGAAAACCCGGAAAACGACCTGTTTTACGCCCGGATTACGGGAATAATTCTCTCAAGCAGGCACTCCCCCAACCCCATTCAATAAAATCCGCTCTCGTTCGTTTAAATCGCCCGCATTTGCCTCCGTTTTCAACCAGCAGAAAATAAGGCAATTTAGAGCAATATTATCCAGATTAACCCAATATTTTGGCTTTATTGGTATCTTGTCGTATTCCGGGTCCTGTAATCGCCACCCTTTCGACACCGGTATACAGGAGTTAGAGAGCAACGACCCGGCAGATAACAGGTGTAAGGATTGGTGCCCTCACCAGTCGCCGTGACACCTGATCTTTGCCGGATGTCTGCCCTGATTTTTCGGCGTGGCCGTTCTACCGATAGCAGTCCCGCCAGTTATGTATCAGGCAATACGGCTACCCCGGGAAGTTCAATTCCTGACAGGAACTGGAGCGATGCACCGCCACCCGTGGAGACATGGGACATTTTTCCGGCAAGTCCCAGTTCTGTCACCACCTCGGCAGTGGAACCACCCCCGATAACCGTGACGGCATCAAGGCCGGCGATGACCGTGGCAAGAGTACGGGTCCCCTGTGAGAATTGCGGTACTTCGAATACTCCCATCGGGCCGTTCCAGAACACAGTCCTGCACCGTTTCAATGCCTGTGAAAATTCATCGGTAGCACCCGGACCAATATCGGCAATGGCCCATCCGTCCGGTATCCGGGTTCCCGGGACCGTCTGAATTTCGTGCCTGCCATCAATATTGTTCGTGATAACCACGTCGGACGGAAGCAACAGGCTGACACCGAGAGACGTTGCCTTCCCGGAAAGTTCTTCCACGTACCGTAGTTTATCGGCCTCTACAATCGAGGTCCCGACAGAATATCCCCGGCTTTTAAAAAAAGTCGCCGCCATGCCACCACCAATGATCAACATATCCACCTTTGGAAGGATGTTTTCAAGCATCATTAGCTTCCCGCTCACCTTCGCCCCCCCAATCACCGCGGTAAACGGGCGCCCAGGTGTAGCAAGCAGCCCTCCGAGCATATCCAGCTCCTTTTCCATAAGCAGGCCAGATACCGCCGGAAGATGGGAAACCACGCCGGTAACTGATGCGTGGGAACGGTGACTTGCCCCGAAGGCATCGTTGACAAAGATGTCACCCAGGCGGGAAAGTGCCAGGGAAAAACCGGGGTCATTGGCTTCTTCCTCCGCATGGAACCGCAGATTTTCCAGGAGCACCACCTCACCTTCCTGCATTTCCGATACCGCCACCTCCACCCCGGGACCAACACAATCGGTTAGGCACCGGACCGGTCTCTTTAGAAGTTCTGACAACCGGGTTGCCACCGGTGTCATCCTCAACGATTCTATCACCCGGCCTTTTGGTCTTCCCAGGTGGGAACAGGCAATGATCCGGGCATGATGGTCGATCAGGTAACGGAACGTAGGGAGGGTGGCACGGATACGGGAATCGTCTGAAATAACCCCTTCCCCGGTCATCGGTACATTAAAATCAACACGCAATAGTACTCTTTTTCCCGTAACATCAATATTTTCCACGGTTTTTTTCGTCATTGCACAACACCAAAGGTCAACCTGTCAATGAGATACGAAAGGGCCACAATTGCAGACAACAGGTCCCATATATCTGAAGATGCGACCACTTCACTATAATAACCCTTCTTTACGTGCAACGGGTTACTCGGCCAGTACAAGATTTTTTATGCCGACCAGGTGGTACAGCACCCGCATGGTGCAGACAGGACCACCCCCCGGAATTTTTCAACAACCACGGAAAATTTCTCTGGTGACTCCCGCATCCTTAACGTAGAAGAGGGGCGCATTTACAATCCGAAACCCGGAAATTTCCAAACGAGGGATCTCGCATGTACCGGTGTTTTTTAATTTATAAAAATAGTGCGGAGTCTCCAATTCCGGGCAGGCTGACGCACCCGTTTCCTGATTATACCCCATGCCTGGTAACGACAGGTTACAGTAAAAAAAGTCCATTACGGGCCCGGATCATGATAAAAAAAGGGCATATCGGGGTTGTTTAGAAATACGGCCAATACCGAGTTATTACCCGAAACTGACGAGAATTACGGCCGTACCAACCAAAAATAAGGGCACTTGCAGAAAGGGGGTTATAGAAGGGTGATGCACGGGAAATACCGGGCTTATTATTGGAATAAAGATGCCGGAATAGGGCGGGATTTACCCCCTGGCAGGCCTGCATTGAATTAGTGTCCTGCTCTGGAATGAAGGACACTGATTTAGGGAGAGGCACGATATGGGAACTACAAAAAAAGATTTTTTTCACAACATCTGATGCGAATGGTCAGCGGTCAAGAGACTTCACGGGAAAAAATGACCTGCACCTCTCCGGGTGGTTCAGGATGGAAAGGACATCCCGGCGCTTTTCGACCATTGAATACAACGGCACACCGAGTTCACCGGATATGTCCCTGTATTTACTGGCTTTCACCCTCCGTAAGGATGGGAGATCCGGGTATGATGGATTTTTCAAAAAATCGCCGGTTGTCATCTCGTAATACGCAGCCCCACGCAGTTTTTGATATTCGCGGTAATCACTCTGGAACCGTGAAGAGACGAGGTTTGCCATCTGCAGGACGGTATCCTTCGTCGGGTTGATCGTCACGTGCCCAAAGCCCGGCGGGACCATGACGAGGTCGCCGGCATACGCATCAACAACAATGACCTGCGAGAGGTTGTGCGCCTGCAGAAGGTAGTGGGCATTCCCTTTCAATACTTCATAGATTTCAGGATACCCGGCACCTTCCGGATTTTCCGGGTGGTAATGTCCTGCGGTCTTGATATATTCCCCGCAGAGGTCCCGGGGTGGTATAACGGTAATATCATACCGGATCCCCTGTCCACGGAGCCAGATGCGGTCGGAATCAGAACCGGCAACATCCCGGTACATGTAGTACATCTCACCATCACACTGACAATCAGGGTTGGCAAGGACGGGCCGTAATTCATCCGCCAGTCGTATGTCAGGTTCCGGGAGCGGCCCGTTCCAGTCTGGCACCAGACCAGGACTGTATCGAACCGACCTCGTCATATTCACCAGAGCGCTCATATCCTTCCACCAATTACAGTCTTTGCGAGTTCATAGAATTCAAGGTCAACGGTTTTCAACCGGGACACCGCATCTTCAAGCGGGATTGCAGTGATACGGTTTCCCTGCAGGGCGACCATCTGGCCAAATTTCCCATCCCGGATAAGTTGGACAGCCCCGACACCCAGCCGGGTCGCAAGGACACGGTCAAATGCCGTTGGGGAGCCCCCACGCTGGATGTGCCCGAGGATAGTGACCCGGGTCTCGATGCCGAGCCTCCGTTCCAGCTCTTTTCCAAGGAGGAGCCCTACGCCCACAAATTTTTCATTGCCGCATTCGTCCCGGATATCTTCCGGTACTGGCGGCAGCCCGATATCCTCCCGCCGGGCCCCTTCCGCGATCACAACAATGGAGAATTTTTTCCCTGAATCGTACCGTGCCTGGAGATTTTCACAGACAGACTCCATGGTGAAGCGCACTTCCGGGACCAGGATTTCATCAGCACCCCCTGCAAGTCCCGCAGTCAGCGCAATCCAGCCCACGTTCCGTCCCATCACCTCAACCACGATGATACGGTGGTGCGATTCAGCAGTCGTGTGAAGGCGGTCGATTGCTTCGGTTACCGTTGAGACTGCCGTATCAAACCCGAACGTCATATCGGTTCCCGAAATATCATTATCGATGGTTTTCGGCACGCCGACCAGCGGTATCCCCTGTTTTGAGACGTCCCGGGCCGCAGACAGGGTGCCGTCACCGCCGATCACGACGAGGGCATAGATCCCGTACTTTTTCATATTATTCTGAATCTTCTGAAAATCTGATGTTTTTTCCAGGGGATTGGTACGGGATGTTCCAAGAATAGTCCCTCCCCGTGGAAGGATCCCGGAAACAGAAAAATCCGTCAGCGGTTCTACATCCCCATCAATCAGTCCCCGCCAGCCATTGCGGATGCCGAGCGTTTCAAAGTCATATTTTATCCCGGACCGGACAACCGCCCGGATCACCGCATTCAGCCCCGGGCAGTCCCCACCGCCCGTAAGAACCCCAATCGTCTTCATCGTTACCTCACCTTCAGGTTCAATGGTTCCCTACCGTTGTATATGATCATTGTCGCACCTGGCCCCGGCCTGGGACACGGATATGACCGTTGATCGGTCGAATTTTCATAGAAATGGCCCCCTTTAATTTTCTCAAAACAGGTCATGACATTCCCCCCGCCCCCGGATGTGCAGGGTTGCCCTCCCTGCTGATCTCCAGAAAAATCCGGCGATGAATGATCCGCCAGCTGATGATCAACTGGATCAAATCTCCCGCGGTCACATATTCACGGTCCCGGAACATGGAGATCGGGTGCACTTTCGTCTGGTGTTCAATACTGCGTTCAAGTTTTGTAACGACATGTTCGCTCAGTTCACCGTCAATGCTAAGTTCTCCCATCCGGTGCCCGTACTGGACCCCCGTCGCAAATTTAAGTGAAAAATCCCGTTCAGACAGTGACAGGATGGAATACAGGTCAAGTGAAAGGTCGATGTCCTTAATGCTATGCTTCATCCTGTTCTGGGAAAGGGTCACCCGGTAGACGTTGCGCTCCTCACCGAGTTCACGGCCGTATTCTGAATACCCAATCCCGATTACCGCATCTGCATACTCTTTCTGGGGGGCAATATAGCGTTCATAGTCCGGTTTCCGCTCCTCGATCTGCCTCTTCACCTCATCAGCTGAGTACCCGCGTTTCTCGATGTCCCGTTTTACCTTCCAGTCATACTTGACTTCCGGTTCAGGGTCAACAAACAGCATAAAGTCAAGGTTGTTACGGAGTCCGGGTGTAAAAAACGTGTGCAGGCCTTCCAGGATCAGGATCTTTTTCGGGGAGAAGGTAATGGCCGGGTCAAATGTTCCCGTCTCATGGTTATATACCGGTTTTTCTACCGGCACGCCCTTTTTCAGCAGGGTAAGGTCCTGTTCTAGCTGGTCAATACGGTTTGCATCCGGGTCCAGGGCCGTAATCCCCCGTTTTGTTCGTCCTTCCCGGTCATACCGGTGATAATCATCGAGCGTGATGGTGGAGACGAGGTCACTGCCAAAAATACTCCGTACCCCCTGCGTGAAGGTACTTTTCCCCGAACCGCTGTCCCCTGCAACGCCGAGGGTAAAGATATAGGGGGATGCGGCAATCGTGTCCTTTAAGTTCGGAGTGTGCACCTTCATTCACCCATCCTTCGTTTCCCGGGGCAGAAAAACCATCCTGCATGCCCGCGAGATCTCAGCGACACTCCATGCCTGCGCTATACATCCGCCCGGGGAGTAGGGGAAATCACCATCAAATATTTCAGAAATATACCCTGCTCCCGCCTCCCGGATATGTGAAAGCACCGGTGCAAGCATGGGGGCAATCTTCGAACGGTGCATCCCGTTCCTGATAAGGGCTTCGGTAAACCACCCTGTCAGCCATGGCCAGACACAGCCGTTATGGTAACTGCCATCCCCGTTGAAATGCCCGATGTACCGGGGATCATGGGGTGAAAGAGTACGCAACCCGTACGGTGTCAGGAGCGACTTTGACACCGTGGCAAGTGCGGCAGATGCCTGGTCACGGTCAACGAGACCTAATGCAAGGGCTATCACCTGGTTCGGCCGAATAGAGGGATCAACCGGGTCAATCCGGTCATAGAGGCAGAGCGAGTCCTCGTTCCAGAATTTTTTAAATGCCGACACTGCAGATTCAACCGGGACCGGCGGCGTTATTCCAAGTGTTTCTGCCCAGGTAAGCGCATGGACCCACAATGCGTTGATCTCGACGGGTTTTCCCTCGCGGGGCGTGAAGGTGGTATCCATCCAGGTACTTCGCGGGGCGACCGAGATCAGACTATGATCGAGCTGTGCGACCGGGGAGGCAGGGTACTGTGCGAGGACCTCTGCAACGACCGGCACCATGGAAAGAATAAAACCATCATCCCCCCACCGGCGCTGGTACCGGCTCAGTGCATGAATAAACCAGAGTGAGGCATCGCTCGTGTGGTAGTTATCGGGGAACCGGTTCGGGATCACCCCACCGGTCATTTTATCAGCAAGCCGGCGGAGGACCTGTTGTGCACCCTTTTTATTCCCCCGGTCGATCAGGAGGCCGGTGACGCTGATGGCAGAATCACGCCCCCACGATTCGGTGAACCAGTGGTAACCGGCGTAGATCTCGTCACCGTGGCAGAAGGTGTCGGCTGCCCGGTCAAGCCATTCCTGGAAAGAATGCAATGCGGGTGTCTCTTTTTCAAGGACGATCGCCTGGTCCTCCCGGAAACACCGCAGGCTGACCTGGCCGTTGCTCACATGCCGGGAAAAGAATCCCGGTGAAATCAAATCTTCTACCGGCTCGTAACCACGTTCTCTTTCCCGTTCATACCAGACGTTCCAGTAGGTTTCCGGTGCCGGGGTAAAGGGGAAGTCCCCATCAAGGACGGAACCGCACCACCGGACGCAGTTTCCATCATGCTCAAATTCAACGTGGGGGTTGCGGATGACCTGGTTTACGGAGCGGTTGGCGATGAGCGGCCTGATAAAGATGTCTGCCTCACCGGTGATATCGTAGGTGATGGTGGGCCCGCCGTTGAACGTGATGGTTTTTTTAACGATTACATCATCGATCCAGAATACCCAGGACGGGGGGTACAGGCTGAACGAGAAACAGTTCCCGGGGCCGGAATCGTGCGGGGTCCCTTCGTACTGCAGTCCCGAGACCCATACTCCGTTGACCTGTTCATCAAGCGCGGAGAGATAAACGGTCCCCTTGTGAACAAGGAGACCATGGTATTTTCGTGTGTTGCCATAGACCGAGGAAGAGCAGTAGGACTGGTCCCCCGCCATGAGGTACTCGAGTCCCCGGCCGGCACGAGGTGCCAGCATCTCCCTGCCATACCGAATCGTCATGTGCAGGTATCACGCACCTTGCACGTGTTCGTCCACTACTTCCTGGTAAATCTTGATAGTCCGGTCGGAGATGATGTCCCAGGTGAAATGATCAAGCACCCGTTGCCTGCCGTTTTTACCCATTTTCTCTGCAAGGTCCGGACTTTTTAAAATCTTGACCAGGTACTGTGCGATATCTGACGGGTCATGGGGGTTGACATGGTACCCGCAAATCCCCTCCCCGGTGGCAATGATCTGTTCACGGAAACCGCTTGTCCCCCGTGCACCGACCACCACGGGTTTCCCCATTGACATCGCTTCGGTACAGACGATGCCAAACGGTTCGTACTTCGAGGGGAAGACGCACAGGTCACTTGAAGCATAGTAGAGGAGGCGCTCTTCTTCAGGCACCATCTTGAAGTGCAAAAATACGTTCGTGCCAAGGTGGAGGTCGCGTACCATCTGGGAGAGCATCTGCTCCTGGTCACCGATCCCAAGCAGCACGAGTTTTGCATCCGGGACCTCTTTAAGGACCTCGGGCATCGCCATGATGAGGGGGTCCGCTCCCTTGACCCACGTGAGCCGCCCGATAAAGAGGATCATCGGTGAGGAACCAACCCCGATTTTTTCCCGGAACTCCTTCACCTGCTGTGGTGTAAACCGCGAGGGGTCATACTTTTCTGCATCAACCCCGTTGTGAATAACGCGAATCCTGGCTTCGGGGTACCCGAATCTTACCAGCTCATCCCTCATGGCATAGCTGACCGTCACAATCCGGTCGGCCGTCATCGCCGAGAGGCGTTCGATCTCCTTGATCGTCACCGAACCTGAGGGATTTCTCCCCTGTTCGGTTGAATGGAAATGGAAGACAAACGGCACCTTGAGGTTCCTTTTAGCGATGATTCCCGCAAGGGCTGCGATCCAGTCGTGGGACACCAACAGGTCAAAGTGGCGGTGCTCGTTTTGGACAAGGTAATTTACCACCTTTGATGCGGAAAGCAGGTTGTACAGCAGCGTCTCGGCAAAAAATTCCTGGCCGTTGAAGTCCCAGCTCTTCACCTCTGACGGGTTCACAATTGCAAGGATATCGGAAAATTCCATCAGCCGGGGGCGATGGACTTCTACGCCTGCCCACGTATCGAACGTCGGGTCGTCACCGGTATTCCGTGAAAAAACCGAAACACTGTGACCTTTTGCGATAAACTGGCGGGTGATCTCTGTTGCGTAGGTACCAAGCCCCCCGCGGAAAAACGGGGGGAATTCATCGACAAAATACGCGAGTTTCATACGGACCCCCGGGAATACGAATCAGTCAGCTTCTCAACAATCGGGCCCCAGAGAAAGAAGCGGTCTACCTTCTTCCTTCCCCTTTTTCCAAGGGCGCCAGCATTCCAGTCTTCATCAATTAACATGTTAATACCCCATGCAAGCGATCCTGCATCAACATTTACCTTCATTCCATCGACAAATGCATCGATGTTCTCGGACAGTCCACCAACGTCACATGCGACAACCCCTTTTTCGGCACTCCATGCCTCGAGGAGCACAAGGCCGAATGGTTCATTCCGGCTGGGAATTACCACGACATCGGCGGCATTCAGTAACCTGATATACTCACAGTCCGGGATGTACCCGACAAAATTAACGGGCAGATTTTTTGCCTGTTCCATAAGGACCTGTCGCATGCCCCCGTCACCTGCCACGACGACCTGCGCATCCCACCGGCGACTGCACACCTTGTGGAGTGCCTCGATCAGCAGGTCAGGTCCTTTCTGGTAGACCAGCCGGCCGATAAAAAGCACAAGCGGTGCGTAGGGATGAATCCCATAGGATTTTTTCACTTCACCGGGATCAATCTCTGCCCGGAAATGACGTGGGACCACCCCATTGGGGATCACCCTGCATTTGTCTTTCGGTACGTTATACAACCACGCTATTTCGTTTTTTAAGGTGGCTGAAACAGTAATTACATTTTTTGCAATAAGTCCTCCATACCATTCCTTCCCTGAAATCTCCTTGAACTCCCACCAGTCCCCAAACTGGTTGCCACTCCTCCCATATTCCGTTGAATGAAAGGTCAAGAAGGTATTCCGGTCCTGCAGGTGATGGAGCGCCTGGACCGGGTGCCAGTCATGGAAATGGAGGATATCAAACCGTCCCTGCTGATCATAGTGCCTGAACTGGTCCACCATGGATCTGCTCATATTGTTACAGTATTCTACAATGTTTCCTCCGCCAGGCTGGCAATAGTGATAATACACGCCATTGATGACCTGGTCAGGAATACTCCCCCGGGTGAAATAGTGTACCTCGTGGTCTTGTTTTACCAGCGTTTCCGCAAGGTTGGTCGCAGCGTTGGCAAGCCCGCCCACGCGTTCTGCATACATGGATTCCCAACAGAAAAACGCTATTTTAAATTGCTCCATAACTGTTCCCTCCGTTCACTTACAGCTGTTATTAGTTCATGTCGTTCCGAAAGCCCGCTGATATACTCCGCAAGCTTTGGCTCCCCGAGTACCCCAGTGATCCAGTTGACAAAGTCACCGCGTTCCTGGTGGTACCGTATCGACTCATTGGGCACGATAGAGAGCAGTTCCAGGAACTGGTCAAGATTGTAGGCGACATAACCGACGAAGCCGGTCGGTCCGGCAAAATGAAATGCCTGTTCGGGGGACAGGGCCCGTAATGTCTTCGCCGACTTCTTGTTTTTCATTACCCTGATATTTCGTGCCTCGTAATCTGAAAGCACCCTCATGTATGTTTTGAACGCCTCTTCTGCCTCGTGGTGACTGAACTGGGTATGCAATTCCCCGCTCGATCCATACCGGGAGGCCATGGAGAAGAAATGGTCACTGGTCTGCAGGTACCGCCATATCGGTAAATCGGCAACATATGGACGGGCGGACTGAACCGCATGAAAGGCAGTCCGCTGACGTTCATTGCCCATCCACGCTGAGGTATCCTTTTCAAGATCTGCCCACGAAATAGTCTCATGCACGTCAATAGTCCCGGCAGGAGTACGGTCCGCGACTACCTGTGACGGGAGGACCGTCTGCACGTCATGGTTACGCAATTCCCCGGGGAGATAGCGTAAAAAGTCGAATATCCCGGTTTCCTTCAGGAAATGCTCCCCGAACGTCTCGTAGTCCAGGAAGACGCTGATGAAATCACCCGGTGAAGTTGCGACCCATTGGGCATACGTATCGGCGGTGAGGGGGTACTGGTCCCACGTCATGTTGGCAAACCGTAATGCAATATCATCAGATAACTTCGTGTTCCGGAGCAGGACCGGCAGGTCCTGGCAGGTGTAAAGATAATCCGGGCTGCGCTTTCCGAGGACCCGGTCCACTCCCTCGGTGAAGATCCCGGCAAACCCCATGTCCAAAATAATTTTTGCGACCTCATTATTGAAGGCGAACTCGGTATTTTCAAAGATGGCCGGACGAACGCTGAACAGGTCATGCACCAGGTCAGCATGCTGGCGGACCTGTTCCCTGAACTCTGTTTTATCAGAGAAACAGCTGGCAATGCTGTGGTAATAGGTCTGCCCGATCAGTTCGCAGTTGCGGTGGTCCGCGACCTGTTCGAATAACGAGAGGGTATCAGGGCTCCACCTCTGCAGCTGCTCAATGACAATTCCGGATAAGGAGAACGAACAGGAAAATCCTTCATCGAGTTTTTCAAGGATGAGCGTTGTTGCAGGGTTATAGCATTTTTCTGCAACCCGTAACAGAATTTCCTTGTTCAGCCCGTTAAAATACAGGCGTGACAGGTCTTGTTTCTTCTCCTTCGGTACCGCTGAAAATTCCCTGTCTAACCGGTATGGCTGATGAACTTCAAACCCGATACAAATGTCTGCCATCATTACTCCCCTCTGCATTGATGCAGTCCGCCGCGGATCGGTGACGATGATATGACGATATTTTTACCGGTACGACGGTGAAACGCAATGGAAATCAATGCGTTCTTGGCACACAGAGGTTGTCCCAGGTACTACACCTAATGGTAGCGGGTATCTTAACTCTTTCTAATGCAAGGCATTCCTGATTAGGAAAATCAATATATAATTTGCGGTTAAAAAACCATTTTAATTAAAAAAGATTCCGATCCTATTTTCCATCCGGCGCAGTGATTTTTTTAAAGACAACACAGTTGACTGCGGGTATTTTTTGTTCGGCATGTTCTCGGAAATGGAAAGTTACTTAGCCGGTTTTAGCCGTATATCCCACTCTTCACCTTATTATGCCAAGATTATTATCCTGAAGACAGAATCGAGTGGGATCCACCCTTACAAACAGGTCTAAAAAAGAGGTTCAGGGTAAAGGCACAAAGCCTTCTTTTGCTACAAGTTTCTGGCCTTCAGAACCCAGGATATAGTCAATGTAATTCTTTACAATACCGGTTGGCTGCCCGTTGGAGATCATCAGGAGCGACCTCGAAATCGGGTAACTCTTGTCAAGGACGGTATTGATTGACGGCTCAACGAGTGTTCCATTGACGCTGATCTTTAATGCTTTCACTGACGGGTCAATGTAACCAAGGCCGACATACCCGATTGCACCGGGTGTCTGGGCAACGCTCTGCTGGATTGCGCCGTTCGAATTCTTCTCGAACTGGGTTTTCACATAATTCGTCTTGTTCATCACGGTGTCAGTGAAGAACGTCCGGGTCCCTGATGCACTGTCGCGACCAATCACGACGATTGACATATCCTTACCACCGACATCTTTCCAGTTGGTAATTTTTCCTGTGTAGATGTCGCGAATCTGGGCAATGGTCAACGAATTCACCGCGTTGTTTGCGGGATTAACAATCAGGGCAATACCGTCCAGGGCTACCGGGGTGATGACGAAGTCTTTGTATTTCGTTAATTCGTCCCTGGTCAGGTCCCGGGAAGACATCCCGATATCGACCAGTTTGTCACCAATCTGCTGGACACCTACACCGGACCCACCTCCGGATACCTGGATGTTGATGCCCGGGTTGGCAGTCATGAAGGCATCTGCAGCGTTCTGGGCGATCGGGAGGACCGTAGTAGAACCTGATACCTTGATAATCTTGCTTCCGGCAACGGACTGGGTAGCCTGTGGATTACTGGCTGCAGTCGTTACACCTTTGGTTATGGCAGATGTTGCTGCCGGAGTCTGGCCGGCAGTCGGTACACTAGTCCCGGTCTGGGTCTTTTCTGCCGTGTTGTTGACACAGCCCGTTGAAAAAACCATGAACATAAGCAGCACCGCAATAACGAGTCCTGCAATTCCAAATTTCTTACGATCGGATACCATAATGGTCTCGTCAACATCGACTGTTGAGTATATACTTATTCCCGCCGGAGAATATATACATATATAGAAAATATATAGATCATTTATTATCAGCATAAATACTAGATAAAAATATAAAATCTGAACATGTTCGGACTAGCCGAACTGGTGCATCAGCCAGGACTGGATCTGGTCCCGGAGATCACTGAATTCTTTCATGATTTCCTCTTTCGGCAGGCCGATCTCGTTTGGAGCCGGAAAATTATGGTGAAGGACCAGGTCCCCTTTCGGGAGACAATATACACAGGCCTCTTTTCCATGGTCACACAAGGTCACCACGACGCTGAAATGACTGCCTTTGAACTCATGCAGGATTTTTGAACGCTGGTGAGAAATATCAATCCCGATATCCTTCATCACCGCAACAGCATGGCGGCTTACCCCGCCACTCGCAACACCAGCACTATAAACATTATATTGGTCGCCAAACAGGTGACGCATCAGGCCTTCGGCCATCTGTGACCTAACAGAGTTGTAACTGCAGAGAAAAATAATGCTCTTTTTATCGTTGCCGGTGGGTTTCATACCAATCCCAATTCGTTTTTCGGTACTATTTTATCTCGATTCGTTCACCGGTCACCATGTAGTGGACTTTCTCTGCCATCTTGCAGGCATGGTCCCCGCTCCGTTCAAGGAAACGGGAGATCATCACGTAGTGGGTACACCGGGTGATGGTACGCGGGTCTTCCATCATATAGGTTAAGCATTCCCGGAATATCGAGGTCCGGAGGGAATCGACCAAGTCATCCCGTTTTGACATATCGTTGATGGTATTGAGGTCTTCGTTTTCGAAGGCAAAAATCGCATCATCAATCATCTCGACCACGAGCTCTGACATATGGGGAATGCTGATAAAATTCCCGGTAGATTCACTGTCGGACAGGTGCCTTGTCGCATTCGCAATATCCTTCCCGTAGCGACCAATCCGTTCGCTTCCCTGTACAATCATAAGGGAACATACCAGGGTCCGGAGGTCCCGGGCAACGGGCTGGTAGAGAGCAATCATCGTGAAAATCCGGTCTTCAAGCGAGTCATGCTGCTCTGAAAGCGCAATTTTTCTGGATTTTACTTCCATCGCTTTCTCCAGGTCCTGTAATTGCAGGGCGTTCATTGAGTCGTTCAGCATATCTCTCCCAAAGCGGGCCATAGTAACGACGTCCTGACGGAGTGCGGCCAGTTCATCATGGAATTTATCTGCCACCAGTATCACCTATCCAAATCTTCCTGTGATGTAATTTTCAGTAAGCGTTTCTTTG
>SESC01000475.1_pt1 | contig 14568 bp, 12 predicted proteins | sample 3171431 | NCBI WGS metagenome assembly SESC01 (sample SAMN06051868, study PRJNA518727) | freshwater metagenome | biome: subpolar coniferous forest; feature: holomictic lake; material: water; isolation source: holomictic Lake 227, 8 m depth | place: Canada: near Kenora, Ontario | collected... | reverse complement strand
GAAGTGGGCAAGCATCATTCGAAATTATAGAAGAAGAAGCTGAGATTGTTCGTAAAATATTTGATTGGATTGGCAAAGAAAGATTAACTATTGGCGCAGTTACTCGTAGGCTAGACACAAATCGGGTAAGAACTAAAAAAGATAAACCTTACTGGGATAGAAGTACTATTCATCACATGTTGCGAAATCCTACCTATAAAGGACAGGCAGCATTTGGTAGAAGAAAAACTGGAGTGAAATTATCAAGCTTAAGACCAAGTAAAAATTCTATAGAACATTCCAAAAATAATTTTTCTTTATACTCTGTAGAAAAAGAAAATTGGATTTACGTGCCCGTTCCGGCAATTATTAATGAAAATTTATTTGATGTGGTACAAGAGCAGTTAGAAGAAAATAAAAAAAGAGCAAGAACTCAGCTGCAACGAGGGGCAACTTATTTATTACAAGGCTTGTTAGTATGTAAAAATTGTAGTCGTGCTTATTGTGGTATTACAATTAAAAAAAAATCTAAAAAGACAAACAATAGTGGTGTTCATTCTTATTATAAGTGTCTTGGTACTGTAACGGCTAAATTTGGTGGCAGTAGAATGTGTAATAATGAAGCAGTTAATGCTACTTTATTAGAATCAATTATTTGGGAGGAAGTAAAAAAATTACTTAAACATCCACAAAGAATTTTTGATGAATATCAAAGACGTTTAACAGAATCAGAAAAATCTCCTCTTGACCAAACTTATGATTCTATTGAAAAACAGAGAATAAAATTAGAAAGAGGAATTTCACTATTGATTGATAGTTATGCACAAGAGTATATTCTTAAGAAGGAGTTTGAACCACGAATTAAAACAATGAGACAAAATTTAAAATCAATTCAGGAACAGCAAAAAAAAATAGTTGAACAAAAAAATTCAACTAAAGACATCAAATTAATTATCACAAGTTTAAAAGATTTTGAGCAAGGTGTGGGATCAAAACTTGATAATTTAGATTGGGATAGTAGAAGGGATATTATTAGGAGAGTAGTTAAAAGGGTTGAGGTTGGTGAGGATAAAATAAACATAGTTTATAAAATAACTGAATTACCTACCTCTGAAGTAAGCCAAAAAAGTTTACAACATTGTCGTAATCGTATTAGCTTTGGCAACTCTTAAAACTCCGGTAATTAATCCTTTTTCCAAATTCCTATTACCTTTTAAACAGGAGCCAAACAAACCACTAAAAAATTTGGTTAATTTAACAATTAATTCCGGGTTATGCATTGCTCCATTAATGGCATTATCATATTCATCTATTAAAATAAATACTTTTTTACCATGATATTTATTTAATAGCTCGCTTAATAATTTAATAGATCTCTTTAATTCTGCTAAATTACTTTTTTTATCCATAATTTTAATAAATGCACTTTGATATTTATTAAAATTAGCTTTCCCAAATTTAAAATTAGGAGATTCATCTTGCAATGCATGTAATATATATTCGTGATCTGAGTATAAATCACTTATAATTTCTTCAATACTTTCTCTGATCTCATCAAAAGTTTCTCCTTCTAAATCTTTAAAAGTAACCATTATAACTTGGTTGGTTCCAAAATATTGTTGGTACTTAGATCCTGGCTCTAAAAACTTAGCTATTTTTAAATTATTAAATAAATCTTTTGTAGAAAAACCATCTACTTCTTTACTTAAAAAATGTTGTAACATAGATAATGCTAAGGTTTTACCCCAACGACGTGGCCTAGTAATTAATAATACTTCTCCACTACTATCAATAAAATCTTTAATAAATAAACTTTTATCAACAAATAATCTATTAGGATCTACTGTTAATCCATCTCCGCTAACTAATTTTCTAAAATCACTGATCCCAGTTAAAACTTCATAAGTAGTATTACTCATATTATTGCCTTTGTGATTTTTATATTACATTTAAATAATCTAATTTCTGCTTCTCTAATAATAGCACGTTCTATTTGGGTTAAGCGTGCTATCGTTAAATTATCTGTTAATAAATAACTAAAATCTAATGGTATACCAAAAGCCTTAATTTGTTGATACTTAGCAAGTAAAGCTTCATCCTCTTCATTTTTACTCCAATTAATTTCTGATAACACCTGATTTTCAATGGACGCCATTAATCGCTTTAATCCTAATGTTTCACCAAGTGAGCCACCAATTAATTCTAAATTAATAATTACCTTATGGTTTATATCTTGCTTTAAGTTAATACTACGTGGCTGTAGTTGCATTTTTAGTTTTTCCATTTCATTAGCTCTAATTTTGTCTTCAGCATGTAAATAAATTCTAGTGGTACTAAAAGAACCATGTCGATGATTTGCTTGAATAATGGTACCAGAAATTCCAACTTGATCTTGATGACTAGCTGATAAATGCCGTAGCCAATGTGGCGATAGACTTGCTAATTTGCTTTTTTTATTCAGATCATCTTTAAATTCTTGGGCAGCTATTTGGCCAATTGCCTTTACTATTTCATATAATTGTCTGATCCCTAATGGTCGTTTAGTTTTTTTAGAAATAAATAACTGATCGGTTTCATCAATAGTTGGTAACGGTAGTTTATTTAAATGGATCCGATAAATTTTCACCATCGACAATAATTGTTGATTGACTGGAATATGCCCTAATTTATTACCCTTACCTTGGACAAAAAACCACCATTGCCCATCCATTTGTCTAAAAGCATTCCAACCATGCTTAGCTACTTCATGAATTCTCAGCCCTAATAAATAAAGTAACATAAATAAAAATTGGGCGCGTAATTTATAATGAATGGTCTTTTTATTATTTTCTGGTAAATTTTCTAATGCTCGTTGTATTGCTGTCCATTCACCAGCTTCTAACATCCGCTGCCATACTTGATATTTAGCATCATCTTGATTAAATTCTAACTCTTGATAGTTTCTAATTAATTTAATGGGATTAGTACGTATATAATCGGCTGTTACTAAATAGTTCATTAACGAGTTAATTATTTTAACCGCAAATAATAATGAAGATCTGGTTAACGCTCCTAAGAATGGTCGCCACTCTCCTCTGCCTCTACCTTGTCTCAATGCGGAACGAGAGGTACACCAACTGTTAGGAGGTGATGTTAAAAATTTAAAATAATCATTAAAATCTGTTACTTTTAGTTCACCAATAGTACTACCTTGTTCATAAATACACCACAATATAAAACGCTCTACTTCTTTTTGATAAGCTTTATAAGTGGTAGGTTGGTTTTTATATTGATCTAACCAAACTTGCACCGCTTCTAAATCATTATGGCAACCAATTTGACACTCGTTAAACCAAGGTTGACTCGCGGTTATCAAATCAATTTTAGGGATCCAGTTAGGAACTAAAGTTTGAATGTTAATAACCGCTTTATCCATGACCAATCCGCTCATATTTAGCAAATTCTAGTGGTTGCTGTTGTTGTAATGCTTTACTAAGAATAGCTAGCTTATTTTGCTGTTGTACTACCAACTGCTGTAATTCTTTTACTTTTTCTGCTAAGTTTAAAGTTTTTACCTTTTCTTGCAATAACGCATCATGACCAGCAAAACTTACTTGCTGTATTGCGTTAAAACTAGTTTGATTAATGGTTTGAATTTCTTGTCGTAATGATTCAATAGTTTGTTCTTGTTGTAGTATCGTAGCATCACGATTGCTAACAATCTCCTTAGTTAATTTTTGATAACAATCCTCTAATATTACTTTTTCTTTAGTGACTGTATCTAAATCGTTTTGTAATTTTGAGACAGTTATGTTTAATTGTTGGTTAGTTTCGGTTAACTTAATGATAGTAGTTTCAGCTCTCATTAATTCCTTAGCATAAGTTTCATTATGGCTAAGTTGCTTTTGTAGCTCTAATTTTAAAACCTTATATTTCTCTATCAGATTGGTCTCTAAGTTTGAAGAAACTATATTATTTTCACCATAAACTTGTTTAAAACATTGTTTTTTCCATTCTTGCAAGTATTTTTGAATAGTAGTAATGCTGCCTGTTGCTAATATAGCTCTTATCTTCCTAGCTGTCGGTAATTGATTTTTGGCTGCTATTTCTTTAGCTACATCAAAAATTCGCTGTTTACTAAGTCCTATTCGTGACAACAAATCCTCCCGGTTTTTAACCAAGCACAAACGTTCCAATTTATATTTATGTTAAATTTTATGCTTCTTTTGTTGTAAATCAGCTTCCCTGTCTTCTTCAGCTACTGATTCAACCTGATCGTTAAAAGTAGTTCTTTTTTTAAGATTTGATTTTGGCTTATTACAATCAGCTAATTCTTTAGCACAATTTAAAGTAGCTTTACTTATAAATTCTGAATACTTATCTTTACTTTCTAATGGCACTAAAATTTTCCTACGATTTTCAATAAAGCTAATAATTTTTACTGGCTCATGAGAACTCCAAAATAAAAAACTTAATGATTCGGACGGTTTTATTTCTTTAAGCAAAGTCATATATTGATCTTGTGTTAAATCTTTTAATGAAGAAAGGCTGTCTATTACAGTAACAGATAAATTTTCTTTGTTTTGTTCTATTACAGAGCCAATCTTATCTACTATGTAATTAATAGTATTTTTAATAATTTCTTCTGTAAGAATTAGAGAATATTCTTTTATGTATTGTTGTATTAGCTCTTTACAATACCCATAATAACTAAGACTTCTAGGATAAAGCATAATTTCCCCTCATTATCTACTTTGTAATTTACCGTATACTTGTTTTTGTAAGTTTGTTTTACTTTTTTCACTTCGATAAGTATCTACACCTTGATGTAAAGTTGATATATCGAGTTTTTTAAGTGTGCCTAATTGATCATCAAATTGATCATCAAAATACTCAAAATCTTCCCACCCTTGATTATTATCATCATCACTAATGGATTTTGCCATTACTTTGCCATAAAAACTTTTAAAAATCTCTTGTTGTAGTTCTTTGTCTAATTTAGCTATACCATTAAATGCCGTTAACATAAAATCTACATGTCTAGCAACTACCTCATAAAGGCAAGATGATGGATCTATCAAAGCGACTTTTTCTACCCCACCTCTATTCACTATCTCCCCGTCTTGTTCATTTCCTGAAGCTTCTAAAATTCTACTTTGCTTAAAGTCAAACAAATCATTAAATAATTCTCCCATTTTACTTATATCAATATGTTTTAAACTAATTGCTTCTATTTGCTGTTCTTTAACATTATCTAAATCAATACTTTTCTCTTGCCAACCAAATAATTCCTTTAAGATTGCATTAAAATTTTTATTAAAGGTATCAATATTTGTAGTTTGAGGTCTAGCAGAACGGATAATTTCTTTACAATCTTCTTGAAATATTTCTATTAGTTCTTTAGTTCTAACAAGATCTGCTCCAACCAATTGCTGCTTTAGAAGCAACACCTTATTAAAGATCCTTAAATTTCTCATAGCCATTTTAACTCTATTGCCTTCACCAAGATCTTTTCCTTGTTCTTTGAGTTTAGGAAAAGCTGCGGTAGAAGTTGCATTGTATTTTCTTAAAACTTCTTCACCTAATGCTACTACTAATTGAGCAAAAATTGCTTGATTACCACGTTTTACACAATCTTTTAATAAATTAACATCTAAAATATAATCGCTTCCCGAAGCACTAACATCCGTCGGATTATCTTTTCTAGCAGATAGAAAATCTATTGCTTTTCTTAATGCTGGATTACTAGTAACACTTTCACTATTTGGAAGTTTTTGCATTTCCCTTAAATGACTAGTCAATTGCTTCCTGATTTCTCTAGGGAAAAATTGTTTGATTACTTCTTGGATTTTTGCCTCAAAGGTTAGTAGTTCATCATTAGCGCCTTTAAACCTAATTTCACTAATATCACCTACAAAACATTTAGTTGCATCATATAATACTTGTGGTGCCTGATGTATGTCTTCTCCACCTATTATGCTACAAATCGTTTGCAATAGTACTGCATAAGCTGTTACATGATCTCCTTGTGATCCAGAAATAGCTGTACCAGGACGCTGTTGGCTATTTACTATTATATTGATATTTTCACCATCAATTTCGTATTTTAATAAAATCGCTGATGATGTACTAGAAGCAACTGTTGGTATTCCAGAGGTAGAACTAAATCCAGACTCTCTTCCTGGATATGAGTGACCAGAAACATCTAATAAGTTTGCTGATGGGGAAAATTCTTCTTTAGTTTTTTGCCATTTATAGCACAACTCTTCACCAACTGGTTGATCATAAGAAGAAGTTCCTGGATATTCTCGTTTCCTAGACCTACCAGCGAAAAATTCTTGTTCCGGTATTTGCCCTTCTTTCATTTGCATCATTCTACTTAAAAATTCAGCTTTTAAACCTTCACTTATTTCAAACTCTTGGTCATCAATTTTTATAACAGGCATATTTATTTATTAATAAATTAGATTATTTTACCCTAACTAATAAATTATACTTACAAATTATGTTTTTTAGCATGATTCTTCTAGTAAGTCAACTTTTATTACATAATAAAAAGACACTATATTAAACATTCTTCCAATAACCACCATTATTAGAACAAAAATTCCAACCAGCCACTTCTAAAATTTTTGATCCCATAGACTGTTGCGGCCAACCAAAAAATCCTTAAAAATCAAAGGATTATGTGGCGCTCAACAACAATGGTGACTGGCAAACTATGTTAAAGTTCCACCTCCCAACCATTTTTCCTCCAGCCACCAGCTGGCTAGCCCAATTTTATAAGCAACTATACCCCATTCTTTATAATTACCATGTGCTGTTATTTTACCAAATGTGCAAAATTTGCACAACCCCACAGATCTTGCAAATCTCCTGTAAAAATCAAGCAAGTATTACTTTGTCCGCAACCTTGCTAATGATTTTGTAGATCAAACTATGGTTCTTTAGTGTTTGCCAGGTAATAGTTCCAGAAGAACTATTATAAGAAAAACCAGGGGTTTACGTGGAAATGTTTTTATTCAAAGACAATCGATGCAAACACGGAGGGCTAAGCCGGAAGACGCAGCCCAATCATGCACCAGCTAAAAAATGCTGACAAATCAAGGGTTGGCATTAAGTTTTTTAAGTTGCTAATCAGAAAATTTGGTGCTTACTTTAATACCAAACCTGTAAATTACCTTTTAGCTAACGGTTGATTAGTTAGTTAACCGTTTGAGTTTTGGTTGTGCAATATTTGCCCACCAATAAAACCCCTATAAAAATCAATTGTTCTCTTACTATACCCAAGGATTTCCAACGTTTTTGTGTATACAAAACCATTACAAAATATTTCTTAACAGCTACATATAAGATCAATTAAACAGTAATCTTGTGGTAATTCGTTTAAAGCCAATACATTTAAGCCATCACCACTCATTAAAGGACTCTTTAGCAAACAACACACTAACTAACTTAATGATCACATTCATGATTATTTAATTTTTTTATTCTTCTTTCGATAACCCTGTACATCTTGCAATAATACTACAACATACACCCTCATCTAACATTTTTAATGCTATAGTTTTAACTGTTTCTTCTCCAAACGAGTGTTTACAATTTTGCTCTATTTCAGCCATATCTAATCTCCCGCAAGTAAAAAGGTTTAAGAATATACTAACAATCTAAAACATTTAAGACTATAAAACAAAATATTATAGGTAATCTGTTTCAATTATATAATCACATGCGTACAAAAATCTTTAATTCGGTCGCCGAATTAATAAAATTTAACATTTCTTATTTATAAACATAAGCTATAAAAATTATCGTTTAACTTATAAATTAAAATTAAAAAGCAAAAACAACAAACATTTAACCTTTAAATTATTCTCTCATATAGACAAAAGCTAAACTCTTTCTTTTTTGACGAATTCGGCGACCGAATTCGTCAAACCAACCACCTGGTTAAACAAAGCTTAAAAAAGGTGTTTATAGATACCGCAAAATAACCTAACCTCGTTTTTTTAAAATGTTTCAATAATTTAACAACCAACTTAACTCCCATAACAACTTATACCCATAACATATAAAAAACTTTTATTAACAGCAATGATTACAAAATTCCCTAGTATTTTGTTAATGCTTCCAACTTTTTAGTTCTTCAAAAAATTATTTAGTTGTTCTCTTTTCGGTGACAGAATTTATTACCTTTTATATGCTTGATGCTTGTTGTTTTTTTGCAAACAAAGAAAAGAATTTACCACCCTGTATAAATTTTATAGTGAAACATTATTAAACAATCAAATTAACCGGCCTCTTAAATTTTATTTCATTTTATTAACATCCACCAGAACAAGCATTAACTATATTTTAATTTTTCGGTTACCGAAATTATTAGTTTTATATTTATAGTCAAAATTGATAAAACCTTTAACAAAACACCTGTTTTATTTAATATTTTCAAATTTAATTCTTCCTTTTTTATCAAAAAAACAAAACCAGCGCCAAAACATATTACAAATTTGTAGAACCACCCTGTTTGTTCTAACAATTCGGCGACCGAATTCCAACAAAATGCAAAATTTAAATAAAAAAAACCAAAACAAATGTTTTTACGTAAAAATTTGAGTGTTAAAAACAAAAAATAACAGTAAACATCCCTGTAAACGTCCTGAACCACCCCTGCAAATATCAAAACGTTTCCTGTAAACGTACTGACATCTCCCTGCAAACGTCATGATTCGCCCTGTAAACGTCTGGTTTACCCCTGTAACCGTCAGGGTTGTGGTTAAAAAACCCTTATAATTCAAGGGGTTATTTAGAGTTAAACAATATAAAGTATTAAATTATAAAAACAATACAATTTATGTAGTTTTATTTTATTGACAAAAATAAGAATTGCTCCCATTATAGATTTAATAACTGATTATTACTAATTAATAAGGAAGATTATAAAATGTCTAAAATTATAGTTAGCGCTACGAACAAAGGAGGGGAAGGGAAAACAACAACCTCTATTAATTTAGCTGAATATTTTGCCATAATACAAAATAAAAAAGTATTAGGAATAGATCTAGATCCACAAGCTAACTTTAGTGGAAGATATTTAGATATGGAATATGATCCTAATAGCACTGGTGGAAAATTACCACCGTTACATCCAGAATATACCGAAGAAAAAACCAGCAATTGGAATGGCCGATCATCAATAGCAGATATTTTCTACGGTGAAAACGTATACCCATATCCAACCAGGATAAAAAACATAGAATTTATGCCGGCGGATTCTAATAAGTTGCAAAAAATAGAAAATACTACAAACGAAGAGTTAAGTGAAAAAATAATAGGACACTTAAAAGCTTTTTTGTCTCTCCCAGAGTTAAAAGATTCTTACGATGTAATTATTATAGATACCCCTCCTGCTAAAGGACCACTTACTAAAGGTGCTATAAAATGTGCAACACACATGATAATCCCTGCTCAAATGGAACAGTTTTCTATAGAAGGCATATACGGTATGTTACAGTTATATAAACAGGAAGCTTATCAAAGAAGTACAAAAGATAGTATAATTTTAATAGGTATTTTACCTAATCAAATACGAGACGTAACTCTTCATACCAATTTTTTACAACAATTGAAATCTATGAAAGGCATACAAGAATTCGTTATGCCAACTTGTATAAAAAAAAGAACATTTTATTCAGAAGTACTGGTAGAAGGCTCTAAACCAAAAAGTGTTTTTGAGTTGGGTAAAAATAGAAAAGAAAGAAGAGAAATGGAAGAAGTCTGCGAATTTTGTTCGAATAAAGTTTTTGCATGAGGTGTTACTAATGAAAAAAAGTTTTGGAATAAGTAAGAATTTAGAAAACGCCTTAAGCGAAACTATATTTATAGCACAAGAAAATGCAGGAAAATTAAGAATAGAAAATATTTCTTTATCTAAAATATCTTTAGACCCAGATAATCCTAGGCAACTATCAATTACTATTGAAGATTTAAAAAACGGAATACAAAAAGAAGATTTATTATATGAACAAAAAAACAAAGAGAGAACGGATCTTGAAAGCTTAGCAAACTCTATAAAAGATATTGATTTAATAAATCCAATTTTAGTTTACAAAAACAAAGAAAATTATCAAGTAATTGCAGGAGAAAGAAGAACATTAGCCTCTGTTTTGTCTGGTAAAACCAGCATAATTGGTAGAGTATTAGATGAAAAACCATTACCAAGTAAAATTGCTATTTTACAATGGATAGAAAACATGGAACGAAAAGATCTATCATTATGGGAAAGGTTGTTAAACTTAGAAAAAATTGTAAAAGAAGGTAACATTGAACTTACTGCTAAGAGTCTTTCTCGAGTATTAACATGTTCTATGACTCAAGGACAAGCGTATGCTTCATTGTTAAAAAACATGAATTCCAAATTAAGAGGCTTTATAGAAGAAGGAAAGGTTAATAGTATTGATAAAGCTGTAATATTAACCAAACTAGATTCTGATCAATTAGAACAAATGGTATTACAAGACGGATGGTTAGGATTAAATAAAAAGCAATTAAAAATCAAAACAACAGAAAAAGAACACAAAGTAACAGGTAAAAGAGGTGTAAAGCAAAAATTGATTAAAATCGGTGAAACTAAAAATATAAAAGTGGCCAAGTATTTTTGGGAATCTATAAAAAACAATAATAAACTTCAAGAAACATTAAATATGGTGTCTGAACCAGATTGGAGAAATATTAAGGATGTAAATAAAACATTTTCTGATGCTATATATTTTTTGGAGGAAGAATTAAATGTTAAGTAGTAAAAAATTAAAACTATCTATTGCATTACCTAATAAATTAAAAGAAGAATTTAAAATAAGAGTTGTACAAGATGGATATGGAATGAGAGGTAAAAGTAAATGGGTAAATGAAGCAGTAGAAGAATTTTTAAAAATAGAAAATTTTCAAAAATTTGTTTGCTTGGCAGAAGAACAAGAAAATTTAAATGATAAAGAAATTATTTTTGCAGATGAATCCTTAGAACATCAAATTAATCAAGGAGTTATAGAAGTCAGAAAAAAATATCCTTTAATGGAAGGAGTTAAAAGTAAAATATTGCGTGCGGCAATAATTCAAAGATTACTTAGAAGATAAAGTATATGAAGGAGTAATTATTATAAATTCTAGAAATTTAGGTGTTATTAAAAAACATATAGCATTAGTTCACTGCGGAAGCAAACTTAGTTTGTTGTCGAGGAAAATTGCTAACGTATTACTGTTTAATAGTATAAACGCGAAAGATAAAGATCGAGAGATATATACCATTAAAATTGGTAACTTGGCATTGCTTATAAATTATAACAGTCATGATTATAGAAAACTTAAAATGTCACTTTTAATGCTAGTTAAAACTTCTATTGAATGGAATATTTTTAACGAACAATTAGGAGAGCAAATAGAGTGGGGAGCATCTGGTTTCTTAGCTTCTGCCGTAGTAAAAAAACAAGGATTATTAGAGTATTCATATAGCCCTCATTTTTTACAAATTATATTAGATCCACAAAAATATGCTCTTATTAATTTAGATGAGAGCCTACGGCTTGCTTCACAATATTCTGCTTGTTTATATGAAAATTGTGTTAGGTATGCTGGGATAGGACAAACACCTTGGTGGAAAATAGATGACCTTAGAAGATTAACTGGTACTTATGATGACTTGTATCACAATTTTGAAGATTTTAAAAAAAGAGTGATAGATTTTTCTATAAGAGAAATAAATCAAAAATGTAATTTGAAGATTAGTATGAAATTTCAAAACACACATAAAAAACCTGAGAACATAAAATTTATTGTTAAAAAAGTATCTAAATGTTTTTCTTTAGATTTAAATACTAAATTGAGAGATATATTTAAATTTTCAAAAGAAAACGCTGAAAGCCTGTTGGAAAAATTTGGTAAATCTAAAGTAGAAGAAAAGATAGATTATATAATTAATTCTAATACTTACAAGAATCAAGGTATAAAATCTCTTAGTTCGTATCTTATTTCTGCTTTGGAAAATAATTATATAGAAACCGTAAAAAAACCAGTTACTAATTTAATAAGCATGCCGAGTTTTAATAAAGAAGAAAAGGCTGTACAAAAAAGCATAATCAATCAAGAAAAACTACTAAGCAATTTGAAAGAAGTAATATTGTTTGTTAGGACGAATTTAAAGGTAGTGTCGGAAACATATAAAGATTTATTTGTTTTTTCTATAAAAAACACCTCGCTTTATTCTAAATTTCTTGATGAAGGGTTCGATTGTGAAGAAGTAATGCGAAAATTAATAATTTTTTATCAAGATCAATGGCATACATTGATCCCTTCAGCATTTTGGGATTTATGTTATGAAAAAATTTAATCATACATTAAGTTCTGTGTTTTCGAAAGATCTAACGGTGGAATGTTTTAATAATGGTGTTACAAGGTTTAGCGCCAAAGATCTTGTTTATTTAGAAGTAGAAAAATTAAAACCAAATAAACATCAGCCTCGTAAAATATTTGACGAACAATCTATGATGGAATTGAAGACTTCTATAGAAAAGCAAGGAATATTGCAACCAATATTGGCCAGATATAATTCACAACAAGATTATTATGAAATTATAGCTGGAGAAAGAAGATTATTAGCTGCCAAATTAGCTTCTTTAACACATGTTCCAGTGTTGCTTGCAAAGATTAATGACGAAGAAGCTTCTGTTTTTGCTATCATAGAAAACATTCAAAGAAAAGATCTAAGTTTAATGGAAGAAGCAGAGGCGTATGATAAATTAATGAAAGAATTTAACTTAACTCACGAAGACATATCTAAAAAAGTAGGGAAAAGTAGAAGTACCATAACTAATTCATTAAGAATTTTAAGTTTGTCTGAGAATATAAAAGAAGGTGTTGTAACAAACAAAATTCATTTTGGCCATGCAAAAATAATATTATCTATAGACGATAATGATGTTAAGGAAGATTTTTATAAATTTATTTTAAAAAACAAACTGTCTGTTAGAGATTGTGAAAAACGTGTTGAAAATTTTAAATTTAGTAATATGTCCCTCAACAATCAAATTCCCAAAGAAAAAAAAAGTATAGTTGATAAAATAAACATAAAAAGCATAGAGAATGAAATAATATTAAAAGTTAATTCTTTATTAGGACAGAATATAGCTACTGTAAAAGTAAATAATAGTAAAGAAGCAACAATCAAAATTAAAAATACTAACTACTTAATAAAAAAATTAAATTTTTTATTAAACAAAGAAGCTCATGATTACATTAAAGAATAAAATTGTAAACATCCGATGTGTTTAGTATTATATTTAAATAAGTATAAACAACACGATTCATTGTAAGTTATGTGGTTTAAAAAAATATCGTGTAAAAATCAAGACCGTTTGCAAATAAGAAAATTATAGTTTTGTTGCGATTGCGCCAACGCTTTCCCTACCATCTAATTGAGTATCTGATGGGTAATCAATCCTGTTAATATATTCTATGTTTTCTATCTCAAAACCAGCGCGTTTCAATTCTCTTTTTAAAATATCTTTATCTATCCAATGCATTAATTTAGGAAGTTGATGAATACGTTTAGATGAAAAGATTTTAGTATTTTTAATTAATCCAGGCCATTCTGCTTTATCGATCAGTCTTTGTTTAAAAGTTGGTAGAAAGCTTTGCCAATCTTTTAAGTAAGGAGTATCAGCCACTACAAAAAGTTTACCTTTATTGGTTAAAATATCATAACAACGAGAAAGGAAATTCCTTAATGTTTTTCCTTCTAAAAAATGCAATACTCTTACGGTTAAAATAGCATCAAAGTAATTAAAAGGCAATGCAACTTCTGGAAATCTACCTGCGACTAAGTTTAATCGGTTTAACGCTTCTGGTGGACATTTGTTTCTCAATATTTGAAGATGTCTAGGATCTAAATCATTGCTTACAACTGTTGCACCGTTATTAAGAGCTTTTAAGGAGGCGTTTCCATAAGCCGATCCTATTTCCAATACAGGTTGCTTACAAGTAGCGGCATATTCAATAAATATTTCTGAATAAGGATCTAAAAATGTTGTCATATATCCCATTTTATTTAGCGTTGGGATGAGGCCTCCCTCAACTTCACTTGGCATTTTTATTGGTTGGTCTAAACTTTGTATAAACTTGTTCATTGTATTTGTTAACTAAATTTAATTTTAAACATAACATAATATGGATTACATTGAGTTTCAATGTAATTTTAGAATAATAAAATTAATTTGCGAAAATTTTTTGTTTATGATCTGGACATTTCAATAGGATTGAATTAATTTTAAATACTAATATTTAAAAATCTGGTTTTCCAGGAGGGGTCTTTGTTAGAAGTACCTAATTTTCATAAAGATGTATTAACTATAGGAGTTAGCAATTTTTTTAAATTGAAGACAGCTTATTCTGAAGTTATTAAGATTAGAAATTTTGATCATTTTTCAATTAACATTGAATCTCCTGATAGACGTCTTGCATTTTTATCCTGTAATCCAGCGGTTTCTTTAACGTTGATGCAAAGTGGATTGTTGCCTTATGATGGTTCAGTATCTCCTACAATTTATCGGCATAAAAGTATAT
>SESC01000472.1_pt1 | contig 14583 bp, 23 predicted proteins | sample 3171431 | NCBI WGS metagenome assembly SESC01 (sample SAMN06051868, study PRJNA518727) | freshwater metagenome | biome: subpolar coniferous forest; feature: holomictic lake; material: water; isolation source: holomictic Lake 227, 8 m depth | place: Canada: near Kenora, Ontario | collected... | reverse complement strand
TCGGGTAGGCTCATTAGGAAAAGTCATGGAACGCATCAAACCTGCAACATTTGTATTAGAAGCTGGGGATTACGCTGACAAGTTGCCGCCATGCCACACCATTGAGATGAAGTGCGACTTGGCAGACCGCGCCCCTTACGAGAAGATGAAAAAGGATTTTGTTATTGAGTTTAAGGACGTACAGATCACCGCCGTCAATGCAGGCGTAGTTACAGGCAAGTTGCAACAGATGGCAGGCGGGTGGGTCTACGAAACGGTTACCACGGCATCAAACCGCCCTGGGCGCATGAACGTGACCAAGACGCCAATATGGTTTAGTACTCACAAATTTGACCTGTTGGACGAATTGCTTGAGGAAAACCAACACGACAACACCATTATTGTTTACAACTTTATTGAAGAATTGGCTGAACTTAAGCGTCGGTATCCTAACGCACAGACAATCAACGATGACAAGGCTATTGAGCGTTGGAATGAAGGCAAAATTGAGTTGTTATTGATTCACCCTAAGTCAGCCGGGCATGGGCTAAATCTTCAGCATGGCGGTAGCAAGATGGTCTTTGTATCGTTGCCCTGGAGCCTTGAGTTGTTTGAACAAACTGTAGGTAGGATGCACCGCAGCGGTCAGAAGCATGATGTATGGGTTTACCTCTTGTTAACTAATAAAACGATTGATTTGAGGATTTGGGAAGCCCTGAAGGATAAACGGGCTATTTCAGACATTGCAATTGAGGAATTGAGATGAAAGATGACTATTGTTGCAATCAAAACTGCAATCAGGGTAGAGATTGCTCTAAAAGGAAAGATATGAAGATACTTCAAGAAGCAAAGAAATTGGCTGACGACATCGCCGAATACGCGCCAAGCACCAATATCGAACTAATGATCCGCGATTTAATTAAAGAAATAGAAAGGCTACAAAGTGAAAAGATTAATGCAGTTAAAAGCAAAGCTAAAATTAAAGCAAGCTGAAAGCGTCATCCGTGTGCGTAACTATGGCACGGCTGCGCGTAACTTAACCAAAGTGGTATTGGAAATTAAAGCGATAAAGGAGCGCATAAAAAATGAAACCATTAAGCTGGAGAGCCTTAAATAACGCGCTTTCCATGATGACTGAACAAGAGGTGTACGCAATGCTAGAAGAAGAATTGGCTAATCAACGCCGCGCTTCCGTTATCCAGCGTTTACATCAACGAGCTAATGTGTTGCGGGTATCCCGTGAACGTATTGAGCTATTAAGTCTGGCGGTGAAACCATGACCGACTTTAACGCTTGGAGCCATGAGAATCTGGTGAAGTTTGCCCAGGACGCAACGGCTGAATTGCAGTTTTTAAGGGACGAGCTAAAAGCAGCGCTTAAGGCTTATCGTGAAATAAATACACAGGAGAATCAACAATGAAAGACTATTTTATTGGTGTCACTATCGGCGTTGTAATAACGCTAGTTATCGTAGCGCCCTATCGTTGTCATGCCCAAACAACTTACCTATACGGCGCGCAAGGCGAAAGTCTAGGAACAGTCCAGCAGTCAGGAAATACGCAATACTTTTACGGCCCACAGGGCGAAAGTAGGGGGACAGCTATGCAGTCAGGCAATACTACCTACGTCTATGGTAACCAAGGTCAAAGCCTAGGCACTGTGATGGCTCCTGTAGCGCCTATACCTATGTACGCGCCCAATCCATCGTCTATGACGCCAATGTACGATTCAATTTTTGGGAGATAAATATGAATGCATTAAAACGATTTTGGATGCTGTTAGTTAACCCGCCATCAGCAAAAAGCATTGCAACTAAGGAGCTAGAAAGCGCCAAACGTAGCTATTTGGAACATAAAACTCATTCTGAGTATTACCAATCACTATGTAGCTTTGAAATGCAACGAATTGCTAGACTTGAGAAGTATCTTGAAGAACCATCTGCAACGCCGCCTCTTTAACTTCAGCAACTCTACGGCTCCAACCCTTACCAAAGGTAGGGAAGGAACTAAGGGATTCTAGGAACTCTAGCCGTTTAGCCGAGTAAAGCTCTATTAATCGAATAGGGTCTTGCTCGGCTTTTTGCACTAATGCAGCAGTAATAGAACCGTAACCCCCATCAGGAGTAGCCCCAACAACCGACTGTAAGAGCTTAATGGCGCGCCCAACACCTGAGTTAACAGCGACATCAAAAACAGCGTAGTCAACACCAGGTACAAGCTCATTAGCTCTGCAAGCATCCCAATATTTCCTCTTATATAGCGGCGCTACCATCAAGGGCGTGAGGTTACGCATCTCTTTTTCTGATACAGGATGACTTACCCATTCTTCCCAAACTTTAATGGTAACGCCAAGGTTAGTCATGCCCCCATTATCACGGCTGTCATTAACGAATCCTCCTTCGTGGGCTAATAGTTTGGCTAAACAAGCCTCAAAATTAGAGTTCATTTAATAGTAGCGCTTTCTCTAATCCAATCTTGAAGGGCTATGGTTTGGACTGTAGTTGCAGCGCAGGCGCTAGCAAGTTCGTAGTAGGCGGAGCTTTCATCAGTTCTGAGGGTGGGGTTGGAAACGGTGGGCAGTTTACTGCCACTGGCGTTGAGCAACCCGTCATAATAATTACGCACGGCACGAAGCTGATTTTGAAATCCATTGGTAATCCCCTTGTTGACTAACTCTTGTTGCTTCTGAACAGAGATGACTTTCGCCTCTTGTTCTCTTGCAATTGTTTCAACTTCTGCTTTAAAAGCCACGAATCGGCTATGTTCAAAACTATAGCCAAGGTAAGCAGACCCGAGTAAAGCAAAAGCAATAACTCCAAGTTTGACATACAGCAAAGGGTTCATTTTGCTGCTAAAGGCTGCGTGGTTACCATACGCAACAAAGCACAAATAATGCCTATGGCGATCATAATTAAGCTGAAGTATTGCGCGGGAATCAAATCTCTTAGATATACAGAGTTATCCATTAAAGCCCCAAATAGGACTAATAATAGGGAAAACCACATTGTTTTGGACTTCAACGCGCCCATTAGGTTAGCGGTCATGATTTGTCTACCTTTCGATCTAATTTATCTTCGATCTTATCAAGTTTGGCGAATATAGCGGCGGCGATCTTATCAAAATCATGCTTAGACATATAGTTGCCAGCTACCAAAATCTCAATGGAGTTTACCTTTTCAACCAATACCTTATCGGCTGATTGCAAGTCCTTAACGGCGTCCCACATCACTTTTAGCCACCAGCCGCCAAGAAAGCCAGATACCGTGATAGCTATGTTGAAAAGCATTTGATCCATAATTATCTCGCAAGGGCGTTTTGGTTTTGTTGTTGTGGATACGCCGGCGGAGTAAGACGGTTTTGATTCATATAGATTGGAACGCCCTTAGCCGTGGCTTGGGACATCAATTCAATGATTTTCATGCGTTGTTCAGCAGGCAAGGTAGATAACAATTCTTCGGTGCCTTTTCCTGATTTAAAGCCTTCAGTTAGCGTTTTCATAGTTTTAACCCCCAATGCGCTTTCAAGGATTTGAATACCTTTATTGGCGGTAGAGAACGTAGCACTTAAATAAGATGGCAAACGAAACTTATTGAGGTGGGACATATACAAGTCACGCAACGCGTCTTGACCCGCGGACGCTTGAAACTCAGCTTCTAAGGTAGCTTTAGGAATACGCGCTGTTTCTTTTAATACGCCCATCTGAGTCTTAGCGCTTGGCTTCATTAGATCATCAGCCAATTGTTTAGCAATGTCATAGTTACCTGGGCCAAAAACTTTTTCAACTACATCAGGGGACTCGCCCTCAACTAGCTTAATAAAGCCTTTAGGATTGTTTTTGTACAAATCCAATGCTTCTGCGCTTAACTTTTGTTGGGCAATCCGATTAGCGCCAGCAGCGTAATCTTCAAGATATTTGCCGTAGCCTGTGCCACCAGAAGATTCAATGGCGTTGACAATTAAAGGCTTAACTTTAGACAATACGCCCGCAGCCAATTGCTTTTGAGTCTTAGCGTCAGCAGTAGGATACAAATCACGAATAGCCGCGTTAACAGAGTTTTTACGAATAGCGTCAAGGGCAAACGCATCAATCACACCGCCATCTTTAGTCCATGCTTTGATGTCATCGGCAACACGGCCAAGCGATACAGCAATGTCTTTATTACCAGCAAATTCAGGATTTTTACTAATTTTGGCGATATTACCAATAATAGGTGCAGGTTCTAATGGTTTTAGACCATGCGAAGCCAAACTATCAACGGCGGCTTGTTTAAATTGTGCTGCCTCACCAAAACGTAAAGACGCATTAGCAGCTTGTCCTGATACTTCATCAGCTTTGACAGCCAATTCAGCAGGGTAGTTGTAGACACCTGTTCCTGATAAGCCAGTTTCCGCAACTTTAGCTTTAGCTAATTCTTTGGCTCTAGGAATAGCAGCTTCAAAGCGACGTACATCTTCCACTTTATTAGCAGCAGCCATAGCCATACGATCAGCTTCCGTTTGTAATGTTTTACCTGTTGTACCTGCAATGTTAGCGGTGGCTAACTCATTACGTTTAACAGGCTCTAAGGCGGTATTAAGAGCATTTTTAGCGCCTTCTTGCGCTGCTTTAGCTTCAGTTTGCGTTGTACCACCAACAAGTTTAGATAACTCATTGACGCCTTCTGCTTGTTGAAGATTGTTTAACTTCATTACAAAAGAAGGATCGCGAGCCAAACTTTTTTGAATTAAAGCTTGAGCAGTAGGGTTAACAATACCTGCATCTGCAAGCGTTTGAGATACGCTCATGCCTGGCTTGGCGTTACGCAAAGCATTTACGGCTAGCTCAATATCGGAACCAAAAGCATCCCTAGTCATTTTGGCTGCTTTTTGCAACGGCATTTGAGCAATATCAACTACTTTGCCTACGGCTTTAGCAATGATTGGCGCAGCGACTTGACCGCCCGCTTCCATTGTGGCGCCCTCTAATACATTTTTAGCTGCGCGGCTAACATCTGCCGCAGGCGCTTGTTGTTTTACGTTACCAAGGGCTATATCAGCTAAATTAGTAATTTCTTTACCTATGCCATAGCCTAAACCGGCGCCACCTATAGCACCTGCTGGCCCTAATGGAGCGCCTAATACGCCTCCACCAACGCTAGCCGCAACTTCAACGGCTGGGCCAAGGTATTTACGGGCTGTTTGGGCTACTTCATAAGTCTTAGGATTTTCTTGACCCCAAGCAGGTCTGTTGTCAATTGGTTTTAAGCCAATTTTGGCATCAAATTCTGCTTTAGGAAGATCGGCATAAAACTTTTGATGCAACGCATCGGCCAACGCCGCATCGGGCATATCGGCGTATTGCGGATACTGCGCGCGAACTTCAGCAATTGTTGCCATTATCTAATTCCTAAAGGATCAGCTTTCCCGCCAGTTGACGGTGCAGTTGCACTAGGAGCGCCTGCTTTGTAGTCATAAGTCATATCATACGCTTCACGAACACGTTGTTTAGCCCCACGAACATCGTCCGCAACGCGTCCAAGTTGGGTGCGTAAGCTAGTAGCGTCTTGCGTACGGTTAAGCGTACCAAATGCGTCTTTAAGCTGTTGACCTTCTTGGTTCGATACGTTACCCAAAGCACCGCCAGTTGGCGATGCAGCGCGCATAGCAGCAAGTTCTTGAAAACCACCACGGGCAACAATACTGTCGTATAACGCTTGTGCTGAACGACCTTCAGCAGTAACGGAAGGTGTGCGGCCATAAACAGTGCCAGTAATACTATCTAAGCCAGGATGGTTCTTAAGTGTTTCAATATCAGCAATTAACTTGTCAGATTTAGCTTCAACAGTTTTAACAGCTTGAGTAGCCATAGGATACTTAGCTTCACGGGTTTGCAATTCTTTAGGTGCCAACGGTGTTGTAGTTGGGCCGCCGGGGATAGCTTCAAGATTGCCTTCAGTTGTTTTACGATAACCAGCGGGGATTGCGCCTTGGGTTAAATTTTGTTGGAAATGACGTTCGGCTTGACCTAAACGTGCTTGTTCGCCTGCGCTAATAGTTGTTTTTTCATACTGTGTTTTAGCATCTACAGCCATTTTAGTAAATAATGCTGGTCGTTTATCAATAGGTACTAACAAAGCTTTACTTAATAAAGATTGACCTTCTTCTGGTTTTACTCTACCTGACTTAATTAACTCACCTATAGTTTGCGTAACCATACCATCAGTCGGATCATTTGCTAACCTACCTAAAACACGTTCTGTAATATCTAAGTCTTGTTTAGTAACTTCACCACCTAATTTGCGTTGCTCTAGCCCTGTTTTAACAAAGGATTGCACTGCTTTAAGTGGTACGCCCATTTTAAGCATTTGATTAGGCGCATCAGGCGAATTAATATCACCACCGCTTTGTTGCCATTTTTGAACCGCATTTTGCCCTTCTGTTTCTTGCAAAAGTGCGTTCATTTTAAGCGCGTTAATACCAAGTTCTTGTCCTTGCGCCATACTTGCTAGCATATTTGGCGTTTGTACTGGTTTATAGCTTAAGGGAATACTAGCGTCGATTGGCATAATTATTTTCCTTTAAGCTGTATACGCAGTGCGATTTTGATTTGCAAGCAAAGTCATTAAATTATTTTGTGAATTTAAAGCTTGATTTTGCGCGTATAAATTAGATATTCCAGTAACACCGCTTGAAACCGCGTTAGCTGTACCCATTGTTCCAGCAGCGCTTGCGTTACCAGCGCCAGTAATATTAGTCCCAGCGGTATTTGCATAGTTAGTACCCATAGCACCAGTCGTATTAACGGCGCTTTGACCAATACCAGCTAAACTTTGTAATGGATTTAAACGATTAGCACGATTCATTTGAAATGTATTTGCAGCGTTACCGTAATTACTTAAATAGCGGTTAAATGAGTTTTGATATTCTTGTGACCCTGCAGCTTGACCGTAGTCTTGCGCGGCTTTAAGAGCATTACCAGAAATCAAACCACCTCTAGCTGCTGCGCTTGCGTTAAGTGCTTTATTGCCTTCAGCAATACGGAAAGCATAGCCTGGATCTGCCGTATAGCTAAATGGAGCGTAATTAAAGTCTTTAGTAAATTCGCCACCAGGAGCCGTACCAGCGGTTAATTGTTTTAACGCACCTGCACCTGCTTGCATCCAAGGCAATTGATCTGCACGGTTTTGTTGGTAGATACCATAGGCAAGTTGATTTGCTTGTGAAGCGGCGTCGATCTGCGCTTGAGCAGCGTTCTTTGACGCAGTTGCACCATAGATGCTACCTAATACGTTAGCACCGCCTAATAGCGCTGCGGCACCAAGTCCTGATCCAGCGCTACCTAAACTACCTAAAATACCACCGCCTGCTGCGCCCGCTGCACCTGCACCTGGCGCAGCCATAGCTGCGGCAAATTCAGGCCCAGTCATTCCTGACATAGCGCTAATTGCACCAATAGGATCTGCTGAAGCGTTAGCGTAAGCAACCATCTCAGGCGTAAAACTAGATGTAGCGCCTGCTAATGCAGACTCACCACCCATAGCTGCTGCGATTTCAGGTGCAAAATAAAGACCTGCGCCACCAGCGCCTAATGCGCCAAGCGTAGCCCAGCCGCCAGGTATTTGACCAACGCCTTTATCAAGACTAGCAAGGCCACCTAATACGCCCCCGCCACCGCCATCAGTGCCTAATGCACTAGAAATAGTATCTGTAACTCCGCTGACTACGCCGCCCATAATTTTCGCTCCAAAATAATATCGTCACCATCACGATGTACTTCTTTAAAGCCAAAATACTTGGCTAAACGTAAAGACTTATTATTATCTTTATTAATACTTGCTTTTGCTACATCGTATTTTTGTGCCATATTGTTAAAAAATGCTTCTCCAGTTGATCGGATACGCCATTTTCCACGCTTTTCTGGCACAACAAATACATCAAATTCGTTTTCTTTTACCACTAGCACACCGCCATCAAACGGTATGATTTCCATATTATCCTCAATATACCTCTTAATGTCATCAGTTCCAACAATTCCTTTATATTTAAGCAAATGATCGCAAATGACTTGCCAAACTTCGTCTGTTAATTTAGCCATTATGTCGCCTGCGTTTGGGCGGTTAATATGCCATTAACAAAAGTCATACTGCCATTAGCACCTAAAACCGTTAATTTGGCAGTCGTAATGGTTACTGACAACCCGCTACCTAAACCTAAGTTAGTTCTTGCTGTTGCTGCGGTAGCAGCATTAGTACCGCCTTGAGCAATAGATAGCGGTGTAGTTAAACCTGAAAGACTTGTAATGTCGCTATTAGCACCGCTTGCCGCCGCACCTAAATTAGTTCTTGCTGTTGCAGCGTTCGTTGCACCTGTACCACCATTAGCTACAACTAAAGTGCCCGCAAGCACTACGTTGCCTGTAGTTGGGGTAGTTGGTGTTAACCCTGTAGTGCCACCGCTAACGCTTAACACGCCAGTATTAGCTACTGTTACATTCCCTGTAGCGCTTGATACGCTAACACCTGCCCCTGCAATAACGCTCAATACACCTGTGTTGGCAATAATTACTGCGCCTGTAGCGGCGCTAACCGATACACCTGAACCTGCGGCTACCGAAGTAACGCCTGTATTGGCTACAGCGATTGTGCCATGGCCATTTGTCACGCCGATGCCAGTGCCAGGCGTTAAGGTATTCTTGTTAAGGGTATTCCCTATACTGTTACCAATCAGCAGTTGACCATCGGTATAACTTGTTTGACCCGTACCGCCACGATTGACAGCAAGACCACCATCACCACCGCTACCCGTAAAGATAAACAAGTTGTATAAAAACCGATACCAAGCAGGCGTAATATCACCTGAATTCTCATCTAAAAACGGTGTTCTAGGTGCAGGGATCTTGGTAATGTCTGTATTAGCCATTATCTACCTGTAGGGCTTACTAATAAATTAGCGCCCGTAATGACAATTTTTACAGGGTCAGTCCCAGATAATTCATAAACACGATCTCGCAATTTAACAGTCATGCCAAGGCGACGCCAAAATGCTCTATAGCCATATTGACCAATTCGCCCCATAGTTGTCCAATGTTCGTTTGACCAAGTATGACCACCATCGTCAGACCAACGAAGCATGGCTTCTGGATTTGCGCCCTGTACAGTTGCGTAGTCTAATACAATGCTATTGCCGTTTTCAGTGTCTATAATTTGACTTGTTTCAGTAAGTAAATAGTTAACGACCACATCTTGCGGATCAATACCAGTTAAACCTACACCAGATTCGCACATTAATTGCAAACCGTGTTGAGCCGTACGCGTTAATGTATTTTGATTTTCTGGAATAGGACGCCATGAGCGTAACCATTTTTGAATAGAATCATTATCTTCATAAACGTCTAAGTCAAATGCGTATAAATTACCGTTTTTGTAGTCACCTACAATAGTTTCGCTATTAAAGCTCATTTGGCATTGGCTGCGATGACGGGTAAATTCGCCGTTATCCCAACCTGCACGCTCATGCCAAGCGCCTGTAGCTACATCGTAGGCCCATGTTTTGCCAGCAGTCGGAAACGCTAGTACATAGAACGCATGACCTTCTTGCTGATAGGTATAGGCAACTGCGTCAGAAACGTCGCCATAACCCTGTATAGCGTATTCAATAGCGTGGGTAGACACACGCTTGCCTGTGTAGCCTGAATTGCGATAAACAATGCCATAGCCCCGTGGATCCGCGCCAAGCCAAAATAGGCTGTTATCTAGTTTGCAAATAGATGACTTGGCAATACAACCGATCTCGTTATACGCGCCTTGAATTGGGGCTAATGGAAACGGTATTGTGGCTGCGTCATACCAAACTTCAGTAGTACCTGTACCAAATACCCAAACTTCACGGTTATTAGATACGACAGCCACTACTTCGTCAGGCGTACTTTCCGCCGCCGCAAACGCTAAAGGATCAATAGAAGTGCCATCAAAAATACCAGTAACCCAAATAATCTGTGTGCCTGGTTGGTTGAAAGCAAAATAACCATCAATATAGCAAACTGTTTGAGCGCCATAGAAATCAGGGTCAGTAACTTGAACAAAGGTATTAGTTGGTTCAGTATAAACATAAGCATTAGCACCGCAAGCGATGAATAGCTGATTGCCATTATCGGCAATAGATACAGGGCCAGTACCGCTGATGTTGCCTAATTTTATGGCAGTGTAGTCAGGTAGGATTTTATAGAATTCATCACCAGACGCTACATACGCATCAAGACCATTGGTTAAATGCGTCCAAAGCCCACGAATAGGGCCAGTGCCAACAGTAGCTACTTTACGCAATCCAGGCGTACGATTAAGAAAACCCCCTGTGTAGCCACCTTCAGGTACGGCTTCAGGGAAAAGATTGACGCATCTATTATCAGCGGCATTGACCGATCTTGCGACGTATGCCTGCCCCAATATTGGTGTTAACATTCTTTGCCTCTTATGGTAAACTTATTGTTATCACTAACAAAGGCGATAACATGAACGATATTACCGTAGATTATCTCAAAGAAATTCTTAGTTACAACCCTGATACAGGTATTTTCACTTGGGTAAAAAGAAAAAACCGTTCTGATCTTCTCGGTAAAATAGCGGGTAGCCCACACAGTAGTGGGTACATTTCTATTGCAATTTATAATCAAAAAAGATTGGCTCATAGATTAGCATGGCTTTATATGACGGGCAAATGGCCTGCTAACCATATCGACCATATAGACGGGAACAGAGCCAACAATGCGTTTGCTAATCTTCGAGATGTAACTAGATCGGAAAATTTGCACAATGTTTATAAAGCAAAAAAGAACAACAAAATAAATTTGCTTGGTGTATCGGCGCATCAAGGCAAATGGCGTATGCAAATAATGATTAATGGCGCTATAACCCGTATATCGGGTTTTGATACGCCCGAACAAGCGCATAAGGCTTATTTGGACGCTAAACATCAGTAATTTCCAGCGAATATATTAAAGCGTTGACGAGTGCCAACAATGCTGTAAGGCAACGCCATGATGTCGTCAGGGTTGTTGATACGCTTGAGGTTGCGCTTAGAAGTCATCGCAATACGAGCTACGTTGGGTGGTGGCTCGATGCCAAACTCAGTAGCAATTTCACACGCTAAGTTGTACTTAAACGCTCTCAAATAGCCAGGAGGCATCAAAATGCTAGTAGAAAGACTAGGAACGCTCATCAATTCTTCTACAGAAATAAAGTGCCATTCCAATACTTTGGTAGGTACAGGATAAATGGTCATGGTGATATTCGGGTATTCCATGTTGATCCACATAACCTGTGGATAAGTGGAAGTCACCGTTTTAACAGCAATACCATCGTATTGCTGTTGGTTAATCAGTTTGATACCAAACGAAATGCCATTGGCAGGATCACGGAAATAAGTAGAATCGTCAATCATAATAGGACGATTTCCTACAAAATCACCACTAGGCCCAAGCGTTTGAGTCTTAAGTCCAGGAGTCCATGAATAGGTCTGATCTTGGGTATTAAATACAGATAAGCGCTCAGTATTCCACGAATCAATCATTTGATTGAGAGCAGTTAAAGCATCTTGCGAAGTAGCAGCAGACGGCGTTTCACCTTCAGCCAAAATACCTAATACGCGTAATGCGCCGTTAATTTGATCGTTGGCTGTATAAATCGCCATAGCTTGCTCCCTTACTCTGAGGTTTTACGGCGGCGTTGAGTAACATCCAGTTTATTTACAGGAGCCGCATCTTCGATTACTGCCACAGAAGGCGTATCCAAAGTATAACGTATCCAACCATTTTGTTCATCATATTCTGCTTCTGCTTCCATTGTGGCTACTTTAACGCCATGTGTAGGATGCTTAAGATAAATAATCATATATGTAAATCTCCGCCTGGTTGTTGCCTTAAAAATTGATGAAAGTTACCTTTATATTCTTTTTCACTTGAATGATGGCTTAAATCAAGATTTGGCGCAACCCATATTTCACCCCCGCAGTCAATCCAATTACGGCTAAAGGCATAATCTTCACCCCACCAAGCGCCTTTGTGTGCGCCATGATGGAATAAATCAATGGACGGCGCGTATTTGGGGCCGTACATTAGGTCAGGGTAAGCGGTCATAAAACGATTAACCGCTTCTTTAGTTATCTTTAAAAATCCAGCCGGGACACGGGTAGCGGCAATAGAGCCATCAGGTCTAGTGATTGGCAAAGCATTTTCATCATCGCAGATTACACCCATATAAAGTTCTTCATTTTTTTTAAACCGATATAAGCCTGCTACTACATCGCCCTCAGTTTGGATAAGGGTTACTAAATCTTGAGGTTTCCAACTAACGTCGTGGTCAATAAAGACAATTACATCTGCTTTTGCGTCTAGCGCCTTACGAAGCATGGTTGACCGAGCAGCGCTAATATAGGGGCATCCAACTTCGGATACCATAAAGTGTTCAATATTTGCGCTATCTAAAGCGGCAATTGAGCCTGCAATACTATTTAATGTTTGCTGATAGGGTCTTGTCAGCGTGGGTACGCACAGGACTACTTTCATTTGATCGCTATTGCCATAAGATTAAAAGGTACAATTCGCTGCGTTTTAACAGTAGAAAAACCACCATTAATAAACGCTTTTTTAAGCGTATCACTAACAAAGCCACACTTATGAACCATATAATGATTGCCTTCACGTAATGCTTTAGCATACCCATAGATCATATCCAAACCGGTGATTGGGCCACTTGGCGATTCCAATACAACATCTTCGGTTGCTTTAACATCTTCTAAATCGGGGACAAAAACCATTGCATATCCACCAGGCTTTAATAGACGTAAAAATTCGCTTATTGCTACAGGGACTTCAAAAGGGGATAAATGTTCTAAAGCATGGCTGCAATAGATTACATCGTATTCGCCAATATCGCCCATATCTAGCATAGACGCTACGATATCAGGTGAACTAGCTTTATTAATGTCTAATCGTGTTTCGGTAAAACCATCCATCCAAACAGGTAGGGATTCGTTGCCACACCCAACGTGCAACAACGAACCCCGATCCATTACGACGCCCAGAGGCCTAAACCAGCCAATGTATTCATTACTTCTTGCATTTGAGCCACTTGAAGTGTGCCAAAAGATGCTGAAGTAACCACATTAGTGGTGGTATGGGTTGTTGCAGTAGCGCGCTGTACTACAGGTGTTGCGCCATAAAAACCAAGCGTTGTAGCTGCGGTTCCGCCAACTTGAAGTGATTGTCCTGAACGACCTACATTCAGTACTTCACCCGTATTGCCATCACCAACTTGTTCGCCATCACCAACTTTAGGTAGTGCCATGATTTTATTTCCTTAAATGTTAAATGTTGCCATCGCTGATAGTTCTATCAGGCCGTGTAACCAAAACTGTGTAGACTTGGGTTGCAGTTGGAGTGATATTAGAACCAGTGAAGTTGCCAAATGTGATTGCCAATGTATTTGCTGCCGACACGCGGTTGCCAACAATCGCTAATCCCGCTTGGGCTGTAGGTTTGTTAACTGATACATGATCCCCTGTTAATAGCCCATTTACTGTGAATGTTTGTTCAGCAGAAGTGTTTGCGGCAATTAAAGCAGGCGACAGCGTTACACTGATAACCGATTGCTTGGGTATATTACCAATGACGTAGCTCATGGTTTAACCCCAAATCCGGCAAGCCATTTGTGGACGAATTACGCTATATCCGTATAGAACGTCAATACGGCAAGGCAAACGGTCATTATTGATATCATACTGACGTACAACACGCAATGAAATTCCGTTGTGAACTTGACGTGAAGCCATATCTACACCTTGTGGTAACAGCAAATCAGCGGTAGCAAAAGTGATAGCATCTTTTTGGTATGCTAAGTTTTGTGGGTATACCGTTGAAGCAGCGCCTAGATAAGTTACAACAGCATCAGCTAAAGGAAACGCATCTACAGTTGCCAAAGCATTTGCAGGTGTGTAAAGCGCAGGACTGATAGCCACATCAACAAACTCGGTAGCTACAGAAGTATTCAATGCAGTAACGGTAAACTGTTGCAATGAACCTGTAGATTGACGGGTTTGTGGGTTTACAGAGTAAACGGCAGCAATAGTAAATACATCACCAACAGCCAAAGTTTTAGCGCTAGTAACTGCTTTAATAGTTACCTTTGCAGTGCCTTGAACAGAAATGGTGGTTTTAATTGCCGCAGAATCAGCAACTACGCGGGAACCTGTTGTAAAACTCACAATAGATTGACTCATATTTACTTCATCGTAGCCCAATACGCCAGTACCCATCATGCCAGACTTAAATTGGCTGCTGATAGTTCCAGTTGGATTAAAAAAGCCTTTCATGCCTTCAACTAAACCTGCGTTGGCTGCTGGGTTAACAGTAGCGTAACGATTGTTCATTGGGGAAGCATACTCATTTAACTTTTGGTTAGCTTGTAGCAAGACCAAAGAAGTTGAAGGAGTTGTACCAGGTGTGCCAACAGAGTTAAAAATTGACTGATAAGCGTTAGCTACATCATTGTCAATAGATGACGCCAGTTGGCTAATACGAGGTTTTAATACACGTTCAGCGAAATCATCTAACTGCATTGTTAATTCAGCAGAA
>SESC01000468.1_pt1 | contig 14648 bp, 15 predicted proteins | sample 3171431 | NCBI WGS metagenome assembly SESC01 (sample SAMN06051868, study PRJNA518727) | freshwater metagenome | biome: subpolar coniferous forest; feature: holomictic lake; material: water; isolation source: holomictic Lake 227, 8 m depth | place: Canada: near Kenora, Ontario | collected... | reverse complement strand
ACTGCAATCCATTTAACGACTCCGGGAGTCGGGTAATACCGGATTCAATTCGACCATCTTCATGCAGTTTTATCAAGCGATAACCGGGAGCGGCGGTATCCAGGCTGAAACTTTCACTTTTCGGTGTAAATTGAAAGCAGGTTGACGGTGTTCCAAAAATGCGCATCGCCCCGATTGTTATATCCATGGCTTGATGGATATGTCCGGACGTGACCGCTTTTGCTTGCGGATATTTTTTTAGTATCATCAAAAATTCCTCGCTGTTTTCAATAATCATGGTGTCCAGCCAGACACTTTTGGTTTCCAGACAATTATGATGCACTGCGATCAGCGCGTGATGATTCGGGTTGCTGGTCAGGCAATCTTCCAAAAACAGCAATTCCTGTTTTGATAAACGACCGCCGGTAGCTCCCGGTATTTGGCTATTGAGGCAAATCAATTGCCAGTTTTCCAATAAAACCTGTTTTTGGCAATTTACCTGAGGGGTGTTAAAAGTCTGTTGCATCAGTTCATAAATATCATGATTGCCGGGAAGGCAGATACAAGGTGTGTTAGTGGCTTCAAGTTTTTGTAAGATACGTTGATAGCTTGCGGGGCAGGGATTTTGAGTCAGGTCGCCGGTAACCAGAATTAAATCAAAATGATGATGTTCATCAAAGGCCAGCTCAAGAATGGCATGAAAATAATGCTCGGTATTGATACCCAGAAAGGTTTCATCCAAACCGGGCAGAATGTGCAGGTCTGTTATTTGTAATATCGATAGGGCGATCATGATTGAGGTGGTTATTCAATAGTCTTAACAAAAATTTTAGAGTTTCTTTGTGGATTGTACATTACCTTCAGCGGGTCGGGAAGACTGTTGATATCTGACGCTAAAAAGCCGCGCTCAATAAACCAGTGCATGGTTTGGGTTGATAACACAAATAATTTTTTAAGAGCGAGCTGTCCGGCCTTTTGATAGACATAGTTAAGCAGTCGATTGCCGCGTGCCGATCCTTGGTAATCAGGATGGACGGCAAGGCAGGCAATCGCGCCGAATTGGCCTTGTTCATTGGGATGCAGAGCGGTGCAGCCGATGATCAAGCCGTCCCGTTCGATGACAATATAATCGGCTATTTCCATTTCAATTTTTTCTCTGGAACGTTTGGTTAATATGCCCCGCTGCTCCAGGGGCTTGATCAATTCCAGAATGCCGCCAATATCGTTAAGCGTGGCCGGTCGTAATTCTTCAAAAGGGGTGGAGCTGATCAGCGTACCGATCCCGTCACGGCTAAACAACTCAAGCAACAGCGCACCATCAATAGTCCGATTAATCAAATGCACGCGCTCTATCCCGGCACGGCAACTTTGAATGGCCGCTTTAAGCGGCAGGGTAATGGTGTCGGCAATATCGGGATGGTGTTGCAGGAAAGTGTCCGCTTCATCCGTAGTCATTTGCCGGATTTGCTCGTCGTTATCCGGATTGCAACAAGTTTGCTCCGTTAACAGGATCAGTTTTTCCGCTTTTAACGCAATCGAAACCGCCGTGGCAACCTGTTCAGCCGACAAATTAAAAATTTCCCCACTGGGCGAATTGCCAATCGGCGAGATCAGCACGATATTATTTTGGTCGAGTTGTTGATGAATCGCCGTACTGTCAATACGACGAACTTCGCCGGTATGGCAGTAATCGATGCCGTCTATAACACCAATCGGTTTGGCGGTGACAAAATTACCGGACGCGACTTTAAGCCCGCTTCCCGCCATCGGGGAGTTTGCCAGTCCCATGGACAACAGCGCTTCAATTTCTACACGCACCAATCCCGCTCCTTCTTTAACACATTGCAGCGCCAGATCATCGGTAATACGCAAGTGCTGATGAAAAAGGGCCGGGGCATTGAGCTTTTTAAGCCGTTGGTCTATTTGCGGACGTATGCCATGAATCAAAACCAGGCGTATGCCTAAGCGACTTAGCAAGGCAAAATCGTGGACATGATGATCAAAATCATCAGCCAACACCGCTTCGCCACCAAAAGAAATAACAAAGGTTTTATTGCGATGCGCGTGGATGTAAGGTGATGAGTCCCGAAACCAGCTGACGAAAGATTTTTGTGTGTTCATGATTATTTAATTAGTGTGTGATGAGTTTTGTAGGGCGTGCCGCGCGCGCCAAAATGGTTTAAAGCCGAACTACTCGCCGAAGTCGTTGGTGTTATCGAAAGAGATGTTTTCGCCCCACAGTTCAGGATACCATCCGCTTCGTACCAGTCGGTGAAAACTTGAATACGGCCAATCTACGACCTTGGATACCAATCCATGTTTAACCGGATTCCAATGGATATAATCCATGTGTCGATTGAAATCATCTTCATCGCGGATCAAATGATCCCAAAAGCGATGTTGCCAAAGCGTACCTTGTTGTCGCTTGCGTAGTCTTGCATTTAGCCATTCCGGGCGATTTAGTCGTGCCCCGCAACGTTGCGTAACGATCCGTTTAATCATACTCCAGCGCGAAGAAAAATCCGTATCATCTGGCGGCAGACGCCAGATACAATGCAAATGATCGGGCAATTGCACCCAGGCTACAATTTTGAAAGGCTTGGTTTGCCGAGTGAATTGAATTCCCTCGCGCAACGCTGCGCGAACATCGTCATCAATAAGAAAGCGCTGTCTGCGGAACGTAACCAACGTGAAAAAATACATTCCACCCGGTAAATAAACACGCCGATAATTCGACATAACAACATCCGTAGGGCGTGCCGCGCGCGCCAATTGGTTAAGGATTGGTGTAGATATTGTCCCAAACTTGGAAGGCGCGCGCGGCACGCCCTACGGGACTATCCAATTAATTACCACCCAGAATTTTCATTTTTTGAGATTCAAACTCAGTGTTGCTAATTATTCCTTTCTTTCTTAAATCATCTAACTTAATCAATTCGGCATACACATCTTTAGATTTTTCAGATTGGTCTTTAGTATGAATGTCAGCAGAAATATTTTCTGTCTTTTCAATTACAATATCAGCACGCGGAGTAAGTGAGGTTCGCCGAGCTTCTGAATCATTTTTATCAACAACCCTAAACTGGTATTCAAACGATGCCCAATCACCAGGACGATTAGTCCCAATAGGTTTTTCATGAACAGAAATCGGAATGGCTATCTTGTCTTGTTTCATGGCAAATTTATTAGCCTCACCAATTACATCAGCTTTTAGCTTTGCCATACTTCCAAAAATACCAGCATGATCTTCTTTGAACAGCATGTAAGTATCTGGTGAAAGGGGAACAATGCCTGGGTTTGCGCACCCACCCAAAAATATAATTACGGAAATGACTATTTTCTTCATTAACTACTCTGTGTGAAACTAAAATCACTATCATCGGCAATGTTGGGTTACGCTATCGCTAGATAACCCAACGATGATTTCTCTAAGTTAATCCAAATTATCCGTAACAGCACCCAACGAAGCCGAACTCACCAGCTTGGCATATTTTGCCAGCACGCCACGGGTATAACGCGGTGCGGGTTGTGTCCATGATTCAAGGCGCTGGGCGATTTCGTGTTCGGTAATAACCAGTTTCAGTTCGTTGGTTTCTGCATCGATAATGATGGTATCGCCATTTTCAATGATCGCTAACGGGCCACCGACGTAGGCTTCCGGTGTGATGTGTCCGACCACAAAGCCGTGCGTACCGCCGGAAAAACGGCCGTCGGTAATCAAGGCCACTTCTTTGCCTAAGCCTTTGCCCATAATGGCAGAAGTCGGGGAGAGCATTTCACGCATGCCGGGGCCGCCTTTGGGGCCTTCGTAGCGAATTACAATCACATCACCTTTAACGATGTCGCCGTTTAATATGCTGTGTAGGGCTTGTTCTTCGGCGTCAAATACTTTGGCGGTACCGACAAAGCGCAAACCTTCTTTGCCGGTAATTTTTGCAACTGAACCACCCGGTGCCAGATTGCCATATAAAACCACCAAATGGCTGTCTTTTTTAATGGGGTTGTCCAGCGAGTGAATTACATCCTGGTCTTCAGGATACGGTTTAACATCGGCCAGATTTTCCGCCAGTGTTTTACCGGTTACGGTTAAGCAGTCGCCGTGCAGTAAACCTTTATCCAGCAGGATTTTCATCAACGGTTGAATGCCGCCGATTTCAATTAATTCAGTCATCAGGTAACGACCGCTGGGTTTTAAATCCGCCAGCATGGGTACACGCTGACCGATGCGGGTGAAGTCATCCAAGGTAATGTCGACGTTGGCGGCATTGGCCATCGCCAGAATGTGCAATACGGCATTGGTTGAGCCGCCCAGTGCAATAACAATGGTAATGGCGTTTTCAAATGCCGTTTTGGTCATGATGTCGCTGGGTTTGATATTGTTTTTTATCAATTCCAGCACGGCAGCACCCGCACGTTCGCAGTCCAGTCTTTTGTCGTTTGAAATAGCGGCTTGAGCCGAGCTGTTGGGCAGGCTCATGCCCAGTGCTTCAATGGCCGAAGCCATGGTGTTGGCGGTGTACATGCCGCCGCATGAACCGGCACCCGGAATGGCTTTGGCTTCAATTTCAGCCAGTTCGGTATCATTAATTTGGTTGTTGGCTCTGGCACCGACCGCTTCAAAAACAGAAACCACATCCAGTTTTTTGTCTTTATGACAACCGGGCATAATGGTGCCGCCGTACACAAAAATGGCCGGACGATTCAGACGCGATATGCCAATCATGCAGCCGGGCATATTTTTGTCACAGCCTCCAATCGCAACGATGCCGTCAAAGCCTTGGCAACCGACGACGGTTTCAATAGAATCGGCAATGACTTCGCGGGATACCAGCGAATATTTCATGCCTTCCGTGCCCATTGATATGCCGTCAGATATGGTGATGGTATTAAAGATAACCGCTTTACCGTTGGCATTATCAACACCGGTCGCCGCAGAATCAGCCAGTTTGTTGATGTGCATATTGCACGGAGTGACCATGCTCCAGGTCGAGGCAATGCCTATTTGCGGTTTTTTAAAGTCTTCATTTTTAAAACCAACGGCGTGCAACATGGCGCGACTGGGTGCGCGTTCCATGCCGTCAACAACGAGTGAAGAAAAGGGGCGGGTGTTGTGGTCATCTGAATGAGCCATGTGATTGATTCCTGGTGTTTAAGGTGAAAGGCGAAAGGCGAAAGGCGAAAGGCGAAAGGCTAAGGGCTAAGGGCTAAGGGTGAAGGATACAAGATATGCGTATCCTTTTGCCTTGTACCTTGTACCTTGTACCTTGAACCTTGAACCTTGAACCTTAATACGAATCCCAACTGCTTTTGTGTCGCCAGCCGAGTTTGGGCAGGATAAAGCCTAAAAGAACACCGGCAAGCGAGAGTAAACCGCCGTATAAAAACCAGTCCTGACCTGCGGTGTCTTTTAGTACCTGATTTTCAAGTTTGAACTGCTGCAATTCCCGTTCAACATTAACGACCCGTTCTTGAAGTTCGTCGCGTTCATTTTTTAATTGTATCGAACTGCCTGCTGTTTTTTTGATGTCGTTGAGTTCGCGGGCTAACTGATCACGTTCAATGGCTAAAGACTTTTCCAGGGATGATCCCGGTGTAACCGCTTCTTTTAGTGTGGCCAGTTCAGCTCGCAGTGCGGCATTTTCAGACTGTACCAAGGTTAGGGTTTTGCCGGCATTATCTTTAGGGTTAACAGCGGGTGCCTGTTTTTTGGTATAACGCGAATTAATATAACCTTCGGTGCCATCAACCAGACGAACATGAATAAATTCAGATTTTTTTTGTTTATCAATAACCGTCAGAGGTGCTCCCGTAGGCAGCGATTGCAGGATTTTACTCTGGGCATTGGCTTCCTTTCTTAGCGATAAATTAAGATCGTCAGCCACATAAACGGTTTCAGCCTGCGCAGAAGCCGAAGCGAGTATCAGGATAAAAAAAGCACTGAGTATAGTTTTCACGGAGTTATTCTGTGTGAGTCAGTTGGTAACGCTAATTTTATCGTTATTTTTTGCACAGGAGAAATTCCAGTAGTGCTTTTTGTGCATGCAGTCTATTTTCAGCTTCTGCAAAGATAACACTTTGTGGGCCGTCTATCACTTCAGCCGTTACTTCTTCACCCCGATGAGCGGGCAAACAATGCATAAACAAGGCGTCTTTATGGGCAGCGTTCATGGTTTCGGCGTTAATCTGATAATCTTTAAACGCAATTTCCCGGTGTTTTTGTTCATCTTCCTGACCCATGCTGGCCCAGACATCGGTTACGCAGAGGTCAGAGTTTTTAGCCGCTGCCAATGCGCTATTAAAAAATCTGACACGATCGCCCGCAGCCTCAACAAATTCTTGTTGAGGATAATAGCCGGTCGGGCAAGCAATGTTTAAGTTAAAATCCAGCAGCATGGCGGCATGAATATAAGAATGACACATATTATTGCCGTCACCAATCCAGGTAACGGTTTTGCCTTTAATGTCGTCTCGAAATTCAAAATAAGTTTGCATATCCGCCAGCAACTGGCAGGGATGTTGCAAATCCGTTAATCCGTTAATAACCGGTACGCTGGAGTGCTGTGCGAAGGTGGTGACGGTTTCGTGTTTGTCGGTTCTTAGCATGATGCAGTCGACCATGCTGGAAATCACTTTGGCACTGTCATGCAACGGTTCACCACGACCCAATTGGGTATCTCTGGGTGATAAAAACAAAGCGCTGCCGCCAAAATGAACCATGCCCGCTTCAAAGGAAATGCGGGTGCGGGTGGATGATTTTTCAAAAATCATCGCCAATACCTGACCTTTTAACGGTTGATAATCGGGATCGCGATAATTTTTAAGTTCTATGGCTCTATGGATGATGTGACGAAATTCTTCGCTGGATAAATCAAGCAAGCTGGTGAAATGTCTGGGATTTATGATCATGTTTTTTGTGCAGTTTGTTCGGTGTAGTTGTTGATAAGTGTCGATAAAGTGTCTACCAGCAGCTTGATTTGTTGCTCGTCAATAATTAAGGGCGGTAACAAACGGATAGTGGAGTCATTGGTCACATTAATTAATAAATGTTGTTCCAAGGCTGCTTTAACCAGCTCGGTGCAGGGGCTGTCGAGTTCAATACCGATCATTAAGCCTTTGTTACGAATATCAACAATATGTGGATTGCCTTGCAAGTGCTCGGTAAAGCCGGCGCAAATAGCCTCGCCTTTTTGCTTGGCCAGTTCAATCAGATTGTCTTCATCCAATGTTGCCAATACTGCCAAGGCCGCGCTACAAGCCAACGGATTACCGCCAAAGGTAGAGCCATGCATACCCGCCGTGAGTAGTTCGGCCGCTTTGCCCCGTGCAAGACAGGCACCAATAGGCACGCCATTACCCAGTGCTTTAGCCAGGGTGCAGACATCTGGAATAATGTTGTTGTGCTGAAAGGCAAGAAATTTGCCGGTACGCCCAATGCCGGTCTGGATTTCATCAAGCATCATCAGCAAGTCGTGTTGGTCACACAGACTGCGTATTTGATTAAGGTAATCAGCGGCAGGTATATTGATGCCGCCTTCGCCCTGAATGGGTTCAACCAAAATGGCAACGATATTTTTATTGTCTGCAAGCGCTTGTTTAATGGCGCTGATATCGTTATACGTTACACGGACAAAGCCTTCAACCAGCGGCGCAAAGCCTTGTTGTATTTTACTGTTTCCGGTCGCGCTTAGCGTTGCCAAGGTACGGCCATGAAAGCTTTTATCCATGACAATAATGGCAGGATAATCGATGCCTTTTTCATGACCATACTTACGCGCCAGTTTGATAGCCGCTTCATTGGCCTCGGCACCCGAGCTACAAAAAAACACGTTATCCATACCGCTTTTTTCAGTCAGTTGGTCGGCAAGACGTTCCTGATTGGCGATTTTATAGATATTGGACGTATGCAGCAGTTTTTCGCTTTGGGCGCAGATAGCCTTGTGGACTGCGGGGTGAGCGTGCCCTAAATTGCATACAGCAATGCCGGAAATGGCATCCAGATAACGATTATTGTTTTCATCCAATAACCACGCGCCTTCGCCTCGTTCAAAAGTGACCGGTAAGCGATTGTACGTTGGCATAATATGGCTAGTCATGGTTTCTGCCTGTAAGCGAAAAAACAGGCAGTAATCGACTACCCGATAAAAAAATGTTCGATTATAAGTATCAATCTGGTCTCAGGCAAGTGATGGATGATAAGAATTGCTTTTTTTACTGGCGCAAAGTTGATAAAATTGGTTGGTTTTTTATCTATTTGAGTAATTACAATGAGCGTTATAGAAAGAATTAAAGATCAGATTGATAACAATCCGGTCGTTTTATACATGAAAGGTTCGCCTGATTTCCCGCAATGCGGCTTTTCTGGCCAAACGGTACAGATATTAAATGCCTGTCAGGCAAAATACATGTACGTCAATATATTTGAAGATCCAGAGTTGCGTGAAGCGCTTAAAGAATATTCAAATTGGCCTACTTATCCGCAATTGTATATCAGTGGTGAATTGGTTGGCGGTTGTGACATCGTTATCGACTTGTATAAAAAAGGCGAGTTGGTTACCTTGTTGGCAGAGGCTGGCGGTGTAGAGGAATAAAATCCCTGTTGGTAGCGTAACTCTCAAGGGTTACGCTAACCAAACTACCGGACTAATCCACGATAACCTGTTTTTTAAAATCGGTTATGCGAAAAAGTTTTTAAGCATAATCGAAAGTACACCTGCAATTAGATAGACCCATTATCCACTTCAAAACGGCTAAGGCAGATTTTAAGAGGAGATAGCCGAGTAGTAGTAGGGGGCCATCTGTTCTGATTCTGGTGGCTGTTGATGATAAATCATTAGAAATGTTCCAACCTTGCCAAAAAACTTGCAGCACTGACAATCGGCGTCATGTGAATTCGTTCCATCGATAATAGGTCGCGTTTATCACCCGTTACAAGAAAATCAGCCTTGCATTCCAACGCGATTGCTAATATCGGGTTATCGTCAGGGTCTTTACATAAATCTACTGTAGGCAGTGACGTATAAACATAAGCATTAAGCTTAAGACCATTAACCATTAACCATTTGTCCAGCTTCAATTGGGTTGATAAAAGGTCTTAATTTTGGATATCGACTGACGCGACGAAATTCTTCCAGTTGCCATTCCGAGGTAAATAATTCGAAGCGTTTCTTTTTCCAGGCCTGATTAATTTTATCGGGCGGTGTGTCAACGGTAATCAGTGCCGCAATCAGAATACCAGTGTCTAAAACAAGTCGCATTCTGGTTAATGAGTGGAAGTTGCTGATTCAATAGTTGCAAGGATTTCGTCTTGATTGTAGTGTTTGTTACGCGCTTTCACTTTATCAGTAACTAAATCAAAGAGATGTAGCTGCACGGCTTCGTTAACAAAATGAGAAATATCCCCTTTTTTCATGCCGGTTCCTGCCAGATAGGTGCGTAAAGCCTTATCAGTGGATTCTGGAACTACAACTGACCATCTTACTCTGTTCATTTTGAACCCTTAATATAAATTAGGATTGCATAATTATAATTATTAACAACTATGTGCATATAGTGTTTTTAGAAATGCACTGAATTATTACGTGTTTTTTTGTAATTGTGTCTGACTTATCTTCACACATCAAGCGCTTCAAGACGGTTCCATTTATTAACAATCATACAAAATAGCTCTGCGGTCTGTTCGGCATCATATAACGCTGAATGGGCTTTTTCGTTGTCCCATTCCAAACCTGCAGCCTGGGCAATTTTTGCCAGTACCGTCTGTTGATAAGCCAATCCACCCAATGTCGCGGTGTCGAATGAGCTGAACGGATGGAAAGGGCTGCGTTTTATTTGGGTGCGCTGGATAGCGGCATTTAAAAAAGCGATATCAAAAGCCGGGTTGTGTCCTACCAAAATGGCTCGTGTGCAGTTGTTGCGTTTTACGGCCTGTTTAATCGGTTTAAAGAGCATGTCCAGCGCATCTTTTTCATCGATTGCCATACGAAACGGATGGTACGGATCGATGCCATTAAATTTGAGAGCAGCCGGATCGAGTTCGGAATTTTTAAAAGGTACCACATGCGTGGTATAGCGTTCGGTTATTTCCAGCTCATTATTACTGTTAAGTTCAACAATAACGGCAGCAATTTCCAGTAATGCATTTTTTTTGGGATTAAAGCCGGCTGTTTCTATGTCGACGATGACAGGGAGGTAGCCTCTAAAGCGTTGGGCTAGAGGAATTGCAGGTGTATCCATTAGGTTGGGTGGTGTCCAAAGGTATCGAAAAGTTAAGGCATGTTACGCCAAGTTGGGCGTAACAAGGTAAAATATTACAATTTTAATCCGCTTCGTGTATGGATTGTATTTTCCATTCCAGATCTTCACCGGCTTTAAGTGGCGTGATGAGTGTGTCGTTTTCTCCGTAACTGGCGGGAACTTTCCAGGTGGTTTTTTCTAAAGTGACCGTGCCCGTGTTTCTGGGCAAGCGGTAAAAATCTGCTCCGTAAAAACTGGCAAAGCCTTCCAGTTTGTCTAATGCATCGGCGTGTTCAAAGGCGGCGGCGTAAAGTTCCAACGCGGCGTGAGCACTGTAACAGCCGGCACAGCCACAACCGGTTTCTTTTAATGACGTGGTATGCGGCGCACTGTCGGTGCCTAAAAAGAATTTTGGATTGCCACTGGTCGCAGCGGCAACCAATGCCAGACGATGCGGTTCACGCTTGAGTATCGGCAAGCAATAATAATGGGGGCGAATGCCGCCTGCCAGTAGGGCATTACGGTTAAACAGGAGATGTTGAGGGGTAATGGTTGCGGCGACCTGATTGCTGGCGGCTTGCACAAACTGCACAGCTTCAGTGGTGGTAACGTGCTCAACGACCACGCGCAAGCCGGGGAAGTTATCGACAATATCGGTCAAGCTGGTGTCAACAAACACCCGTTCGCGGTCAAAAATATCACAGTGTACATCGGTCACTTCACCATGAATCAGTAAGGGAATGTTGTGTTTTTCCAGTTCTGCCAGTAACGGAAAAATGGCTTTAATATCAGCAACACCGGAATCCGAATTGGTTGTAGCGCCCGCTGGGTACAATTTAAACGCATAAATTTGGTCAGACCCGGCGGCTTTTTTTATTTCGGCGACTGTCGTAGAGCCGGTTAGATACAGCGTCATTAAGGGGGTGAAATCAATACCTGCCGGAATCGCTTGCAAAATTTCCTCGCGATACGCCAGGGCTTGAGTCACTGTGGTCACCGGTGGCTTAAGGTTAGGCATAATAATGGCACGTGCAAATTGCTTGGCAGTATGCGGTAATACGGTTTTTAAAATAGCGCCGTTTCGTACATGTAGATGCCAGTCATCGGGGCGGGTTATGGTTAATGTTTTCATTGTTGGCTGTGTGTCTGTAAAATAGGCGGTTATTTTATAGTAAGTGTCTGGAAAAGCTAAATCCAGTCCTTATTTGTCGTTATTATTTTTGTTGTCGGAGTGGTTAATGCCAATTTACGAATACCAATGTCAGTCCTGTGGGCATGAGCACGAAGCGTTACAGAAACTGGGCGCTGATCCTATAGTTATTTGCCCTGCCTGCACAAAGCCGGAATTAATGAAAAAAATTTCTGCTGCCGGATTCAGATTAAAAGGCACCGGCTGGTACGAAACCGATTTTAAGAGCGGTGCCAAGAAAAATGTAGCGGGCGAAGCCTCAGTACCCAGTACTCCAAAAGCTGGCAGTTCTGCTGCTGCGAGTAGTAAAACTGATTAATAAAACAGACGCATGGTTAAATCAAATCATGATTTTGCCTTAAACAGCGTGTTGTCATCACATTAATAAATAGTAGTAAACAACTTTTTAATCCACAGGAAAAATTTTATGCGTACCCACAAGTGCGGAGAATTAAATACACAACAGCTAGGCGAAACCGTTTCAATCTGCGGTTGGGTACACAGACGCCGCGACCACGGCGGCGTTATTTTTATCGACCTTAGAGACCGTGCCGGCTTGGTGCAAGTCGTGGTTGATCCCGACGTAGCGGCTACTTTTGCCATTGCTGAAAATGTCCGCAGTGAATATGTATTAAAAATAACGGGGCTGGTTCGTGATCGTCCGACCGGTACCGTTAATGCCAACATGCACTCTGGTGCCATTGAAATACTGGCTAACGAGATTGAAGTCTTAAATGAATCCGAAACGCCACCGTTTCCGATAGAAAGCGATATTGAGGTTAACGAAGAACTGCGTTTACGCTATCGTTATATTGACCTGCGCCGGACTGCGATGCAGGAAAAAATGAAGGTGCGTCGTGATGTCACGCGTACGTTAAGAAACTTTCTGGATGATAACGAGTTTTTTGAAATTGAAACGCCTTACTTAACCAAGGCGACACCTGAAGGTGCACGCGATTATATCGTGCCTAGCCGTACCCACGAAAATGCTTTTTTTGCCCTGCCACAATCACCTCAGTTGTATAAACAAATGTTGATGATTGCCGGTATGGATCGGTATTATCAAGTCGTGCGTTGTTTCCGCGATGAAGATTTGCGTGCTGACAGACAGCCCGAATTTACCCAGTTGGATATAGAAACGTCCTTCATGGGTGAAAACGAAATCATGGAAGTCATGGAAGAAATGATTCGTCAATTATTTGCGAAAGTGATTAATGTCGAGTTGGATGCCGAATTCCCACGCATGAGTTATCAGGAATCGGTGTCACGCTTTGGTGTTGATCGCCCTGATTTGCGCATTCCGCTGGAACTGGTTGATATTGCCGACGACATGAAAGACGTCGATTTTAAAGTATTCTCAGCTCCCGCCAATGATCCAAAAGGTCGTGTGGTTGCCCTGCGTGTGCCAAACGCGAGTGAATTAAGCCGTAAAGACATTGATGAACTGACCAAATTTGTCAGCATTTATGGCGCTAAAGGCTTGGCTTATATTAAGATTAATGATTTGGCGGCCGGCCTTGAGGGCTTGCAATCACCTATCGTAAAATTTGCCCCCAAAGAAGTGTGGGACAGTGTCCTGGCTAAAACCGGCGCACAAACCGGCGATTTAATCTTCTTTGGTGCCGACAAAGCTAATATTGTTAATGAAGCCATGGGTGCGCTGCGCGTTAAATTGGGTCATGACCTTAAGTTGATGGTGGGCGAATGGAAACCGGTTTGGGTCGTTGATTTCCCGATGTTTGACTGGGATGAAAAAAGTGGCCGCTTTAACGCCATTCATCACCCATTTACCGCGCCCAGTTGTTCGGTCGAAGATCTGGTAGCCAATCCGGCTGCGGCGTTATCACGCGCTTATGATTTGGTATTAAACGGTACTGAAGTGGGCGGTGGTTCCATTCGTATCAACCGCACGTCCATGCAACAAACCGTGTTTGGAATTTTGGGCATTGGCGAAGAAGAAGCCAGAGAGAAATTCGGCTTCCTGTTGGATGCGTTAAAATACGGTGCTCCACCTCATGGTGGTTTGGCGTTTGGCTTGGATCGTTTGGTGATGTTGATGACCGGATCAAGTTCTATTCGTGATGTAATTGCCTTCCCAAAAACCCAGTCAGCGGCGTGTCCGTTGGTCAGTGCGCCAGCCGTTGTTACTGATGAACAATTGAAAGAACTGGGGATTCGGTTGATTAAACCTGCCGGAAAAGAGAAAGTTAAGCAGGATTAAAAGTGTGTAGGTTGGGTTACGCTATCGCTAACCCAACCTACGCGACTTTCTCTCGTTAAGCGGAAATCCAAAAAATAAAATTGGAATTATGGCGGAAAAAAAAGCGGGTAAAGACAAAAAAGCCACAAAAATATCGACCCATCCTAAAAAAATGAGCTCTTTTTTTGCGTGGGATCACGATATACTGATACTGAATGTGCTGGGTACACCCGGTGCCAAACAGGATGTTATTGGTAAGGTTAAGGGCAATCAACTTAAAATCAGTGTTACCGAAGCACCGCGTGCAGGTAAGGCGACCGATCACATGGTGCGCTTTTTAGCCAAAGAGTTTGAGGTATCTACCGCTGATATTGTCGTGGTTTTTGGGCGCATGAATATTAACAAGCAATTGCGTATCAAGGCACCCAAAAAATTACCTTCGGTTATTGCCCGTCTGGTACCCTAAAAGCTTTAAACGGGTAGCCCTGTTTGGGCTTCAACAGGGCATTTTTATTGCCTTTGGGTTTTTATGGTACACGCTGCCCAACCTAATCGATTTTTTTAACACTGGTGACATTGATAACACTATGACTTCAACAAGCTTCCCGATTCAAGATTACGCCTTACTCGATGATGAAGAATGCGATGCCCGCATTATTTCAGCCAAAACCAAGTTGGGTAGTCGTTGTGTGATACTCGGACACCATTATCAACGCGACGAAGTGTTTAAACATGCCGATTTTACCGGGGATTCTTTAAAGCTTTCCAGGGATGCAGCGCAATCGGAGGCCGAATATATCGTATTTTGCGGCGTGCATTTTATGGCAGAAGTTGCTGATATCTTGTCTCGTCCGGAACAAATAGCCATCTTGCCCGATTTGGCGGCCGGGTGTTCAATGGCGGATATGGCCAACCTGTTAAAGGTTCAGAAATGCTGGCAGGAATTGGCAGAGATTATTGATGTAGAAAATGAAGTGACGCCGGTGACTTACATTAATTCAGCTGCCGATTTAAAAGCGTTTTGCGGCAAGCATGACGGTATCGTGT
>SESC01000466.1_pt1 | contig 14736 bp, 15 predicted proteins | sample 3171431 | NCBI WGS metagenome assembly SESC01 (sample SAMN06051868, study PRJNA518727) | freshwater metagenome | biome: subpolar coniferous forest; feature: holomictic lake; material: water; isolation source: holomictic Lake 227, 8 m depth | place: Canada: near Kenora, Ontario | collected... | reverse complement strand
AAAACTCCAAGTGGGATATAGCCCCGTCGGGCCTCACGAAGTATAATCGCACCTGCTTGTTTTCCTTCTGTTGCAAGGGCATCGAGAACCGCCATCCTGCATGAATAATAGCATCCGCCTACAGGAGAATACCCCTGTTTTTTCCGGGGCCCTTCATGATCGGCAAAGATCATTTCCTCCTTGCCAAGCACGTGGATAAACGCCTCGATCCATTCATACTGCCATGCTGTTGGCATCAGCATGACGGCGTAGTGGTTATTCAGGCTATCAAACTCATGAACACGGTAACAGTCAATAGGGGAATTCCGCCTGACACGGGAGAGTAAATGGTCACCGAGCATGGTGTCACAGGCAGTGATCGACCAGCGCGTGGGAACCAGTTTTCTTTTCCTTCCTGCACCAATTGCCCCAGCAGAAAACGCCTTTTGTATACTGGAGAACGGTACACCCTGGCGATGAAGGTCGATCACAGCCCCCGAGGCACCCAGGTCCGTATCATAATAGACCCTCTCGAGGTCACGGTCCCACCGCCCCTTTTCAATTTCAAAATATTCCATCCTTGCACTTGGTCCATGGGGTGACGATTCTTCGGAGAACATCATACCGGCAGGCGGGGTTTCAAATGTAACTTCACTCTCAACAGATGACGAGGAGAGAGCTATTTCCTGGAGTTTTTCGACAAACGGGTTATCGATATCATCTGCCACCACCCGTTGCTTCCCCCGGACCAGTGACAACCGGTACCTGATTATCTCCTCCTGCGTGGTTCCTGTGGGAATCCATGACTCCGGGGCGTCCATGATCCGCGTATCCCCGTGGAGATCTGCAATGATCGGGCCCGCATAGACCTTTGGATATGCATGGCTCCCAATAAATACCGAGGGAGGTGAACTTCCCTCCATCTCGCGACCTACCTCAACAGACCGCATCTGTGTTGAAAGTGATGTGGTAATCTGCCTGAGGTATGCTCCTTTTCCGAACGTCATTGTTCAGGCTTACATGGCGGTTTACCAGATATAAAGTTGAGTAACGCGGTGTGAAAGTGAACACCACCAGTAAGGGTGAACCCTATTTGCTAACAGGGGAGTTTTTCAGCCTGTATCATCCCGAAAACCAGTTTATACATTCCATATACGCCCCGCAATTCTCTGACCGCGGATGTATCCACGTAACATGGTTGATCCGGGCCGTGTGTCTCACGCTCGTATAATCCGCGGTTTAACACTATCTGTACCCATTGGATATTTCCCTGTACCTGCGATGTGAAATGGAGATGCCCCCACCTGCATACGGGCTGCTAAAAAATACCATACTCTCACTCCCAAATGTTTCCCTGAAATATCTACCGAGGTCCTGGATCAAGTCCTGGGGACAGGTGAACAAATCACCCGGTCACGGCGCACTGTTCAGGTCGCCATTATTTCCAAGACAGATACGTGACCTGGACTTTCCTTTTTCATCTCTGTTTGGTAACTTGTCACCCCTGTATATCGGTGTACCAAATCCAGTCATGGATTTAATCGCACCTTCAGGGTATTTTGGCGCCAGGTTATTCGATGAGCGGTTGTGGTCAACAACCACCCGTGACACAGGAGTATCGATGAACGCAGTGGCCAGGGACCCAACGTAATAAATCATCCGGATCAGAGGATCCCCAGCTCTTGCAAAGGTCACACCCGGCCCTGGGAACGGCAGGGTATCGTTTGCCTGGGTCCATTACGGGTTCGGATCTTGACGAAAGGACTGCATATTGAGCTTATTTAAAAATATGGCAATAAATTGGGTATTTCAAGAAACTGATGAGAATCCCGGCAGTAACAACGAAAGAACAGGGCACTTACAGGAGGGGGGGTTAGTAAAGAGTGGGACCATGGAGATAACGGGCATATTTTTGGAATAACGGGGCCGGATTAAGGAGGAATTCTTCTTCACTCTGGCCTGAACTGAATTGGCGTCCATGTCTGAAATGAACGAGCCTTTTTAGGGGGGCGGAATAGGAATCGGGAACATCGATCCAACAGGGCAATAATCAGGTTATACGTGTCGCCTTCCCAGGATCGCCCGCTTCATCACCCAACCGGAATTAAAATAAAATCACAGGTGGGATTTCCGGGCCCGATTTTTTTCAACAGGGCAATTTGGGTAGCTACCTATTGGCATATCAAGAAAACCAGCATTAGAAAATACGATAATTTTGGAGTTATATTCTCCGTGTAACAGCCAGGAACAGGAGCGAAAGCCCTGCAACCAGGCCAATTAACCCGAGGCCATAAAAAATCCAACGCGGGATTTTCGCGAAGAGTGACGTGGACGTTCCCGATGCACCCCCAACGGATAGATCCGGCGGGTTATTGGAAGTGACTGAAATTAACACCGGGGTTTCGGTCGGTGTCGTCACGGGGGTGCTGACCACCCTCGTAGGAGGACGTGTCACAATACCGGCAACCGTGGTAACAGCAGGTGTACTGGTGGTACCCACAGCAGTTATAGCGCTGGTAACCGATATTCCACCCGGTTTCACGACCAGTTGCGCAGTTGTGGTATCCGGGTTAAGATACCCGCCATGGTCATCATCAATCCTGATATTCTGTAATTTAACATTGGTAGTACCTGCTGCTACCGCTTCCACGGTTACCCTCACCAGTGTTGCCCCGGCTGCTCCGTCCTGGATTGCTTTTCCAAGGTCCACGGCACTTATCGTCACCCGCCCGGCGGGAAGACTGCTGGCATTATTCAATTTTGCCCATGCAGGAAATGAGACCTGGGTGATCTGACCCGCAGCAGGGTTAGTCAGCTGAAAATCGAGCTGGTATCCTGACAAGCCGGCAGGGAGCGTGTTAATACTCACATCGTATACCACGGTTGAACCGGGCAGCAGGGTCACACCAGATGGAGTTATAGTAACCAACGTACCTTGTGCCCCACTGACCGTACCGGAAGCAGCGATTAGCACCACCATTACAAGAAACAGGATGAGGACTTTCATGGTATCACACAACTATGTCGAGTATTCCCAGGGGAAACTTCCACTTCAGGGAATACAAGGGACATCCTTAATCAGATTGGTGGTGTCAGCATTGATAAAAATATCGCAGGTAAGCGGGTCTTACTATCCGTCCCTTATTGAGAATAAACCTATTAATGAGATTATTCTGAATTTAATGAATATTCTGAATATTTAGGATAATCTTATATTGGAAGACCCCCTACGATAAAAGAGGAAAAATGCCATGAATAAAAAGAACCCCGTGGACTGTGACTGCAAAGAAAAGTACAAGGATACATGCAGGATCGAGGCAATTCTTACCGTTGATGAACGGGGACAGATCGTTATCCCTAAAGAGGTCAGGGAATCGGCAAAGATGGGACCTGGTGACAGGCTTGCACTTGTCAGTTGTATGAAAGACGGGGAGGTCTGTTGCGTTATGCTCATACACGCCGACCAGCTGACCACAATGGTCAGGAGCGCTCTCTCACCGGTAATGAAAGAAATTATCGGGGATTCCGGGGAGGAATAGCCCGTGTCAGACGACAACCCGGTACAACCGGAAAAAGATACCAGTCCCTGTGGATGTGGGCCGGGCCCATGTTGCCCGGCGAATACTGACCCTGAAGGGACCCGAAATGCCCCATACCCGGAGAACAGGTCATCATGTGGAAGTATCTGCTCCTGCAATAGTCCAAAAAAAGAATCGGAAGGCGAGATTCAAACACAGGTCCATCCGGACACCGCCAATCCTCCACCCATCACCCCGGTATCCGGTACCCTTTCATCCCGGGATACCTTGGGGCACATTCTCGCAAGGCTTGGACAGAACCGTTCCGGCCACCGTGTGCGTCCCGGGCTCTACTCACTTGGAACCCCCGGTCCGGGTTCACCCGTTATCGTGACGGCAAACTATACACTCAGCTTTGATGCGGTAAGGTCATCGGTAGCCGGTCGGGACGCCTATATCCTCGTGCTTGATACCAAAGGGATCAACGTCTGGTGTGCAGCAGGGAAAGGGACATTCGGAACGGATGAACTGATAAACCGTATCCATAATACACAACTGTCTTCGGTTGTACATCATCACCGCCTGGTCCTCCCGCAACTGGGTGCCCCGGGTGTGGCAGCACACAAAGTCCACAAAGCGACCGGGTTCCACGTCGAATATGGCCCAGTAAGGGCATCAGACCTCATGGAATTCCTCAGGGATAACGTTGCAACGCCTGAAATGAGGGTCGTGAGGTTTGACCTCCGGGACCGGGTCATCCTCATACCGGTTGAACTTCGCAGTGCAGCCCTTTATGCAGTAGTTGCAACAATTGCCTTATGGTTCGTGGGGGGATGGCTGCCTGCAGCAGGTTTTCTCGCTGCAGTCCTTGCAGGGACCGTACTTTTTCCTGTACTGCTCCCGTATCTCCCTACGGACGACTTCAGTACAAAGGGGCTGTTCCTAGGGATCATCATTGCAGCCCCCTTTGCCACGTATGCATTCCTTACCATGGGCTTGGGAACTCCCCCCTGGGTTGCCCTTGCTACAGTAACTGCAATACTCACTACTCTGCCGGCAATCACCGCCTATCTTGCACTGAATTTTACCGGGTGTACTCCCTACACATCCAGGACAGGGGTTAAACTGGAAATTTTCCGATATATACCCTTCCTGGCGGGATTGGCAGTCATTGGAGTGATATGTGCCATTGTAACCGGATTGACTAAGCTCCTCGGGATGTGGTGAAATGACGATGTTTAACTCATATACCAAAAATACACTCAAATTTTATCAGGAAAAGTGCATAGGGTGTGAACGGTGTTCCGAAGTCTGCCCACACGGCGTGTTTTCAGCCCACGGGGAACGGGCATCCCTCCAGCGTCCGGAACGCTGCATGGAATGCGGGGCCTGCCAGAGAAACTGCCCTACCGGTGCAATTACCGTTGAGAGCGGGGTCGGTTGTGCTTACGCCATGATCTATTCAGCACTAACCGGTAGAAAAGAGGTCTCGTGTGGCGAAGATGGATGTTGCGGGGGTTCGGGTGAGCAGGAAAGTAGTTGTAATTGCGGGGACACTTAGGAACCAGAACCAGGGTCAACATAATGAAAGGTCTATTTTTTCGGGGATCCTGCCATTATGCCGGAGTGTATGTAAATTGGACCAAAAAAATGTAGCACGGGGGGACCCGTTGCTCTACCTGGATTTTATTTTCTGAAGTTCAGGCAGGATCTTATTCATTATCCCACTTGTACCCGGTTTGATAAAGAACAGGTGATTTCCGACAACAACCAGGTCCTGAACAGGCTTCCCTTTTCCTAAAGACTGCGCATTATGGATCTGGATAGCTGCATCCCTTGATCCGGCACTATCGAATGACTGGGTCTGAATGGTAAACAGGTCCCCATTTTCATCAGAGAACGTATAGATTTTCCCACCTGTTGCACCGGGAAATGGCAATGTGGAATTAACAGCACTTACTACCGTAATCCCCGAATTTTCTGCCGCTTCGCGAAGCGGCTCACCAAGCACTACGTGATATGGTTCAGAGGCAGATACAACCACAATCCACCCAATAGGGAGGAGAACAATCAATATGAGAATGAGCATAACTGCCCACGTTGAATTATCGACTTCGTTCATATACACCCTCCTTTTTGATTAAAAGAACGAAACAATGTCATTTCAACTCACCCTCCTTGTTGCCGGTCTCAATCCAGCTGGGTTTTTTGAGTTTCAGGAAGATAAGCGGTGGGACTGAAAGCAGGAACGTTCCAAGTAATAGTCCAATTACATAAAAGAGCGTCTCCTTCGCAGTAAATGCCCCTGTTGGCATAAGCCCTACGATGAAGGCAAAAATAACGGCAAATGCACCCATACCACCGATCAGCCATACACCTGGCATTCCACCGGGGATCTTAAACGGCCGCGGGGCATCAGGCCTGCTGTACCTGAGTTTGATCAGCGATGCAAATACCAGGAAATATACGATACAGAGGAGTTCCACAGTCATTGCAGACAAGATCCAGTACGCCTGGTTCACCGAAGGCAGAAATATGTAGAGCAGGGATACAAATGTCCCGATCAGTGCCTGGATAAACAACACGGCAACAGGGGACCCATACTTGTTGGTCCTGTTGAATACCGGGGGCAGGTTTCCCTCCTCGGCAACGACACCGAGACCTTTTGCCGGCCCGATTAACCAGGCGGCAAGGGAAACAACACCGCCAACCGTGATTAGGACGGCCATAGGAGCTACAGCCGCAGGTATATGGGCAGCGTTAAAGAAGTACTGGATCGCCTGCATCACCCCTGCAGAAAGGTTAAGCTCATTCGCAGGGATGACAAACGCAATGGCCAGTGTTGCAAGCACGGTGCACGCGAAAATGATTACCGCTGATATAGCCATTGCTTTCGGGTAATCTTTACTGGGGTTACGGGTCTCCAGTGCATGGAACCCGGCCATTTCCATCCCGGCAAACAACAGGATCACCGTCGCGAAGAATGGCAGGGTAGACATATTGAGCGTAGGTACTATCTGGCTGATAGAAAACGGTGGCAGGACTATCATCGCACCTGACATGGCCCACCAGATCCCAAGCCCGATGATAAGTACCGAGGGGATAATACTACCGAGAATTACCCCGTAGTTCTGGAATTTTGAGGATACGTTCTCTCCGAAGTACGCAATTGCCGTGGTGCCCCAGAACGCGATCATCATGACGCTGAACAGGTAGATGGAATTACTGCCAAGTGCCGGTGAGAGGGCGAATGCCAGGGTTGAGGCGATGAATGCAAGAACAGTAGGGAACCAGACAAGATTATTTGACCATTCACAAAATATCGCAACAAACCCTCCTTTCTCTCCAAATGCCTCTTTACACCAGGCATAGACACCTCCACCTTTATGCGACAGCATGGTTGCCAGTTCTGCCCCGGCAAGAGAGAGGGGGATCAGGAACAGGACAGTCCCGATAATGTACCAGCCGATGCATTGCCATCCAAACATTGCCATGGACGGAAAATTCCGTATAGAGAGTACCGCGGCGACGTTGATCATCGCCAGTGCAAATATGCCCAGCACCTTCGGGGGAGTCAGCACTGCTTTTTTGGGTGCAGCCGCTTCTTCGCTCATTTATCGCCCCTCCTTAATACAATACATCATGTATTCACCCTTGATATTTTCAACCCCGTGTGTATCATGTTCAAAACCCGGGAACTGTTTATCGAAGTCCTGCATCGATTTCAGGTACTGAAGCAGGGGCTCTTTTAGTTTCCCTGTCCTCTCCCCCGGGGCCAGGAGCGGGATCCCTGGCGGGTACGGTACAATACCGGTTGCCACGATCCGGTCTCCGGCTTTTGAAACCGGGACCTGCTCCACATCCCCACGAACGAGTTTCTTAAATGCATCGGCGTAACTCGCGCCCGGTACCGGAAGAATCGAGAATGCTTCCTGCAGCAGTTCGCACATCTTGTGTTCTTTCTTGAATTTGTGCATCTCATCGGTCAGACTGGTAAGGGTCATTCCCCTATACCGTTCAGGGTACGCACCCGTAAGATCTGGGAAGATCTCCTCAAGCGGGGTTTTCTCATCATAATGTCGTTTGAACTCGAAGAGCTCGGTAATCAGCGTCCCCCATTTACCCTTCGTAATACCCATTGAGAAAAGGAACAGGATGATGTAGTCACCTGATTTTTCGTTGACAATCCCCCTGGTATCAAGGAATTTGACAACCACTGCTGCCGGTATACCCCATGTACCAAGGGACCCGTCATCGTTTACTCCAGGCATCGTCACGGTGACTTTAATGGGATCGAGCATGCAGTAGTCATCGGGTAATCCCTTGAATCCGTGCCATTTTTCCCCGGGGTGTAAAACCCAGCTGTACGGGTTGTCCCGCAGTGTTTCAATGGATGCATCCGCGAACAGGACTTTTTTCTTCGTTTTTGGATCGGCGACGGTATCCGGCTGCCACATCCCGAACCACCAGTCTTTCGGTTTCCCGGTACCACAAACCTCACGGTTGATACGTGCCATGGTACGCCGGAACCTGATTGCTTCTTCAATAGATTCCGTGGTGAGGACCCGGCCGGAAGCCCCGTCCATCATCTTAGATGAGACATCCAGCGAGGCCATAATAGTATACAGTGGAGAGGTGGAGCTGTGCATCATGAACCCCTCATTAAACCGGGAATGTTCTATGGGGATCCGCCCGTTCCTGACGTGGACCATGGATGCCTGTGACAGGGCAGCCAGAAGTTTATGGGTTGACTGTGTAGCAAAAACAGTAGGTCCTTTGGAATTTTTCGCACCATCACGCATGGCAAACCGTTCACGGTAGAGCGGGTTAAACCTGGCATACCCGTACCAGGCCTCATCGAAATGGATACTGTCCACACTCTTCCCGAGGAGATCCTCAACCTGTGTTGCGTGGTAGCAGAGACCGTCATAGGTCGAATTGGTGATAATCGCATGAACCGGTTTTTTGCTTTCAAGGCCTTTCGACGTCGGACACGCATCGATCTTCGATTTGATCGCTGTAGGTGTCATCTCTTCCGGGGGGATCGGCCCGATGATCCCATAGCGGTTCCGTGTTGGTATCATGAAGACCGCTACTGAATGTGTCATGGTGAGGGCATGTTCTGCAGACTTGTGACAGTTACGATCAACAAGGACAATATCATCCTTTGTCACACGGCCGAAGAATACAATCTTATTTGCCGTTGACGTACCATTTGTCACGAAATAGGTCATATCTGCGCCGAAAACTTTTGCCGCATACCGCTCGGCCTCTCCTAACGGACCGGAGTGATCAAGAAGCGATCCAAGTTCACCCACCGATATCGAGAGGTCAGACCTGAAGAGCTGTTCCCCGAAGAACTTGTAAAATAACCTTCCTGCAGGTGACTTACGGAATGCCGTGCCTCCCGCATGTCCGGGTGTGTGCCACGAATATTCAAAATCCTTTGAGAACTTGACCAGGGCACCGAAAAATGGGGGCAAAAGGCTTTCTTTGTACCGGTTTGCTGCAGCGATGATTCGACCCGCAATAAATTCAGGGGTATCGTCCATGATATAGACATACTCATTGACCTCCCTGATCGTATCGACGGTCAGTGCACTTGGCGCCTCACCCGTGGGCTCAGCCATCAGGAATATCGGAATATCTTCGTTACGCTGACGGATCTCGTGGATCAGTTGCTTTGCGTCGGCATTATTTTTCGACCCGGTGCCCCCGAGGGTCCAGCTGATCAGGACACAATCGACTTCAGGAAGGTTTGCATACGCAGACCTGGCATCTTCAAGCGACGCAATCGTGTAAACCTGGATGTCAAAATCAGCAAGCCCATCCACGATCCTTTTTATCGTACGCCCATGGGGTGTATCTTTACCAATTGCATCATCGATAATGACGACGACAAGCTTCTCTTCCGGGTTCATGTATCCCTCCCTAGCTCATAAATCAGGAATTCATACTCCCTACAGGGAGATCCCTTTTGCATCCTGCTGTTATGTGATTTCAACAATACCACTCCTGACGGAACATATACGGTGGACCCGCCCGGGTACCACGAATACAGTATAAGGGGCAATGAGTTGACTATCTCTCATTCCGGCAATTCCGAACGGGATCCAGGCCATACGGAACCAAAAGGTGCGGGTCAGCATAAGGTCAGAAATATTCCCGGGAGCCCCATGGGTAATGTTTTACATCAGCCGCATATTTATATGTTATTAAATTTCCGGCCTCGTTCAACTATTTCGTCAGGTATCGGGTATCAGGGAAATCTGACCGCAGTTTCCTGTCCCTTTGCCGGTACCAAAAATCGGAGAATATGACCAGATATCCACCCGAATTAACGTAACAATCCTACGATACAGGTACAAGGACACCACCACCCCAGACAATTTCTGCTCCTGTTCGTTTAAATCGCCCGTATTTTCCCCCTTTCAGATCAGGTACATAATACAGCCATTTATGACAGTTTATCAGGTTTTACGCGATGAATAAGCCTTTATTTTCCTTCTATCCTTTTCAATGTTCCAGCAATTGGTGCCTCCGTAGAAACCTGCCTATTCCATGGCATATACCACATAATCGACGTACCTCTGCCGACCCTTACCAATCTTGGACCTGCATTTTCCACATCTGAGGTGGAAGGACCCATTTATGATTTAACCATTATTTTGCGTTATAACAACAATTAACGCATAATTTATGCATTTTATATATCCTTTATATGATTAACTGATATGTATGGACACTAAATACGGCGTTCTTTTTATACCCGAATAACATCACTGATTCTGTGTTTTCAGTTCCTCACGTATCCTCCTGTAGGTAATTATCGGAAGGTCGCCCGGGATCAGTTTTTCTCCCATCTCCAGTTCAGTCTTTATCGGCAGCTGTGTTACCACGACTCGCCTGTCCTGGTTGAGTACTTTTTTGGATAACGCCATCAGCAGCCGATCCGCGAGTTCCTGTAGCACGGGTACGTTTACGATCCTCTGGTAAACACGCAGGTAAATGACCGTATTCGATTCATCCACCGGCACAAACGCGACAAAAATTCTGGACGGTTTACTGATATAATTCTGCCATATGTTGGGGAATATGAAATGCAGGTGCTGCCTGTTCTCGTCCGGCCGGGGCAACTCTTCCGCCTTTTTCGGGGTCTGGCCTATGTCTTTTTCGTTGTATACCCAGAACTCTATCTGATTGTCTTTGGATAGCGCCACCGGGCCGTTTACAAGGGTTTTATAACCCCTGCCTATAGTATCCGCGTGGACAAAGGGAACATGGACCAGATCAAGCTGGTTCTCAATAGCCCTGGAGTAATGGACGGGCCAATGGTGTACCGATGTACAGTAATGAAATTTATCATCCAGGTTATGGAAACGAGGAATTTCCGGGAGGTTGTCACGCTTGTCGCCCCACCATATGAATATCATACCCTGGGATTCCCTACAGGGATAGGTATCCACCCTGAACTGACCGGGGACCACGGAGGCCCGGCCATTTGCCGGTATCAGGGTTACGTGCCCTGTTTTATCATACCGAAAGCCGTGAAACGGGCAGGCGATCGTATCACCGTGATGTTTTCCGGTCGCAAGCGAAGCACCACGGTGCGCACACTTGTCCTTGAGGCAGACGATCTCATTATTATTGTTCTTCCAGAACACAAGCCTCTCACCGAGCCTTGTTACACCGGTAATCTTCCCGGTCTTTATCTCTCCGGATTCAAGTACTGCATACCATTGGTTTTTTATCATCTGGCACCTTGTTTGGCATAAACTATACCATATTACATGTTTAATCAAGGCAATAGGATACATTCCATTTCTATTTCTCTTGGTGTTACACGGTACCCTGATTCAGAAATTTATAGGGAGTCATTTTGAAATAATGATAAGATGATTCAAGTTTGAAAAACCAACTGATTCCGTGATCTTTGCCTTTCTTTTCACGCTTTTTATTACCGGGTTTTCAGGCATCCCAAAGGGGATGGATAAGCAGATCCTCCTGCCTGTTGCCATGGTCCCGGGGGGTTGACCGCTGCATCCTGATATTTCCATTCAAAGCCCCTGCAACAAGCACTACCCCGTACTGGCGGTTCACTGGCATTGCCCCGATTGGCCTCGATATCAGTACCCTACACCTCGTAGCGTTCCTTTTCTGCTACCTCTCGCACCTTGTCATCAATTTTTCAGCAGCCGGATCCATCGAACAGTCGCTCATGCCGAAGGGCATGGACTGCCGGTTACGGCGGGTCATGGCAGTGACCGGGCCCTCATCGATCGTCGCTGGATTTGCCGGGGACATCGGATGTGGGAACTTGAACTTCTCGATGAATGTCGTCCTCGTAAGTCGCCAGAGTTCCTGGTATCCGCGGGCATGCTCAGGCATCCGTTTTATCATCGTAGCGTTTTCCCCGGCTATTATCTCCACCCTATGGCGATTCCCCTGTCGTAATCGCATGCCTCTTTATCCACCTGCTCGGGGACCGGTTTGATATCGGCCGGACAACGACATGCATAACCCCGGGGCCAAGGGACCTCCACCTTTAATATCCAACCTAGTGCATCAACATCCCCGGAGATCGTTATAATACATGAAGTAGGACCCTGCCACACACCACTTGAAAGGATATTATCCAGGTATTTCCTACGAATCTCTCTATTATTGGAAAATTCAGGTAACTCTTTTTTTCACGGTTTCCAGACAGGAAATAGAATTGGTCCATTGAGTCAGATCCGATTCTCGAAAAGTATATACGGTTCCGGAGAGTCTTACTTCTCATGGACGAAATTCAGCTCATCGCTCAAAAACGAGCTTTTCCAAGCAGGGGAAGGGCCCGGATTCATGAAGACGCCCTCAAGGAACTCGAAATCGAAGAGGGTGCATCGATTGATATCGGCATCATTGATGCAGAAAAATGGATATCGGCAACAGCTTTTGCCGACTCACTTGTTACATCAGGTCATATCCGCCTGAGCGAGGAGGACTTAAAAGCACTAGGGGCGAGTGAAGGCTCCAAGCTCAGGGTCAAAAAAACACCCCCGATGGTCGACCAGATCAAGAGCACCGTCACCGGTGCCGGTGCAAGTGTATCGGCAGGACTTGGTAAGGCAGGAGAATCGATCAAGGGAACATCAACTGAGTCAATCAAGGCAGGCGCTGCCGGGGCTGCTGCAAGTGTAAGTACCGGCCTTGGTAAAGCAGGGCATTCAGTCAGTGCTGCATTCAGCAGCGCGTTCGAGGCAGCAAAAAAGAAACTGAAACCTGCGGATGCAATGACCCTTGACAAGGCACTGAAAGCAAACAATGGAGAGGTCAGGGCAGTACCGGTCGCTGCCGGTTCCGGTACCCGGGCATTATCCAGCATTATTCTCCCAAAAGGGGTCGTTCTTGCAGCAGTTCAACGCGGCGATACAATACAGACAACTGATCCCTCATTCGTCCTTGTAAGCGGGGACACAGTCTACCTTGTAGGAGAGAGCAGTCTTCTTGATGAGGCCTCCAAGGTAATCGGAGGATAAGATGGACTTGTATGCGCCACCTGACTGGTTCATCATCGCAATGATCCTCCTCTTTGCGCTCCTCTTAATACTCGTCGTAGCCTGGGCAATACGCAAGAGCCATGGCAGCGTCCGAAAAATGGAGATCGAAGTTGAAAAGCAGAAACTCGATCTCCTGGCAAAAGACCTGGACACACGGGCGAAGGAGCACCCGTTCACCAAGCTCAGCACAGATCAGATCCAGTCAATCCGTACTCTTGAAGACGAGAACGAACTGATCGAACTGAATAACTATCACAAGGAGAAAATCGTCGAGGCGAGACTCCGGAAGCTTGAAAACCTCGTACGAGAGGCAAAACTCGAGCGGATGATTCTGAAACTTGACCTCGAAGAGAAGAAGGTGAAATAATGTCAGAATTTGCACAAGGGACAGGAGAAGAGAAACAGTCATTCTGGGGTAACCTGCCGGATGTACAAGGATACCTGGACCAGAAACTACCAACCATGGACAAGTCACTGGATACATACTTTGACAAAAACATGGAGGCAATTATCGAGGAATGGGGCCTGCTTGTAGAGAACGACATTCTTGACCTGCAACGGCGGATCAATAAGGTCACCGCTGACATCAACCAGTTGGACAACAATAAAAAGGTCCTCAGCGAACGGGTGACAAAGTTGGACGCCTTTATCTCAAACCTGGAGGGTAGGTAAGATGATAGACAAGTACATGAATACATACCTGGACCGCCGGATGAAATACCTCATCGAGGAATGGCAGATTGCTACAAAAAATGACGTGGCCGATTTCAGGAACAGGTTGAATGCACTATCCAGTGAAACTGCGAAACTGGCCACCTTCGAGAAGGACACTGATACAAAACTGTCTGCCCTTGAAGCACGTGCGAAGAAACTGGAGGCGAAGAAGAGATGACCCCGCTTGAAATTATCCTGGCAATCGTGGTGATTGTCGTCATCGTCATCGCAATATATTTCTTTTTCCGGGGTGCAAAGGGTAAGATCTCCCTCACGCGACCAGTCGAGAGCCGGGTCGATGAATATCTTGACCGCAGGTTTGAATCAATGGTGACCGAATGGGCACTCGTACGGACGCCGGCAGTCAACCGCTTCAAAGGACTTCATGAGCCGGTACTGGGTCAGAATGAAGCAAAAGTATTAGAATTACAGGGTTTCGAGAAAGAAATAAACAATTCCCTGTCACGGATGGAGGAACGGCTTGACAATCTGGAAAAAGAACTTGCAAAAACCGGATAAGCCCGAGCCGACGACAGTGAAGAACAATCTCTATCTCGAACTGAGAAAGGAGATTAAACCGCTCCATGAACAGGGGGATCTGCCAACAAAAGTAACGGGAAGTTTCGGGAGGTACTATTGTGATCTCTGCAACGCCACATTTCCCATTGAGGAACTCCGCCAGTGCAGCCTTTGCGGGAGATGGGCATGTAATTCCTGCTTCACCAACGAATATTACATCTGCAATTCCTGTAACGGGGTATTAAAACTCTATATAACTAAAGAATAGACGCGGTTCCAGGAATCTTTTCCACCGGATCTATTTTTTTCGACCATCACAACAGGTCATAAATAGCAGATACGCAATGGGTAGACATTGTGCCCGTTGCATCTCCATTGAACCACGAGTAGGACGGTCACGTCTTGACTGTAATCTGAAACGTTCATGTGAACAGATACACTGAATCTGTCTTTCCCATTCATAC
>SESC01000465.1_pt1 | contig 14740 bp, 14 predicted proteins | sample 3171431 | NCBI WGS metagenome assembly SESC01 (sample SAMN06051868, study PRJNA518727) | freshwater metagenome | biome: subpolar coniferous forest; feature: holomictic lake; material: water; isolation source: holomictic Lake 227, 8 m depth | place: Canada: near Kenora, Ontario | collected... | reverse complement strand
CAGTCGCGTCCGGTATCTATTGGCCGATTTTTGCCTGTCATGCAACACTATTTACTGCCAATTCTACGTCTGCTTCTTGGCTAATACCCGATTCTTGGGATACTGGCGACGAAATTGTTTGCGCCATATGAAGCCACTGATCTTTATAAATACAAGAGCTTTCTATCATTCTGCATTTAAAATATCAACACACTACAGAGGTGGCTTGGGCTACAAACAAGGCTTTAAGTTGTCTCCCGTGTCATAAACAGGCCTTGCTTCATAAGCATTTCAGGTGCTGGTTGAATAAAGACAATGACTATCAGGGCATTGTCGATTAAAATAGCCAAGATTTTTAAACTGCCAATCAGTTATCTTCTGAATACCATACCTTCTAAATGACAAAATACATTTTCATTACCGGCGGTGTTGTTTCATCGCTAGGCAAGGGCATTGCTGCTTCGTCGCTTGCCGCCATTCTTGAGGCCCGAGGTCTCAAGGTCACTATGACCAAGCTGGATCCCTACATCAATCTTGATCCGGGCACTATGAGCCCTTTTCAACATGGTGAAGTATTTGTTACTGAAGATGGTGCAGAGACTGACCTGGATTTAGGCCATTATGAACGGTTTCTTAAAACCACGATGGCCAAAAAGAATAATTTCACCGCAGGTCAGGTTTATGACAGCGTTTTGCGTAGTGAGCGCAAAGGTGACTATTTAGGCGCTACCGTTCAGGTTATTCCGCATATTACCGATGAAATAAAGCGCCGCGTTTACCTAAGCGCCGAAGGCATGGACGTTGCTTTAATTGAGATTGGCGGTACTGTCGGTGATATTGAATCACTGCCATTTATGGAAGCCATCCGGCAAATGCGTTTCGAACTGGGTGCAGAAAGATCGCTGTTTATTCATCTAACACTGGTGCCGTATATTCGTTCGGCTGGCGAAATAAAAACCAAGCCTACTCAGCATTCAGTAAAAGAATTGCGTGCGATTGGTATCCAGCCGGACATTTTGATTTGTCGTTCTGAGCGTCCTGTGCCGCTAGCCGAACGCCGCAAAATTGCCTTGTTTACCAATGTAGAAGAAAAAGCGGTTATTTCTGCGATTGATGCCGACTCTATCTATCGAATTCCGTTACTACTGCATGAGCAAGGTCTGGATGATATTGTTGTCAGCAAATTGCGACTTAATGCTTTGCCGGCAGATTTAACGGAATGGAAGACTGTTATTGAAGCATTGACCCATCCGGTTAATGAGGTAACTATTGCCATTGTCGGCAAGTATGTTGACCATTCTGATGCCTATAAATCTCTGAATGAAGCGTTGATTCATGCCGGTATTTCTACCCGTACCAAGGTCAATATTAACTATATTGATTCAGAGCTTGTAGAGGACGAAGGCGTTGCCCGTCTGAAAAATGTTGATGCGATTCTGGTGCCGGGTGGTTTTGGTGAGCGTGGCGTGGAAGGTAAAATTGCCACCGTTCGCTATGCCCGCGAAAATAAAATCCCGTATCTGGGTATTTGTTTGGGGATGCAGGTTGCGGTCATTGAATTTGCCCGCGATGTTGCAGGCCTGGAAGGTGCGCATAGTACAGAATTTTTGCCTAAATCACCGCATCCGGTTATTGGTTTGATTACCGAGTGGTGGGCTGAAAGTGGTCAACTGGAAACGCGCGATGAAAATACTGAGTTGGGTGGTTCCATGCGCTTGGGTGGACAAAAATGCCGATTACAAAATGATTCATTGGCTTTTCAGCTTTATCAGAAAGATGTGATTACCGAACGGCATCGTCATCGTTATGAGTTTAATAATTCATATATTGAAAGGCTGGAAAAGGCCGGGATGCGCTTTTCCGGCAAATCAATTGACGGACGACTGGTTGAAGTCATTGAATTACCGGATCATCCGTGGTTTTTAGCGTGTCAATTCCACCCTGAATTTACCTCAACGCCCAGAAAAGGACATCCCTTGTTTGCCGGATTTGTCGTTGCAGCAGCACAAAATAAAAAGGTAACAACTTAATGAAATTATGTGGTTTTGAAGTTGGATTAGATCAGCCGTTTTTTTTAATCGCCGGCCCTTGCGTGATTGAAAGCGAGCAGTTGGCACTGGATACAGCGGGTTATCTTAAAGAATTAACAAGCGCATTAAACATCCCGTTTATTTATAAATCATCGTTTGATAAAGCCAATCGCTCGTCACATGAAAGTTTTAGAGGTTTGGGGATAGAGAAAGGCCTGGAAATACTGGAAAAAGTTAAGCAACAAATCGGTGTTCCGGTGTTAACTGATGTCCATGAAGACACGCCATTGGCAGAAGTTGCCAGCGTGGTTGATGTTATGCAAACACCGGCTTTTTTATGTCGTCAAACCAATTTTATTCAGCAGGTCGCCTCACAAGGCATACCGGTTAATATCAAGAAAGGCCAGTTTCTTGCGCCTTGGGATATGGTGCATGTCGCCAATAAAGCCAAAGCCACCGGCAATCAGCATATTATGGTCTGTGAGCGCGGCGTGTCTTTTGGTTATAACAACCTGGTTTCCGACATGCGCTCGTTAGCCGTGATGAGAGATACTCATTGCCCCGTGGTTTTTGATGCGACTCATTCCGTACAATTGCCCGGTGGACAAGGTACTTGCTCAGGCGGACAGCGTGAATTTGTGCCGGTGTTGGCCAGAGCCGCCATCGCTGTAGGCGTTGCCGGATTATTTATGGAAACCCATCCTAATCCAGCAGAAGCTAAAAGTGACGGCCCCAATGCTTGGCCGATGTATAGAATGCAAGAATTATTAGAAGTTTTATTAACTATCGATCAGGCCGTAAAAGCGAAAAGTCTGATAGAAACAACACTATAGGAAAAATGATGGCCGTAATAATAGATATTCGTGCAAGAGAAATTTTGGATTCACGCGGTAATCCAACTTTGGAAGCTGATGTTGTTTTGGCATCCGGCGTTGTCGGCAGTGCGATGGTACCTTCCGGTGCCTCAACCGGTGAGCGCGAAGCCATTGAGTTGCGTGACGGCGATAAATCCCGTTACTTGGGTAAAGGCGTATTAAACGCGGTTAACAATGTAAGAACCGAGATTCGCGATGCGGTTATCGGTTTGGACGTTAATGATCAGGAAGGTCTGGATAAGGCAATGATCGCTCTGGACGGCACTGATACCAAAGCCCGTTTGGGTGCCAATGCGTTGTTGGCTGTTTCTATGGCCGCCGCTCATGCAGCCTCAAAAGAAGCCGGACAACCTTTGTATCGTCACTTGAACAAATCAGGTGAATTTATTTTACCCGTTCCGATGATGAACATCATCAACGGCGGTTCACACGCTGACAACAGCGTAGACTTGCAAGAATTTATGATCTTGCCTGTTGGCGCACCGACTTTCCGTGAAGCGATTCGTTACGGCGCAGAAGTATTTCATAACTTAAGCAAAGTATTAAAAGCCAAAGGCTTGGCGACTACCGTCGGTGATGAAGGCGGTTTTGCCCCTAATCTTTCTTCAAACGAAGAAGCGATCAGCGTTATTTTGCAAGCCATAGAGTTGGCCGGTTACAAACCGGGTGTCGATATTTACTTGGGTCTGGATGCCGCTGCCTCTGAATACTACTCAGACGGTATTTATGATTTGGCCTCTGAAAGCAAAACTTACAACTCAGAACAAATGGCTGATTTCTTTGTTGATTGGGTTGATCGTTACCCCATTATCAGTATTGAAGATGGTTTTGACGAAAATGATTGGGATGGCTGGAAACTGATCACTGAAAAGTTGGGTGGACGTATTCAGTTGGTGGGTGATGATTTATTTGTGACTAACCCCAAAATTCTGCAAAAAGGCATTGACAGGGATATTGCTAATTCAATCCTGATTAAAGTCAATCAAATCGGCACCTTGACTGAAACGTTTGCGGCGATTGATATGGCTCATAAAGCGTCTTACACTGCGGTTATGTCACATCGTTCAGGCGAAACGGAAGACGTTACCATTGCTGATTTAGCGGTAGCAACGGGTACGGGTCAAATTAAAACCGGTTCATTAAGCCGTTCTGACCGTGTTGCCAAATACAATCGTTTGATGAAAATTGAAGAGGAATTAGGCAGTTTGGCTAAATACGCAGGTCGTAGCGCATTTAGAATGCTTTAAAACTTTTAAGGCACAAGGTCAAAGGCTGCGCAAGGTTTAAAAATCTTGCGCCTTTGGCCTGATGGATTTTACTTTAAAATTATGAAATATCTTCTTTCAATCATTTCGTTGTTGATTATTCTCCTGCAATACCGGTTATGGCAGGGCGATGGCGGTATTGCAGAGATAACAGCACTTCAACTGCGACTTGATGACCTTAAGGAGCAAGTAGAAGAAAAAAAGGAACGTAATGAAACGCTTTATGCTGAAGTAGAGGACTTAAGAAAAGGACAGGAAGCACTGGAAGAAAGAGCCAGGGATGAATTAGGGATGATGCGGGAAGGCGAGACTTTTTTTCAGGTTCTTGAATAAGGTTAATGAATAAGGTTAAGAGCAGGTTAAAGGCGCAAGGCTAAAGGTGGAAAAAACACGTTTAGTCTTGTGCCTTTTCTTTTTCAGAGCTGCTAAGGAAATCGCGGCTAAAACACAAAATGCCGAAATTAATTTTACATTGAACCCAATTATCTCCAGATATTTGTATGGATGAAAAAAATAATGAATCATGGTTTTCAAAAAGGGCAGCAGATTGGCAACCACTTTTAGTCTTTCTACTGGTAGCTTATTTATTTTCGTTAACGACCGACCCGATTCCTCTCCTGGGGATAATTAAAGGCTATATCGGCGTTTCGGAAGCCAATATTAAATTGTTGATTGAGATACCATTGTATTCCGGATTAATTTTTATTTTAATCTTCGATAAACGAAAGCTTCTAAGACCCTTCATCATTTTCTACGTTTTGGTGGAGATGGCCTTTTTGTTCTTTTTTATTTATGAGCTGGTCATCACTATTGGCCTGTTCAGTGGTGACAGTGGCGCATTTGCTTTGATGGTGGATGTTTTAACAATCTGGTTTATAAGTATTTTATTATTCGGGTTATTATATTGGATACTTGATTCAGGGGGGCCTTTTGTGAGAAACAGGGGTCATGATTGCAGGGAATTATTATTTCCGCAATTTACGATGGATAATAAGATAGCAAACGTCTGGAAACCCAACATTATAGATTATATTACTTTAGCTTTTACTACGGCCACCGCCTTTGGGCCGACTGACACATTTTTCCTGTCAAGAAGATTCAAATTAATAATGATCATTCAGGTATGTGTATCTCTGACCATACTTACTGTTCTTGCTTCCAGGGCAGTTTCAATAATTAAATAAATCCCCCTTTTTTATAGGGAGGTGAATACATTGCTAATGTTCAAGGGAGTCTAGCCCACGGTTATTAAGTTAAGCCGTTCGCTGAGCGGAGTCGAAGCGATTGTACCGGCTTCGGCTCCGCTCAGCCAACGGTTTGTCTTGCCAAGAGGCGCTTAACTTAACAGCATTGGGGCGGAGGGGAAATCTCCCCTAACCCCTCTTTTTCAAAGAGGGGGACTGGACAGTTAGAAAACTTGTAGGGCTTTAAGTTAAGGGTTAATTATCACTGAACCGGACTTTATTCGCCCATTCAACTATTCATATGGGCTATGACAGAGAAAGACTATGTTAAATAATAAAAAGATTTTGTTTGTGTTAATGATGTTGGCGATGGCACCATTTGCCGTTGTTATGATGCCTAATACGGCCACCGCGAATGCATGGCCTACGGCAGAGTCTTTGGATTTGGTCAAGGGTGCGTGCTCCACCGGGTCAGCTCAACATCCCGAGCTTGTCCGCTTGCGGGATGACATTGCGCAGGCTGGTAGTGTCAATGAGGCGCGGGTACTGGCTCTTGCGCCGACTGCGGACGCGATCGACGCGCTGAGTAATGCCCGTTCTATTATGCCTTTTAGCGATGACCTGCGTATTGCTGAAACCCGGCTCGCCGACGCGCGTTCACGCATTGAATCAGCCGATACGCCCGACCAAGTTGCCGACGAGTTTTCCGGTATGATGCTCGCCGGACTCGATAATGATCGAGCGGCTTCATTGAAAGTGGGTAAAGTTTGATGCAGCTATTCAACAGGAGAAACCATCGCTATTGTTATCGGGTTGATCTTGGGTATTATCCCTGGGCTAATCTTGCTTGTGGTGCTCTGCTGACGCGTTTGTCGTCAACAACAGCGTATTAAAAATAACGCCATTATCCTGAAAATAAAGAGCTTGTTATGAAAATTATAATGATACTTACTGAAGCTTTAAGTCTGTTTAAAAGTCTGCTCAATGATTTGAGTGAGAAACGAGCTCTGGTTTATTTACTCACGCTGGCTTTTGCAGTGACTATGGCTTCCGGTTTTACGCTTTATATGATTGATCCTAATATCCACTCGCTGTTTGACGGAATATGGTCGGCTTGGGTCACCATGACGCATGTGGGTTTTGGTGACGTAGTGCCAACCTCGTTTTTGGGACGGTTGTTGTCGGCTGCACTGATATTATTCGGGCTTGCTTTATTTTCGATGTTTACCGCAATATTGTCAGTGACGCTAATCGGTAAAGACATGGATACCTGGGGTCAGAATGTGCGACAAATTGAGCAGGACACGAGTCGTATCGAGACTGAAGAAAATCAGATTCTTCATGAATTGGCACGATTACACAAGCGCATGACAGCGCTGGAAAAAAAGTTGTCATCAGATGCCGGGAAAGATAACCCATAGTTTGGTAGTTATTTATCGGATTGTTGTGACAAGTATCGCAGAATGTCAGGCCAGTCAGTCAACGTATTGGAGTCCCAAATGTTAAAGTTTTTTTTAGCAATCATTATTTTTTTAGTGGCATTGTCAATGTTCCTGGCTATGAGTGTTGGGGTGGCTTTTTGCCTGGTATGGCTGTTTCCGGCTATTTCTTTTGAAATAGGCGTTTTGATTGGAACGGTTAGCCTTAGTATGATGTGTTATCTTTTTATGGTGAGGACAAGTGCAGAACCTGGCATGGATTCGTTCTCTACAGAAGACGAAATTTTTGATAAAATTTATGATGAAATTGATCTTAATAACGTCATACTGCCACGATCAACACGAAGCAGAAGAAAAAGGCGTTAATGGTCGCACTTTATCCTGTATTCCGGCTTTGTTCTCCCACGCTCTGTAAAGCTACCTTTTAGCTTGACCCTCTAACTTTTCTTACACATGACCCATTCAATAAAATTTTGGGCTGTTGTTCCGGCGGCCGGTGTTGGCAAACGCATGAACGCAGACCGACCCAAACAATATCTGGAGCTTGCCGGTAAAACAGTCATCGAGCATACCTTGTTGCGCTTGTTAAAAGCGGACGTTTTTACGGCCGTTGCTGTCGCAATTTCTGAAGAAGATCCTTACTGGCCCGAGCTTGACGTGTCAGCTCATCAACAGGTTATCACTGCCGCAGGTGGCAAAGAGCGTGCGGATTCGGTACTGTCTGCATTAAAATCGATACGCGAACTGGCCTCGGATAATGACTGGGTACTGGTGCATGATGCGGCCAGACCCTGCATTACGACGACCGATATACACCATCTTATAGCCTCGTTGGTAAATGATGAAGTCGGTGGCATTCTTGCCTTATCGTCACACGACACGTTAAAAAATGTTCAAGGTAACTGTATAGTCGGCACTTTGGATCGACGTCATATCTGGCGGGCATTAACACCGCAGATGTTTCGTTACGGCTTGTTAAAAAGTGCACTGGAAGCGGCGGAAGGCAATCCAGCCATAACCGATGAAGCCAGCGCCCTCGAATTACAAGGCTTGCAACCCAAAATCGTTGAAGGTCGTCCTGATAATATAAAAATTACCCGACCCGAAGACCTGGCATTAGCGCAATTTTATATGGAGCATCAAAATGATTAGAGTAGGCATGGGCTATGATGTACACCGCTTTAAAGACGGCGGTGATGTGATACTGGGCGGCGTCAAAATAGACTATGAGCAAGGTCTGGAAGCGCATTCCGATGGCGATGTCGTGCTGCATGCTTTATGTGATGCCTTGCTGGGTGCGGCGGCTTTGGGCGATATAGGCAAACATTTTCCTGATACCGATCCTGAATTTAAAGGTGCGGATAGCCGGGTGTTGTTGCGGCATGTTTACGGCATCGTTCAGGATAAAGGTTATCAGCTGGTTAATGCCGATATGACTATCATTGCCCAAGCCCCTAAAATGGCACCCCATATTGTTGCGATGTGCCAAAACATTGCCGATGATTTAAACGTGGACGTTGATTGCATTAATGTAAAAGCCACCACCACAGAAAAGCTGGGCTTTGAAGGTCGTAAAGAAGGTATTGCCGTACAAGCCATTGTCTTGATTGAAAAGTAACATATAGGTAAAAGGTAAAAGGTAAAAGGTAAAAGGTAAAAGGTGAAAGGTGAAAGGTGAAAGGTGAAAGGTGAAAGGTGAAAGGTAAAATGAATTTTTTTACCGCTCGTGCTCGTACGTAGGTAGTCCTTACAAACTGATGCAGGTGAGGCATTTTAAGCAACATGTGTTCTTCCAACCCATTGATTTATAAGTATCTACAAACCATAAATGTGAAATATAAATATCGCAACTTATTGATTTTATAGACCTGCACTGTTTTGTAGGGACTACCCGTACGTAGGAACGTGAAAATTTAAAAAATATGACTATCAACACACAAACTATTGAAATCCCCGTATGGCCTTACGTTTACGGTCAACCTTCCGGCCTTGGTAAAATCCGCAGTATTCCCGAAGACTTTATCGTTAAAGAAAATTTGGCCTTTGAACCGTCCGGTGCTGGGGAACATGCCTTTTTGCAAATAGAAAAGACTGGCGAAAATACCGATTATGTCGCCAGACAGCTATCCAGATTTGCTAACGTCAGGCAGCGTGATATCAGTTATGCGGGGTTAAAAGACCGACATGCGGTCACAACCCAATGGTTTAGTGTTTGGTTGCCAGGTAAAGCTGATCCGGACTGGACGCAGTTTGAAACTGGCAGCATGAAAGTGTTACAAGCAGTGCGTCATGCCAGAAAATTAAAGCGCGGCGTATTGTCCGGGAACAGCTTCACACTCATCATTCGTGAATGGCAGGGCGATAAAGATAAAACCATTCAGCAATTGGAGGGTATCAAAGCCAATGGCCTGGCCAATTATTATGGCTCGCAACGCTTTGGTAATGAAGGCCAAAACGTTAATAAAGCCTTGGCCATGTTTGCCGGTGAAAAAGTCGGGCGCGAACAACGCAGTCTGTATTTATCGGCCGCCCGCTCCTATTTGTTTAACCAGATTTTGGCTTGTCGGGTTACCCGTAAAAATTGGAATCAGCCGCTTGCAGGTGATATCTACCAATTTGATTTATCGCATAGCTGTTTTAAATCTGAAGTGCCGGATGCTGAAATTATCCGTCGATTGGAGGTTAACGATATTCATCCGACAGGTGCGTTATGGGGCAAGGGAGAAGCTGGCGTATCGGCAGATACACTGGATCTTGAGCAAGGTATTATCGATGCTTATCCTGAACTGGCTCAAGGCTTGATAGCCTGTGGCGTTGATAAAGACCGGCGTGCCTTGCGGGTTAATGTGCAGGATTTACAGTGGCAGTTTGTCAATGACACCACCTTAAAACTTGATTTTACCTTGCCGGCGGGCAGTTATGCGACATCGGTGTTGCGCGAGATTATTGAGGTGTAGTCAAGTCTTAGCCCCTCTTTGAAAAGAGGGGCTAAGGGCAAGTTTTTGAATAAACCTGGAAAAATCATTTTGTCCACGAAAAACACAAAACCTGTCCTGAGCGCAACCTAAGGGAGCACAAAAATATTCAAAGAGATACCAAGCTGTAGATCGTCACCCAAAGTTAGTCGGAATTTGCAGCCACGACTGAAACGTTTATAGATTTCAGTGGCTTGAAAAACTTCAGCAACAGGGTTGCAAACCCCGTTACACTTCAGTGCATTGATTGATTAGATGTTTTGTTCGTAAATTAAAGTACCTCTGCCTATTGCTTTCTCCATGATAGCCGCGATGTCAAAGTCAGGATGTTGAATGGTATGAATTAATGTATTGATGTTATGCCATTTTGTATGAATAATTTTGGATTCATCAAGAATGCAAATTAGCTTTTGTAAATCAATTGATTGAGTTTTCACAGGTTAGAGATATTAGAGGAGATTAAACTGAAGGGATCATCCATAAGGGTTAGATGAGCTTTGTCTTGGATCGGAGTTCCGATGTACAACTTAAAAAATCACCATTCCAAGTACCAAGAATTCTAATCTCTTGGAAGCACATAAACCATTCGTATAAATAACTGGGAGGCTGTCCGAGAATAGGAGCCTGGAAGCCGCTTGGAGCTTGTAATCCAGACTGAAATATTTGAAGATTTTAGTGCGTTGCAAAACGTGAGTAACGGGGATGTAAAACCCCGACTGGGGAGTGAACTCGCCCATCACTCAGGATCACTGGTGTGGCTGTATTTTTCCCCCAACTGCAATAACACAAACACTGCACCGGTGCCGCCATCTTTGGGTGATGCAGAACAAAATGCCTGGACATATTTATGTTGTCTTAACCATACGTTGAGGTTGTTTTTTAGTACGGGGTGGTTGTCAGTTGAGCGATAACCTTTGCCGTGAACAATATGCACGCAGCGGCAACCGGCTTCTACACAGTCATGTAAAAAATTCAGCAAATGATTTTTAGCGGCATTGCTGGTTAAACCATGCAGATCAATTTCTGCATCCATCCCAAAAAAACCGCGCCGTAATTTTTTTAAGACATTATTTTGCAAGCCCGGTGCGATAAAGCTTAAGGTATCTTCAAGTCCGACTTTTTCGATATCGGTTGCTGCCGAATCAATCAAATGACCATTGACATCAATGACTCCGGGCCCGGGATAAGGCTTGGGTTTATTGTCTTTATTTAACAGCACCTTATCACTATTAATGGCGCGTACTTTACCGATGGTGTGGCGAAATAAATCCCGGTCTTCTGAAGTTAGTGTTTTTTTTGCCACGAAAGCTGATTTTGTTGGATATTGTTGCTAAGATGTTCGATTTTAAAGCTTATTACGCTTCAGGGCGAATGATTATGCATATTTTGGTCAGTAATGATGATGGGTATCTGGCAGAAGGTCTGATTGCATTAGCCAATGCCTTGCGAAAACAGGCCGAAATATCGGTGGTTGCACCCGATAGAAACCGCAGTGCTGCCAGTAATTCTTTAACCTTGGAAATGCCGTTGCGTGCTTATACAACCGATAACGGCTTTATTAAAGTCGATGGTACACCGACCGATTGTGTGCATTTGGCGATAACCGGCTTTCTGGATAAAGAGCCTGACATGGTTTTTGCGGGTATTAATCATGGCTCAAATCTGGGTGATGACGTACTTTATTCCGGTACGGTTGCGGCGGCAACCGAAGGGCGGTTTTTAGGATTGCCTGCGCTTGCCATATCACTGGTGGGCAGTAATCCGGTGCATTTTGATACCGCAGCGCAAGTGGCGGTCACGCTATTAAAGCAATTGATTAAAAACCCGTTGCCACAAGATACCATTCTTAATGTCAACGTGCCTGACGTTGCGTTAAAAGACTTGAAAGGTTATCAGGCAACACGACTGGGTCAACGGCACAAATCAGAACCGGTCATCAAAAGCGAAGATCCGCGTGGACGCACTATTTTTTGGGTAGGGCCGCCGGGCGCAGAACAGGATGCAGGGCCGGGGACTGATTTTTATGCCATTAATGCAGGCTATGTGTCGGTTACGCCCCTGCAAATCGATTTAACCTGGTATGAGCGGATTAATGCATTAAAGGCATGGTTGCCAAATGAGGATAATTTATGACACTAAGCCTGCAAGGCATAGGCATGACTTCCCTGCGTACGCGTGAACGCATGATTAAACGCTTATCGGGGCAGGGCATCCATAATGAAAAAGTGCTGGAAATTATGCGAGATACCCCTCGGCATATTTTTATGGATGAAGCGTTGGCCAGTAGGGCTTATGAAGATACCGCGTTACCGATTGGTTACAATCAAACTATTTCCCAGCCCTATACCGTCGCAAAAATGACCGAACTGCTATTGAGGTCATTTGACCATTTAGATAATGTTCTTGAAATAGGCACAGGCTGTGGATACCAGACAGCGATTCTGGCGCAGTTGGTTGATCATGTCTATTCCATTGAAAGAATCTTGCCGCTACAAAAAAAAGCCAAAAGTAATTTATGGGATTTGAAGCTTAAAAATATCAGTTACTTATACAGCGATGGTAACTTGGGTTGGCCGGATTATGCGCCGTTCGATGGTATTTTGGCATCTGCTGCGGCCGTTGAAATTCCGCCTGTTTTGTTACAGCAGTTAGCCATTGGCGGGGTTATGGTTATTCCTGTCGGCATAAACGGACAGCAAACATTACAGCGCGTGACTCGCACAACCATCGGTTATGATATTGAAGAACTGGAAGCGGTTACTTTTGTACCTTTTTTAACAGGGAAAGAATAAGCTTGGGCAGTAAAAATTATAACGCCCGAACTTCAAACAAGGATTAAGAATGACTCGCCGCAAGACGCCAAAACATTCCAAACCAGTCACCCAAACGGTGTCTGAAGCTAACACAACACCCGTCGAAACGGGTAAGGGCAAAAAGCGTCTCGTTCTGTTGTTGTCAATCTTAATGTGTGTAGGGTTAGTTATAGGCGTTATCTATTTTGCCAACAGGCCTTCTGAAGCAGTGATTTTACCCGCTACTTCTTCAGCGAAACCAGCACAGGCAATGCCTGTTGCGACTAAAGAATTTGTCGGTGCCAGCGCGTGCAAGCAATGTCATCAGGTTGAAGTTGAAGCATGGCAAGGTTCGCATCATGAATTGGCGATGCAGGAAGCTAATGCTCAAACGATACTCGGTGACTTTAATAATGCCAAATTTAAACACGACAATGTCGAGTCGACTTTTTTCAAGCGCGACGATAAGTTTATGGTACGCACTGACGGCCCGGACGGTAAATTAACCGATTACCCGATCACCTATACGTTTGGAGTTACGCCGTTGCAACAATACTTGATAGCGTTTCCCGGTGGCCGCTATCAAGCGCTTAGTATTGCCTGGGACAGTCGTCCGAAAACCGAAGGCGGGCAACACTGGTTTCATCTTTATCCAAAAGAAAAGGTTGATCACACCGATCAGCTGCATTGGACGGGACGTTACCAAAACTGGAACATGGAATGCGCTGAATGTCATTCTACCCATTTGAAAAAAGGCTACGATGCTGTAACGGACAGTTACAAGACAACTTTTAACGAGATCAATGTCGCTTGCGAATCTTGCCACGGCCCTGCATCACAGCATATCGAGTGGGCGAAGCAGGCGCAACCGCCCTATTTAGACGCTAACAAAGGTTTGTCAGTGAAGCTGAAAAGCCATTGGCAAGAGGCGTGGAAGTTTGCCGATAAAGGCGTTATTGCCCATCGTGAACAGCCTGCCAATGATGCACTGATGAATATCTGTTGGGCTTGTCATTCACGCCGCTTGACGCTGGTTGAAGGTAGCCTGCCTGGCTTGCCATTGGAAGACACTCATCAGCCCGCATTACTGACGCAACCGACTTACCATGCTGACGGGCAGCAACGTGACGAAGATTACACCTGGGGATCGTTTCGTCAAAGCAAGATGTTTCAGCAAGGCGTGACCTGTATGGATTGTCATGAGCCGCACTCGCTTAAGCTTCGTACTGAAGGTAATGCGCTGTGTAGCCGTTGCCATAATGCCGAAAAATTCAACACGGAAAAACATCATTTTCATAAGCCGGATTCAAAAGGGGTTGCGTGTATGGATTGTCACGCGCCTGAACAAAATTACATGGTGAATGATGGACGGCACGATCACAGTTTCCGATTGCCCAGACCTGATTTATCACAAACGCTGGGCAGCCCAAATGCTTGTACCCAATGCCATCAAAAACAAAAGCCTGAATGGGCGGCTGGTATGATGGATGGGTGGTATGGCAAAGATTGGCGCAAGCGTTCGCATTACGGCACGACATTACATGCTGGCGTAACACAGGGCATTAAAGCATTACCCGCGCTACAGGAACTTGCTCAGGATCCGACCAGTCCCGCGATTGTACGCGCAACCGCTCTCTCGTTGATCAAGCCAATGATGAGTCCGGATCTGCTCACTTTTGCACGATCGCAATTAAAGGACGCCGATCCTTCGGTGCGTATTGCCGGTCTTGGCTTGATTGAATCTGCCGATCCAGTCAATCGCATACTCTCCGCCTCGCCCTTGCTTGCCGATCCGGTTCGTAGTGTGCGCATTGAAGCTGCGCGTGTGCTTGCCGATGCACCGGAGAGTCAGCTTCCGGAGGGTCGGCGGGAGAGCCGTAACAGTGCAATGCAGGAATATGTGGATGCTCTAAAGCTTAATGCCGACTGGCCAGCGGAAAATATTAATTTGGGTAATCTTTACTTGCGGCAGGGCAAAATAGACGAGTCTATTGCTGCTTATCAACGAGCCATTACCCTCGACCCGCTTTTTGTTGGCGCGTATGCCAATCTCGCCGATGCCTATCGTCAGCAAAGTCGCGATGATGAAGGCGAAAAACAGTTACGCAAGGGTCTGTCTTTAGTTCCCAATGCAGCGGATTTACACCACGCATTGGGTTTGCTACTGGTGCGCAAGGGAAATAAAATCATGGCGTTACAGG
>SESC01000461.1_pt1 | contig 14761 bp, 13 predicted proteins | sample 3171431 | NCBI WGS metagenome assembly SESC01 (sample SAMN06051868, study PRJNA518727) | freshwater metagenome | biome: subpolar coniferous forest; feature: holomictic lake; material: water; isolation source: holomictic Lake 227, 8 m depth | place: Canada: near Kenora, Ontario | collected... | reverse complement strand
GTGATGTTAGGTTCAATATTGTTTTTAAGAGTAGAATAAGTCGACTAAACTTTAGTCGCTCATTGGACAATAATAATGAAAAAAATGAATTTAGCAGCACTCTACTTAGTGTTAGCGGCTTTTGGTTCGGCTGTTTCTGCGGATGTTACCTTACAAAATAAAGAAGAAGTACAAGGTACGTGGAAATTACAGTCAACCAAGAATTCTTTAACGGACAAACAAGCCATCGAAAGAGAAGATACCTGGGTCTTTAAAGATGGAAAAGTCACCATCTTACATATCCCCCGTGAAGGCACTTATTATGACCAACCCCCGGTTGCTTATGAAGTGGACGACGGAAAATTAAAAGTAGCCATTATTGGTAGCAGTCGCTTTGACCTTTTTACAGTAGTCGATTTAACTGATAAGGAGATGACCTTAAAAGGTAAATACGGCGGATATAATTATTTCGTCAAAAAATAAACTTTAGTTTGATGCTTACCCTTGGCATTACTTTTTTAAAGTAGTCCAAGTCGTTATAATGTTCCCAGAGGGTGTTGATTAAATGTGTTAATCCACCCTTTCAACACTTTCCTATCTTGCTTTGTCACCGTCACTCTATTGGTTTTTAAAGTTTTACATGAGACAGTCATAATGTTAAACACACTAAAATTTAACGCCAGAATCTGGTTCTTCTTAGGCTTCCTGGCTTGTGCAGGTTTGTTAGGCATGGGTGCTTATTTTCAAATGGTTGAGGGGTTACAACCCTGTCCTTTATGTATTTCACAACGCTTGGCGATTCTCTTAACCGGCATTGTATTTTTAATTGCAGCATTACATAACCCTGGCCCAGTGGGTATCAAACGTTATGCGCTGTTAGGAACATTATCTGCTTTATTAGGCGCGTCTATCTCAACGCGTCATGTGTGGTTACAACATTTACCCCCTGATAAAGTCCCTGAGTGTGGCCCAGAGTTGTCTTATATGTTCCAGTACTTTCCCTTGTTTGATACGCTTAAACTGATGTTAACCGGTACCGGTGATTGTGCTAAAGTCGATTGGACTTTGCTAGGTTTTAGTATGCCTGTCTGGACATTATTGGCATTCCTGATATTAGCGACCTTAAGCTTTTTACAACGTTGGAACACTGATAAATAGTATTAAGAAATAATAGCTTAAACAGTTAACAAACAAGTTAGTCACAGAGTTATCCACAGGTTTGTGGGTAACTTATCTCAATCTTCCCTACATGATTCACTATGATTAATCCTCGCAGTCTGGTTCGGGCACTGGATAAACAGTGGGACGTTATTGAACGTTTAGTGTTATTAGGTCGTGATCAAATTACCTATGAGCGCAGTGATGTCCTGGTACTCTTAGGTAAAACCTATTTAAACGAATCCACTGAACAGCACCTGGAGCGCTTGCAACAGTTGGTTAATACCGAGTTATTAATCGAAATGTCGCAGAGCAACACCTTGCAACTGAATGAATCGATTCGGCAATTTGTAGGAAGCTTACTGCATGAGCATGAACTGGGCTTATCGGATATTTTAAAAGCCCGGATTATTGACATCAAAGCCGGACTGGAGCAATTACATCAAGCCCTGCAAGATCATGATATGGCGGCCTTACAAAGAGGCGCGGTGCGGATTGATAATCAACTGAGACAAATTCTGCAACAACTGGAGCAAGACACCCACGCGATTCAGGATATCGCTGAGCGGGCTAAAAGTGCGGATGAACGCATGCCTTTAGCGAGGCGCTATGCCGAAGTACTAGAGGCCTATGACCGCTATGTCTTACCCATGACCGAACTCATGGATACTGGAGCAGGCGGCAGTTTTTATCCGTTATTAGAAGAAGCAGAGCGGGTCTTTGAAACGCTTGGCACCCAACTGGCTATACAAGGTGGTTTATACAGCCATCAGCGGTTATTACGCCAAATAGGCTTGCGCGTTAAGATATTACGTCAAACCGGATTAACGGCCTTAAAGAAATGTACCAACACCTTAATGCCACTGCGCGAAGAAGTGCGCCGACACAATCAGCTTAGTTCAGCGATTGGCCAATTGCTCGGTGAAGTGCGTAAAAAAGGCTTAAGCCGGACGTTCCCCCAAAATAGTTTACCGCTATGGCGTAAGGAACGCGCCACGTCTATTGCCATCGGCCCTGAATTATTAACTCTGATGGAGCAAGTCCGAAACTATCAGCCTAAAGCAGTTGAATTTCCTGAACTGACTATCCAAGAGGCTCAAATTCACTTAGAACGCATTGATGAAGAAGCCATTCGTCAGCACTTATATCAAAGCCTGCCGGTAGCTGATTTAATGGCCTGGTTGGTGAATCATTATGGCACTTACCAGGATATTACTTTATTACGGCAGTACCATGCCTTAATCCGATTACCGGATATCACCGCCATTCCTCAGGCAAAGCAAACCCGTATAGAACTTAAACGGGTGGCTATTTCATTACACAGCCATACGCTCAACACCTTATGATTATTGACTTATCACACCTCAAGCAATTACAACCACTCTTTAAACTCTTGAGTTCGGGGGCGCATTTAAATCGTCTGCAAGAAACAGAATTGTGGGTAGAGCTTGAAACGCATCAAGACCTTTACCAAACATTATTTGCCAGTTTAGGCTTTAGTTTGGTGGTGGACGGTCGCGGCTTTGCTTATTTTAAGACTGATCAAGCCAGTTCGTATACCGGAAAACTCACCCGTCGCCTGGCGTTAGTGCTGATGTTATTGTTTGAATACCAAGCTGATCAAGGCTTGCATTTATTCAAGTTTCAGCAGTGGCCGTTGAATGACACCTTGCTAGAAAAACTCATGCTGCATTATCAGGTTATCCTGGAAGCAGAAGAGATCCATCATCAGCAATCGCTAAAAGAAATATTGGATAGTGCTGCGCGTATTGGTTTCCTGGTCTGTACTGACGGCGTGTATTGGCTGTTACCGGCAGTGCATCGATATTTGGATTTATTTGAAGAACTCGCTCAAGCCGAACGGGCCGACTTAACTCAGCCGTCCGACTTGGTGATATAAGATTTAAGACAATACCATTAGCTGTCTATGTCTGGTGCTTAAATTAAGGCGCAACAGTGACTTTTTGTACCGCTGTATACTCGCCATTAGCCTCACCTTTGTCCCACCATCTTAACCGATATTCGCGTATCTCAGGCACGGTATCAACCAGCAAAGCGCGTTCATCGTACCAGGGTTTCGTTACTACGATACCCAAAACCTCCCACGGACCGCCATTACGGCGGCTCTCAACTACCACTCCACCATGATTGTATTTGGTAAAGTTTAGTTTGACTCGCTCAATGGTGGGTCCACGTTCTGTTGTCACGGTAAAATCAGGCACATCAGAGTCAGCCGTGCTTTGAGTACCTATAATACCTAAATCTTTACCCACCACCAGGTTATAAGTCGCGGCCATTTTAATGCGTTGGATCAGATTAAATAAGCGCGTCAAAACACCGGGTAACACTGGCAAAGGCTCTGGATCAAATACTACATGGACAGGTAATGCAACCAGCTCACTACCTGAGCCAGTGCCGATTAGCGCTTTAAAAGCCGAAGCTTCTACCGCATTTTTCTGAACAGCGGGGTTCCAACTCTGTACCAGCCAGATATAAAAATCAATATCCGCTAGGGTACTGTTAATATCATCGAGGGAAAAGCCAAGCTCCACGCAATGAACCGGAAGCTTGGTACGAAAATGCGCAAGCCAAACTGAGCGTTCGGCTTCATTCGTTGGGAAATAGCCTTGATTAGACATAATAATTCAATCCATTGTTAAGAAAACAAAATAGCTGGCATTCTCAATGTCTGTAGAGAGAACTCCAGACCTTACGCGCACTTATAAAAACTAATCTTGAGCCGTCCTTGCTGCTTTGAAGCCGTCTATAATACCTGGAGAAAGTAGGTTAACACCTCTTTGAAACGTGTCGGGTAGCTGATATGCCCCCTAATGGTGCTAATAATACTCCTGTGACAAGCATCGAACGGCTTGAGTAGAGCAAGTTTAGTGGTTTATTCAACCACCACCCCTAAAAATACCCCTAACAATCAGATTCAAGATCCTAAAGTCAGTTGCATCACCGTTATATCAACAACTAAAACAGGTGCAAATAGTGCTATTACCCGGAAAAATATAACTGACACCGAGACTATAGGCCCTATTTTGGATAAGGGATAGTTAAAAAATGTTTTATTTTCAGGATAATACGAGAAAAGGCTTCTGAGTGGTTGATATGTAACGGAACTATTTATTTTGGGGTTGAAAATTAATTGTGTTCGTGAATGGGTTTCATCGATTATTTTATCGGTGTTTTTTGAATCATAGTGAGTAGGGGCGTTATTTGCTATGATGCCTTCATTATAGTTTGCCAGCAACTCGCGGTAGCCACTTTAAATAGGATCAGCATGAGCTTTAACGAAGATACCCGAGTCAAGATTCCGGCAATTTTACATTTATGTCGTTTAGGCTATTCTTATCTATCGTTAAATCAAACACCGCGAGACGAAAGTACCAATATCTTTACTGATATATTTTCAGCCAGTCTTTTAAAAATAAATCCTGACAGCGATGCTAGTGCCATTAATAGAACTTTTGAAAATGTATCGCTGGTTTTAGAAAATGAAGACTTAGGCGAAGGCTTTTATAATCTACTAACCACCACCTCTGGCATGAGGCTGATTGATTTTAAAGACTTCAGTAATAATAGCTTTCATGTGGTCACTGAACTGACTTATAAACATGCGGAGGACGAATTTCGCCCCGATATTACTTTATTGATTAATGGGATGCCCTTGGTTTTTATAGAAGTCAAAAAACCTAATAATCATGAAGGCATCTTGGCCGAAAGGAACAGAATCAATACCCGTTTTAAAAATAAAAAGTTTCGTAAGTTTATCAACCTGTCACAAATCCTGGTCTTTTCCAATAATATGGAATACGACCTTGAATCCATTGAGCCTATTCAAGGTGCGTTTTATTCGTCAACCTCTTATTCCAATGCTAATTTTAATTGTTTCAGAGAAGAACAGACTTTTGATTTACAAACGCTATTAGCGCCCGAAAAGGATGAACTAGAGAACGAGGTATTACAGGATAACAATCTGTTAACCATTAAACACACGCCCGAATTTATCACGAATAAAAACCCGAACTCGCCGACTAATCGGCTATTAACGTCGCTCTTTTGCAAAGACAGACTGGCGCTGCTGTTAAAGTATGGACTGGCTTATGTACAGGAAGCTAAAGGTCTTGAAAAGCATATCATGCGTTATCCGCAATTATTTGCCACCCAAGCCATAGCGCGAACCCTTGAAAGTGGTTTAAAAAAAGGCATTATCTGGCATACACAAGGTTCAGGTAAAACCGCCTTATCGTATTACAACGTGCATTATTTAACCGATTATTTTCAGCAGAAAGCCATCGTTCCCAAGTTTTATTTTATTGTGGATCGACTTGATCTCATGGAGCAAGCCAAGAGCGAATTTTCTAGTCGTGGCTTGATCGTACACAGTATCAATTCAAAAGACGATCTGGTTAAAAACTTTAGACTCAAACAGGCCGTACACAATTTATCGGGTAAACGGGAAATTACCGTTGTCAATATTCAAAAGTTTAAAGATGATAGCCATGTCCTCAAGTTTAATGATTACGATATCAGCAGCCAACGTATTTACTTTTTTGATGAAGTCCATCGTAGTTACAACCCGACGGGCAGTTTTTTAGCTAATCTGATTAACTCCGACAGAAATGCCATCGTGATTGGCTTAACAGGCACACCACTGATTGCCAGTGACCGACGTTCTCGCGATACTTTTGGCGATTACATCCACAAATATTATTACAACGCCTCTATTGCAGACGGCTATACCTTAAAATTGATCCGGGAAGGCATAGAAACCAAATACCAACTGGAATTACAACACGCCTTAAAAGAGGTCGAGGTATTAAAAGGTACCACCGATAAGCGTCAACTTTATGCACATGAAAAATTTGTAGAACCCTTATTGGATTATATCGTTGAAGATTTTGTCCAGAGCCGAAATCGACTGGGTGATCAAACCATGGGTGGCATGATTGTCTGTGATAGCTCACAGCAAGCCAGAAAGTTATTTGAGATTTTTATCAGCAAATACAACCCGACCCAAAAGACTATTGAAGAAGTGCCGCTACTCGCAAAGGTGGCAGAAGTTGCAGCGCCTTATCGTAGCTATTTAATAACCCAGCAAAAGCCGCTTATTGCTTCCTTGATATTGCATGATTTTGGTAGCAAAGCCGATAGAAAACAGGAGGTCTCTGATTTTAAAGACGGTAAAATTGATTTGCTCTTTGTTTATAACATGCTACTCACCGGCTTTAATTCCAAGCGACTTAAAAAGCTATACGTTGGTCGAGTCATTAAAAGTCATAACTTGTTACAAACCTTAACTCGCGTTAATCGACCTTATAAAAATTTTAAATACGGTTACGTGGTTGATTTTGCCGACATTCGCAAAGAATTTGACACCACCAATAAAGCGTATTTTGCCGAACTGCAAGCCGAGTTGGGTGATGAAATGGTCAACTATACTCAGCTTTTTAAATCCAAAGCAGAAATAGAAAGCGAGATTCAGGACATCTACGAGCATTTATATCATTATGACTTGACGAATGCAGAGCACTTCTCACAGCAAATCAGTCAGATTCAAGATCGTAAGACCGTACTGGAAATTAAGAAATCTTTAGAAAATGCTAAAAACCTGTATAACCTGATTCGCTTGTCGGGTCATTTTGACATTCTGGAAGCCGTCGATTTTAAAAAACTCCACCAGCTTTATAATGAAACCGCACACCATCTTGAACTGCTGAATTTAAAAGAATCCGTAGAGCATAGTGTGGATAACACTAATCTGCTGAATGTCGCTTTAGAAAACGTGTTGTTTTTATTTCGTAAGGTATCAGAAGCAGAAATGGTTATTGCCGATCAGCTTAAAGATAAATTGCGCAAAACCCGTGAAGCCTTAAACAGTAATTTTGATCAGCAAGATCCTGAGTTTATAACGCTTTATGAAGAGTTAAAACGCTTGTTTGCGAAAAAGAATCTCGATGAAATAACCCAGGAAGAGATGAAGCAGAATATGACGGCGCTGCAAGAAATACAGGCGGCGGGCGCAGAACTCAATCGAAAAAACAATCTGCTTAAAGCCAAATATAACCATGATGCCAAGTATGCCCGTATCCATAAACGCTTGCTAGAACGCGGTAATCTGGGTCATAAAGAAAGTGAAATAGGCGCCACACTGATGACTATCAAACAACAGGCTGATAATAAGATTCTGATGAATAGCAAATTATTGAATAACGAAAATTATTTTCAAGGCCTGATGATGAACGTGGTCTTTGATGGCTTTGAACAATCGCAAATAGACTTGGCACCCGAAACCGCACTGTATATTAACGACTGCTTAGTCAAAGAATACCTAAACGAATATCAAGGCAACACTCAATGGTAATGCAAGACTTTACAACCCAAACAAAAGCACTGATTGATAACCTTAAAGGTGTTTGTACCTCTTATGGGTTGGGCAATGATGGTAATGAATTTAAAATCATCACCCAGGTGTTTTTATATAAATTCATGAATGACAAGTTTGTGCATGAAGTGAAATCAATCGATGCCAAATTAAAAACAGCCGACAACTGGGAGCAAGCCATTGCGGGTTATACCGATGCACAATATCAACTGTTATTGATGCGGATGAGTCCCGACAGTGCAAAATTAAAGCGGGAACATTACTTATCCAATCTGTTTAACCAACAAGATGCCGAAGACTTTGCAAAATTGTTTGATGACACCTTACGCAATATTGCCATTTTTAATAATGACATCTTCTCCGTTAAAACCGGCACCGGTGCCAAGATTACCTTGTTTGATAATGAACTCAGCAATTACATTACCGACAGTTCACAGCGTGATAATTTCTGTAAAGCCATTGTTAATCAATTGGTCAACTTTAGCTTTGAGCAAATCTTTAACCAGAAATTTGATTTCTTCGCGACCATTTTTGAATACCTGATTAAAGACTATAACAAAGATGGCGGCGGTAAATATGCCGAGTATTTTAGTCCACATGCTGTCTCTATTATTATGGCTTCGATCATGGTGCCAGAACCGGTCAATAATGTGACCTGCTATGATTGTGCGGCGGGTTCTGGCATGTTATTGATGACCTTGGCGCATGTGATTGGTGTAGACCGGTGTACGATTTATTCTCAGGACATTTCTCAAAAATCCAGCAGTATGTTACGGCTGAATCTGATTTTAAATAATCTGGTGCATTCCATTCAAAACATTATTCAAGGAAACACAATGCTGTTGCCCTACCACAAAGTAGGCGACCAGTTAATGACCTTTGATTACATTGTGTCTAATCCACCGTTCAAGCTGGATTTTAGTGATTACGTGTCTGACCTTGATAAACCGCAAAACAAAGAGCGCTTCTTTGCGGGGATTCCTAATGTGCCCAATAAAGATAAAGACAAAATGTCGATTTATCTGCTGTTTATTCAACACATCATCGTCTCGTTATCGGCGACCGGTAAAGCCGGGATTGTGGTGCCGACTGGTTTTATTACGGCTCAAAGCGGGATAGAAAAGAAAATTCGTGAAAAGCTGATTGAATCCAGAATGCTTCGCGGCGTGGTGTCCATGCCGAGCAATATCTTTGCAACCACCGGCACTAATGTGTCGATATTGTTTATTGATAAAACCAATACCAAAGGCGACATCGTGTTAATGGATGCGTCTAAATTGGGGACTAAAGTTAAAGACGGCAAGAATCAAAAAACACTGTTATCACCCGAAGAAGAACAACGGATTATTAACACCTTTAACCGTCACGAAGCCGTCGATGATTTTACCGTGGTGGTGTCTTACGAGGACATTAAAGCTAAAAACTATTCCTTTAGTGCAGGGCAGTATTTTGATGTAAAGATTGAATATACCGATATTACGCATGAACAGTTTGCCGAGAAAATGGCGGGCTTTACGAATAATTTAGAGGCGATGTTTAAAGAGTCTGCTCAACTTGAAGTGGCTATAAAAACACAGTTGGCGGGGTTGAAGTATGATATTTAATGACACAAAATATAATCAGGATTGGAATCTTAAAACCCTCAATCAACTGGGCGAGTTTAACAGGGGTAAATCTAAACATAGACCAAGGAATGATAAAAAATTATTTGTTGATGGTAAGTATCCTTTTGTTCAAACCGGAGAAATTAAAGCAGCTAATTTATTCATTCGTAGCCATACGGAAATGTATAGTGAATTTGGATTACAACAAAGCAAACTTTGGAATCAAAACACCTTATGTATCACAATAGCCGCTAATATTGCAGAAACTGCACTTCTTGGGTATCCGATGTGTTTCCCAGATAGTGTTGTTGGGTTCAATGCTTATCCAAGTGAATCATCAGAATTATTCATGCACTATGTATTTACTTACATCAAAAAATCAATTCAAAAATCTGCATCAGGTAGTATTCAAGACAATATTAATATTGATTATTTAACGACATTAAATTTTAAAACGCCTGATAAATCATACCAAGACAAAATTGTTTCAGTTCTTTTGGTGTTAGATTCAAAAATAGAACTCAACAACCGTATCAATACCGAGCTTGAAGCAATGGCGAAAACGCTTTATGACTATTGGTTTGTGCAGTTTGATTTTCCCGATAAAGACGGCAAACCCTATAAAACCAGTGGCGGTAAAATGGTATGGAATGAGGACTTGAAAAGAGCTATTCCCGAGGGGTGGACATCAGGAACATTACTCGATTTAGGTGAAATAATAGGTGGAAGTACGCCACCAAGAGAAATTGATGATTATTTTACCTCTAATGGTACTGCTTGGATTACCCCCAAAGATTTATCTTTAAATACAGGTAATAAATTTATTACTAGAGGTGAATTGGATGTAAGTGATAAAGGGATAAAAGCGGCTTCCTTAAATATTATGCCTAAAGGAACCATATTGCTTAGCTCAAGAGCTCCCATTGGTTATTTAGCAATTTCAAGAGAGCATGTTACAACTAATCAGGGCTTTAAATCATTTGTACCCAGAAATGGTTATTCAACGGAATATGTTTATTACAGCATCCAAAATATGATTCCAACTATTGAAAACAATTCGGCGGGATCAACATTTAAAGAGGTCTCTGGATCAACTTTAAAAGCAATTAAAGTAGGTTTGCCTGATACAGAGATTATCCAAAATTATACTTCAATGGTTGAAAATATTTTCAACCGACAAGACAATCTTGAAAGACAAAACCAAACCCTTGCAGAACTCCGCGATTGGTTATTGCCCATGCTGATGAATGGGCAGGTACAGGTCACACCCAACCACTAAAAAACAAAAGCCAATGCCAACTATAGCTATTTTTTACGGTATTCAAATCATGATGTATTTCTATGACAATACCCAGCATCATACGCCGCATATCCATGCTGAATATCAGGATGATGAAGCCGTGTTTTCAATCTTGGATGCCGACGTTATTTCAGGCAGTTTGCCACGTAAGCAAACACGATTAGTGCAAGCCTGGATTGAACTACATCAAGAATCTTTAATGATTGACTGGAACTTGGCTGTAACAGGTCAAGAGCCACTACGTATTGAACCATTAAGATAATTCGAGGTATTTATGAGGGTGATTAATGTAGAACCTAAAGATGATTATATCGTGCGTATTTTCTTAGATGATGATTCGATTGTTGATTTTGATGTAAAGATAGAGCTGGAACGAATCCCCTGTTATAAACCGCTTTATGATAAAACCCTGTTTAATACGGTAAAGTTTAAAAATAAACGTATTTATTGGAGTGATCAGTTTGACTTTCATTTGGATCAAATTTTAGCTACAGCCCATGTTTTGAGAGAATGACCAGTGTATAACCCGATAAAATTAACCGACTAAAGGAAAGGCTATGTTAAAAAGTTACGAATCTATTTATGAGAATGGTCGGTTAAATTGTTTAGGTGTAAAGCCTGTCATTACCCCCTGAACATTTAGCGAGTGGCCTGGGTGAAACGCAGAGGAATCGAGGGTATCGGCTGTAAATTCTTATAGAACCAATATTTGTCACACGATCAAGAAAAACCCAATAAATGATGACTGTGTTAGACTTTCTTAAGTTATTATTCAAGAGCCGGAAACACTATGAATACTATAGCCGTCACCAGAATAATTGACTGCAGAAATGATAAAACAATAGGAGTATAAAATATGCTTGCCATTCGCCAGATTATTGAAGACCCACAAGATGTGATTCCGATTCCTCCTGAGTTTCGTCATCGTCGTACGGAAGTTATTTTTATGACACTTGATCCGGTATCAACAAATGTTGAGCGTAAACCTGGACTTTTAAAAGGCCAATTAGGTGGCGCATTTTTTGAACCTTTGCCCGATATAGAGTTAGACGCATGGGAATGAATTATCTGCTCGATACCCATGTTTTATTGTGGTGGGTGTTTGATGATCCTAAATTGTGCTCTGAAAGTCGGGAAATTATTAAAAACCCAAAGCATCAAATTTTTGTCAGCAGTGCATCCGCTTGGGAAATTGCTACCAAGTACCGTATAGGTAAGATGTGTGATAAGGCGTTTTTTACGGGTGCATTTGAAATTATCCCAGCCTTGCGTAGTTGAATGTGTGCCATTTTGACATACGATTTTATGCCTTATTTTTTTATGTGATAATTAAATCAATGCTAATTAAACTTGTAGAATCAAAATAAACCCAGGTATTTAACAAGATGAGATTGAAAGAAAAAGAAGTTGAAGTCGGTAATTTATATTTGACCACTGCCAATCAATATCGTGCTGTACTCGCTATGAAGGGTGAGTTTTTGATATATGCGCCCAGTTTGGAAGGGACTGCACCAATAAGCCAGAACCCTGCAACAATGCCGTTTGAAAATATGCCCTTCAAGAAATGCCAAATCGTTACCTTTGCCAAAAAGGATTATCAGGCGTTTGATTTTAATGGCGCTGAAGCTATCAAACATAAACTAAGCGAAGTACAGCTAGCAGAAGCCATAGCACAGTGTAATGCTAAGTCGGCAATTACTACACTGTTACTCTAAAAAGAGGATATTAGCTGCCAAATACCATAAGTTGAATCTTAAGAAATTCAGGCGTTCGAGATTCTTGGTTTAAGCTATCAACAGAACGCGAATTATCAAATCAATATCTTTATAAATCTTGAAGCAGGAATCACGGTGAGTCTTATTCAATATGGCTTTCAAAAGCTAGTCTTACTTAATAGTGCGGGTTATAGTCGTGCTGAATTACCGCTGGATGATTCGGTATCTATTATTGCCCCCAATAACACTGGCAAAACCAGCTTGATTAATGCCTTACAATTTCTGTTAATCCTTAACAAGCAGCACATGGACTTTGGGGCGCATAGTTTTGAAAACACCAAGCGCTTTTATTTTCCGGATAACAGTGCTTATGTCTTATTAGAGATATTATTGCCCTCTGGTATGGCAGTGATTGGTTGTGTGGGTAAAGGCTTAAGTCATGATTATGAATACTTTGCTTATCAAGGCAGCCTTGACTTAGACGATTATCGTTTAGACGATGGCAAATTAGTCGCGCAACCTAAATTAATGGCCCGTTTATTTGAACGCGGTAAATCTGCCAAGATTTATCCACAGGCAGAGTTACGTGCCTTACTCTATGGCAACAAACAAAAACAACGCACTGATGAACCCGATTTAACGATATTCCCTTTAGAGTTCACCTCGCAAGCGGCCACGTACCAACGCATCTTAACGCGCACTTTACGCCTGGATCGTTTAGACAGTCGAGAAGTTAAAAACTATCTACTAGAAATCTTTAAAAACGACTTACAGGATCGTAATGTTGATTTTAAGAACGAGTGGGATAAATCCTTTGCCGATGTTAATTATGATAAATCCCAGTATGACGTGGTGTTTCGCAATCAAGAACGTATTGCCGGCATGGAAGACAGTCAGCAACAGCAACGCAGTTTAAGAGGTAAGCTGATTGCCTGGCGCCCAACCCTAGAACAAGGCCTTAATGAGTGGGAAGCGTACTACCATAAAGAGAATGACCAATTCACTCAACAACAGCAAACCTTAACACTGACTGTTCAAAACCTCGAAAGCCGTCAAAAAGCTATTTACAAAGAACAGGCGGGGGTAGATGCCACTTTAAAAGAACAACAGAAAATTGCTCAGCAGCATCAAGAGCTCAGTATTCGTTTTGAGTTTGTGAGTGACTTAAAACAACTGCAAACTCAACGCGAACTATTGCAAGAGCAACGCGATGAGCTAGTTAGAGTGATTAAAAATGCCGAACAACATGCCTCCACAGAAGCGATTAAACGAACTATTAAGAAGCTGGAAGACGAACAGGAGGCTCTTAAACGCCAATTAGCCAGTCTGCATAATAATTTATATCTACAACTGCAAAGCTTATTACCGGCTCATCAGTTTGAGTTACTGACCCGTTTATTAGCTAAATCGGTTTTAAGCTTGCCTGTAGGAACAGATAATACTGCGCAATTAACCGACTGCGCCGCCTTTCAATCCTTTGCGGCCTTACTTGACAAACACTTAACAGCAGAACAATTAACACTTCCGGGCTTATCGTTAGATTTATCATCCTTAGAGCCCAATCTAACCCTTAAAACTGCGCAAGAACTGGAAACAGAGCTTGATGATATCGCACGTCAATTAGCCGAGTCTCAACAGTTACTGCAAACGCTGGAAACCTTAGCGAAACAAAAGGCCGAACAAACTCGCTTAGAACAACAAATAAATTTGTTAGATACCGATATAAAAGACTATCAAATCTGGCTATCTTTACAAGAATCGGCTTCAGCCAGACAGCAGCAACTCACGGACTGCACAGCAAAGCTTGCAGAATTAACAGACGAAGAAGTAAACCTGGCTGATCAGAAGGAACTTCTAACTCAGCAACAAGAACACAATAAAAGCGGCCAAAAAGAGCTACTTAATCAGCACCAACGTATTCATCAAGCTCGGCAACAACGCTTGGATCAGCAAGCGCCGTTTACATTTCTGGAACAACTCCCCTTTATACCCTACATGGAAACCGCCACGTGGGTGATGTCTAGCTTAGCGGATTATATCGAGATTTATAATAAAGATTGTCACCGCCTTAGAGATTTAGATGATGTACTGCATCGTCAATTGAGTGATTTACATATCGACGGCGTGAATAAGTTTCAAAACCAGGATTCCATTGAACAAGAGCTAGAAGCCTTATTTGCCTACACCGCTAATTTAAGTAAAGAACAAGCGGCCATAGAACGTAAAGCCCGTTCTGCTGTGGTACAGGTAGCGGCTATTTTACGTGATTTACGAGACAGCCTGGAAACCCTTAAACGTCGGATGCGCGAGTTTAATCATAAGATTAATAAACGCCAGTTATCTGATTTAAAGGTCTTTAAAATAGAACCCAGAGAGGAATACTCACTGGTTAAAGCCATACAAATCTTAATCTCCACCTCTGAATTAGTTGAGTCGGGAGATTCCTTTGATTTATTTGATCAAAACACCGTACTGGATGATAAAGAACTAAATCGTGCTAAAGATATTCTAATTAAAGAAGGTGAAGCGCGTGGCGGCCTGCGGGTAGAGCATTTATTCAGATTAGTCTTTATCATTGCTAAAGAAAATCAAGCCCCCGCCGAGTTTGAAGACA
>SESC01000459.1_pt1 | contig 14778 bp, 16 predicted proteins | sample 3171431 | NCBI WGS metagenome assembly SESC01 (sample SAMN06051868, study PRJNA518727) | freshwater metagenome | biome: subpolar coniferous forest; feature: holomictic lake; material: water; isolation source: holomictic Lake 227, 8 m depth | place: Canada: near Kenora, Ontario | collected... | reverse complement strand
AATGTTGTAACCGGGTAGTACTATTTTCGTACTGATACGCACATATTTATCAGAGACCGAATAATCCATTAAAAGGTAAATTTTCATGAGATCCCGTAAAATATCAATATTTATTATCTTCGCCCTGCTCTGCACCTGCTCCATCTGTATCGTTGCTGGCTCATCCTCCGCACTGGCTGAGCGGGTTGTTCCCGGGTATGACCTGATAAAAAAGCCTTCATTTGAAGGGTACATGGGCCTGAGGGGGAACCTCACCAGTAATGGTACAATGACTAAGTTCGTTTCCCCGGGACTGGATAATAGCTTAAAACCACTGCCGTTTATCATTTATCGAAATATTTCGGGTACTGGCACGGGACATCCGGCACCAGGTACCAGGTCCTGGGCAGGTTCACAGAACCCTTCGTATTTCATGGGCGGGACCGGGATGATCATGGAGAGTGGAACGGTCAAATGCATAGATTCAGATGGGGGGATATTTTTGATCATTACTGCTGACGGTAATCATTATCTCCCGTCGAACCTACCGGAAAAATATGCAAAAGATGGGACCCGGGTTGAATTCAAAGCCATTACAATGCCAATTAATCCAGCCTACCGTATGATGGGGACCCCTGTAAGAATCATCTCCATGACCCCCGACCTCACTAATAAAAGGATAATTGAAACCACCGGCACGGTGACATGGGTTTCGCTTGAGGGACCTTTCTATGGTATCATCGCCGATGACGGTACACAATACGACCCCCTGAACCTTCCTGATGAATATGCACATGACGGGTTCCGGATTGGGTTTACGGGGACCGAAGAACCTGACATGGCCAGTATTCACATGTGGGGTACAATTATTACCATAACGAGTACGACACCCATCAGCCAGGACGGGACCTATGACAAGGGTGTTTTTGTGGATTACAAGCGTACCGGTGGTTTAGCAGGGTTTGACGATCACCTGACCGTATACGAAAACGGGGCCGCTGTCGTTACGACAAAAAACGGTGGGAACCGCTATACAATATCGTCAAAAGAGTTGAATGATCTGTCAGTCCTTTTTGAGTCATCGGGATTTAATTCGGTGAAACAACAAGATCTTGCGATGTTCAAAGTACGCGGTAATGACTTCTTCTCTTACTCACTCGAATTCCGGGGCCACAAAATTGAAGCAATTGAATATGCCCTTCCGGAATCGCTGGACCCTGTAATCGAACGCCTTAATGAACTCGTGCTGCATGGCGCGGGGTAAATATCACAATTTTCCGTACTGCCATCCCTTTGGGGTGGGGTCAGGGCATACCTGGACTGTTTCTTTTTATTTTATGCCCCGAATTCCTGTCGCAGCGGAGGGTTCAGGATTAAACCGGCAGCGGTATCCCGGTCGCTTCCTGGCGGCTCTCAATTTCCAGGATTGTATCGAGATTCGCTTTTGTTGATGGTCCGGTTGGTACAGCTTTACACCCGGATGCATGCGAGATCGATTGTTCAAAGGTCCCGATCTCGCGGGCAATTTTTATGGTCTCCTCTTTGTCAAACCCGATGAGGGGTCGGTAGATTGGGATTTCTGCTGCGTCGGTGAGCACAAAAAGATTATCGAGCGTCTGGCTTGCCACCTGCCCGATAGATTCTCCAGTAACAATCCCTTTCGCCCCGATCTTGTTTGCATATGCGGTGGCAACCCTGTACATCCTACGCTTGCAAAAGATGCAGGTGTACTTTTCCTGCTGGCTACGGATCAGTTCCTCTTTTGCAGCAGCGAGGTATGTGTCTGAGACCACGGTAAGTTCGATGCCCGGCTGGTACTTTGCCAGTATCCCGACGACGCGTTGTGCCCGGGCAACCGAGGACTCGTCGAGGAATGTGTCGAGCGAAACAAAAAGGGGGATTATCCTGCAACCCCGCTTCATCATCATCCACGCGGCGACCGGAGAGTCGATACCTCCGGAAACGAGTGCAACGAGCGTCCCCTCAACCCCGAGCGGCAGACCCCCGACCGCTTTTATCACATTATCGTAGAGATAAACCTCATGTTCACGGATCTCGATATGGATCTCCTTATCCGGATGTGCAAGGTTCACTTTCAGGTGAGGGAACTCGTTTCTGAGCAGATCTCCATATTCTATTGCCTTATCGTTGGAGGAAAATGTATGGGTTCCCACCCGCTTCATCTTTATGGCAAATGTCTTTGCCTTTAAAATGCCGTGCCGGCGACAATAATCAGGCAGAAATAGTTCTAGTTCGTCTATCCTGATGTGCTCGACTTCCGAAAACGACACAATGCCGAAAATATTTTTGAGCCGGTCTGGTTTTACATCGCCGTCCAGCCAGATCCTACCCCGTTCATTTCTTACACGAACACCCGGCATTACATCACGGATATTTGTGATGAGGACATTCTCCCACTGCCGGCGGACCGGATCGGATTTTAAGAATATTTCAGAGTACCGGACCAGCCATTTTTTCTTCATAGAGTTTTTTCACCTGGTGTTGTTTTTTCTTGTTGTCTTTACGTTGCATTTTTGTCAAATCTGTATTTTCAATCAGGGCCAGTGATATTCCATGACCGGGTTTTGTTTATCGCACCGTAGTCGCCGGGGTGCTTGCCACGTAAGTGGAGGGTTAATCCAGCACTTTTTTTTTACTTCCGAACTTTTCAAATCGCGAATGATATTCTGGTGTGCACTTGGATTTCACGGCCAGGACTTTTCTCATCCCGTCTCCCGACACAGCAGAAGAGGATAATCTCATTCCTCCATCCTGTCTTCACGGACCGTGGCGGGTTCGGCCAGTTTTGCTTTCCGGGAGGCATTGCACTTCATCGACAATGCATGGAGAGGAATGGTTCTCATGAATTGCCCCTACCGATGAGGATACTGATGGCATCACTGGTGATAAGGCCGATGAGATGCTGGTCTGCATCGACAACCGGTAAGGCTGATATGGAATGTTCCTCCATTTTCTTTGCGGCAGACTCAATCAGTTCATCAGGAACCGTCGTGATGACGTCCTTTGACATAATCTCATCGAGCCAGAGGAAATTTTTTGCCACTGCTTTTGCAATGTCCCACGAGGTAACGATCCCCACAAGCTGGTCGCCGCTGGAGAGAACTGGTAGGTGATTGACTTCCAGGTTGATCAATCGCCGAGCTGTCACCGCTGTTGTGGCCCCTTCCTCTATGGTCGGAACATCCCTGATCATGACATCACCAACGACGGTCCTTGAGAGGAACTGGGAGATCTGGTAATTGATCTGGCCGTACTCCAGCAGGAACGCATCATGGCCAAAGTTTGAGCGAATCTCGCTGTACCGGACTTCTTGGTCGTTTGCGGTAAGTGCTGATACGATCTCCTGCGACTGGTACGGGGGATAGAGCCAGTCGGAAGAAACCGAGATGACAAGAAATGCGGCGTTGACTTCTGCAAGCCCTTTTGTCAGCGATCCGTCTTTTGTCAGGTCGAAATAGTCGATTGCCTTGGTGATGTAAAGGTATGAATTGGCATCGAAACGCTGGGTGAATGTGTCTCCCTGGTGGTGAAGGTAACTCTCCACGGCAAAATCTGTTGAGAAATTATAACCTATCCGGTCTTTATCCTGCAACGCCCTGCCAAACTTCTCATGCATTGATTCATTCGAAAGGTACGTGATGTGGCCGATCATTCGTGCCAGTGCGAGACCACGGAACGAGCCGTTGGAATCATACGATTTCTGCTGGTAATAGTTCCCGTTCTCCCATGAAGGGTCAGAGGTGATGGCGATTCTTCCCACTTCGTTGAATGCAATCTGCTGTGGTGTAGAGTAGGCGGTTGCGGCGATGACAATCGCTTTGCTTACATATTCTGGCCAGGTTACCGTCCACTGGAGCACCTGCATTCCCCCCATTGATCCACCTGCCACTGCATAAAGCTGCGGAATGCCGAGATGATCAATGAGCAGTTTTTGGGCATTTACCATGTCCTGAATCGTTATAACGGGAAAATCGATCCCATACGGATCACCCGTTTCAGGGTTTTCCGATGACGGCCCGGTCGAACCTTTACAGCCGCCGATTACATTCGAACAGATGACGAAGTACTTGTCGGTATCAAATGCCTTCCCAGGGCCGATAACGGAATCCCACCATCCCGGCTTACTATCACCCGCGTGGAACCCGGCTGCATGAGCGTCGCCGGAAAGGGCATGGCAGATGAGAATTGCGTTGCTTTTCCCACGATTCATTTTCCCGTAGGTCTCGTAGGCGATCGTCAGGGAAGGCAGAATATTCCCCCCCTCAAGTACGAGGGGAGACTGATAGTGGAAATACTGTGTTGCTACAACTCCTACCGATCCTTTGATCATCTGCATGTCTCCTGTCATAACCTGGTGAACACGATATTAATGTCCTGGATGTCCTTTGACTGACGAATTACTGTGATGGTCTGCTTCACGTTGCCGCTTCCAGCGCCTGTTTCAAATCGGCGATAATATCCTCGATGTCCTCTGTACCAATGGAGAGCCGGACCGAATCCGGCGTAACCCCGGTCTTCTTCTGCTCCTCCTCCGTTAATTGCTGATGGGTCGTGGATGCCGGGTGGATGACAAGGCTTTTTGAGTCCCCGATATTGGCAAGGTTGCTAAAGAGCTTAAGGTTGTCAATGAATTTCATGCTAGCTTTCTCCCCACCTCTGACCCCGAAACTGACGATCGGCCCGAACCCCCCGTGCAGGTACTTTTGTGCGAGCTTGTGACTCGGGTGATCAGGAAGCCCGGTATAGTTGACCCATGATACGTTCGGATGCGATTTGAGGAACCTGGCGACGGCAAGAGCATTCTCCGAATGACGGGGCACCCTGAGGTGGAGCGTCTCAAGGCCGATTAGGAAGAGCCAGGCATTGAACGGGCTGAGTACCGCACCAGTATCTCTCATGAGGGAGATACGGATCTTGAATATGAAGGCCACGTTGCCGAATGTTGCAAAGTCACCAAAGGTATCCCAGTACCGAAGACCGTGGTAACTTGGGTCGGGTTCGGTGAATTCAGGGAACTTCCCGTTATTCCACTTGAAATTTCCGGAATCGACGATCACACCGCCGATCGAGTTGCCATGACCGCCAATATACTTGGTTGCCGAAAGTACAGAAATATCAGCTCCGTGCTCGATGGGGCGGACGAGCCCGACACCCGTTGTATTGTCAACTACGAGAGGGATACCTGCCTCATGAGCGATCTTCGCAATGGCTTCAAAGTCCGGGACATCCAGTTTCGGATTTCCAATGGTTTCGGCATATATTGCCTTAGTCTTGGGAGTAATTGCCGTTTTGAAGGCTTCTGGTTTTGTTGAGTCGACAAAGATCACATGTCTTCCGAGTTTTGGGAAGGTGTAGTGGAAGAGCTCATACGTACCGCCATAAAGATTGTCTGCTGAGACAATTTCATCCCCCGGACTGGTGATGTTTAAGAGTGCGTAGGTGATTGCAGCCTGGCCTGAGGCAGTTGCAATTGCACTGTTCCCCCCTTCAATAGCTGCAACACGTTTCTCGAAGACGTCTGTGGTCGGGTTCATGAGGCGGGTGTAGATATTGCCCAGCTCGCGGAGACCAAACAGGTTTGCTGCATGTTCGGCGCTCTTGAACACGTATGATGATGTCTGGTAGATCGGTACTGCACGTGACCCGGTTGTAGGGTCGGGGACCTGCCCTGCATGGAGAGTGGTTGTTCCAAGATGAAATTTTTTTTCTGACATGTTAGATTCCTTTTTTGTTACGTTTAGTGGAGATTTTTCTTTCGAATTTTCTTTTTGGAATTTCCGAAATGGGTTGATTTTTGATAAGACCCCTGAAATATCCGGTGTCATGATGGTCCGTTGGTGGTGACTGGTACATCTGCATTGACGGACTTACTTTCCCACGGGTATTTCGTACTTTTCCGCGATCTCGGTGAACACATCCACAAGGTAATGGATCTGTTTTTCGTTGAGGCCATAGGTGTTCAGTTTCCAGGTCCTGGTAGCACCGGCAAATTCGCCTACGATTCCACGTGACGACAGTTCGTCGCTGAAGTAGAAACCCTTGCGCTTGTGAGTCTGTGCCACGGTGTCGAAGCTGCCGGTCGTGTCAATCTTCGTGAGTGTGTGTTTCCGCGGGTACTCGGAGAGTACCTTACTACCGGTAATTTTCAGGAGCCGGTCGGTGAAATAGTTGGACCTCTTTATTTCGTCCTCCCACTTCAGGGTCCGGGCTTTTACTACAGGGAACGAAGCCATCATCGAGAGCAGCGTCCCACCCATCAGCGTGCAGCCGAGCATCTCGACTTCCTTGATACCGAACTTCCGTTTGGTCAGGTCGCCGACCATCGCCGTGGTGCGGAGTGCCTTCGGGACCCATTCATCGGTCATTGCAAGTACCCCGGACGGTGCGACCGATGCCATACTCTTGTGTCCGGAGCCGACAACGAAGTCTGCCCCGATTTTCTTGCCATCGACTGGCCTGACGCCGACCGTGTAGGCCCCGTTGTAGAGGAATGGGATGTCATACTGGTGAGCTACCTTCCCGATCTCATGTACTTCATGCTCATTTGCGAACTGGTAGTCGAAGTGGTCGATCATGACGAGCACAGGGAGTTTTCCGGTCTCCTGTCTGACCTCTTCGATCTTTTGTGCCGTTGCTTCACCGGTTATGACATTCTTTTCGTTCAGGGGGACTTCCTTTACGATACCTCCAGCACCCTCCACGGATAGAAACTCGGTATAGTGGGCAAGGGCAGAGACGATCACGCTGTCACCTTTGTTCACAAGGGTTCCGGTCACTGCCTGGAACCCGCGGCGTGCACCCGGGACAACCCGGGCATGGTCCATGTTGACGAACTTTGCCAGTTCTGCATGGAATTCCGCGATACCCGGCTTCGAGATCTTGTCCAGGCGGAATGGTTTCCGGCAGGCGTCACATGTTGAGTACCCGTCACCATAGGAGATGAGGGCCTTCCTCGCTTCCGTAGTCAGTCGCCCTGCAGCCTGGATCGGCTGGATATTGATATACTCCTCTTCCCGCGTCCTCAGGTCGATGGATCCGGCAATTTTTGTCACTTTCGGACTACCGGTTCCACCCTCGAGGTCGGCAACGATTGCTTTGAGATCGGCAATTCGCTGCCTGAATGCGGCCTCCTCTTCAGCATCGAACCCGGTAGGTAGCGACTCACGAAAGAGTCCCCGGACCTCTTCGAGCTGGAAGAGCGCTTCGAATGTTTTCTGGATCCTGATACTCATGCTTAATCACACCTGCGTTGAAGAAATGCTCCTGCATCTCTTTTTTCTTCAGGATTATGAAGAAATCCCTGTAGAAAGCCAAGGTCCGGATTTGAACCGGAGTGTAGCTGATCTGCAGTCAGCCGCGTGGCCACTCCGCCACCTTGGCATCAGTTCAATTCACGATTGTGAATTTCACTATATTAGATAACAATTGTGAATATTTATATGTTATCCCATCGGCAGTATTTACCTGAATAACCCTACACTGGACATAAAAACATGTAACTCCATGAGAGTGACTGTTGAAGAAAAATAAATGGGTGGTGGGGGATTTCAGATCGCCGCTTACCTGTTGACCTCGATTTTCCGGGAGCGATCAACAAAAGACGGTGTTCTCTATCCGGAACTGTGCCTTTCCAGATCTGAACGGGCTCCTGTGAGCAACTCCTCGAGGCGGATCATTGCACAAAGGGCATCCCGGGTAAGCCCATGCCGGGTGCACCTGCCGTCACGGGTGGCCACAACAATTCCATCCGAAACAAACCGTTTCATATACCAGCCAACGGTCGGCCCTGTGATCCCAATTTTTTCTGACAATGTGGTTTGTGTACACTCGGGATCATTTCGAATAATTTCAAGGATAGACCCTGCCACAGGATTCCTGATATACGGGATAATTTTTCTTTCTATTTCGGTATATGCACCATGATTCTCATAATACCGGAAAATTCCCCAGTCTTTCATCACGATAATTTTTCCAAAAGACGTGAGAATATCAAGATGATACCGGAGTGTATGGATATTTATCCCCGAGGTCTGTGCAATACGCGTCAGGTCAATTCCTGGACTTCCCCTGATCAATTCGTAAATTGTATGACGTTCAGGATGATCGAGTGCATTGGCAGCTGAAATTCTCCGGAACCCCCTGAATCGCAACCTGATAGTATTCAGCAGGGGACTTGTCACTGCAACAGGAGCTACAGATGCACAGGCAGACCGCTCCGGGCAACACGCAGGGTATGGCGAGGGTGCCCGAACGGGAGCCTGGGCCTGCATTGGTACATTTTCTTTACAACAACCATTGCATTGTACCGGCGTGGCACATCCAGGAGATCCACTTCGCGTACCCGGTGATGCGAAAGGTACCCCTGATGCATCGATCGGCATGAAAACACCAACTGCTGAAACCATCAGGAATGCAACAACCAGGAATACCCTGTATTTCATTACTGATGATTTTTCAATGCCTTGTATTTACCTTTTATCGAAGAGGCAACTTTCGTTTCCAGTATTTTGGCAATCTAGTGATAACAATAAATTACAACCTGGTTGTTTCAAAAGAAAGAGGGATCTACGAGAAATGGTTTATTACCCGGTATTGAATTACTGGTATACCGGGACAACCCGGAAAAGATCAAGGAGATGAAAACATGAAGAAATTTATTATCCTCATCGGTATGCTTTTGCTCATTGCTCTTCCAGCTGGTGCAATGGCGGCCTGCGCAGGAAGTTGTGTAAAGGCAGCACCATCCCAATCATGTGAAACCGCGTGTCCAATGGGCAACTTGGACTGTAATGCTCAAACCACCTGTGCCGATCAGGCCCTTTGCCCTGCCGGTGGGCAGGGTTGCGGGGTTGTGGGATGTGCAGCAAGCCCCGGCTGTGTAGCAGCCGGATGTTCTGATGGGGCCTCATGCCAGCAGATGCAGGCCTCCTGTGCAATAAGCCCCGGAGACTTTGCAAGGTACTATTTACCCGTGGTCCCATCGCGGAGTGGCCTTTTCTCCCAGTTCACGATGTACTGATGCAACCGAATCATAACATTTTTTAATTTTCCCTCTTCAACTGTTCCGGAACATTATCTCCCGATGATGATCATGAGTCCTTCTCGCTGGCAATTTGCAAAGAGGATTCTCAGCACACGATGTATCCCGGTTATTTGAGTAGGATCCGGCCCCGGTACTGACATCTCACATGGGGTGTAATTATGTCACAGGGCGCGGAAGGGATGGGAATTGTCATGAATCGTAATGGATGCATCCATGATGCCTTCATCCTGCCTACCCTTGAAATAGATATTTTGCTACAGGATTAAGAAATGGTTTTCGGTTATTTGGTTATTTTCACGTAAATTTCTGAAACGGATCTGTTAGAAGGACCGGGAAACTTAACAATTGTGAACTCTCACTAAAGTATGGTGATCCACTATGAGTGATCGTTTTTGTTGTAAACACAACCAGTAATAAGCGAAAAAACATCGGGCACCTGCCACCATCGGCAAAGCTCGTGTACAAAATACTCGAAACCGACGGCCAGCTGACACAGAAGGACCTGATTGAGAAAACTCTCCTGCCACCAAGGACTGTCCGGTATGCCCTGAACAGGTTGAAAACCGAAGATTTCCTCGTTGAGCGTCATTACTTCATTGATGCCCGCCAGAGCCTTTATGGGTTAAACAATAGAGAAGAGGTGGTTGCTCGGTCTTGATGTTGGCGATTTGGGTTGATGCCATGTTGTATTTTTCAACGTGGCATTCCAACGTGATATTATTATCTCCTCCTTAAAAATACCCCTGAAAACTACCATTAAAGGCCGTATAAAAACCCAGGGAATTTTCCTGTCAGATTGCAGGTCCCTCAATTGTTAACAGAAATGGGATTTACTAACATGTGATGGATGATTTCTTTTGCAGAATTGTAGTGTGGTGAAATAAACATGACGGAACAGGAAACTAATAGACAGATCCTCGAGCGGGTAAATGACCTGTTAGCAGCAATCGATCAGCAGGGTAAAAAAATTGATAATTTAACGACGCGGCTAGAAAAACTTGAAAAATCCAGGAATACCAGGGTCCGAAGTAGTAGTCAGTGCGATGGAGATTGTTTTTCCATACCTGAGGAATGTTTGGAGGCCCTGAATAACCCGGACAAATATAAACCCCAACCTGGAGAAGAATACTTAAAAGAAGATAAATCACAGGCTGATTATCGAAACGCTTTCTGGAAAAAGATATCGTAACTAACCTCGCTGCACCACTTGCGAGAGAGAATTTCGATTCATACGTCAAGGTAATATTTGCGCCCGGAACCAGCAGGTATCACGGGTCGTTAACCTGGAAACTCCGGGTAATACTGTATACCGGATGCCGGGACCAGGTGATGGTAGATTGATAGCAAAGCTGGAAACAGAGGTAACAATCCGTACATTACAGGATCACAATCAAAGGGGAGAATCGGTTACGGTGATCCCAGCGGTAACCATGCGCTCGCGGATCATATCTGCAACTTCAAACTGTTTTCTCGCACGAAGTTCTGCCCGGATATCTTGTAGAACACTTATGGGTGCACTGGTCTCACGCAGGAAATTTATTCCAAGGATCTCACCAAACTCTTTCAAAGCCCCGAGATCCCCGCTTGCGGCAAGTGCATGGATTGCTGCGAGAGCCATCGGCGTATTGAGGTCAGATTCCATTGCGTCAGTGAATGCTTTCCTTCCTTCATGGTTCTCTCCAGCATCTTTTAAGCCAACCGAACGAATATGGTCAAGCGCTCGCGCAGCATTTGCTATTCCTTCTTCAGTGGCCTGGAGTGGGGACCGGTAGTGAGAAAGAAGAATAAAATATCTGAGTACATCTTTATTCCAGGTCCGGAGAGCGTCCCTGATGGGGATAAAATTCCCGAGCGATTTTGACATTTTCTCCCCTTTAACCGTCAGGAATCCCGTGTGCAGCCAGTACCTGACCATCGGGTGTTTCCCCTCTAACGATTCCATCTGGGCGATCTCTGCCTCGTGATGTGGAAAAATTAAATCCAGTCCGCCGCCGTGGATATCGTACTGCTGCCCGAAATACTTTTCAGATATTGCCGTATCCTCAATATGCCACCCGGGCCGTCCCCTGCCCCAGGGAGAGTTCCAGGTGTATTCCCCAAACTCCCCTATCTTCCAGAGCGCAAAATCGAGCGGGTTATGTTTTAAGGTATCCGTCACACGGCTTACACGCTTTGTCCCTTCCTGACCGGAGAGTTCCCCATTGCGTTCGAACGTATCCACGCTGAAGTAGACCCCGCTATCAGTGACATATGCGACTTCAAGGGCCACCAGGCGCTCCACCTGGTTAATAATCTCCGGTATGTGAGTAGTAGCCCGGGCGTAGTAGCTGACGGCATCTATTCCCAGCGAGCGCATGTCTCTTAGGTACTCAGTTTCAAACTTTCGGGCGAGAAAACTCTGGGATACGCCTTCTTCGTTGGCACGGTTGATAATTTTATCATCCACATCCGTGATATTCTGGAGATAAAAGACTTCTTTTCCCGTCCACCTGATGTACTTCACCAGTACGTCAAAGACTACATACGTCCTGGCGTGACCAAGGTGCGAGTAATCGTATACCGTTGGTCCACAAACAAAGAGTGAAACCCTGTCCGGGTTGAGGGTCACGAGTGGCTCGAGGGTTCTTGACAACGTACTGTATAGGTCCATCTTTTATTCTCCATTATTGGACGCCGGCGGGAGGAGTCGAACCTCCGGACATTCGCTTTGCAGGCGAAGGCATTTATCCGTTCTGCCACACCGGCCCTAGTTTATGCTTCCCGTTGCGTTGAGCTTTTAAGACCGGCACACCCGTCTTGTAACACATCCGGATATATTCTGCCTTAGTAGTCGTGTCTTTCGTGATTCTGAACGGGCATATAATTTTCCGACAACGCTGCACCGGGCGTCAGTGAAGATCACGAGGTGATTACCGTCGTGTGGTACTTCTTCATTGTCTGCAGATTATTGACTCTCCCCGCAATTAAAAACCTCGTGTGTAGGCAGTAATTGACGATATAGTTCCTATTAATATCCACATTTTCAGTACAGGGAGGTAAAATGGTTGTCCGTATGCTTACCTGGACCAGACTGGTTATGTGGATTCCTGTATACTTGAGGATCATACCATTGGATTGCATGACAACCCCAACCAAGAGCTGTAATAGATCCCCGGGGTCAGCTGCTCCTTTATCCCTCCCAAACTTCTTACGTGCAGGAACCGGGAACCGGATAACTTCCAGCAGGAGGAAAAACCCGCCAGAGATTGGACTTTTGTGCTGATTGAATGCCTCGTTACCATATGAAGTAACATTCACGGCATCTGGATGCCAGGATTTATAGGAGATGGACAAAAATTTCCCGATTTTTACCCATCATACTTCACCTGACTGCTAACCAACAGGGATTACTAAGACGATGTTACCAGACAATTTATGGGCATGTTCGGTGAAATGAGATATGTTCACATTTCACAATTGTGAATTATAGGAGAAAACCAGATGCAAATGGAATCGATGGTTACCCCAACAGTGGTAGATCATGCTCATGCTGCTATGGCAGCAGCAGCGACAGCCATGGACCCGATGATGCAGGTCACCCACTACATGCAATTGCTCATGACAAACCAGCCATGGAATCTTTTATTATTCATGGCAATCCCGGTGATCCTCGCAGAGGCACTGACCGCCACGGAATTTTTTGTCGCATTCAAACGTGATTATTCTGGTACACTGCGTAACATTAACCGTTATATCGGAATATCGCTCGGGATTTATTTTACCCTGATTGCAGGGTACCTCCTGGTAACGGTCATTCCGACAATCGTCTGGCGCGGGCCAATTGATATCATAGCGGTAGGCTTTTACGTGGCGGGTTTCATACCGCTGCTTGCGATTGCCCTGCTGGAACTTGGGATTATTGAAAAGAGTGCCCCTCCGGAACGACACATGGTGTACCATATCAGCCTCCTAATAACGTTTCTCGTATTTGCCCACATCGCGATGATCTTTGGAATGCTGAACCCGACACTGTTATAGACGGGAAATTTCCATTTTTACTCTTTCCGTTCGTGTTTTAACCGGTTGCGTTATTGAAATGGATCTTTGAGATGTTTTCAGGGTATATACCCGTTTTGCCTTTCACATGTTGCTCACACCAGTACCCAGTGGAGAAGACTTAAAATATCTCACTCAATTGCCAGTCATATTCCCCTGGAGATCATTGGCGACACAATAAAGACCTGCATGATCCAAAGAATATTTTCCGGGCAACGCATCGTTATACCAAAGGAGGAAAATATCCTCCCTATGAGGCCCACATCCATGCCCAATCGCCTGACCGGGCAAAAAGATCAGTGTGAGTTCAGGTACATTGAGACCGTTACCTCCCGTTCAGGTAACGGCGGCGATCAGGTCGTTAACGGCGGCAATAAAAAAATGGGAGCCTCTATTCAGAAAGATGACGTGGCCCCTTGCATTATACCCACTACAATTCAGACTGACAAGTGTCAGCCACCGGCAACCGGTGGGAATACCGCAATCTCGTCGTTGTTGGATACATTGACCGTGGATGCCTTACCTACATCTACACGTCTCCCATTCCGCATCAGGACCACATAATCACGTAATTTTCCTTGATCGTCAAAGATCGCATCAAAGCCTTCTTTGTTTTCCGATACTGCGTCCCTGACCAGATCGACAAGGGTTGTACCTTCTCGATTATCAACCACGATACTTGTCCCAAGCAATTCCCGGAACCGTGCAAAAAAACGGATTGTTATACTCATTTATTTTTCCTCGCTATATCCTGCTTGTTACCACAGGTCGGGCATATGGGATCTTTCTCAACACGGATCTCTTCAACGTGCGAAGTCAGTCCGTCCCAGATGAAGAGCCGGTTTGCAAGAAGTTCTCCGGTCCCCACAAGGTACTTCAGGGCTTCGGTCGCCTGCACCATCCCGATGAAGCCGGGTGTCACGCCAACAACCGGGAACACTTCCTTTGGGGGAGCTTTGGGGAAGATACAACGAAGGCAGGCCGTTTCTCCGGGAATTACCGTCGTTGCCTGCCCGTACAGACCACGTATTGCACCGTGGAAAAACGGGATCTTCTTTTTGATCGCGGTATCATTCAGCACGTACCGGGTAGGGTAGTTATCCATCGCATCAACGATGCCATCCGCTTTTCCTACCAGGTTGGCAGCATTGGTCTCATCGATAGTTGTATCGATGACCTTGATCGTGATGTCAGGGTTGAGAGCGGACAATTTTTCCTCAGCAGAATCGGTCTTTTTCTTACCGATGTCCTTGTTATCGTGCAGGATCTGGCGGTTTAAGTTGGTTAGCTCGACAACATCGTTATCGACAAGGGTAATCGTTCCCACACCAGCAACCGCGAGGTATATTGAGATCGGTGAACCAAGCCCGCCGGCCCCCGCAATGAACAAATTTGCTTTCTTCAGACGTTCCTGGCCCTCTTCTCCAAAGAGCAGTATCTGTCGTTTGTACCGATCGAGTTCGCGGGGGGATAACATTGTTCACCTTATTCCTATATGAAAGTCGGGAATTTCATTTTGCCTGGGATCATATCAACCTTAAGGGCTAGTTCCGCTGTAATCATTGATGAGGTGATTATTTATTGCGTCATTTATCGGCAATTTTTTCCTGTTCTTTTAAAACTTTTCCCAGGTAAATTTTTGCACGTGGAACTATTAACTGTGAAATTTCTCCCGAATTCCTAATTAAATATGTTATTTT
>SESC01000458.1_pt1 | contig 14803 bp, 12 predicted proteins | sample 3171431 | NCBI WGS metagenome assembly SESC01 (sample SAMN06051868, study PRJNA518727) | freshwater metagenome | biome: subpolar coniferous forest; feature: holomictic lake; material: water; isolation source: holomictic Lake 227, 8 m depth | place: Canada: near Kenora, Ontario | collected... | reverse complement strand
TTTCAATGCCTCGATGAGTTTTCCCGGGTCCCGTTTCGCAACATCGAGAAGACGCTGGAACAGTTTTTCCTCTTCTGAAATTCCCTCGACCGTAAGTGGATTGCCACACTTCCCACAAAAATTAATGGTAGGACCGTTAACCTGGCCGCATCGAACACACACCCTTGGTGCAGTAGGATCAGGACGTGCTTTAGCCTTCTTCAGACCGCTGATGCGCATCATCTCATTCTCGACGTCGGTACCTGCCAGGCTGACATAAGTCTCAAACATCTGGGTAGAGGTGTTCCCCCACATCATAGTTTTAATGATGGACTCTTGAGCGCCTGCCCTGACGAGGTGTGTGATCCGGCTGTGCCGAAAGATATGAGGATGAATATTTTTCTTAATCCCTGCCCGCTCCCCGAGGACGAAAAGGATCCGCGCGATCGACTTGATAGTCAAGGGCTTAACCTTCCCACCGTAGAGATTTACGAATACCGGGCCCTTTGGGTTACCAAGTTCGTTCCGCCATGCGATTAGATAGTCCCGGGCTTTAACCAGGTAGACGATCCTTCGGCGGTCCTCCTTCGTATCAACTATTGAGGCTGTGACCCCGACATCGGTGAACGAGAGATCACCCCAGGTGAGCCGGCCGAGTTCCGAGATCCGGACACCTGACTCATAGAGAGTCCAGATGATCGCCCGGTCCCGTGGATTCGTGCATGCATCTGAAAGGGCAACGATCTCTTCCGGTGTGAGCAGGTCCTCCGGCCTCATGACGTGACGGTCAGGCGGCGGTAACTTGATCGCCTTCACCTTTGCAAAGGACCCTTTCTCACCCAGGATATTCTTTTTCGACTCGATGAGCCATAGGATGAAAGGTTTGATCGCAGCGAGATACGACTGCTTTGAGTTTTTCGTATAGTTCTCATCAGCCAGGAAAGCCGATACCCCGGAATAGAGATCTTTCAGGCGAAACGCTGAATAGTCCAGCGGTAGATATTTTCGGAAAGAAATGAGTCGACTGGTGATTCCGTTCACCCGGGAAGGAGAGATATGATCTCGTGCAGCCTTCAGGTTGACATACTCCCTAATGAGTGCCTCATCCATGAGAGTGATACTCCCCCGGGAAAGTCCCGAGGAAAGGGCGAGATTCCAGTCCCATATCATATTTTCTTATAGGTCCCAGGAGGATAAGAACTTGCGCAATGTTGATAATAATTCATCACATGAACTCCCGAAAACATATGATTATGCCGAAGTAGAGCCGCGGTGGCAGAATACGTGGCGTGATGAGGACAATTATTTTGATAAAGACTCAAAGAAACCCCGGTTTGTCATCGATACGCCGCCGCCCTACCCGACCGGCAACTTCCATATCGGGAATGCCCTGAACTGGTGTTATATCGATTTTATCGCCCGTTATAAGCGGATGCAAGGGTTTAATGTGATGTTTCCCCAGGGCTGGGACTGCCATGGTCTCCCGACCGAGGTGAAAGTTGAGGAGACATTCGGGATTACAAAAAATGACGTATCGAGGGAAGAGTTCCGGAATATGTGCCGGGACCTGACGCTCACAAATATCGGGAAGATGAGAACGACACTGCGGAGGATGGGGTTCTCGATTGACTGGTCAAATGAATACATCACGATGATGCCTGCGTATTACAAAAAGACCCAGCTCTCGTTCCTCCGGATGTTTTCTTCAGGCTATATCTACCAGAGTGAACACCCGGTCAATTTCTGTACCAGGTGCGAGACGGCAATCGCATTTGCTGAAGTCACGTACGAGGCCAGGGAGACACGCCTTAATTTCTTTGATTTTGATGGCATCGAGATAGCGACCACACGGCCTGAACTCCTTGCTGCCTGCGTGGCAGTTGCCGTGCATCCCGGTGACGAGCGCTACAAGAGCACCTGGAATACAAAACTCCGTGTCCCTCTTTTTGGTCATGAAGTGCCGGTCGTGGTCGATGAAGCCGTAGACCCCGCGTTTGGTTCCGGTGCTGTGATGATCTGTACATTCGGGGATAAACAGGACGTCCACTGGTGGAAACAGCACAAACTTGCATTACGAAAGGCGATCGATCGGAAAGGCAGGATGACCCCTGTTGCCGGTAAGTACGAAGGAATGACCTCCACGGAATGCAGGGAAGCGGTCCTGAATGATATGAGAGCCGGCGAGATCCTCTGCCGGCAGGAGCCACTCGAGCAGCGCGTTGGGGCCTGCTGGCGGTGTAAAACTCCAATCGAGATCATGAGCGAGCGCCAGTGGTTCGTGAAAATTCATCCCGATGAAATTTCTAAGGCCGCGCATGAAGTCAGCTGGAACCCCGGGCACATGCTACTGCGGATGGAAAACTGGGTTGGCCAGATGGAATGGGACTGGTGTATCTCCCGGCAGCGGATTTTTGCCACACCGATCCCGGTCTGGTTCTGCAGCACCTGCGGGGAAATTGTCTTCCCAAATGAAAAAGATCTCCCCGTTGACCCGACCCGGACCAAACCAGACGACCCCTGCCCGAAATGCGGGTCAACCGAATTCAAAGGAGAAGAAGACGTGCTCGATACCTGGATGGACTCGTCGATTTCAGTACTCAATGTGACAGGCTGGGACGGGTCCGGAACCCCGCCATGGTTCCCAGCCCAGATCAGGCCACAAGGTCATGACATCATCAGGACATGGGCATTCTATACGATTCTTCGGTCAGTCGCCCTGACCGGGCAGCGGCCATGGGACCAGATCCTTGTCAATGGCATGGTGCTCGGCGAGGACGGGTTCAAGATGAGCAAGAGCCGCGGAAATATTATCGAGCCCTTTGAAATAGTAGAGAAGTACGGGGCAGATGCACTCCGGCAATGGGGGGCCATGGGAGCTGCAACCGGTTCGGATATTATGTTCAACTGGAATGATGTCGTTTCTGCGTCAAGGTTCCAGACAAAGATGTGGAATATCGCCCGTTTCTCTCTTATGCAGCTCGAAAAGGAAGAAATCGGTGGCGATGCGAAGGTCACGGCCCTGATCGACCGCTGGCTCCTTGTAAAACTTTCAGACACCATCGCTGAGGTGACTGATGCAATGGAGCACTTCCAGTTTGACCGTGCATTAAAATGCATCAGGGAGTTTGCATGGGAGGTGCTGGCCGACGAGTATATCGAGCTGGTCAAGGGCAGGCTGTATCTGGGTGGGGCGGACCGTGAGAGTGCAGGTCTCACGCTCCGGACAACTTTTGACTCGCTATGCCGGATGCTGGCCCCATTCACCCCCTACTTTGCAGAAGAGTGCTATTCGTACCTTTCTCCGAAAAGTGTCCACAAACAGGAATGGACAAAATTTACCTATGCAGACGAAGAGGCATTGCGGGAAGGAGAACTGCTGGTAACGGTGGTGTCCGAGCTGAGACGTTACAAGCACGAGAAGGGACTGGCGCTGAATGCCCCCCTTGGAAAGGTGACCATCTATGCCACACACAGTATCGATGACGCAGGAGACGCATGCCGGACGCTGAATGCAGAGGTCCACTGGAGCAACGACCGGGCCGACCTCGAACAGGTGGTCTGTGATGTGCAGTTCAACTTAGGGATCATCGGTCCTGCTCTTCGGAAACAGGCAACCGCATTCATGGACGCAGTCAGGGCGCTGCCAAAGGACCAGCTGATCAGCCCACCGTCCACGATAGTGGTGAACGGGGATGAAATAACAGTACCAACAGGTGCGTTCTCCCCGAAATTTGCCTATATGGTTGGGGGAGAGACGGTGGACGTGGTCAATGTCGGTGACGTGATTGTGACCGTGCAGCGGCCGACCTGATGGCGTCGGAAACAAACTGCTGAATTTCTTCTTCGCTTTTTTGTGCGTCGATAAGAATGAACCGTGAGGGGTCTTCCCGTGCAAGGGCAAGATAATTACCCTGCACTTTTGTGAGGAAAGAAGCGTATTCGAAATGTTCCCTTGTTCCGCGCCCTGAACATCGGATCAACGCTACATCTATAGGGATGACCAGGAGAAATGTCAGTTCGGGAATGATTGTCCAGCCGTTGTGAATCTGCCTGAGCCATGCAAGGGGATCCGGTACCAGACCTTCGAGCGTCCCCTGCTGATAGGCATACCGGCTGTCAGTGTAACGGTCCGAGATGACAAGCCGGTTGTTTTTCAGGGCTGGGCGTACCACGGTGGCCAGGTGCACCGCATGATCAGCGACAAACAGGAGCGCCTCGGCTATCGGATCGATCTCCTCTGCAATGGCACGCCGGACTGAAGCTCCAACCCACGTCTCCCCGGGTTCACGGGTCATCACAGGAGATAGGTCTGCAAGAGACCGGGTAAGCGATGTAACGAGGCTGCTCTTACCGCTGCCATCAATTCCTTCAATCGTAATTAACAGAATATTCCCCTCCTGATCATTTCAACGGGTATGATTCCGTAATGAAGAGCAGTCGCAATAATCGCACCGTCAAACCCGGAATTAGCAAGCAGTTCAAGGTCGTCTATCGATGCGACGCCCCCACCCCAAAGGAACCTTCCTAAAAAAGCCTCCCTCATCTGCACCAGCCACTCCTGGTCCAATCCCTTCGATGTGCCAACCCCGGAAATATCAAGCATGATACAGCCATCAAAAGATAATTCATTCACCGATCTGATATATTCGACCGGGTTTCTGCCAGATGGAATTACCTTACCTTCTTTCACGTCGATACTCAGGTATCCTGATTTGTACCAGGTCAGATCGGTACCAGCGGTTTCCGTTCCAATCACATTCTCAAAATGGTCGAGAGCGAGCAGGTCTTCGGGTCCCCGGCACCCCCTGTCCGCATAGCAGTGGTTGACCAGCTTGTTACACCGGGTGATGATGTCATCATGTGACCCGGCCCCCGTGATCCTGTCGAGATCGGCGATATAGATCGACCGTGGCCTGATGTGACGAATAAACTCTTCAGGGTCTGCAACGGGTGAGGCACCCCAGGTAAGCGGACGGTAGTTCAACCGGTCGCCACGCTCACCGTGGACAACGAGCCCATCTTTTAAATCCATTGCGAGAACAAGTTCCATGCCAGAACGCAATCACTATTAGGATAAAAGATCATTAAACTCTATGCAATTACTGGTCAGCCCGCGGGATATTCCGGAAGCACGGAAGTCTCTTGCCGCTGATATCATCGATGTAAAAAAACCATCTGAGGGTTCGCTCGGGGCGAACTTTCCCTGGGTGATCAGGGAGATCAAGTCCATCTCTACCAAACCGGTGAGTGCAGCGATTGGCGATTTTGATTATAAACCCGGTGGTGCGAGCCTGGCCGCCTATGGGGCTGCCTGTTCCGGGGCGGACTACATAAAAGTCGGGTTGATGTTTGACGGGATAGAAAAGGCATCAGACCTGATTGAGTCAGTTGTGAAAGCCGTAAAAGATGAGTTCCCGGAAAAACGTGTCGTGATATCAGCATATTCGGATTACCTGCGACTCGGGAGCATCTCCCCGTTTGACATGGCTCCCCTCGTTGCGGAAGCCGGAGCTGACCTCGCGATGATCGACACCGGGATCAAGGACGGAAAGAGCACCTTCGATTTTATGGACGAGGCTTCACTTACGCGCTTCACCTGGAAAAATCATGACCTGGGTATCGGTACCGCAATTGCCGGTGCATTGAAAATGGAAGACATCCCCGTGCTGAAACGTATCAATCCCGATATCATCGGGGTCCGGGGGATGGTCTGCGGTGGCGACCGGAATGCATCGATCCGCGAAGAACTCGTCCAGAAACTGATGATGATGGTGAAGTAAATGTTTGTTGAAAAACTGGAAGCTGCAACGCTCGCACTTACGTTTGATGATGTCCTTCTGATGCCTGCGGAGTCCTATACCGATCCTGACCAGACCGTCGTGTCCTCACGGTTTTCCACGAATATTTCCCTCAATGTCCCGCTTGTCAGTGCCGCGATGGACACGGTCACCGAATCAACGATGGCAATCGTGCTGGCACATGAGGGGGGAATCGGCGTAATTCACCGGAATATGCTGGCTGACCAGGAAGTCCTTGAAGTCCGTGCCGTGAAACAGGCAGAAGAACTGATTGAGCGGAAGGTGCTTACGGTGGGCACGGATTCAACCGTCGCCGATGTGGAACGCATGATGAACGAGCACCGGATTGGCGGGGTGCCGGTTATCGACACCGGTAAAATTATCGGTATCGTAAGCCGGCGCGATGTCCGCGCGATCGCATCCAAACGCGGGACCGAGCGGATACAGGCAATCATGACGAGGGACCCGATCACCGCGGACGTCGATATCACCATGGACCAGGCGCTTGAGACCATGTACACCAACAAGGTCGAGCGCCTCCCGGTTGTTGACAACCAGGGAAATCTGATCGGGATCATCACCATGCAGGACATCCTTGAAAAGCGCCAGTACCCAAAAGCGACGAGGGACAGGAAAGGTAATCTTCGTGTCGCGGCGGCGGTCGGTCCGTTCGATTTTAACAGGGCAATGCTCCTTGATGAGGCGGGGGCAGATGCGCTGGTAGTGGACTGTGCGCACGGCCATAACATGAAAGTCGTTGCAGCGGTAAAGGATATTAAGGCCAGTGCAAAAGCTGACGTGGTAGCAGGAAATATCGCAACCGCCCAGGCAGCCCGCGAGCTCGTGGACCATGTAAACGGCCTGAAAGTTGGCATTGGTCCCGGGTCCATCTGTACAACCCGGATCGTCGCCGGGGTCGGGGTACCGCAGATTACCGCTATTGCAGCGGTTGCGGATGTTGCCCGGCAATCTGATGTCCCGGTAATTGCTGACGGTGGGGTCAGGTACAGCGGCGATGTCGCCAAAGCGATTGCCGCAGGGGCAGATTCAGTCATGTTGGGCAGCCTGTTTGCAGGGACCGATGAAGCCCCGGGGCGGGTCATCACCATTAAGGGACGGCGGTACAAGCAGTACCGTGGTATGGGTTCCCTCGGCGTGATGAGCTCGGGGGTATCAAGTGACCGGTACTTCCAGCCAAAGGATATCGGAAGGACGAAATTTGTCCCAGAGGGCGTGGAAGGAGTTACCCCTTATGTGGGCAATGTTGCGGATGTCATCTACCAACTCGTGGGCGGGCTGAAATCCGCCATGGGGTACACCGGATCGAGGAATATCGGTGAGATGCATGAAAAGGCAAGCCTTGTCAGGATTACACCGGCCGGACATTTCGAGAGCCACCCGCACAATATCCTGATCACCGATGAAGCACCCAATTACCGGATTAATGATTGAACGTGATCAACACTAATTTTTAAATCCTAGGATCTGGATGAAATGGTCCATAGAATTGGATTATTTTAAATATGTAAAGGACTAACATCAGGTTATTAATGCTGAACAGCATCGAAGTTGCCCGTCTTCTGGATATCCTTGGAAACAGGAACCGAAGACGGATTATTGAACTTCTCCGGGAGAAACCGTGTTTTGTCACCGAGATCTCTGAGCGGCTTACGCTCTCCCCGAAAGCAGTCATCGAGCACCTTTCATTGATGGAGCGGGAAGAGATCCTTGCATTCCGGATAAATGAAAAGCGACGAAAATACTATTTTCTTTCTAACGATATCAGGATCGTCGTAAGCCTGGAGAAACAGGATACATCTGATTCTCCCCGGGAGAGTGGTGCCGGGACGAAATTCCGGCGGTCCCTGCATACACTACGGAAAATGGTCCAGGCAAGGGACGAGCTCGTTTCGAGGGTCGGACACCTCGACAATGACATCGAGGAGCAGGTGCATGAAGTTGCAAAACGGGGAAAAAATATCATTCGAAACGAAACAGAACTCGATCTGGTCATTGCACTTTCCCATTACCACCTTTCACTCCCTGACCTTGCCAATCTGACGGGTAAAGACGAGGTCGAGATCATCCCGGCCGTCAAAGGCCTGGTCACCCGTGGGATCGTCGAGCAGGACGGTTTGCAGTACCGCATCTGTGATATCTATGCCCGATAAAGAAAACCCGTATGATGATTTTCTCAGTTTCATTGCAAAACTGGTAGAGGATATCATGAAGGACCTGCCTGACGGGGAGCATGCGGGGTTTATCGGCTGTACGATTATTGCCGGTGGGACCAGCAGTCCACCACCGTTCCTGCAGGGTATCCACCATGACCAGAGGGAGATCAGGTATGAGGTCATCGAATCCGATGAACGGATATTTATTACCACACAACTGCCACCTGATATTAAAAATGCCCCTTATGCAGATATTGACCCGGATTCAGTGCGGATATGTATCGACGACCTCGATGCACGGATCCCGCTCCCGGCACGTATCGACATCATCCACAGTTTTTACATGGTCAGGCACGGGGTAATGGACATCGTGCTGAAAAAGAAGCCATCTTTTCCGGACTCCGATTGAACCACCGGAATCCTGAAAGAGAGATTTGTATTGGGCGGTCCTGCGAGTAAACCCAATTGAATAGGTCCCCTGATTACCGGGAAAACAATTCAGACCGTCACATGGGCATCAGTCGTTGCCCACTCGGTAATTTTCCGTTCTTTCCGGTCGTACTCATGGAACTGGCGGAGTGAGACCGTAAGATCCCGTGTAAAGGCGAAATAACCGATCTGCGTGCTGTGACAAAGTTTCATCGCCATGTCCATCAGGCCACGGGGATCGGGTCTTGATTCACCCAGCCAGATATGGAAGATATTGCCCCCATCCACAATCGGGAAGAAGACATGTTCAATCTCCGCGCGCTGTGTGAGTGTAATCCTTGCCCCGGGTGCTACATGGGTACCGTTCGTATAATAGACGGGGAGGTCCCGGGTTGTCCCTATTCTTTTCATTGAACCCTCGAGGTCGCCCTTGACAACGTTCTTTGCCAGTTCACGGAAGTCCTTGTTGAGCAGGTCTGAAACAGCGAAACGCTGCCCTGTGGTCTCAGCCGGTGTCCTTGCGAGTGCGATGGTCATCGAATGTTTAATTGACAGCTCCCGTGCATAGAATTCCATCTCGGTCATCGCACGCACGGCGAGTCTGAATGCTTCTCTCGATTCATGCAGTTGTGAACCGGTATGGGCCTGTACCATCTCATTTACGCCGACAATGCCTATCGTGTAGACCAGTCCATCGAGGTCCACGGCGATTGCACCCCGTTCTCCGGTGGTCGGGTCTTTTGGCCTCTGCATCGCAAATGGCATCCTCCCGTGTGCACGGATAATCTCAAGCCATCGCCGCTTGATATTAAAGACATCAACTGCCACATCCATCATCTGGCGGAGTTCCGAAAAGAGCCGCCCATCATCACCTTCAGCCTTATACGCAGCACGGGGGCAGTTTAAGGATACAACCTGCCAGGAGCCCATCGAAAAATGACGGCCCTCCTCAAAATACAACTTTTTATCAAAATCAGAGTCATTTTCCGCAACGCAGGAGAACTGGTAGGCACAACACTGGTAACACGAGATGCCTTTTCCTGCTCCGCGGTACCCGGGCATCTGGTTATCGTAATAGGGAGTTCCGAATTTCGAGGCGAGTTCAAACGTGAGAAGATAGAGGTCACGGTAGTTCGGAAGGTCCGGGTGCGCTTCGTTGTATTCAGTCATCTCCTTCATGAATTCCGGTTCGATACTGATTTCCGGTTTCGGGAAGGAAAATGGTTTACCCCATGAGTCCCCTTCAAGCATCACCTCCATGAGCGCCTTGAAAAGGAGTCGCACCTCACGTTCAAATTCATGGTAGGTCCGTTTAGGCGCGGACTTTCCATCCCAGACCTTCCCCTTGTAGACGCATGGCTTGTCTTTCCAGAGCGCAGGTACGCCCGGGCATAATTGAACAGACGAAAATACGAGTTGTCCTCCACGTGCAACCATCATCTGGGTCATCTCGTAGACAAACATCTGCATCATCTGCCTGATCTCACTATAAGGCATCCCTTCGAAGTAAGGTGCCAGGAATGTCAGGAAATTATAATACCCCTGCCCACCTGCAAAATTCGTCTGGGCGCTCCCAAGTGCCTTGACCGCATGGAGTACGGCAACTTCCGCGCGCTTTGCCGGGCCTGCTACTGATGCTTTTGTGCCATTCCCGTCGGGCATAAGCCCATAGTAAAAGAAGTACCGGAGGTCCCAATCCTGGCAGAACGGGCGTGTCCCGAAATACTCAAGGTCGTGGATATGAATATCCCCTCTCAGGTGATGGTCCGCAAGTTCGGGCGGCAGCTGCAGGAGATATTGTTCCTTGCTGATCTTGTCGGCCTTTTTCTTATGAGAGGTCTCCGCATTTTCCTGAAGGTTGGCATTGTCTTTGGCCTCAAATCCCCGCCCCACGTCAATCAGGTGCGCATCATACACAGGGGTACCTACCCTTGTGCAGACATTCCTGTATTGCATGAGCCCCCGTTCAAGGAGCGAGATGTTCATGATTTCGCGGATCAGCGGCCCTGAAAGGGATTGTAGTCCCATCGACAGGATCCTTCGTTCCACGGACAGCGCGATCTCCCGGGCAAGGTCCTCATCCGCACTCATGTACCCATAAAACGTCTCTACGAGACGGGTTTCCTCCACGATCTGACGGACGATCCGTTCCCGGTCCCAGTCAATAATATGCCCGTCCGAAGTCCGGACTGGTGGTAACAGGGGGATAAATATCCCATCAAGGGTCTTCTGGCGGGTATCGCGCTTCTGCATTATGCACCTGCTAGTAATTGTGTGACGGAATCTTCGCGGACTTTTCCCCCCGAGAAGAGCTCAATGGATGTGAGGAAGTGGTCACCGTTCTGGAGTACGGGGGCCTCACTGACAAATATTCCATTGATTCGGAGTTCAGTCATTGACTCGGCCGTGGACATGTCCCTCTCCTGGAATGGAACCATTCGACCTGTTAAATATTCTTTTAACAGTTCGCAGTTGGGACATAACTCAAGTGTATAGATGGTCAGTTGCGGTGAATCTACCAATATATCACCCCCTTATCTCACGTACAATAGTGCTTAATTTTAAAAAAGTGTTCGATAGTTCTCCGGGACAAAAAATTAATTATTTCCATGCAGGACACGAAGATATCACCATGACCGGAGAAAGGAGGGATACATCAGGAGTCAGGGCATTTGTGGCAATCGACCTGTCACCAACGATTCGGGAGAAGATGGGGGAAGTCCAGTATGCAATCAGGCAGAGCAGGGCACGACTTAATCTTGTTGACCCTTCCATCATCCATATAACCATAAAATTTCTCGGGGAACTTGATGCAACACGGGTTGGACCAGTAAGCGAAGCACTCAGGGAGATCAGATTTTCGCCATTTGATCTCTTTATATCGGGTATTTCGACAAATAACGACCGGAACCCGCGTGTCGTATGGGGGACAATCGGGGACAGGGGTGAATGCATGAGGCTCTTTGAACAGGTTGAAACAGCGCTTATGGCCATCGGATTTCCACGGGAGGTGCGCGGGTTCACACCCCATGCGACTATCGCGAGGGTAAAGGAGTCTGACCCATCTCTTATGCAGGCAATCCGCCCATACCGTTCAGAAAACCTTGGAGAATGTCATATTTCAGGGTTTACCCTGAAAAAAAGCACACTTACACCGACCGGACCGATATACAATACTATTGCGGAGGTTGTGTGGTAACAAGATCGGCACTTGAAACATCAGTGCTCGAAAAGATACGGCCGCAAGCCGATGAACATGCGCATATCCACACGATAGCAGGAATGCTCATCGATTCGGTCAACCAGAGCGGGAGTGCAACCGGGATGATCGTAGGATCTGTCGCACGTGATACATGGATCCGGGGCGACCGTGACCTTGATATTTTTATGCTGTTTCCACCGGATCTGCCAAGGGAAGAGCTGGAAGCAGAGGGACTTGCACTAGCAAGGAGGGTTACGGAATCCGCGAATGGTACCTGCCGGGAAAAGTATGCAGAACACCCGTACATTAATGCAACGATCGATGGCCTCGATGTGGACATTGTCCCCTGTTACGCGGTACCTGATGCGGCAGCGATCCGAAGTGCCGTGGACAGGACACCATTCCATACCCGCTACATAAAGGACCGGGTCAAAAACCTTATCGATGATGTGCTGCTCCTGAAACAATTCGCAAAAAATGGCGGAATTTATGGATCAGACCAGATGACAGAAGGGTTCTCCGGGTACCTTTGTGAACTCCTTGTGTATCATTACGGTGGTTTTACCCCGCTTCTTTCAGCCGCTTCAGACTGGTGGCCGGGAGTCCTTATTGATCTTTCAAATCACCGGACAAAGACCTTTCATGAACCGCTGATCGTGGTTGACCCTGTGGACCCCGGGAGAAATGTATCCGCCTCGGTATCACTCACCCGCATGTGCGAATTTATCGAATTGTGCAGGGGTTATCTCGAGCGGCCGGTGGAGGGATTTTTTATCCTTCATAAGCCCTGTCCCGGGTCCAGGGAGTCGGTAACAATGCGGGTCGAACAGCGTAAAACAACCCTCTACACGCTAACCTTCCCGACACCACCGTACATCGAGGAGATTGTCGTCCCCCAGCTCCGCAAAAGTCTTGACGCGATCTCCGCACTCCTTGCCCGGCACGAATTTGTCGTAAACCGTGCGGCCTATCGTATGCACACGGACCGTTGCATGCTGCTGTTTGAATTGCTCACCGATTCACTGCCACCCATAACACGCCATTTCGGACCGCCATTGTGGGCACGGGAAAATGCCAGGCAGTTTTCTGAAAAATATATCAGGGGAATGGACGAAGGGCGCATTTTTTCGGGCCCGTATATCGAAAACGGGATATATGTCGTTGAGCTGGCACGGCGCTATTCCAACGCCGGGGAACTTCTCGCGTCCCCCGATCTTCTGGAGGTCAGGCTCGGACGCCACGTAAAATCGGAAATTCGTGATTCGTTAACCGTTAAATGCGGCCTGGAATGCCTGGATGAGGAGTTTATCACCTTTATCACCTCATTTCTTGAAAAGGCATCCCCACTCACACAGATCCGGCAACGGGAAAACAAAGGGTCAGGTACTGAAAGGTAAAAGGCAGCCTTTTTTTCACGAAAAAACCCTCGTTTTCATAAGGATGGCCAGTACATGTAGTTTTCCTGGTTTTTTTATTCGTGGGACCCCTTTTTGATTTCCCGGGTTACGATGCCGGTCACCAGGTCCCTGCTTTCAGATACCTTCATATCTCCAAAAATTAGAGATTCTGTAATTAAATCCCGGCAGGACTCCGGAGTGAGGAATGATGCCTTCTGTTGGGTACCGGGGGTTGGAGGACCATGAACACTGAGGATGCGTTATCGAAAACCTCGATCATTGTCATTGTGGTATCGATCATTTTGATTGTCGCTGCTGCAGGGGTAATGATATTTTTTTCATCGAGCCCTGACAAAGTCCCGCGTATGAATGCAACGGTGGAGGCATCGGGAAACGTGGTTTACCTCTACCACGATGGGGGGGACCAGTTTCCAAAGGACCGCCTCCTGGTAAAGATAAATGGGGAAGATATCCCGGACAGCCAGGTCTCACTGCTTCACTCACAGGATTGGCCATGGACTGCAGGGAAGACCATAAAAGTCCAGTATTCCGGTAGTACAAGCCCAAATACGGTCCAGGTGATCTACAGGAACGGTCAGAAGCAGACTGTTGTAATCTCACAACAATTGCAAAATGGTGCACCTGCACCGGTTACCACCGCTATCACCGTTGTACCAACCATACCGCCATCCACCCCACTGCCAGGGGAACCCAGTGTAACACCGGGTGTTATCATACCGATACAGACACATGTAATTCCTGGTATCCTGCCCATGACAATGGTCATCCCACAGGTTACCCCTGCGCCCCCGCGGGCAGATTTTGTTGCGGTCCCAACATCAGGGCAGCTCCCGCTCGATGTGCAATTCACAGACCAGTCAATGGGGATCCCCACAAAATGGGCATGGAATTTTGGAGATGGCAGTGTATCTGCAGAACGGACACCCGTACACAGGTATTCCACCCCGGGCAGTTACACCGTAAGCCTTGTGGTGGAGAATAAATTCGGGTCGGATAAAAAGAGCATCCCGGGATATATATCAGCAGGCATTGCACCGGTGGCGAATTTTGTGGCTTCACCACGTGATGGCACTGCACCACTTGAAGTCCATTTCACGGACCTTTCAACAGGGCAACCCGTGGTATGGTCATGGGACTTCGGTGACGGGATGAAGTCCACCAGTGCAAACCCAACACATATCTATTCGTCGGGAGGTTCCTACCGGGTAACACTCACCGTTGCAAATTCATATGGGGCAGATTCACGGGTTCAGAATTCCTATATCTCCACAACAACAGCACCCAGCCACGATGTGTACCTCTACGGAAGTACGTCCGGCTATCTTGCACCCGAAGGATATATCGCCTGCACAGTCACTAATGCCGACTCTTGGGTCAAGATTGCAGGGAAAGTTTACCGGTTCATGCCAGGAGATGACATCCAGCTCATCATCATGGACCCGTCTCCGGGTGCGATAGATGCATCTTCTTCAGCCATCATGGGGTTCAGCTTTAATGATGTAGACCTGTATGTAGACGGAGTCCTTACCAGGCAGGGAATTGTCACGACTATCGACATCACCGGGTACAGTAATTACCGTTCATCAACGACGCTCATCATCCCATCAGGAGATATTAATACAGTATTCTTTGCAGACGGGCGGAGGACACTGATCAGTCCGGGACAGCAGGTCATCATCAAAAACTTCAAACCGGACTCAACGGGTAGAATGGCTTTTACTAAAACGACCGGTGAAGTGTTCTACAAAGGCGGGGCGGAGTCCTGGCAGCTGGCATAAGACAATAACCTTTAGCACGCTATAA
>SESC01000456.1_pt1 | contig 14833 bp, 4 predicted proteins | sample 3171431 | NCBI WGS metagenome assembly SESC01 (sample SAMN06051868, study PRJNA518727) | freshwater metagenome | biome: subpolar coniferous forest; feature: holomictic lake; material: water; isolation source: holomictic Lake 227, 8 m depth | place: Canada: near Kenora, Ontario | collected 2014-07-08... | reverse complement strand
TCACCGCCGGCCGGATAGCCAATGTTTTTAACCTTAAAGGTCCCAACATGACCCTGGACGCGGCCTGCGCCTCCTCGCTGGCCGCCCTGGACTACGCGGTACTTGGCCTGCGCTCGGGTAAATTTGACATGGCGGTAACCGGCGGCGCGGATGAGATGATGTCCGCCCCCGCTTTCGTCAAGTTTTGCAAGATAGGCGCGCTTTCTGCGGACGGCTCCTGGTCTTTTGACGAGCGGGCTAATGGTTTCGTCATGGCTGAAGCAGTGGCGGTATATATACTGAAGAGATATTCGGACGCTGTGAGAGACGGGGACAAGATCTACGCGCTGATAAATTCCGTTGGAGCGTCCTCGGATGGAAAGGGGAAGGGCATCACGGCCCCCAATCCCAAGGGCCAGAAAATGGCCATAGAAAACGCCTTCGCGCAGGTGGATTACGGTCCCGGGGAAGTGGATTTTGTCGAGGCCCACGGCACGGCCACTAAAGTCGGAGACGCCGCGGAAGTGGAAGCGCTTAAAGATATCTTTGGACCCCACATAAAAAGCGGCAGGAAACTCGGACTAACCTCTGTCAAATCCCAGATAGGCCACGCCAAGGCGGCCGCCGGCGCGGTCAGCCTGGTAAAGACGGCTTTAGCCCTGCACCACAAGACTCTTCCAACATCCATCAATTGCGACAGGCCCAACCCCGCCATCGACCTGAACCTTTTTAAAGTGATAACCAAGGCTGAGCCCTGGAAAGCCAGCGGCATAAGAAGAGCGAACGTATCGTCCTTCGGCTTCGGCGGAACTAATTTTCATGTGACCATGGAAGAGTATGCCGGACAGCCGGACAGCGCGGCAGCAAGACAGTACGACAGCAAGACAGCGCGGCAGCAAGACAGCACGGCTAACCAGTCACTGCCCACCGGTCACCAGTCCGTTGCGGAGAATCCGAAGACGCCGTTCTCCGCCCTGCAGGGTGAGGCCGTTACCTTCACCGCTTCAACGCCACAAGCCGTTATGGCCGAGGCCAAAGCGCTCGCGGAGTCCGCCTTCCTGAACTTGCCCGAGGCCTATCCGATGTCGCTTTTTGCTGCCCGGATGAACGCCGAACCGCAGCGGGAGTGGGGGGTTTCCATAGTTGCCAAGACCCCGACCGACCTCCGCGAGAAAATAGATTTTCTGAACGCCAACGCCAAGCCTGAGACCTGGGACACCCCGCCGTTAAACTTCAGGCTTAAGGGCGTCTACACCTTCAGGCGTAAGACACACGACGCTAAAATAGGTTTTCTGTTTCCCGGACAAGGTTCGCAATATGTGGACATGATGCGCGATCTGGCCGCCAAGTATGAAGTGGTGCAGGCTACCTTTGACGAAGCCGACCGCATACTTGAAAAGATGATAGGCGTAAACCTCACTGATACGCTCTGGTCAAAACCGGGCGAATCCAAAGAAGATCTTGAGAAGCGCGAGAACGCCATAAAGCAGACGCAGATGACTCAGCCGGCCATGATGACTGCGGACATGGCTATGTTCCGCCTGCTGACCTCGTTCGGCATAAAGCCGGATATGGTTATAGGCCACAGCCTGGGCGAGTACGCCGCCGCCACCGCGGCTGGAGTTTTCACGCTTGAAAACGGCCTGCGCGCCGTCACCAGCCGGGCCAAAGAAATGTCCACCGTAAAAGTTAAAGACCCGGGCAAGATGGCGTCCATAGGCTGGCCCGCAGAAAAAGTGGAAAAGGAACTCAAAAAAATAGACGGCTATGTCATCTGCGCTAATAAAAATTGCCCGCAGCAGACCGTCATCGCCGGAGAGCGGAAAGCGGTGGAAAAAGCCGTGGAGCTGTTCGTATCGTTGGGTGTGCAGGCCCAGGAGATAGCCGTTTCCCACGCTTTTCACTCGGCCATCATCGAGCCCGCCATAGGGCCCTACAGGAAATTTCTGGAAAATATCCCGACCGCGCCGTGGACCATACCCCTGTTATCCAACGTGACCGCCGACTATTTTCCCGCGGACAAGCAGGCCACATACGACCTGCTGCTGAAGCAGATGACCAGCCCGGTGGAATTCATAAAACAGCTGGAGCGCATGTACGCCGACGGCGTGCGGACATTTATAGAGTGCGGACCGAAGCGCGTGCTGAGCGCCTTCGCCACTTCCACATTGAAGGATAAAAAGGGTCTCACGATTCTGTCCTCTAACCATCCTAAGCGCGGCGGCATCACCGAGTTTAACGATCTGCTGGCCAATCTTATGGCGCTGGGCTTCACACTGAACTGGACCGGAAAACACCCGGAGCAGGGCGGCGGATTTTTTAATCCATATTATCAGGGCTGGCAACAGCAGTGGCTAGTGGATAGTGGCGAGTGGTTAGTGGGCGGAGCAGAAAAATCCTCCTCCCCACTAATCACTAATCACTCGTCACTCGCCACTGACCACTCGCCACTAACCACTGAGCGCTCCGCTTTCGCGGCGCGCTATGGATTCAACTTCAACAACATAGCCGTCTCCGGCATAGCCGGCGGCACGCCCGGCACATGGGACAAGCTCTTCCGCGAGCATAACCTCGACGAAATACTCGCCGGCAAAAACATGATAGAGCCTATCCCCATGGACTGGCGCGACAAGCAGATAGACAAGAATATCATCCGCGTCATCAAATCTCCGACCGGCAACCACAGCATCGCCAAAATAGATTCCACCGACCAGGCTATAAAGCTCTCAGCGCGCAAGGGGCAGTTTGACCTTGAAAAGGAATTCGGCGTGCCAAATAACATCGCCAAAGCCCTGGATACGACTTTTAAGATGGCCATGGCCGCTGGAGTGCTGGCGCTCAAGGACGCGGGCCTGCCGCTGATCCATTACTACAAGAAAACAACCACCGGCAGTTATCTGCCCGAGAAATGGGCGCTGCCGGAACCGCTGGCAAGCGAAACCGGCGTGATATTCGCTTCCGCTTTCCCGGTAATGGAATCCCTGATAAATGAAGTGGCCGGCTATTTTAATTATAAATACCGTGGCAAAACCGCGGCCCAGATGTGGGAAGTATATGACAACATTATAGGTAAGTTGGAAAACCCGAATGACCGGACCGCGCTCAGGACCTGGATGGAACAGACCTTTACAAAAGATCGCTCCGCCCAGGAAAAGGACATGTATACTTTCAGCCAGAACTTCCTGATGAAAGTGATACCGATAGCCGACAGCCAGTTCGCGCAATGGGTAGGCGCGAAAGGCCCCGCCATGCACATAAGCGCGGCCTGCGCATCCACAACACAGGCCGTACATACCGCCGAATGCTGGTTAAGAGCCGGCAAGGCGAAGAGGGTCGTTATAATAGCCGCCGACGACATAACCAGCAGCATCGTTCAGGAATGGGCTATGCCCGGATTTTTAGCCTCAGGCACGGCCTCGACCAAGGAAAGCGTAGCTGAAGCCGCTCTGCCGTTCGACAAAAGGAGAGACGGATTGATCGTCGGCTCCGGCGCGGTGGGAATGGTAATAGAGGATGAAACCCTTGTCAGAGGCAGAGGCATGAAGCCGCTGGCCCGCCTGCTGCTGACCGAATCCGCAAACAGCGCTTATCATGTAAGCAGACTTGACACCGACCATGTGGCGGATGTTATGACTAAATTCGTCAAAAAGGTGGAAGACCTCTACGGCCTGGACAAGAGCCAGTTCGCCAAAAAAACCTTCTTTATGTCGCATGAGACCTACACGCCGGCCCGGGGCGGCAGCGCTTCAGCCGAGGTGAAGGCGCTTAAAAAAGCTTTCGGCGCGCACGCGGCTGACGTTATCATCAGCAATGTGAAAGGTTTTACCGGCCACACCATGGGATCTTCGCTGGAGGAAGTGGTGTCGATACGCGCCCTGAACACGGGTATAATCCCGCCCATTGCCAATTACAAAGAACCGGATCCGGAACTTTCCGGCATTACCCTCTCAAAGGGCGGAAAATACGACCTTCAATATGTTCTGCGCTTCGCGGCAGGCTTCGGTTCACACATGGCTATGTCATTCACCGAGCGGGTGTTCAAGGAAGGGGAAAACAGAATAGAGGACCGGGCCAGACACATTGATTGGCTTAAAGCGATATCGGGAGAAGAGAATCCGGAACTGGAAGTGATATTCAACACATTAAGGGTCAAGGATAAGAAAACCGCCGGGAAAACACCCTATACGCCGGCAAAAGAGCCGGCGATGGCAGCAACCAGCGCGGCAGCTCCGGCAGCCATAAGCCATATGGGCGCCGCGCCCGCTATAGGCCATACGCCAGAAGCCATAAGCCAACCGGAACCAGTAGCAGCCCATAAAGAAACTCCTGAAGCCTATGGCTTAAAGCCTACAGCCTACGGCGATCTCAGCAAAGACTCCGTCCAGGCTGAGATCCTCACCATGATCGCCGAGAAAACCGGCTATCCAAAGGATATGCTGGAACTTGACCTCGACATGGAAGCCGATCTCGGCATCGACACCGTCAAGCAGGCCGAACTGTTCGCCGGCATACGCGAGCATTACAATATCGCCAGGAAAGAAAATCTGTCACTTAAAGATTACCCGACCATCAGGCATTGTATCCGTTTCGTCCTCGACGAAACGGATAGCAATACAGCGCGGCAGCAAGACAGCGCGGTAGTTGCGGCTGTTGCTAATCCACCAGTCCACCAATCCTCTAATCCTCCGTCGATTGTGAAACAGGAACCGTCATATCCCAAACGCCATATTCGTTATGTGCCGACCATCATCCCCGCCCCGGTGGAGAACGAAGTTATAACCAAACTTTCCTCAAAGAGGCCGGTAGTCATTTTCGGGGAAGACCTGGACCTTATTAAAGCGTTCAGATCCGAACTGAACAAGCACAGGATAGAGTCGTTTGTATTCACGTCTGCTAAGACTAAACTTAAAGATACCGTCCAGGTTGATTTTAGGGACCTGCCCGCTTTGGAAAAGGCCTTGACCGATTTCGCTTCCACCCACGACAATGTGCAGGGCGTATTCTATCTTATGGGCTGCGTCATCAAGGGTTTGGGCGCGGAAACTAACGCGTTCGAAGATCTCAAACGCTACGCCATGCCGCTCTTCCTGGCCGGCAAATATTTTAACGGCGGGCTGAACAAACTGGAGGAAGGCCATTCCACTTTCCTGGCCGTCGTTACCACCCTGGACGGCGGCTTCGGCTACAAGACCCGGGAAATTTACGACCCGGTCTACGGCGCGATACATGGTATAACTCTGTGCCTCAGAAAGGAACTGGATAAGAGCATAGTCAAGCTTTTGGACTTCGAACCGCACGCTTCTTCCCAGACCATGGTCCAGAAAACTTTTTATGAGATACTTTATTCCGACAAGCGCCTGGCGATCGGCTATGCCGAGAATAAACGCTGGACGCTCATCGGCAAGCCGGAACTGCTGGAGAAAGACAAGGAACGCACGCCTCTCAACGGTAAGAAGATAATTATAACCGGCGGCGGCCGCGGCCTCGGCGCTCTGTTTGCCAGAACTATAGCGGCGCAGCACAAACCGCATATCGTAATCCTTGATATCATAGAACTTAACGCCGACTCCGCCCGTTTCGCCGCGATGAGCGAATCAGAACTCAAAACCTACAAGACCGGGACGCTATGGCAGGAGCTGAAAGCGAAAATGGATAAAGCAACTCCGGCAATTCTGGAGAGGGAATTCACGCGTATTAAAGATTCAGCCCAGCTCTACCGGTCCATAGAGGAACTTAAAGCGCTGGGGGTTAAAGTCAGCTATTACCGCTGCGACCTCAACAACAAAGAAGTATTAGACTCGGTCATGAACAATATAAAGACCGATCTCGGCCAAGTGGACGGCGTTGCGCATTTCGCCGGCTTGGAGCGCTCAAAGCTTGTAGTGGATAAGACCCTGGAAGAATTCTTTCTGATCTTCAACACCAAGGCTAACAGCGCCGTCAACATGCTCAAATCCGGCATCGTAAAAGAAAAAGGATTCTGGGTGATGATCTCATCTATCGCCGGCAAATTCGGTAACCTCGGCCAATCCGACTACGCCGCCGCTTCCGATTATATCGCCAAACTGGCCATAAGTCTGACCAACAAGGGCGTTCGGGCCTTCGGTGTTGATATGACCGCCTATGCCAATATCGGCATGGGCATACGTCCCGGAGTTGAAGCGTTTTTAAAATCGCAGGAGCTGGACTTTCTCTATCCCGAGGAAGGCATGAACGCGCTGGCCGACGAACTGGTCTACGGCAAGGTGCCGGAAATCGTGCTATCGGGAAGCCTGGGAAAACTTGATTGGGATAAGCAGCTCCGCTTCGACCCGAACTTCCCCGACGCGAGCGGCTCGGAGTTTCATTTCCTGGAGCGCGCGGCTAAAAACGTTAAGGGTCTTGAACTTGAGGCGGCCAAGGAATTCTCGGTAGAAAAAGACCCTTACCTGGCCGATCATGCAATCAACGGCACTCCTTACCTGCCGGGTGTAATGGGCATTGAGACTTTCGCCGAGGCCGCGGCCGCTGTTTCCGGAGAAAAACCCAGGGTTCTCAAAGACCTGCGTTTCACCGTGCCCATAAAGCTGCTGCGCGGCAAGCCGGTGAACGCTCTTGTGAGGGCCAACGCTCAGCGCGGCGGCTACGACCTCAGGATAGAGTCCGACTTTGTAAACGCCAAAGGCGTGAAACTGGGCGCCACAAAAACACATTTTTCGGCGCGCTACGAACCCGGCCCCGCTAAGGGCGGCTGGGAAGGTCTGGACAAGCCGGACCTGCCCAAACACGCCAAATATAAAATCACGGCCGAGGAGATTTATAATATCTATTTTCACGGCCCCAGCTTCCGCGTATTGGACGGAATACTTTCAATAGAAAAGGACGCGGTCCTGGGCGTTTTCAAAAAGCCGGTAGCCGCGCTGTGGCGCGTAAAAACCCCGGCCCTGCTGTTTCACCCCATGGTGCTGGAAGCCCTTTTCCAGACCTGCGGCTGGCGCGACATTCACTTTGACCGGAAGATGATGCTTCCGGACGGAGTGGGGCAGGTTGTGATTTACGATAATAATCCGGACCCCGACCGGCTCTACACTTACGCCGTCTACAAGGGGACCACGGAAGACGGGAAAACCCTTTACGACGCATACGCCTTCGACAGCGAAATGCGCCCCGTGGCCGAATTAAAAGATTACATGGGAATCCCGACGCAGATATAGACGGGCATAACTACGCGGGCGGAAACGGTATAATTCAACCATATCCACAAATGCCCGGCCGGAGCACCGGCAAATTGGCTCCTCAAAATCAGCCCGCCCGCGTCCTGCGGGACTTTCAAGCGATTAAAGCGACTGGGGATCATCAAGATTTAAAAGCGCGTGTTTTATAAAGCTGTAATCCTGAAGTGTTTTGGGTGATTATGATTGAAATAATCGGTAAAATAATTCTGGGCCTGGGCTTAATGTTCACCGGTGTCCAGATGCTTTCAGCCAGTCTCAAACAACTAGGTAGCCGGCAGTTCCGGGTGCTTGCCGCTCGATTCATTTCCTCGCGCGGGCGGGCCGTGGCGTTCGGCCTGGGGTCCGGGGCGGTAATGCAAAGCACATCGGCTGCGCTGATGATTTTGGCAAGCCTGATCAGCTCCGGAACGCTCAATGTTTCGCAGGCAATCTCTATCCTTAATGGATTTAGCGTAGGGAACTGTGTTTTGCTGTTTATAGTCTCTCTGAATATTTCCGTGGAGGTCATGTTTATCGTAGGGTTGTGCGGGATAGCGCTGTATTTGATAAAAGACGAAAGATACCGCACATATTTGTTCATCGGCCTGGGATTGGGAATGATTTTCTTTGGAATCGAGATGATGGCTGCCGGAGTCAAACCGCTGCAACAGGAGGCTTGGTTTACCGGGGCGATGGCGTTTAGCCGTGATTACTCGCTCTTATCTATTATGGCAGGTCTGGCGCTGGGATTCATAGCGCAGTCCTCTACGGCTGTAGCGCTTGTGGCGATCGGACTGGTACGTGAGAACATCCTGACGGGTCCGCAGGCGTTTTTGTTCATATATGGTGCGGCTATAGGGTCGACCATGTTCAAGGTGATGCTCGGAACCGCATTCCGCGGAACATCGCGGCAACTCTTACGGTTTGTGAATATATTTAATATATTTGGGGCCGCGGTTTTCATCCTTCTCTATTACATCGAGGTATATCTGCATGTTCCGCTGGTGATGGCGCTACTGAATTCGCTCAAGATGGATCTGGGATATCAGACCGCCCTGGTGTTCCTTCTTTTCAATCTGACTTCGGCAATTTTCTTTACTACAATTGACGGACCACTGATCAGATGGTTGGCGAGTTCTTTCCCACCGTCGGAGGAGGAGGGCCTGGCCCATCCCAAGTATCTGTCGGAATTACAGCCGCAGGATCCAGACACCGGCCTGGAATTAATCCGCCTGGAACAGACGCGCGAGCTGGAGCAAATCGCGGCATTCGTCTCTGCGGCAATAGAAAAGCATGGCAGTGCCGACCTCGCCTCGCGTCATGAGGCATTCAAATCCCTTGCGCGAGAGGTGGCGGCGTCTACTGCGGCGATGGCAGCCATGCCGATGGCCCCTCAGACGGCAAAAGATCACGCATACTTCCAGACACGCCAGGCTCTGCTTGACCAACTTGCCGACAGCACCGCTTCAGGCATGAAAATCATCACGCAGGCAAGGGAATATCCGTCAATAAAAAAACTTTCAGACGCCTGCATGGAGTCGCTAGACTTCCTGCTGAACTTTGCCGCCGAAACCGAAAAAACGAATGCGCCGGAACAGGCTCGGACACTTCTGGACCTGAGTTCCGGCAATGGCCCGTCCATGGAACAGCTCCGCAAGGCCTATATGAACAGCGACAACCTCGGCTCGGCCAAAGACAAAGGGGCACTGCTGGACCTGACGATAATAATGGAAAAGATTATCTGGCTCCTGAATCGTTTCTATAGCTTAAAAACCGCCCGGGAAAGCTGATGTGTAGGGACCGGTTTTACTTGGACACGATTGAGGCACTTTTTTTGAGTCAACCAGCACATCCTGAAACCGGCTATAAACCGTTTCAACTTAAAAAATTTGTAAGGATATTTGTCTACAATAGGGTGGGTCATTATGGATACACCTACATTAAGGGTGGATAAATATTATTTTAGTTTAAAAAAGCGCCGGGATTATTGCCGAGCGAACATCTGATGCGTAAGTTTTTGTAGAGGGGTGCCAGGTGGCCGGGTTAGCAAAACCGTGTCGGAGGCCCAAGCTTGCGTAAGCGCGAGGGCCGAGACTCGGAAGGGCGCGTACGGTGTGCGCGACCCTGTTTTTGCGTTCCGGCTACCCGGCAGGCCCCCGACTGGGCTTCTCGCGGCTCAATACCCAAAGCCGACCAGCCGGCGTTTAATTTCTACTATGCCTGACAAGATACGAATTGGGAGCATAACGGACCTGGGGAACGGGGTACGCATAAATCTTCTGCGGTCCGATAATGTCCCGACTCCTGAGACTTTTCTTTCAAAATCGGAACTGGAGAAATTCGCTTCCTTTAAGATAGAGAAGCGGCGGCGCGACTGGCTGGGGGGGCGTTATGCCGCCAAAACCCTGCTTAAAGAAGCCCTTTACCTGCAAATACCGCTTTCGGATATAGAGATAGCCTACGACTTGTCCGGAAGGCCGGTGTGGGTATACGGAAAAGTCCAGCGCCTCCTCTCTATAACCCACAGCGGCCCGTTCTGCGCCGCCGCCTGCGGCGCGGCCGGCACGGTGTTCCTCGGCATAGATCTTGAAAAAGCCGAGCCGCGAGCCAACGCCTGGTATCAGGATTATTTTCATAAAGAAGAGTTGTCAAAACAGGTAACCGGTAGCAGGTCGCAGGTAACAGGCAACGAGATACAACCCGCCGCAGGTCAGTTTCCGGTTCCATGGCACCTGTCACCTGATACCTGCCACCTTGCGACATGCCTATGGACTCAAAAGGAAGCATTATTAAAGGCTTTGGGGCTCGGCCTTAAAGCCGACCTGCTGGATGTAAACCTGGCGGAGGACGCTCCTAAGTTTTCGAAAGCCGCCATGAAGCGCTATGAAGAGTTGGGCAGTCCGCCGTTCAGCCTGGCCACTTTCGCCCCGGAACCGGGTTGGTTCATATCTATAGCCAGCGCCCGCCAATAAGACCGGCGGATCCACCTTCGGCGGAAAAGCGGACAAGCCCCTTCAAACTTGCTAAAATAAAACTATCTTTTAAAAGTCACTTCCGTATCTGCTACGGCCTATGGCTTATGGCCTATGGCGGGCGCGACGCCCAAATGGCAAACGATAACCTGTATCATGGAGATCAACTATGTCCGATTTAATGGATGACCCGATAAGCGGCGCGAGCGCGCAAGCGGCCGGCCAAAAAAGCCACCCGAAGAAAATCAGAGTGGTCCCGGAATCCCTAAAGAAATTCAGGGAGCTGACAGCGCTTGCGGCAGCCGGCGGCTCGCCAGACAAGATAGAAGCCCAGAAAAAGAAGGGAAAGCTCACCGCCAGGGAGCGCATAAATTATCTGGTAGACGAGGGTTCCTTCCAGGAGATAGGCCTGCTGATGGAATCGCGCTGCACTGATTTCGGTATCAAGGATAAACACATTAAAGGCGACGGAGTAGTAACCGGCTTCGGACGGGTAAACGGACGCCCGATAGCGCTTTTCTCGGAAGACTTCACCCAGCTGGGCGGATCTCTGGGCCGCACGCACGCCGACAAGATCGCCAACATTATGGATATGGCGCTTGAAGCCCGTATGCCGGTAATCGGCATTCTGGATTCCGGCGGCGCCCGCATCCAGGAGGGCGTGGACAGCCTCGACGGCTACGGCGAGATCTTCTACCGCAACACCAAGTCTTCAGGCGTCATCCCGCAAATCTCGATTATAGTCGGCCCCTGTGCCGGCGGCGCGGTCTATTCGCCAGCGCTTACTGACTTCGTTTTCATGGTCAAGGGCATCAGCCACATGTTCGTCACCGGTCCCGAAGTCGTGAAAGCCGCGACCGGAGAATCAGTGGATTTTGAGACCCTGGGCGGATCTATGACCCACGCCTCAAAATCCGGCGTCTGCCATTTTGTGGCTAATTCGGAGCCTGACTGCTTCCGCCAGCTGAAAGAACTGCTCAGCTTCCTGCCCGCCAGCCGCTACGAGGCCCCGCCCGCCCATGAAACCAATGATCCGATCGACCGCAAGATCCCGCTTCTTGAAAAGCTTTGCGAAGTGGATCCCCGCAAGCCTTACCGCGTCCATCACATCGTCTGGTGGCTTTCCGACGACCACAGGTTCCTTGAAGTGCACCACGATTTCGCCAAGAATATCGTCACAGGCTTCATGCGTCTTGGAGGAGCTGTGGTGGGAGTAATAGCCAACAACCCCGCGCATATGGCCGGCGCCCTGGACATCAACGCAAGCGACAAGGCAGCCCGCTTCGTCAGGTTTTTAAATAACTTTAATATACCCATATTAACACTAGTGGATGTGCCAGGTTATTGGCCGGGCGTGGCCCAGGAACACGGCGGAATAATCCGTCACGGCGCAAAACTCCTTTACGCCTATTCCGAAGCCAGCGTTCCTAAAGTGACGCTCGTGCTCAGAAAGGCTTACGGCGGAGCCTATATCGCCATGAGTTCCAAACTGATGAAAGGCGATCTGAATTTTTCTCTCCCGTCAGCAGAAATAGCCGTCATGGGCCCGAGGGGCGCCGTGGAGATCCTCTACTCCCGGCAGATAAAGGAAGCCAAAGAAGAGGACCGGGAAGCGCTGCGAGCGAAGCTGGCCAAAGAGTACTCAGACAAGTTCGCTTCGCCCTATCAAACGGCTTCCACTGGATCACTGGACGAGATTATTGAACCGGCCACCGCGCGCCTGCGCCTTATAACCGCGTTCCGCATGCTGGCGGGCAAGCGCAGGCCCGGCTCTCACGCGCACACGGGGAATATACCGCTGTAATCATAGCGCGCAGTGCTATGATTGGTGCCATAAGCGGCTGTTCCAGCCGCGCCATAGGCCGTAAGCCATAGACTTTTTAGGAGTTTCCTTATAATTTATGGCAGCAAATCTGCCTGTGGCTTATGGCCTAAAGCTTATGGCAAACGAATCAGCCGTACCATGGACATAAGTTTTGCTAATGAATGTTATTAGATATATTATCCAAGGAGATGTTTCTGTTTTTTGTATAATTAATCTATGGACCTAGTCACCACACTAAAAATCGCAGTAGCAGCACCGATAATAGGCTCGCTTCTAGTCCCCGTAGCCGCTAAAATATCTGTCAAAGCCCGCAACGCGTACGCCGTCGCGCTTGGACTTGTGACCTTCGCCGCCGCCGCCTTAATGATTCCGCAAATATTAACCGGCCTGACCGCGACCTATTCCTTAAGCTTCCCGCTGGGCTTTGATTTTGTGCTCAGCGCGGATCTGCTTTCGGTCTTCATGGCCGTCATTTCTTCTTTCGTCAGCGCCATAATCCTTATCTATTCCGTGGATTATATCTCGCATTACGACAACCAGACCGAGTATTACGCCATGGTGGTCCTGTTCCTCGGCTCCATGATGGGCTTGGTCTTCTCCGCCAACCTTATATGGATGTATGTGTTCTGGGAAATGACCGGCTTCGCCAGCTGGCGACTGGTGGGTTTTTTCCGTTCTGACAGGGACGTCTCCAAAGCCAACAAGACGATTCTTGTGACCGTTTTTGGAGCGCTCTGCATGCTTATCGGCATTCTGATAATCTATTTTGACAAGGGCACGCTGGACCTGAGGCTTCTACACGGCGAGCCTATCGCCCTTACGGCCGCGGTGCTCATACTTATCGGCATTCTGGCTAAATCAGCCACCCTGCCGTTCTCGACCTGGCTCCCGGACGCCGGCGTCGCCCCGTCCACCGTAACCTCGCTTCTGCACGCAGCCGTGCTGGTCAAGATCGGCGTCTACGCCTACGCGCGCCTGTTCGGCGCCACCTTCGTGGTCGACCCGGTTTTTTCGCAAGCAGTATTGATCATTGCCGGCTTAAGCGCCCTGGTCGCGGCTGGAGCGGCGCTCATAGAGAAGGATATTAAGCGGATCATAGCCTACTCCACCGTGAGTCAGATCGGCTTTATTTTCCTGGGCCTGGCTTCGGGCAACAAAACCGCTTTCGCCGGAGCGCTACTTTATATCCTGATGCACAGCGTCGCCAAGGGCGGATTATTCCTGTGCGCAGGCATAGTGGAACAGAACACGCACACCAAAGACATAACCAGAATGGGCGGCCTCATCAAAACTATGCCATGGACCGCCATCGCCTTTGCCTTGTGCTCATTGTCCGTAATGGGCATACCGCCGTTCGGCGGATTCTTCAGCAAATTTCTGGTCTTCAAAGGCGCGGCACAGAACGGCAGCATATTGGTGCTGATGATGTTCCTGGCCGGCGCGATAATGACGCTTTTATATCTCGTTCGCCTTTTCTATATGATCTTTCTCGGAGAAGATAAAGAAACGAACCCGCGGGAAGGATCGCGCGTCATGGTGGCCAGCGTTATGGCCCTTGCCATCATAGGCTTGGCCCTCGGCGCACTTATTTATTATCCGTCCTCATATGTTGATATGCTGACCACGCAATTAAGCGTGGGGTTGAGCGACACGATTCAATAATCAAGCGCAATAAAAAATGACATCATCTAATAAGCAGGTCAACTTCTAATGAACCCAATACTGATCCCCATCATCTTACCCTTAGCCTCAGCCCTCCTGATCTTACTGATATCTGAAAAGACCAGATATATAAAAGAGTTACTGACTATAGCGGTAACCGGCATCTGTCTCCTCAGCGCCGTCTCGATTATCGCCGCGGCTCTTTTCGGGGTTTCCATGGAGTTCGCCTCGGCCTGGGCCGGTTCAGGCATCGCCTTCACCCTTAAGGCGGATAAGCTCAGCTCATTCCTGCTGTTGGGGCTGTCGCTCTTCTCCTTCGTCATCGCTATCTACTCGTTCAGCTATAAACAAAAAGGCAATGCCCGGTGGTTTTATTTCAACCTGCTGATAACGGCTTCCTTCTCCGCCGGCGCCGCCCTTGCCGACAATCTGGTAGCAATGCTTTTCTTCTGGGAAGGCCTGCTTATATTCCTATACTCCTTCATAGCTCTCTCACAGTCCGGCCAGAACGCCAAGAAAACGGCTATGAAAGCTTTTCTAATCAATGGCGTGACCGACCTTTGTCTCCTTACGGGTATCTGCATCACCGGCTACATCGCCGGCACCATGAGCATGGCGGACATCTCCCTCAACAAGCTCACGCTGGACGGCTGGGCGGCGCTCGGCTACGTGCTGATGCTTATCGGCGCGCTCTCAAAAGCCGGAGCCATCCCGTTCCACACCTGGATCCCTGACGCGGCCCTGGACTCCAGCGCGCCTTTCATGGCCTATGTGCCGGCGGCCGTGGACAAGCTCCTGGGCATATACTTTCTGACGCGCATCAGCGTATATTTATTCACCCTTAACGGATTTGCGCAGCTGGGCCTGATGACCCTGGGCGCTCTGACGATTCTCATCGCGGTCATGATGGCCTTTGTGCAGAGCGACTATAAGCGCCTGCTCTCATACCACGCCGTAAGCCAGACCGGCTACATGATACTCGGTATAGGCACACTGAACCCCATCGGCATCGCCGGCGGACTCTTCCACATGATAAACCACGCCACCTATAAATCCTGCCTATTCATGACGGCGGGATCGGTTGAGCGCCAGACCGGGTCCAACGACCTTTCAAAACTGGGAGGTCTTTTCGGAGTCATGCCGGTCACGGCCGTCTGCTTTATGATCGCGGCCGCGGCTATATCCGGCATCGCCCCGCTAAA
>SESC01000445.1_pt1 | contig 15054 bp, 9 predicted proteins | sample 3171431 | NCBI WGS metagenome assembly SESC01 (sample SAMN06051868, study PRJNA518727) | freshwater metagenome | biome: subpolar coniferous forest; feature: holomictic lake; material: water; isolation source: holomictic Lake 227, 8 m depth | place: Canada: near Kenora, Ontario | collected 2014-07-08... | reverse complement strand
AGGTGCCTACGCGCAGGAAACCGCCCCTCTCAGATTTGAAGAAGCTTCTAAACTGCTGCTCCTGAACAACCCGGCTAGCGCCGCAGCCGGCAGCGCCGTGGATGCCGCCCGCAGCCGCCTGACCTTTTATCGCGCCGGCCTTTACCCGCAGTTTTCAGCCAAGGCCGACTATAGCCGCGTCGGAGGGGACTTCGTTTTTACGGATGAATCCTATTCCTATGGTTTCCTGGCTTCCCAACCGCTATTCTCCCCCGCACTGCCGGCAGCCACCCGTTCCGCGGCGGCCTCTTACCGCAAAGCCCAGGCCGATTTCAGCCTCGTAAAATCCGGACTGTTATACAGCCTTAAAACCGTTTTCGCCGATCTCACGAAAGCCCGCGAAGCGTTGAAACTTTCCAGCGAAACACTTAAACGCCGGGCCGAAAATGTGGAGATTATCCGCATAAAGTATGAAGCCGGCCGCGAGAACAAGGCCGCGCTGCTGGAAACCCGATCAATATACAAGATAGCGGTATGGCAGAATGAAAACTATAAAAAAGACCTGCGCCTTATCGAACGCAGATTAAACCGCCTGCTTGCGCGCTCGCCTATATTCGTCACTCTGGTGTCGGAATTGCCGGAGCCCCCCGCGCCACCTGAAGATTTCGGTTCTTTTCCCGACACGCTGGAGCGTCACCCGTCCCGGCTATCGGCTCTTGCGGCGCTTGAGATAGCCCAGGCCGCCGTGGACCGTTCCGTAAGCGGGTTTCTGCCGCAAGCCGCCGCGAATGGCAATTACACCTGGGAAGGCTCCGACTGGCCCTATAAGAATAAAAACTGGTCGGCCGGCGTCAGCCTGTCACTCCCGCTATTCACCAGCGGCAAGCTTTCAGCGGACCTGAGGGCCGCGCGCGCGGACAGATCTCTCGCTGAGTCTTCCCTTAAAGACGCCGAAGACGCGGTACATCTGACCGCGGAAGACGCCTTCCTGACCTGGCGGCAGGCCTGGTCGTATACGGATGTGGTAAAGGCATCTCTGGAAGCGGCCGCGGCGCGAGCCTGGCTGCTGCGCAAACAATACCTGGCCGGGCAGGCCTCCTACTTCGAATGGCGCAATGTTGAAGACCAGCTCATCAACGCTGAAAACCAGCTTTTATCGGCCAAACGGGATCTTATTGTCGCTCACGCAGCGTTCGTTAATTCACTGGGAGAATGATCATGAAGAAAAGTTTTTTTAGGACCAATAAATTTATATTCGCCGTTATCCTCGCTGGCGCGGCCGGCGGAGGCTGGGCGATTTACAGGCACAGCCAGACCGTGAAGGAGCTAAAAAAGCTGGAAGACCTGTCCCCCGTAAAGGTCGCCAGGGGCTCGTTTATCATAAAAATCCAGGCCATCGGGATAGTTGAACCCGAGAACCGCGTCCTGGTCACGCCATCCGTAAACGGCCGGGCGGAGGATGTCCTGTTCCGCGAAGGGGACCTGATGGAAAAAGGACAGATCCTGGCCTGGATAAGCTCAAGCGAGCGAACCGCGCTTTTAGATTCCCTGAAGATGAAAGAGTCCACCCCCGAAGAAAAGAAAATGGTGGAGGAAGCTTACAATCTCACTCCTGTAGTCGCCCCCATAAACGGCATGGTCATAAAACGCGCTGTGGAGCCGGGCCAATCGGTCAGCGCGGCCAGAGAGATAGCGGTGATATCAGACCGCCTGATTATCAAAACCTATGTTGACGAAACCGATATCGGCAGCGTGAAAGAAGGGCAGAAGGCCGAATTCTACCTTGATTCTTTTCCCAGGGATAAATACGAGGGGAACGTGCTGTCCATCGCGCGCGAATCCGTCCTCAAGGAAGGCGTGACGGTTTACGAGGTTAAGATCCTGTCCGTAAAGAATATCCCGGTTCTTCGATCGGGCATGACAGCCGATGTGCGAGTTATAACCGACGTGAAATCAAAAGCCCTTTACCTGCCGAAGAAAGCCATAGCCTATAAGGACGGCGACGCTTTTGTTACCATGAAAGACGAAAACGGAAAAAAAGTGGCCGACAAAAAGGTTGAAACCGGGGCAACCAACGAAGCCACTATAGAGATCCTGTCCGGCCTGAGCGATGCTGACACGGTTTATTACTCCACGGGCATAGCCAAAGAAAGCGCCAGATTCTTCCACTAATATGGCAACCCTGATAGACATCCGCAAGGTCTCAAAGACCTATATTACCGGCTCATTTAAAGTAGAGGCGTTAAAAGAAGTTTCTCTACAGGTAAGGTCCGGGGAGCTGATATCCCTGGTCGGTCCGTCGGGGTCCGGCAAATCCACCTTGCTGCACATAATGGGCTTCCTTGACCGGCCCGACGAAGGCGAATATTTTTTCATAGGCCATCCGACGGCCAGCCTGGACGAAGGGCAGCTGGCAGCCATCCGTAGCCGCATGGTAGGATTCATATTTCAGTCTTTCCATCTTTTAAAAAGGACCACGGCAAAAGATAATGTCATGCTGCCCATGGTATACAGCGGGCTGGGTGCCGACTCAAAAAAAGCCCTTGAGTGCCTGCGCCTCGTAGGCCTCGCCGACCGGGTAAAGCATAAATCAAATGAACTCTCCGGGGGGCAGGGCCAGCGCGTGGCCATAGCCCGCGCGCTGGTAAACGACCCGCTGATAGTTCTGGCCGACGAACCCACCGGCAATCTTGACGCGAAATCCAGAGAAGAAGTAATGGGCGTTATAAAGGACCTGAACGCCAGCGGGCTTACGGTGATAATCGTCACTCACGACGAAGAAGTTTCCGCGCAGACCCGCCGGGTGGTGCGCATGAAAGACGGGGAGATAGTGTCAGATGAAATTCGCGCCGCCGCCCACGGAACGGCGCAGGCCGCCGCCCACGGAGTCCGCGCCGCGCAGCTGCCCAAAGCGCGGCTGGGCTTCACGCCCTCAGAAATAGGCGAACAATTTAAAGTGGCGTTTAAAGCTATCTGGAGCCACAAAATGCGCAGCGCCCTGACCATACTCGGCATCTTCATCGGCGTGGGCGCCATTATTTCTCTCATGACGATAAGCGAAGGCTTTATGAAGAGCCTGCTAAGCGGCGCCACCGAAGACGACGCTAAAAAAGTCTGGGTAATGGCGCGGCACGAACACCTTAAGCCGACGCGCCGCCTTACCTACGCCGATGTGGAGGCTATACGGTCCGGCGCCCCCCTGGCGGAAAAGATAACACCCATCGTCTCAGGCGCCGCCCAGGCATCAGCCGGCAGCAAACACGTGGACGCCGACATTCAGAGCCGCGAAGGTTTCACGCCGGAGGCTCAAAAAGCCAAAAAGAAAATTTTTGAGAACCGTAATCTGCAGGGACGCTTTTTCACTCCGGCCGAAAACATAAGCCGCGCGCGCGTGGTGGTCATAAACCAGACCCTCGCTAAGACATTATTCGGCTCGGAATCGGCGGTAAACAGTGAGCTGCGCCTTAAGGACATCACGTTCACTGTCGTGGGCGTAGCCGAGGACAATCAGGCCGAACAGATCTTCGGCGGCCGCCCGACAGCCTATATCCCGCTCAACACCGCCTCGAAGCGCGTCTTTGGCTCCGCCCGCCTGGATTATGTGGAGGTGGTGGCACCGACCCCGGCCGACGCTCCGGAGACCCGCCGGCAGATAATCATGGCCCTGCGCAAAGAGCGCGGGCTCCGCGACGACAAGGATGACGACTTTGACGTTAAAACTTTTGAGGCTCAGATAGCTTTGTTTAAGGAAAAAATGGGCCAGCTTTCCCTGGTGGTCTACGGCATAGCCGGCATCTCGCTTTTGGTCGGCGGCATCGGCATTATGAATATAATGCTGGTCAGCGTAACCGAGCGCACGCGGGAGATAGGCCTCCGAAAAGCTATGGGCGCGAAGAACTCTGATATCCTGAGCCAATTTTTGATAGAGGCCGTTGTGCTTTGCCTTATCGGAGGCGCCATGGGCATAGGCCTGGGCGTAGGGCTGGGATGGCTGATGTATCTGTTCATCAAGGTGCCGCCGACCCTTGGCGCGGGCACCGTTACTTTCGCCTTCACGTTCTCAAGCCTGATAGGCGTAGGTTTCGGCTTCTGGCCAGCGCTTCGCGCCGCCATGCTTGACCCTATTGAAGCCCTGCGCTACGAATAGGATTTTAAGAAAATAATCTTATTTTGATACGGGCATTTTTAGGACGGCGGGAAATGCTAAATTATTATCTATGAAACTGACACTGGCCGCGCTGCTTATATTCTCACCTTTTTGCGTCCGGGCCGAAGAAGCTCCTGAAAAGAAAACCACGGTGGAAGTGGAGGTTGATCCTTACTATACCAGCATCGGCCTTTACCGCAGTCTCACAGGCAAACCCATACCGCATATGGACGCCGCCGCGGAAATAGATATCTACAGGGAACTGATAAAAAATTTCTACAAGCCACGCACGCTTGTGCTGGAAGCCAGCATAAACCCTCTCCCCTACGCTGGGGCGCTTGTCCGCAGACATCAGCCTGATTTCTATAATGATTTGCAGCTTACCAGCAACCTGAACGTGGTGGAGGCCGCCACGGCCGGCTTTGAGGAACCATGGGCTCTATCCATGTTTTTCGGGAATGTTATCTCGTTTGACTCAATAAACAAATCTTTCCAGGGAAAGCGCACCGGCTACTCCGGAATACTTATCAACGCCGGCAATTTGCACATCAAAGACAATGTTCTTATCCACGATAATTGGTTTGAGATGGAAGGTAAGCTCAAAGGGGAGCAGTATCTGGCGGGCCGTACTTTACGCTGGAGCTTCAGGGGCGGGCTGAAAGCGCACGATAATAAATTTATAGCCGACTCATTTTACCTGGGTTTCAGGCGCAGCCGGACCGACTTTGAGAATTCAAAAAATTTCTGGCTGAATAACAGCGGGTTTGAATACGTCGCCGACTTCTCCCGGAAGAAACTTGAACCGCTCAGACATCTGTTCCTGGTCGAGAAGAAGTTCCCGGTAGGCAAGCGCAGAGTGTTAAATCTGGGCGCGGGCTTCGTCTGGACATCTAATAAAAAATATAGCGGCCCCCTTTCAGACAAGGACGCAGCCCACAACTCCTTCCAGTTCATCCTCAGACCCAATCTGGAATTTTAACGGACCGGAATATTTTTAATATTTTTCTATCAGCTCAAGCAGAACGACCTCGTGCAGGCGATCTATCTCGGCGGCCGGCGCGGTGTAATTATTAAGGATGGATGTAAAAGTTAAAAGCCTGCCCTGTTTTGTCGTAAGATAGCCCGCGTAGCTCCTTACCCCGCTCAGCGAGCCCGACTTTATCTTCAGAAACTTTTCCAGCTTCGTGTTCACGCCCATCTTTTTAATGTGCCCGCTCGCGTCCGGGTCCGCAGGAGATATGAGGGAATCCAGGTAAACGTTGAAAAACTTCTTTTTTGAAAGCTTGCCCAGGAAAACCGTAAAACTATCTGCGTTAACAAAGTTTACGCGCGACAAGCCTGAAGCGTCGACGAGACTCAACTCCGACACCTCAACGCCGTTGTCAGACATATAATCCTTCAGAACGCCTATGCCGTTGTCGGCCGTCCCCGCTTTTCCCTTCGCCAGGGCCAGATGCCGCAGCAGCATCTCGGAATAAAGATTAAAACTGCGCTTATTAATTACAAACACTATGTCTTTTAGCGGCGCTCCTTCGGTTTCGGCCACGAACCCGGCCGCGCCGTAATCCTTATCAGATTTAAGTTTTGAAGCCTTGCCGCTGACTTTCAGGCCGTGAGCGTTGAGATAATCGCTGAATTTCTGCGCGGTGAACAACGCCGGATCAGGAATGGATCCCCGTATTATAAACTCGGCCGGGCCCTGGGGCACCGTTCCGCGCAGCGTAGCAGCGTACTGCTCCGGAAAATTAAAAATATAGCCGTTATCGCCTGATCCCGCCGGCCCGGTACGCATCAAGTTGGTAAAGCGCAGCTCCGGAACCTTCGGTTCGGAGCGCAAAAGTTCGGCCGGATCCCCGGGGCTGACTCCGGGCTTAAAATAGAGCTTATAAAAATTGTCATGAATGGCAAGCGCTGTCGGCTGCGCGGCGTAGTAGTTGCCTATATCCTCCCATGCCCAGGAGCCCGGCAAGGGCAGATCTTCAAAAAGCAAATCATCACCAATAACAGAACCGTTTATCTCGGACACCCCGGCGGCTTTAAGCGCTAGCCGCCATTTTTCAAATTCCACCTCCGCGACGGGGGCCCCTTTTATCAGACCTGAGCCGAAAGACGGGTCGCCGCCGCCCCTGATATATACGCCGCCGTTCAAAACGCCTTTTGTTACCGTTCCGTCAAGATAAATCCGGGTTTTAAATTTAGCTCCGGGCCCCAAAATATCCAGCGCGGCCCCGGTAACGAAAAGTTTTAAAATGCTGGCAGGAATCAGGTTGCCGGTATTATTGCAGGAGACCAGTTCTTTGCCTGTCGCTATCTCGCGCACGCTCAAACCCCAAAGCGCGTTTTTAAAACCGGGGCCGGAGATTTTCTCGCGGAACGTGCACGGCGCCCCGGCATAAGTCCGGGCGGAAATGACCGGGAGTAAAAGCAGAACGATAAATATTTTTTTCATATTCTTCCCCAAGTTCTAATCCTTCAAGTTTCCCCTCAAGATCCATGTTCTATCGCTCAATATTCTTTTTTGACCGCGGGTGCGTTTTATCATAGACTTCCTTTAGCCGCGAAAGCGATACATGCGTGTATATCTCGGTTGTCTGCAGATTCTTATGGCCCAACATCTCCTGGACGGATTTCAAGTCGCAGCCATTGTCAAGAAGATGGGTGGCGAAGGAATGCCGTAACGAGTGAGGATTTACCGGCCGGGCGAAACGGGCTCTACGCGCCAGCTTTTTTACCACCAGGGCCAGACCATGATCCGAAAGGCGCGCGTTATTATGGTTAAGGAACAAAGGCATGGCCGGGGCCTGCGGTTTCGGCCTGGCGCTCAAATACGCTCTGATAGCTTTCAAAGCCTTGTCCCCAACCGGCACCAGGCGTTCCTTTGAGCCTTTGCCCATAGCCCGCACGAAGCCGCCGTAGAAATCGACGTCTCCGATATTCAGTCCGGCAGCCTCTGACCGGCGAAGGCCGCTGGAATATAAAAGCTCGAAAATAGCATAGTCGCGCTCGGCGAACTTGTAGGAAGGGTCTTCCTGCCTTACAATGTCCGGATTACCATAATCAGCCATCTTGCCGACTTCACCTTCGCTGAGAAACTTAGGCAGGCGTTTCTCTTTTTTTGGCACGGTTATGAGCGCGAACGGGTCGCCGTCCATGCCGCCTTCGGCTATAAGGTAGGAGATGAAGGAATGAATAGCCGATATCTTGCGAAGCAGCGTGTTCCGTGAAACCTTTTTTTCGCTGATATATGCGATATAGCCGCGCATCAGCATGCGGTCCCAAAGGGCAGGCGCGTCGGCGTTATGGGCCGAGGCGTATGACGCAAATTCCCCTATGTCGTACTTGTAGGCCTTGACGGTGTGTTTTGAGAAGTTACGCTGCGACCTTATATGCAGCAGAAATTTCTCCATCAGCAGGTTCATGACTACAATTTTAGCACAATAATGGCGAAGTATTGATGGTGTCACACCGGTTGCCAAAAGCTGTTTCTGCGGAGCTAAACCGCTTTTCCTCTAAATTGCCAATGGGCCTTTGGGCCCAACTGCGCAAGGGACTGCAGACACTGGCATTTTGTATAATTGTACTTATACTATATGAAGGTTTACACTTTTTGCCTTTTGACAAGTTTGTTGGAGACAAAAATGCAGATACGCAAATTTTGGTTAGCGGCGACGCTTCTGGCCGTTTACATTCTTCCGGTTTCAGCGTTTTCAAAAAACACCCCCGCTTCGGATGAATTAAAAGCGGATACAAAAAACATCGCGGCAACCTTTCCCGAACCCGCGCCTGAAGAGATAGACTCCTCCGCCACTAACGGCCTTTACGCGGCGGTGGTAACCGGCAAGGCTCAGAGGGTAGCCCTTAGACTGGCAGCCGGGGAGCGGCTGGACGCTGGCCACGAGCGGAGAGAAATACGCCGTCTGGACCCAAAGCGTCAAATAATATAATTGCCCGGATTATTCAGGCTGTCAGTTTGTCAGGCAAGACGCATCTCTAGTGTAACACTGACTGCAAGCTGACGATCTATCCGCTGAGCCATTTATAAATCATGACCGAGGAATCAAAAAAAATACCGGATAAAACCAAAGCGCCCCCCGCGCAAAAGGCCGACAAGAGCGATAAAGACATTTTACACGCCCTCATGGCTTCAGTCTTTTTCTCCATGCTTGCGGCTTATCTCCAGTTCAATATTATCCCCTACGGAATATACACGCTGGCGATGAGCCCCGCTTTAGCCGCCTGCCTGGCTTTTCTGTCAGCCCTGGGTCTGGGTATAGGGAAATTAGTATCGGACAGGCTTTCCGGCCGGGATATAGAGTTCGGCATAGTTCCGATGGGAGCTTTTCTTCTGGCTGCGGCTCTCACAGCTTTAAATTTTATTCCGCAAAAACTTTTATCAGCAGCTCCCGTCATAATCCTTGCCGGCGTCGGAGGCGGCCTTTTCATGGCGCCCATTGACAGCTATATACAGCGCCGCGCCCGCGGCAACGCGTCAACGGCATCACTAGCCGGCCGCGCGGGTTTGGCGGGCGCGCTTTTGGGCGGCGGTTTGGTCCTCCTGAATTACACCCTCGGCTTCACGGCGGGACAGGGCTTCGCTGTTATGGGCCTTGTCACGCTAGTCCTGACCGCCGTATCAATCAGGTTCCTGCTGGATTTTCTGCTTAGATTCCTGACCCTGGCGCTTACGCGCCTGCTTTACAAAATACGCGTAACCGGCCTTGAAAACATACCGTCCGAAGGCCCAGCTCTTCTGGTATGCAACCATACTTCTTACGCAGACGCCGTGATACTCATGGCCACGCAACGGCGCCGCCTGCGCTTCCTGATCACAAGGAACGTATATGAAGGATGGGCACTGGTTACGCCGCTATTCAGGCTCCTGGGCTGTATCCCCATAGATATGAACGATCCGCCCAAAAAGATAATAGCCTCGCTGCAGGCCGCGCGCAAAGCCATGGACGACGGTTTCATGGCCGTAATCTTCGCCGAAGGAGCTCTAACCCGCACTGGCATGCTGAGGGAATTCCGTAAAGGCTTTACCAAGATAACTGAAAACAGCGGCTATCCCATAATTCCGGTTTACATAGGCGGGGCGTGGGGAACCCTTACAAGCTATTACCACCGCAGTTTTGTCAAAAGGTGGAAGGGGTTTTCCCGACACGAAGTTTCGGTTATTTTCGGCAACCCGCTGCCCTCAACATCTAGCACGGGCGAGGTGCGCCTGGCGGTAATGGAACTTTCCTGCGAATATTTTAACAGCCGGAAGTTTTTCCACCGGGATTTAGGACATGAGTTTATAAAGGCGGCCAGGGAAAACTGGGATCTGCCCGTAGTGACGGATTCCGCCGGCAACAGCCTAACCTACGGATCCCTGCTTATCGGCGCGCTGGAATTCTCGGCTTGCATAAAACAAAGGACGAAGTACAGAGAGAATGTGGGGCTGCTGCTTCCCACTTCAGCGGCAGGAGTTTTAGCCAACCTCGCCGTTACCCTGGCTGGCAGAGTACCGGTGAATCTTGATTCCTCGGCCGCTAACGCGGCATTCAGCTCCGCGATTTCTCAATGCGGAATACAAACCATAATAACTTCAAGGGCCTTTCTGGACAAGCGCTGCCCCCCACTGCCGGAGAATTACATTCTATACATAAATGACCTTGCGGCCAAACCGGCAGGATTTATTTCCTCGCTAAAAGCCAGGATGGCGCCGGCAGCATGGCTTAAGGAAGAGTCAGACCCGGGCGCGGATGAAACAGCCGCTATTGTTTTCTCTTCCGGTTCCACCGGAGCCCCTAAAGGCATCATGCTTAGCCACCATAATATACTTTCAAATATTGAATCCCTGCGTATAGTTTTCGGTTTGACGGAAAAAGATAGTCTATGTTCCGCCCTGCCCTTATCTCATCCTTTCGGTTACACGGCCTCGCTCTGGTACCCCATTCTTAGCGGAGCGCCTGTCTGCTACCACTCCAACCCTCTGAACGCCGGCATTATCGCCCGCGAGGTCAGGGAGCGCCGGGCCACTGCGCTCTTCGCGACACCCGCGATGCTACGCCTCTACACCCGAAAGGCAAAAAGAGAAGATTTCGCATCGCTTCTCCATATGATTGTAGGCGCGGAAAAACTCAAACCATCTCTCTCGGAGGCGTTCGAAAATAAATTCGGTCTGCGCCCGCTGGAGTGCTATGGGGCGGCGGAACTGACATCTGTGACGGCTTTATCAGTCCCTCACGCGGATAAGGACAGCGAGTTCCAGACAGGGTGGAAAGAGCGCAGCGTCGGATTGCCCCTGCCAGGCGTGGCAATGAAAGTGGTGGCCCCGGAGACTTACGAAGTGATGCCCGCCGGCAGTGAAGGAATTCTTATGGTAAAAGGCCCCAATGTTATGAAGGGCTATCTAAACAGGCCAGGCCTTACGGCCGAAGTCGTGAAAGACGGCTGGTATCTGACGGGCGACGTGGCCAGAATAGACGCGAACGGCTTTGTGATAATAGAAGACCGCGCTTCCCGTTTTACGCTGATAGACGGCGGAATGGTGCCGCACTTGGCGGTGGAGGAAGCGCTCCAGGATGGGCTCGGCCTGACCAAACGCGTAGTAGCTGTCGCCTCCGTACCGAACGGGAAAGAAGGCGAAAAGCTGGCGGTATTGTATTGCGCCGGAGAGGCCGGCCGCCTGCGCTATATCATAGCCGCAAGTTCGCTGCCTCCTTCCTGGCGTCCGCTTGACAAAGATTATCACAAAGTAGATCGCATACCACTCATCGGCGGCAAGTTAGACCTTCAGGCCATAAAACTGAAAGCCTTAGAACTGTGCCAGCAGCCAAGCCGCCCTGACCTGCGCGCGCCATAAAAAAACCGCCGGGCTTTTTAAAAGCCCGACGGGAAATCCTGCAAACTGGCGCCAACAATCACATAACCCTACAATCTTACAACCCGCGGTCCGGGCTCTCCCAGTATAGCGCTATCCGGACTATACCGGGGCCAGCGAACATCACGCTTTGGGTTTGGCGCTGCTTATTATCTGCTCAACTTCCGGGTCAGTTACCTTTTCAATATTGCGGCACCGGGGAAAGCCGGAGCAGGCCAGAAAATAGCCCCGCGTGCTTTTGCGCAAAAGCATTTTATTCTTATTGCACTTGGTGCAGATCTTTTCGATGGGAATGGGCTTGAACACGTCTATCTTATTACCTTCCCTATCCAGAGGCACCTTACCTTTGCAACTGGGGAACCTGGAACAGGAGAGATACTTCCCGAACTTGCTTTCGCGCATGACCATGAGACTGAGACAGAGCGGACATTTCTCGTTTGTTTTGACAACATTGGGGCGGGATTTGACCATATCGGTCTCGGCTTTGGCCAGGTTCCGTGCGAACGGGCCGTAGAAGTCCTTTATCATCTTAAGCCAATTTATGGCGCCGTCCGCGATATCGTCCAGCTTGTCCTCTATAGAGGCTGTGTAGGAAATATCCATAATATCCGGGAAAAAACCTTTAAGCTTTTCCGTAACAAGCGCTCCAAGTTCGGTTATAAGGAGTTTCCGGTCTTTCTCGCGCTTGATATAGCCGCGGTCGACGATATTCCTGATGATGACCGAGTAGGTGGATGGGCGTCCGATGCCGTGCTTTTCAAGCGTCTTAATGATGCTGGCCTCGTTGTAGTTAGGCGGCGGGCTGGTCTTATGAGCCTTGGTCATCACATCTTTAAGGATGAGCCTATCACCTTCTTTGAGGGGCGGTATGATTGATTCCTCATCCTCCTCCTCGTCCGTGACTTCCTCCTCTTTCTCCTCACGATAGACCTTTAGATAGCCCTCAAATTTTATGGTGCGGCCGCTGGTCCGAAGCACGGCGACTCCTTTATCGTCGGTTATCTCAACGCTGACGGAATCAAATACGGCGTCTTCCATCTGGCTGGCGACGAACCTCCGCCAGATGAGGTCGTAAAGTCTGGCCTGCTCGGCGGTCAGGAATGAATTCATATCCTCCGGCCTTCGATAAACCGACGTCGGATGGATGGCCTCGTGGGCTTCCTGCGCCCCTTTGACCTTTTTGAGGTAGATTGGAGGCTTAGCCGGAGCAAAATCCTTGCCGTATATTTCGGTCACGAATTTAACAGTTTCTTTCTGGATTTCAGAGGAAACATTAAACGAATCCGTTCTCATGTAGGTAATAAGACCGGCGCGCTCGCCGCCCAGCTCGACGCCCTCATACAGGCTCTGCGCCACCTTCATGGTGCGGTCGGATGAAAAGCCAAGCTTATTATACGCATCCTGCTGGAGGGTGCTGGTAATAAACGGCGGCTTGGGCTTTTGTTTTACCGCTTTGGATTCTATCTTGGAGACCGTGAGAATAGAGTTGCGAAGCAACGTGGCCGCTTCCACCGTGTCTTCTATTTTTTTAAAGACAGACGTCTTGTAGCGGTAATCCTCCGCGAACAGCTTCAAAAGGACGGTTTGCTCCACTGGTTTTGAATGCCAGCGAACAAGCTTGGATTCGAAATCCTTAGGATCCGTATCCTTGGCAAGCTTAGCGGACAGTGTATAATAGTCTTCGCTGGTGAAAGCGGCTATTTCCAGGGCGCGCTCCGCCACCAGGCGCACAGTTACCGACTGCACACGACCGGCCGAAAGACCGCTCTTTATTTTGGCCCACAGCAGCGGAGAAAGCTTGTAACCTACCAAGCGGTCGGTGACGCGCCGCGCCTGCTGCGCGTTCACAAGATTAAGGTCAAGTTCGCGCGGGGACTTAAGCGAAGTTTCTATGGCCTGCTTGGTTATCTCGTGAAAGCTGATACGCTGAAACTTTGATTTATCGGCGTTCATGGCCTCGCGCAGGTGCCAGGAAATGGCTTCGCCTTCCCGATCCGGGTCGGTGGCGAGGTAAATGGCGTCGGCGTTCTTGGCCAGCGTGTTAAGTTCGGGGATGATTTTCTTGGCCCTGTCTATGAGCACATATTTAGGGGTGAATTCATGTTCCACATCCACGCCTAATTCATCCTTCGGCAGATCACGCACATGTCCGTAGGAGCTGCGCACGACATAATCAGCGCTAAGAAATCGGCTGATGGTTTTTTCTTTGGTTGGAGACTCCACGATTACCAGAGTTTTTTTAGCCTTAAGCTTCTCGGCCTTCTCCGGTTTTCCGACTTTTTCGGGCTTCTCGCTTTTTACCGGTCTCGCCGTCTTTTCGGTCTTTTCAGTTGCCATAATATATAAATCCCTTATATGTCTATTGTCTGGCGCAGGGGAAACCCGAAAGGGCCCCGCTGCACCGAGGGTAAATAAATTAACGAAAATATATTTTATCCTTTTTTACGGGCCAATGCGACAATATTATAAATATTGGTAATAAAACCGCCATTTGCTTGACGCCATTAGCCATTCGCAGAAAAATCAGCTAACTCCTTAAAGCATATGGCAAACGGCAAGTTTTTATTCTGCATATGGCGTACGGCGAATAGCAAATAACAGTCCTTTTCTGCCTGTGGCTAATGGGAGCTTTCTATGCGGCACCTTTTAAACTGTATGCTTGTATTTGTCCGCGATTTGGGTGATGAGGGAGGAAGCCTCAAGCTCAAAGAGCGCGGCGGCCGCACGCTGCACCGTCCAGCTGAGGGCGCCAACCAGGCCGTCAATTGTCAATCCTTCCCCGCCCCCGGCTATAGCACCATAGGCTGCATTGGCGTCCGGCGAGAGACTGCGAAGTCTCCCGAAGGACCCCTCCTCTTCTTTACGGGAACGGCGGGCTGGAATCAGGCCGAACAACACATCAGGCGGCAGCGCGGCTATAACATCAACCGCGTCCTCAACCATCGCGGCGCCGTTCTTGATAAGCATATTGGGGCCGCGACTCATTACACTATCCACCGGACCCGGCAGAGCGAGAACTTCACGCCCCTGCTCCAATGCGGCCTTGGCGGTTATCAGCGAGCCAGACTTAAAATCCCCCTCAATAACCACGGTAACATAGGACAGGCCGGATATTATGCGGTTGCGTCTGGGGAAATGCGCAGACAGCGGTCCGTCATCCATCGGAAACTCCGATACCAGCGCCCCGCCGCTCTCAAGGATCCTTTCAGCAAGCTTTTTATTTTCGCGCGGATACACCATATTCATGCCGGTACCCATCACCGCCCAGGTCAGCCCGCCGGATTTGACCGCAGCGTCGTGGGCCACGGTATCCACGCCGCGGGCCAGGCCGCTTACAACAGTAAGCCCGGCCTTTACCAGTTCGCGCGACAGCCTGGCCGCGCTGCGCGCTCCGTAATCCGTGGGTTTACGCGTGCCTACGATCCCCACCGGCACGCGGCCGGATTCCAAATTCCCCTTGACGTAAAGGGCGAGGGGCGGATCATATATGGTTTTAAGGAGCGCCGGAAAATCTTCGTCAAGCGCGGTTAACACCCGTACGCCGGCCTTGCGCGCGGCTTCAAGCTCTTTATACGGGTCCGCGGCCGCTAGTCCTGCCATAAAATTTGCGGCGGTTTCCGGAGAAAGTCCGCCGTCGGCGGAGAGGTCGGAGGAACTTTTGGAGAGGACTTCCCTAGCCCCGCCGTAGACAGATATCAGCCTTAAGAGCCAATCGGTCCGCATGCAGGAAACTGCGTTCAGCCGGACACGCGCTAGCGCTTCTTCTTCTGTTTTTACAGTCATACCCACCCCCCCCCTCAAACTTTATGGCATGAGCCATAAAGTTTGCCATAAGCCATATTCCTAGTTATCTCTTTATCACCTGCCCGCTATCCACCGAAGTGTTTGACTTTATGACGCGGGCCTTAACAATATTTTTTTTCACGCTCAGCACTTCCAGATTCCCGGTCTTCTGAAGCTCCCGGCCGAGTTTCTTATTGGTCTTCTTATCATAGGCCGTAGCGCCCATAATATAGGCGGATATAATCTCCCCGGGCCGGAACAGCGCGGGCTTTCTGACCTT
>SESC01000443.1_pt1 | contig 15151 bp, 20 predicted proteins | sample 3171431 | NCBI WGS metagenome assembly SESC01 (sample SAMN06051868, study PRJNA518727) | freshwater metagenome | biome: subpolar coniferous forest; feature: holomictic lake; material: water; isolation source: holomictic Lake 227, 8 m depth | place: Canada: near Kenora, Ontario | collected... | reverse complement strand
CTTCAACAGCAAAGGAGTCATCATAAGCACGGTTGACGTTGCGTGTGAGTACAAGGTTATTCTCGAGAATTTCGAGTGCCTTGCGTGTGATCATGTCGATCGTTAATAAGCTATTAGACACGGTAGTTCCTTTAAAAAATAATTAGCGGTTTCTCTGCGCTTCCCACTTTTTGATCTGTCTTTGGCGATCTGCTTCAATCCATTCTGAAGTACTCATGCTCTTAATTGAGCGGGGATCAGTTGTATCAAAGCTAGGCGACCCAGAGGATCGTGCCGTAACAGGTGCAATTGGTGCTGGTGCGTTCGAAGTCTTTTTTACAGGAGGATTATCGCTTAATTTAGCTTCAATCTTCCCTAATTCTTTGGCTTGCGAAAGTGGCGATAAACGAGAAATACGCTCCGCTTCTTTTGGATTAGACCCAAGGTAATAAGCCATGTCGGGGCCAACATCCGAAGATTGGATTGTTTGAGCCATCGCATCCGTGATTGGGAGCTTGGGGTTGTACGCTACTTGTTCAAAGTCATCGTACTTATTCCGTGCATCTTCTTCAAGGTCGTGATAGGACTCAACGATTGCAGACTGTGCTTTTGCTTGTTCACGTCTAGCAAGGAGTTCTTCTGCCTTACGTTCTGCCAATACTTCAGCATATTCGTCAGGCGAATTAAACTGCTCAATTGACGGGATTTCGGCTGGAGCGCGCCTAGTCTGCATTTCAGCAGCTTTAGCGGTCTGTTCTCTTTCCCACTTACGTTGTTCTCTAGCAAGTCGTTTCCCGATCAGCGCATCCACATCCTCTTGAGAGAAGGTTTTAGCCGCTTCTGCGGTATTTTCTGCTTCCGGCGCAACTACTTCAGCTTCAGGTACAGCCGTTGCTACCTGTTCTGGCGCGGATACTTCCGCTGGTACTACTTCTTGACTTTCGTCCATTTCGATGTTTCCTTAGAAACCCTGGTGATTGCGCCAGTACAATTGATACAAAATATATTCTTTAAAAACTAATTCGTCAAGATATTAACTAATTAAACCAAAAGTATTCCAAGTGCCAGGTGTGCCAGCTACAGTACATACCCATCCAATATAACCAGCAGAAGCAGGCGCTATGTTATAAACAACATCGCCTTGAGCATATTCACCTGTTGTTGGCGCAGCACTAGCTTGTGTAATTCGTCTAAAAGGTAAAGCAATAGAACTAGAAGTAAGTTGTCCAGGTATAGTAGCTGATGTTCCATATTTAGCACCAGTGCCTACACTTAACGGTGTTGGAGCCCAAAAAGGAGCATATGTTTGATTAGCCATTCCTAAAATAAGACATTTACCCCAATATCCACCTGAAGGAAAATTATCTTGGTAAGCTAAAAAGCTAACTGCATTGGCAGCAATATAATTATTATCGGTAATGCGGAAAACTTCGCCTGGAACAAGTGCAACGCCTACTTGTGTTTCATTAGGTGTTTCGCCTAAGCGTCTAAACAACATAGGTGTAGTTTGAATTGTTCCAGCTATGCCGCCTAATATTGCATTGGGGGTAGCAGTATTTATATATCCTTCAATACCACCGTTAGAAATACCGCCAAACATGGTGGCATCTCTACCGATATGTTTAATACCATCTTCAGCATAACAATTTAAAAACATGGTACGGCCAGAATCGTAAAAACTGCCCCATGAACCTAATGGGTTATATGATGCTTGACCACCGATATAAGTATTACCTAAAGCAGAAGCATCAAAAACACCCCAACCTTTGTTGTTAACAAATTGACACATACTAGCAACACCAATATTAGTATCACCGCCAGCAATATAAAATCCATGCCCATCATTAAATTGCGAAGTAACATTTTGATAGTTAAATCCATCTGCACCTCCATATGTGTTTGGTACCGCAGTAGACTGTGAACCAAATACATTAATACCATTACCATGAAAATTTAACACCCAAATATTACTTAAAGTTAACGCTACACGGCTTTCAATTCCGCTAAAAGTATTTCCACTAGAGCCGTAAAAAGTTGAAGCACCATCTGTATTAAAGTTGTAACTTAAATTATATGTTCCTATGCCCCCTGTTCCTGTTCCAAAAGAAGAAATAGCCGTTGCAGCAGGGCAATTATTTCCAATGAGCTGAGAACCAACAGTTAATGCGCCAGAAGTAACCGCAGTTATTGTTAAAACACCGGCAGTTATACTACCTGTTCCTACAAAAGTAGTAGTAGAAGTTCCAGAACCATGCCCTTGAATAACTAAGTTTTGAACGGTTGACCATGTAGCATTACCTGTTGCAGCCGCGCCATTTAATATTTGTCCTGGTGTTCCTGGTGTAGCAGATAAGCTAGTAACTTTATTAGTTGTGTAATTATAAATTGGATATTCATTAGTTACAGACCATAAAAATACTAACCCAGCAGTAGTATTAGTAAACTGAAGAACAGTTGCAGTTGCGCCGTAATTTCCTGTAGTTTCACCTTCTAAAGTAACAATAAAATCAAATACTAAAGGCTTAGACAGCATATATTTTCCAGCAGGAAAATGCAATCTAAAAGGTGCTTGATTAAAAAAAGAAGCGTGATTAGTATTAGAAGGGTTTGACGCTGATCTTAAATAATCAATCGCTGCTTGAACCGCAGGGTAATCATCAGTTACGCCGTCGCCTTTAGCACCAAAATCAGTTACATAAACTGTATGCCTTAATACGGTTTCAACGGTTTGTGATAGTTGTGCGGTGCCTGTACCAGTACCAGCGCCAGTAGCAATAAAATATGTACCTACAGTATTAGCACTTGCGCCGATAGTTTGAAAATTAGTAGTCCCTATTGAAGTAATTAAATAGGTATCTCCAATAATAAAACTACCTGCCGTAGTTTGCGCGCCTTGTTCATACGAAATGCTAGACGCATCGTTAATAATAGGCGGTTGAGCAGAAGAAGGTATATTGTCATAAGTCCCAATAAGCACCCCATTTGAATCTTTGGTAACAAATTTGTACCCAAAACCTGTAGTAAGCCAAATTTCACCCGTAGGAACGCGCCCAGCGGCATTTAATACAATTGGGTTTGGCAAAGCAGTAGTACCTAAATTGCTAGTGTAGGTAGCTAACGGCGTAGTAGTCCCTGCTGAATAGGTATATATTAACCCGCCAGTAAGTACATTACCACTATCGTCAAGAAATTGAGCGCCTGCACCAGCAAAAAGAGATAAAGTTACAGACATATTAATTTTCCTAGCTTTTGTATTTTATTTCCAAGCTGCGACACAAATGTCTTGTACCTGTTGTGGTTGTCCTGAAACATCAGCACCTTTTTCAAATGATGTGCGGTGATATTGTTTAGATATTTCTGCGCCATCTTCCATAATACGAGTAACTTCACGCACAAGGACTGTGAGGTTTTCGGTTACTGTAATTTGGTCTACTACTATTTCTTTAATTAATGCCATTTTGTTTCTCCTATTAAAAATCTAATTAGACTAATCTGGTCTAATTTATTAAGCTGAAAAATAAGTTATCGTAAATGCTACTCTTGCGCTATTTCCAAAAATAGGTGTTTGAATACCACTTCCTGTACCAGAAACATTAGTGTTTGCAAAGAACACATTAACAGCACTTCCTGGGTCGTAATAAGGTCTTAAATATAAAACATTAGTTGCTAAAGAGCTGTGATACCCTACAGAGCCAGAAATATAATCTTGTCCTGTTGCGAAATTAAAAGGAAGTCCAGAGATTCCAGTTGTTGAACCTGTGCCTAAAACATTTATTATTAATTGAGCATATAAAGTAACTACATTCCCAACTTTTGTATATTTTCCTACTTGCGCTGTGTAAGTAGCGGTTCCACCAACAATAGGTGTCCAAGTACCTTCTTCATAATCATCTAGTGTGTTTGCATCAGATGAAGCGGATTGGGTTGCTGGGAATGTAATACCTGCACCTGAAGCTGAAGGAGTAGCATTACCAACACCAATGGTTGTTGCAGCTTTAACCGTAGTAAACCCACCCGCAGCGGGCGTTGTAACACCAATAGAAGTATTATTAATTGTACTAGCAGCCGTTGGATTGACAGTCAACGCGCCTGTTGGACTGATTGCCACGGTGCCTGTCCCTGTAGGACTAAAAACAATTGCTGCATTGGCGGCCGTCGAAGATACGCCGCCGTCAAAAATAAGCCCAGAACCACCGCCAGCACCCCATTGAAGACAAACGGTTCCGTTATTAGCCTGCAATGCGCCGCCAGCAGAAGATGCGGCTTTATTAGTATCTGTTGTTACACTTAACGCACTTACAGCGCGCCCAGCGGTTACATTAGCAATAGATACTTGTTTAGTAGTAGAGCCTTGAACAATAGGCAGTACCTCAGTACCATCTAACGGCGTGGTTGAAGCAGGTAAAGCGGATATTTTGACGTCTGCCATGATTATTCCTTAAATTAAAATAAATGAACCATCTTCTTGAACAAGGTTTGCGTCAGATTCGGTGGCTAAATTGCCAAACTCTTGGTCACGAGCATAGCCTGAAAAGAACGAAGCAATACTGCCAAGTCCAATGGCTACACCTGTACGAAGTCCAACGCCCCAACTCATCGAATATTAATTGGTTTAGCGTACACAGTACCAGCCGCAGACACTTGTATCACGCTCACACGCCAAGGGGCGCCTGAACCTGTTTGCGGTGCAAAAAACGGAATTGGTGTGTAAGCTGGGATTGGAGTGCTTGAAGTTGTAGCAGTAGCGCCAACACCAACAGCAACATAAACGTCTTGCGTAGCCCAAACTAATACGCCTTGTGGCCCAGGATTCCAAGTGCCAACCGTAGCGGCAGTGCCACTACTAGATGCAGAACTAGCTGGATATTCAGCGTCGGCTAGGGGGTGTAAAAGTTCCATATTTGGTTCCTTATGCTAAAAAGCGTAATTTATAAAGCGTACTTAGGTATAGCTGCACGATATTGTCAATGATTTGCTGTAATGAAGTATCGGCTTTATCGACTACATCATATCTTGCACTTTCAATTTCAGCAAGCTGAGATTCAAGAAATTCAATAATATTTGATGTCTTTTTTGCAGACATCAAACTAATTGGGCCAATCAAATTGTGCCGTCCCTGATATGCCTCTGCAAAATCGTCTGCATGGTCAATAATACTCTCATAGAATTTTTGCAAAGCTTTATGTTTTGCATAGCTACGAGTGTTTAAATGAACCGAATGGGTTACATCACGGGCTAAAAACAAAATTCCTACAAAATCGGCTGCTTTCATTGTGGCATCATCCCTTCAGGAGGTATTGGTTGACCTTGGGGCTGCATCGGTTGTTCCATTTGCGCTTCTCTTTGATCTTCCTCTTGCATATCCATAGCGGTATCACGTTGCATCTCAGTTACAAGATCGCCGTTTACCATCATGCCATGCACAGTTCCCATGACAATATCTTGGATTTGTTCAGGTGACATAGACGCTTGAACAGCAGATAAACGCTTGGTTTCAGCATCAAACATTTTAATTTGCGCTTCAAAGTCTTTACGTTCCAAGTCTTGCATCTCAACGGATTTGCCCACATTTTGCAACATTTGGTGCATTTGTTCCATTTCTTGACCCATTGCTTGCATTTGCTGTTGTGCAGCTTGCAACGCTGGATCTTCGTCTGTATTGGACATAAGTTTAGGATCAATCGTCTTTTCTAGGCGTTTAGCCATCTCTTGAGCGCCAGGCCAATCCATATTTTTAACAAATAGGTCGCCAGCAACAGCCCACAATTGAGGATTGCCTTGCAGAATCTGCGCCATTGCTTCCATAGCTTCTTGGCGCTTGGTCATGTAGCCTGGGCCTGTAGTAGCCACGACATCATAGATACCAACGCTAGGGTTGTAGACTTTTTCAATTACAATTCCTTGCTGATCCACAATTTTCTTGACCGGCTCAGGTTGCTCAGGGTTTAACTTGACCATAGACACTTCGCCGTCTACGCCTACGATACGAGCAATACGCTCGGTGTCGTAAATCTTAGGAATAAGGTCAATTAACTGACGGGTTGCAAAACGAATTGCTTTAGTCAGGTTGTCGCCGTAGTGGAATGTACCCACGTCGCCTTGGCGTTCTCTTGCAAGAATAGCTTTCCCCGAGCGTTCGTTAGATGTTTGTCCAAGGCTAGAGTCATATTGCCCTGTTGTAGACTTAATGTCGTCACTAGCGCCCATTTTGGCTTGAATCAAACCAGTTTGTGCCAAAGGCGGCGGGGCGCGTTGTGGAAGTGGCAAAGTTGCGCCCATACCATCGGTTACATCAGGGTTTACCTCTAAATACGGCCAATTGGTTGTGTTAGCGGTTTTCCATTGGTTCTCATAACCTTCAAACTGACCGCCATAACCGATAAACGGTGCTTTTGGAGCCAAGGCGAGCATTTCTGCCTCTTGAGATACCCAGTAGTTGTACATCCGTTGTGCATCTTTGGCATTACGAACTAAACCAGATACATAAATGCGACCATCTACCTCAAATTCGTTACCAATTACGCGTACTACAGGAATCCATTTGCCTGCCCATTCTTGTTCTTGGAGAACTTCATAGCCATTGGACTTTATCCACATAACTTTTTTAACATCAACGGTGCGAGTTTTAATGGGTTTTAAGCCCATCTCTTTCATTTGATTATCTTCAGGGCTGCCGTTGTAAAACGATTGATTGCCTGGATACAAGTTTAGCTTAGTTGGGGTATGCGTGTAGTAGAAATACTCAACAATACGAATAGTGTTCTCGTTAATCCATTGGCTTAGGGAATCATCACCTACACCTTGGGACATAATGGATGTGATGGGCGCGGCATCAGGAAACTGACGCTCGTATTCATCTTTTTCAATGTCTTGGCTAATAAAACACCATTCGGCATCACAACCAGCCGGGTCTTGGATCATCGGATCCATGTAAACGCTAAATGCGTTGCGAATACGGCCTAGACGAATGTCTTGGTCAAAGCTATTGTCGTAGCAAAACTCGGTCAAGATACGGAAATACCCTTCGCCATACGTTACTTGGTTTTCGCAAGCAGTGTCATAGACCACATCGGCGTCAGACATATACTCAATATGGCGAACCATACCTTCAAATACTTCAGCTACTTCGATGTCGCCTTTGTCGTCCGCAGGGATTACTTTTCCAGAGGGTCGGTTCTGACGCTGCTCGTTTGTTACTTGTTTGACGTGCTGTGGCAGCTTGTTAATAGTAAGGCAAGGTCTTGCGTTGATGGTCTGCCCTTGAACAGCGCCTCTCGTAGCTAAAACGTCTGCGGGCCATTGCCAAGAATTATCTGGAGATCCAGCCATAAAACGTAAGTCATCTAACTCATCTTCTCTTGACTCGGAGTAAGCAGACATCGCCATCTGGAAACGATGACGCATGGTCGATAAAGTATCTGATTTATCTTCAGGAATAGATGTAGGGTTACTACCAACATCGGCTACTTTGCCAACAATATTCATAGACGACTGGTCATAGCCCATAGCTGTTATTCTTTCTTACGTTGTCTACACCTGGTATAGCCTGTAAATTCGATGGAACGTGCAATCCAGACACATATTCGCCGCGTAATGGGATTATATGGTCAACGTGCCAAGTTGTCCCCGTTATTTTAGACTGTAGTGTAGCAAGTTTGTAAACATTTGCAATTCTTTCAAAGTCTACATCAATTAACCATGCAGGTGTGCGATTATCTTTAGCGCTTCTATAGTTGGCCGTCCATAAATTACGCCTAGCTGGATTTGCTTGATTTGATGCTAAATTTATTTCGTGTATTTTCGCAGGGTGTTTTTTATTCCAAGCTTTTGCATGGGCAACATATTTTGTGCGATCTCGGCGTTTTACTTTGTTAGCCCCCGCATTTCCACATACACAGCACGTTTTATTGCCGGTATAGCGTTCGGCTATATGGCCGTGTTTACAAGGCTTACCCGTAAAGTAACGGGCTAATCCCTGAGAAATGGCATCTTGCCTAGTAATCAATCGAGTATCCCAATAATATCGGTAGATCGCATCATCAAATAGTCTTTATTCTCATAAACAACCTTTTGACCACTATGCTCACCAAACAATACATGATCGCCAACGGCTACAGCCATAGGTTCTAAACCGCCTTTTGGCAATTTCTTTCCTTCGCCAGCGGCGACGATAGTTCCACTAAAAAGCTTATCTTTAGGTAAAACAATCAACTTTGACAATTCTTCATAGTCCTGCTCAATTAAGACGCAGTTATTTAAAGGACGCATCATTTACTTTTTACCTTTGCCTTTGCTGGCTTCACGCTTGACCGAGTAGGCGATGGCAACGGCTTGCTTGACCGGACGACCGCTTTTGACTTCGGCTGCGACGTTTTTACGGAAGGCTTCTTTGCTGGTGCTTTTTTTGAGAGGCATGGTTGCTCCTTTTTAGGCTTTTTACGCCCGAAGTTAAAAATAGCTAAAACGGTTTTCCACATACTAGCTCCCCATCCAACTAGTTGATATAGCACTTGGGCTTGAATAAACTGGTCGTTTAAGTATACCTTTAGATTCGCGATGTGCAACAGGAAATGCAAACGTCAGGGCGATGGCATCAGCCGAGTCAGGCGACGCCAAGCCCCGCGCTTTCATATCCTTTTTGGATTCTAGGAAGATAGCACCCTTAGAGTCAGGCTTCATCAATGGTGAGATGAGATCAGTCTTGAGTATCTTTTCCTTGGGGATGCTTGCGTTCTTAAGCCAATCCTTCATCTGCCCCCATATCTGCGCCCTCATGTTGCCGTACATCATGGGGTTGCGACTCTTGTTCGCAAAGTTCACACCCCGTATCTTGTAGCGTTGTTCTTTAAGCCTATCCACTACACCTGCGCCAAGACCACCTTCGTCTATGGCTACTACCGCTGGCTGATACTGCTCGATTGCCTCAATCACATGGCCGACGACTACCATCGTATCGTCGCCCTTGAATTTGCGGATCTCCACGATGTCCCGCCCTTGCCGGATGGCAATGACTGTACTGTCTGAGCCAAAGCGAGCAGGGTCAACACCCATCACGATGGGCGCGGAGTCATCTTGCCATTTGTCCCGTTTCATGGCTTCGTCCACCAAGGTGGAGGAGATGAACTGATCGTCACCTTCCGATGGGAACGAGCCGTACACTTCAACGTGCGCCTGGTAGGAGTCAGGGCCGTATTCTTCAATGATCTGGTTATAGACGTTCTTGTCGGTGCCTTCTACATCTCTAGCGTCTACCTGCCTAGATTGCCAAAAGTCACGTTTGCTACCCTCGATAGCCTCGTAGAAGTAGCCTGTGTTGCGACGGGGGTTGCTAAAGCAACACCAAAAGCGGTTGGGCGTATTCTCTGTAAAGAAGCCTGAAGTCACCGCCCAGATGGAGTCATCAATACCACTTGCCTCATCAAACACGACCATCACGCCATCGTAGTTGTGGACTCCAGCGAACGAGTCAGGATTCTCAGCCGACCAAAGCCGTCCTTCCAAGTTCCAATAGCGTGTGCCTTTCTTCAGATCACGCTCAACCAACTCGGTCAGCCATTTGGCAGGCATGACGCGAGTTGCGGATATTTCCCACCAGTAGGTGTTAATCGCCATTGACGACCACTTAGTGATCTCAGCCCAAGTAACTGAGCGCAACTGTGATTCGCTGTTGGCGGACACAATGACCGTTGACCCTATGCGGGTGGTCATCATCCATAAGACTAGCCAACTGACTAACGCCGACTTGCCAATACCACGCCCCGACGCAATCGCCAAGCGCAAGACATCAAAGTCCACTTTGCCATCGTTCTTTTTGATGTGATCGCCAAGGTCGTTGAGTACCTGGCGTTGCCATTTGCGTGGGCCAGTGAAGTGTTCTAGCGGTGTGCCTTGTTGCCCCCAAGGGAACGCAAACATGACAAACGCTAGTGGGTTGTCTTTAATCGCTGGACTCCATAGCCGCGCCATGAGTTCTTGTTCATCTTGCGCGGAATAGCGGGTAGTCTGCATTTAGGCTACTTTAAGTTTCTTTTGTTTGGTTGGTACTTCTTTAAATTCTACGGTTTCGGACTCTTGGTGCGAAAGAGCATCGACAACGCGGGATTGGGCTTGCTCAAGAGCAGCGGTGATGGAGATGCGCTGTTCAACGTCGATGGAGAGTTGTTGTTTGGCGACCCATCCGTGGACGTTTTGCAAGATGGCGAGGGCTGCACGGGAGTCACCGTTTTGTGCAGCAGTATGCAAGAGTTCGCTAGCTTCATATTCACCTTCGGCTCTGCCTGTTAATTCTGCCCATTCAGCAATCGGATCAAACTGTACTAACTGACGATATTCGGTGGGGAGCATACCGGCTGCTAACGCCAACGAATCTCCCTTAAGACCGAGCTTGGCGGCTTTCTTGATTGCTTCAAGCCGTGACTCTGTAGCTTGCAGCTTACGAGGTTCATAAGGAAAGGATACAAACATAGCGTGATGTTATCACTATTCAATAAAAAATAAAAATTAAAAGATTGGGGCGCGTTGGCTATAAAAAATAAAAATTGTTCGTGAAACCTCCTGCACCACACTCCCAAATCTCCCGGCCCTACCCGGGGGCTATCAGCCAGGAGGCCGAAATCTAGCTGCACCAGGCTAGGCCGCATAAGGCTTGGCGGTTCGTAGCAGACTGCAAGCCCATATACTATATGGGTGTGGACAATGTGGACAATGTGGACAATCTGTTTTTAGTTGGTAGTTAACAAGCATGGGCGCGGGGGCTTGTGCCTCTAGTTGTGGACAATGTGGACAATTAGTTTTTAGGTTGTCCAAATTGTCCACAAACTGAGAGATTTTTTCCGCCAACTCGGAGCGTTGGGGAAAAAAGTGTGGACAAGTTGGACAATGTGGACAACCCCTTTTAAGTCGCTGACTTGTAACATCCGTGCAGACCTATATATAAATATGTGATATCCATTGAATAAGTAATAAATAGTTGTCCACATTGTCCACAAATAGCCTAAAAGCTTGATTTATATAGCTCCCCTCACCTAATTTGTGGACAATTCAGCCCCTTTTCAAATTGTCCACACACTACCCACAAACCGCCCCAAACTGTCCACAAAACTATTTGTATCTTTTTTGCAAATAAATCCTTTACATTGGCAAATTCATGTGATAACCTGAACATCCCTTAGGGGAAAACAAGAAACTAATCTAAATTAAAGGTGAAAATGATGACTACTAATCTATTAAAAGCTCTAGTGCAACGCCTCCAAGATGTTGAGGGTGACAACTTAGAAGTGTCTTTGTGCTGCTTATTGGATCAAGATCCTACGCTTGACGCGCAGCTGCTCAACGAGGTGTATCTATCTAATCAATTGCCTGGCGCGGGTTCAATGCGCGATGTGGCTGATATCCGCGCTATTCATTTGGGATACGAGGGAATTGATGATTTATTAGCTTATGGCAAGCGTTCACAATTCGTGTTTGAGGGTTAAGACAATGAAAAAGCTGACATTTAAAGACGCAAAATCCGGAGAAACGCTGTTTCACGTCTTTGCGCAATTCGATGAAAACGAGTGCTTTTGGTTCGTTGTCGATACTTCCTCACCTGTCTATCTAACCTATGAATTTATGATTGAGTGCGCTATTTATGGCATCAATGAGGGTCAAACTGACTTCGGTTCGTATGACGATGACAACAACAAGCCCCTAGCGTTTTGGGCATTAACTGACCGCGCAATCTAAGGAGCAGCACATGAACTATCTAATCAACATTACTTTGACCCCTAAAAATGGTGAGCCGCTTGACTTTGGCAACACACCTTGCAAGTGGGCCGCCAAAGGCTTGGACTTCTTAGACGCGCCCTACGCGTTCTATGAATTCATAGACGAGGCGCTTGGGTATGACGAGGCAACCTACACAGTGCGCACTAAGTTCTTGGATTGTTTCTTTGATGAACTCAACTACCTCATCAGCGTTAAAGGCTTTGAGGATGGTCTTGAGTTCACCCTCAATATGCCGCACAAGTTCTTTGGTGTTGCTTTTCAAATCTCCATCTTTACTGAATAAGGAATCTATCATGCAAATTAACGAAAACCTGGGCAACAACGCCTACCGCAAGATTGCCAAAATACTCACCAAAGCAAGCGACTTGGGCATGGATCTGTCCGGATATGGCGAGGCAAGCGAGAACACCACTAGCGGCCATGTCTACCTGTGGCTTGAGGATTACAACTTCACCCTGTTCATTAGTCTTGGTTCCGATGAAGTCCAGGCGCTGTGGTATTCCACAGTTGATGGCGAGGAAATCGAAATTCCCGTGAACGAACTAACTTTGGCAGAGCTAGAAGAATGGGCCGCAGACTTAGACAAACAGGCAGAGGCTTAATCATGCAAAACAAACAACCAACAAAGTGGGATTACTTGGGCGCAGCCATCATGGGCGCGATTCTTGGTGCAATGCTTGCCTATGGCGCGCTTGGAGGGTTTTGATATGATTACTAGAGAAAAATTAGTTAGTGAATATTTTGATTTTAGGAATAATTACCTAACTATTGAGAAGTTTGCAGAGCATAGAGGCCTAACAGTAGCTGAGGCGCAAATGTTATTAGATTTAGCCCTATGTTGCGTTAATAACCCACACCCAGAGGCCTAGCCATGTATTCAGTCACCTATACCACCTACTTGGGCGGGATTGAATCCCAAGCTTGCAGGCGATTTACAACCAAAGCCAACGCAACAACTTTTGCCCGCAAAGTAAAAGGCACAATTGAAAAGAGGATATTCAAATGATAAATATAGACACGCTAGAACGATTAGCGAGCCAAGTAGATATGCTGCTATCAGATAACCTCATAGAGTTTGCTAGGCTCGTTATAGAACAAGCAGAACATGAGCAAGAAACGCAGGGGGTAAAGGAAAAGCTCAAAGAGTTCTTTGAGTCCCAAGATCCCACCAAGCTTGTGGAGGCGCTCAGATGCTCCTAATTGCTTGCATAATCATTGCGATTGTGATCGCTGAACTTCTCATTCACTAACTAAAAAGCCCCTTAATTGGGGCTTTTGTTTTACTTAACTACAACCATCTTAGGCGGAGGGTTCTCCTCAATCAAGCGCCTTAATTCAGATTTGCCAAGCTCTGACATTTCCGGACATGAAAAAACGTGTTTTTTAGTGTCAAACTCCCTGGACTTGATACGCCCACAGTCGATCCATCCAGCCTCCTTGAGTGCATGAAGTAGCGCAGCCTGAGGGACTTTGACTCCGCTAGGCGCTTGGCCTGCTAGGCGGTCACAAAGGCTATGAAAAGGTGAACCAATCACGCCACGGGAAAATTCGCCTGTCTTGTTTTTAAGCATCTCAACTAAGAACGACTCTGCCATGCTCATGCCATGCTCAACCAAGTTTGCTTTGAACTCTGTCCACATTGGGGGCGCGCTAGGATTAAACTTGCTCACATTGCGTGACCCAAGCCATTTAGCTATAGCGACAAAGCCGCCTGATCTATACCAATCCCAGATTTTCTTTGCCTGGCTTGACTCCATGCGCGGTGCAGTTGACCAAACGCAGAACCAGCGCCTATCTTGACTAGCTAAACTGATTGGCACCGGATCATTACTAAAGGCAAGCACAAACAGGCGGTTTGCCATCATGTAAGGGTGCAACCCTTTGCGGTTGATTGGGAGCATCTCGGGTGGGGCTGCGATGATTGGTTTGAGTTGGTTAGCCAACTGTCTGCGCGTGGATGCGTCAGGTTCTTTCAGCTCATTGATGATCAACACTTCTGACTCTAGCTGGTAGCCCCATTGACTGTTTACCGAATTGTTATCCATGATCCCACGATTCTTCAAGTGATCACCACAAATGGCCCAAATGAATGGCGCCCAAAATGTGTCTTTGCCTGACCCTTCGTCACCAGCGTGTAGGACAGCGTGGTTCACTTTGATCTCTGGATGTTGCACCTTAAACGCCATCACATCAAAGATATGGTTTAGCTCATCTGACTCTGGCACTAAGGCTTGGCAATGCTTCATCCACATACTAATGTCTGAGTTGTCAGCCCCCGCGACGCTTGGCCTTGCATCACGCCAACGATTGCCAAACAGATCGCCATCACGGGAAACAATCACATCCTCGCCAGCAGCATAAGTGACGCCAACCAACGCTTTCGCTCCCATCGCTTGACGATTCTCGTCAAAGCAGATAGATGCCTCGACCTTGCGCCCTGTGTGAATCGACTTGCATGGAATGTGGCGAAACAAAGCGTTGAAGGTCTGGCGACTGACCTCACGTCTGTCTTGCATATCAAAGTAAGACTCATCGTCCTGAATGTAAGCAAAGCGCTGATACCAATCAGCTTTTTCAATGCGACCCAACTCTTTACGCTCTATTTCAGCAATCAGTTCAGCAGCGGTGTCACGATAGACATCGTTTGGAGTTAATTTGGACAAAGCTTGGTTCATCTTCTCAGCTAACAACTCGTCACGCAAACCATGATCGACAGTTGGGCCACCATTATCCGCTACCCAATCAAGGAACATTTGCGAGCTAAAGTCTACACAATGACCATGCAAACAGCAGTAGCTACGATCTAGGGGTTTGTACCTACCTTCGATGTTGCCATCGGTATGCTCTGCGTTGTTAGGGCAAACGATACTCATCCATCCCTCACCATTGGCAGCGGACATGATTAGCCCTTGCTCATTAAGCCAAGTGACAATTGAGTCTTTACCGGTATCAGCAAGACGGATGGCTACATTCGTTGCCGTATCAGCAGGGTCAGGCACCACATCAAGGGCAGTGCAGATTTCTTCTAACAGATACTCACGCTCGGGGTGGAACTCACGCAAGACGGACGCAAAGTTATTGCGCCCTGGCTTGAGGTTAATTGATCCAGGCAAGCGGAAGTTACGCACTGCGTTAGTAGCGCCAGGGTCGGTGTAGCCTGCCGTAGCAATCGCTTTAATGGCTGCGGTAAAGTCGCCCTTAGTCGGTTGCTCTTTGAACGCGTAGCCCCATTGAAATGATCCTTCTGAGGTTTCCATGATCCAAGTAGGCGCCAATGGTGGCTCTTTAGACTTAGTGCCGATGTCGTCTAACATCATCACAAGGACATATTCACAGTTGGCGCTTGACGCTGATACCTTGCCATCAGCAAAGCGGTCAAGGATAAAAGAGCCTGTATTGCCGTAAA
>SESC01000440.1_pt1 | contig 15176 bp, 13 predicted proteins | sample 3171431 | NCBI WGS metagenome assembly SESC01 (sample SAMN06051868, study PRJNA518727) | freshwater metagenome | biome: subpolar coniferous forest; feature: holomictic lake; material: water; isolation source: holomictic Lake 227, 8 m depth | place: Canada: near Kenora, Ontario | collected... | reverse complement strand
TAATAACTTGGAATTTGAATTGGTTACAGGAACTACAGCAGTCTTACCGTTATTCAAAAAAACGAGATGGAATATTTCTGGTAGCAATCACCATGCACTACAAACGGTTAGGTTATTCATATAGATCAGGTAACGGTGAATTGCACACAGTTATTTTTCGGTTTATCTGTGGATTGCGGGATCGTTTCAAAAAACAGATCCAGTTGCTGACAAATTTCTTGCGAAAACCGGATGGCTACGGTTCCTAACATGGCCTTCGCTGTCACGATTGTTTTCAGATATTTTTCAACATTGATAACTGCATTAGGGGACAGAACAAATTCTTTCTGATCATTGATAATTTGTTCAATGATCATGCCGGATTCTTTTAATTTATAATAATCAGATCTGGTATAGCTGGGCAGGGTCTTGAGAATGTGAAACGTTACCGGGCTAATTTTTTTTGCCTTATATATTTCAGATAACAATATGACTCTATATCCTCCCCCACCTTTTAACGGTGCCACTGTACCTGATGATATCTTTGCAGATCCACCCCGACTATCTGAATCACCTGCGCCACATTTTTTTAAACCAGCTTGGTAATGGAAGGGTAAGTGCTCCTTCATGCGCTATCCTCCCTGTCTTTGCGGCGTACTGTTCCGTTACCTGAACGTGGTTCAACGACGACCCACTCTCCCGTCTGGATAAAACATTCATCAGCCACCAGTCGATGAAGGTCACTCGGCAGGTGGTCAAGTACCTCCTTTGATATCTTCCTTGCTACCATCTGGACACCTTCATGGAAACGCGGGGTATCCCCCTTATTTTATAATTTACACCCTTCCCGGGGATTTTATGCCATATCATAATAAAAGGTTAAGCGACACCCTCTACATGAACCTATTCACTGTGATAACGAATTTAACGAATTTTAACGACTCTATATGGATATCTGAACCCATAACAAGTCAGAACCAGTTTCGGAGTGTAAGGATCGGCACATGAAGACACGTGCGATTTTTTTCACGGGATCAATTTGAAGTAACGATATGCCTGACCACATTGTGAGACGCGCAGAGTCTTTTTTGGCAATCCAGTTAATTATAGATGAGTTATCCCGGGCAAATATCCCCGAAAACCTTCAGATTGCAGCAATAAACTAAATTTAAAAAAGCTCATATAACCGCCGGATTACAAATTCATACGTCAATACCCGGAACCAATTCACGATCCAAGGATGAAAAGTGCCCGGATTTTATTCGAAGAAATGCATGAAGATTTGTAATAGATATCGGAAAAAAAGGTCAGGAAAAATTGGTATCTGCCATGGACTGGAGCCGGTCCTTCATCTCACCCATGAGTGCCTTGTAGGCAGGATGTGATTCAATCTCCTCTACCGCCATACTAACCTGGACCCTGGCATCCTCGGTGAGCGGTCTGCCACAGGTAACGCAGTACTCGTGCGTGGGGCCGTTTGTCTGGTGACAAAAAGGACATTCCCGGGCTGCCATCTCCCTGGGATTATACTTTCGCGGCCTGTGGAGGCCGTGCTTTTCAAGGACTTCATCGTCGATGGTGTCGTTTGTGGTATGGGAATACGTCGAGAGCATATTCGAATCCGGGTTGCCCCATAACATTTGTTTGATGGTGGATTCACTATACCCCTCTTCCTTCATGTGGGTAACACGGGTGTGCCTGAAGAGATGCAGATGGATATGCTTGGTAACTCCGGCTCGTTTAGCAATTTTTTTCACCTGTGCAGATACACCCGGGTAGGTGATCGGTTGGTGAGAATAAGACATGAATACCAGACCTTCCTCGTCTATCAGGCAGGGATAATCTGCTTTCCATGCGGCAAGGTACGATGTTGATGAGACCAGTCGCACATATCGGGGCCAGTCGGTCTTGAGATTAACATTGATAACCAGACCATACTCGTCAAACTTTACCTGGCCCCACTGGAGCGCACCAATCTCCTCAATCCTGAATCCGCCTTCATAGAGCACCGAAATAAGGGCACGGTCCCGGGATGACTGGCATGCAGACAGTACCATCTTCACCTCTTCCCGGGTGAGAAGGTCTCCAGCGGTGACGGACATGGTATCAACTTTTGGAACCTTGATCTTCCGGAGTTTTTTCGGCAGAATTGTTGAGAATGAATTTTCTATTAGCCAGAGATAAAAACGCTTCAATGCACCCAGAAAATCACGGAGTGAGTTCTGCGTGTAGGGGGCTCCATCGAGCTTTTTAGCCTTCTTCAGCTGTTCAATCCCGCTATAGAGCTCAAGCAGCGTATTGATAGAGAACGGTCCGATAAAATCCCGCCACCGAATAAGGATATACGTGAGTTTGTTCGACCGGCTCTTACTAATATTCTGGTTTGCTGTGAGTTCTGCGATATACAACCTGATAAGGTGTCCATCCTCCTTCGTGACCCGCTGCGAAGCCTCTGCTCTGACAAGAGAGTTTTCTGCATATTCCAGCTTAATATTATGAAAAGGACGATCTTCACGTCGTGGTGCTCGATTGCGTACTTTAGCCATGACAACTTCGTGACGGTTAGTACTCTTAAATGTTACTGGGCTCTTAACCAAAAACAGAGACGCCCCGGCCGGGATTTGAACCCGGGTCAAAAGCTCCGCAAGCTTCTAGGATATCCACTACCCTACCGGGACAAGACGTTATCAGATTAGAAACTGACCTAACTACTTCGTTTTCAAGGCTTAAAAACATGTGCATCCATAAAAATCCCGAGAATTTATGTATTGATACACACCAGGCCAGTAACATTTTTCAGGCAAAGAGGTAACGTACAGGTAAGACCGGCGGGGACAGAGTTTTAATCCTGTCCGGCCCAGTGAAGGTGAATAAAAATGTCAGATACAGAAAAAACGATGTCCCAGCTTTTTACGTTCGAACATAAGGCCCGAAGATGGGAACTCCTTGTTCGAATATTTTACAGTATTGCAATCGCGATCGTTATGATAATATATGGATTCATAGCCGGAATTTTGATGTTTATCCAGTGGTTTGTGATCCTGGTCCTCGGCCGACGCAGTGAAGGTATCTCCAATTTCATACGAGGTTATCTTGAGTATTATGTCCATGTTCTTTCATATACTTCCTGGATGACGGATAATAGGCCCGGTATTATGCCAAAATCGGTAAAAATATTTGAAGAACAAACCCCTGACCAGTGAATGGTAATGCAAAAGTATCCGGGCAGGGGGCAAGCCACCTCAGCAGTGGTCTGCCTTCCTGTTTATACCGAAATTCCGGGCAGAACTGTTTTTTAGAGATATCCTTTACAAAAGTGGTAAAAAGAAACAAATTTACCTGTTCACCATTCCAGTTACTTACAACAGGGAATATTCCAGGAGTATCTATACTGTGACGGAGGTCTCAAACCGGGAAGTTGCATCAAAGCTGTTATTACTCAGTGAGCTGCTGGAAATCACCGGAGACAATGTATTTAAAATCCGTGCATTCTACAGGGCTGCGGATATCATAGATCGTATCAACAACCCTGTTGCATTGATGAGTGAGAAAGATTTGATATTGGTCCCGGGGATAGGCCCGGCGATTGCAAAGAAGGTGCGGGAGATCGGGAAAACCGGTACCTGCAATGAACTGGAAGAACTCCGTGCCAAGGTCCCTCCGTCCCTGGTTGAGCTACTTAACCTGGAAGGGGTAGGGCCAAAAACCATTGCAGTACTCTGGAAAAAATTGAATGTCCAGGGCATTGGTGACCTTGAGAAGGCAGCCGAAGGTCATCGTATCCGGTCACTGAAGGGATTTGGTGAGAAAAAAGAACAGGGTTTTCTGCGGTCTATTGCTCTTTACCGTGCGGCCGGCGGGCGCATGGACCGGGTAGAGGCAGAATCTGTCATTAATAAACTGTCCGGGGCTTTCACGCCGGGAACATGGGTGGTTGCCGGAAGTTACCGCAGGGGAAAAAGTTCCATTGGAGATATTGATATTGTTACCACAGAATCCGCATCTGTTATCAATCCAAAACTAAAAAATCGTGTTGACGAGGTGATTGATGAAGGTGAACGACGGACATCGGTTCGAGTCCTCGGACACCGGGTGGATATCAGGTTTACCCATGAACGCCAGTTAGGGTCCATGCTTATCTATCTGACAGGTTCAAAAGAATTCAATATCCGTCTTCGGGAAATTGCCATTGAATCCGGCCGGAAGGTAAACGAATATGGAGTACAGGAACGGGCTGATGGAAAGATCCATGAGTTTTCCAATGAACAGGATATGTTTGCATTCCTTGGACTCCAAACTATCATTCCTGAGCTGCGTGAAAACCAAGGCGAAATCGAGCTCGCAAAGAATTACCAGTTACCACAACTAGTCGGTCCAACTGATATCCGGGGTGATCTTCATGTCCATTCTGACTGGAGTGACGGATCTCTTACCCTGGAACAACTGGCGGTGAACGGTGAAACGCATGGATATGATTATATCCTCTGTTCTGATCATTCAGCAACCCTTGGCATCACTCATGGCCTGGATGAAGAAAAACTACAACGACAGTCCCACGAGATCGAACGTGTCAACAGGATGGGGGGGACCTGTACGCTTCTGCATGGTACCGAAGTTGATATCCTCGTAAATGGCTCACTTGGACTCCCGGACCATGCACTTTCCGAACTTGACCTTGTTATCGCCTCGGTCCATACGAGTCTTAAAGAAGACCGGGATTCAATGACCCGCCGTGTGATCATGGCGGTAGAGAATGAAAACGTCGACATTATCGGCCATCCCACCGGAAGGCTTCTCGGCAAGAGACCTTCATTCGAAATAGATCTGTCACGAATAATCGACCGAGCCAAAGAGACCGGAACATCACTCGAATGTAATGCATCACCCTGGAGGCTTGACCTCGACGATACCGATATCAGGCATTCGAAAGAGAAGGGAGTCCCCATTTCAATCGGTACTGATACACACCACGAGGATGAATTTTCACACATGCGTTATGGTGTAACCATTGCACAACGTGGTTGGTGCAGCGCGAAAGACATTTTAAACAGTCTAACCCTCCAGGAGCTCCTGGACTGGGCTTCCTGAAAGGACATACATAAAAGTGGAATTTTTATTAAAAAAACAATTAATAGTTGAGGGAATAATGTGTATAGTTTTGGAAGGCTGGAATGAACTGCATTATCTGCAGCATCAACCGGGTAAGATCATGTATAGAGACAACCGGAGGTTATCATTTTGATTTACTGGTTATATGAGCGACGTATCGAACGTCAGCTCTTGCTCCTGCCAGCCCATATCTGTGTAATGATTACCGAACAGGATATGCATGACGCCCCGGATAAGATCCTTGCTTGTACCAGGTGGTGTATTGATATTTCAGAGGGAGTTGCCGCGAGGGCATCAGGGTATGCAGCCCGGGAGATCGATTCTGAAAATGAAAAATCTATCCGGGATGGTAGTACCCTCAAGGGCCTGACATTTCATATCAGTACAAAGAAAAATTCGCCCATTGAAAAATATTTACCCGTGATCAGGAAAATCGGGGAGATTGCCCACCTGGTCATCCATTACAGGGAGCAGACGGAAGACAGTGGAACAGGACTTCCCGTTACCGTTGCCATCGGAAAGAGTGGGCGTGAAGAGATCACTGAATGCATCAAATCAATGGCCCGTTCCCATACCCGCCCGGACCAGGTGGACGAAAAACTTCTCGAATCATGTCTGACATTCAAATATACCCCTGATTTTGTTATTAAAACCGGAGGCGACCACCTGACGGATTTCCTGATATGGCAATCGGTATATTCTGAGCTGTTCTTCTCTGATACAAATTGGAAATATATCCGGAAAGTGGACGTCCTCCGGGCTCTCCGTGATTACCAGTCCCGGGTCAGGCGTTTCGGGCGGTGATTCCTGCTTCTATTCGTTGGGAATAGACTCTTATCGCTCGAAGCAGGTCAATTCGTCGGAACATCGGCCAGTATGGAGCTGAAAAGTATACCGCACTTTCATGCCCGTTTGCTAGCCAGGGGAGAAAATTAGAGGTCCTGCATTCATTTCCAGTCCGGATAATAAGGTCCACAGGGGGTAAATCGCTCCCGTCATGGAGGTGAGATTCAACCATAGAACGGGTAATTTCCTCGGGATTACACAGACCTTCGCTGACTTTGGCAAGGATTCTCCTGGCTGCATGAAGGATCTCATTCCGGCCCCCATATGCCAGGGCAATCGTTAAGAAAAAATCCTGGTTCTCATTTGTTGCCTCTTCAGCGATCTTCACTACCGCTTTTAAGTCGTCAGGCAGGAGTGTCCGGTCACCGACCATCCTGACACGTATCCTGTATTTGGAAACCCGGTCATCGGTCAGGACGCTTACGAATTTCTCTTTGAAAAGGCTAAAAAGAGATTCAACTTCATTTGGGTCCCGGTTGAAATTTTCGGTCGAGAAGGAATAGAGCGTGATATGGGTGATCCCCAGTTCATGGACCCAGTCAAGGACTTTTTCAGTCACGTCTGCTCCTGCCCGGTGCCCCTCAGCCGTGCCGAGACCTGTATCCCTGGCGTAGCGTCGGTTCCCGTCCTGAATAATAGCAATGTGGCGGGGCCTGTATACACACTGGCGTATGAGATGTGCTTCATACAGGGGTTCTAATAGAGATCTCAGGCTCAAAGAGGTGTCACCTCAACGATAATACCCCGATCCGGGTACCTTTCAATAATGCAGCTCTCTCCCGAAAGTGTTTCTGCATTGGAACGTAATTCCCTCCATGAAAGTTCTACATGGTCACCCATGTTTTCGGATGTTCCCGGTTTGAGGCGTTTAAGCCATTCCCGATCTTTTTCATGAATGACCAGGCTGCCATAAATAATGGTCCCGTCCCGGGTTACATGATCGAAAGGTCTGGCGGTATTCCTTGCAACACGGATTAACCGCTTTCTGAGCTGAACTGAGTCCTTGAATGAAGAGGAACAAAAATGGACCTTTTCCTCCTTGCTGATCTGTGATGCCCATTCCCTTGCCCCCTCTATTGCGTTATGGAACCCGTCTTCGAGCTGGTAGTTACGTTCACGCATTCCGTCTGCATTATGGTCACCCCATTCAAGCTCATTAATATTGAGGAAATCAAGAAATGGGAGGGCCTGGTCGAGGACATCGACTTCCGGCAGGGCCGGTACCTCAAAGCCGATATCAAATCCCATCTTTTTTGCATCTACGGCTGATACGACATAGTCACTTATCAGGATCTGGTCCCAAATCTCCATTGGTGGATGAAGCCGAATTTCATCGACAATACCTTCCAGGCTGGTGAGCATTTCATGGTCGGGTGCGATTCCCGTATAGAGGTGTATATGGTGTTCCGGTCCGAATTCTTCCTTTAATCGTGAACAATAGGTAATGACCCTGTCGGGACGTGCAAGCGGTTCTCCACCGGTTACTCCAGTCCCAAGGGCACTCATCCGGTGTGCCACTTCAATTGCCTGCTCTGTGCTATCAATCATCCGTTCATTGGCATAGGTTGTGTCTTTACCTTTTCGTTCACCCGAAAGAGGACAATACCAACAGGTACGAGGGCATACTCCGGTAACAAAAAGTACCATTTTGGCTCCTTTTTGACATATACGGCAACCTCTGCTGAGATTATTTTTAAATTTATTCTGCATTGGTGGAATCTGATTCGCCTGCCTGTTGGAGTAATGATCTGGACACTTGGGATACACCGGGCCAAACGCTTGAGCGAAATGGACATAATATCTATTGCTGTCAAATTCCGGATTTGCCAGGGGCAGGTATCTCAACCGTTTATACCTACAGTATTATGAAAACAGGATGATAATCGTTCGCCAACTATCTGAAAAATAGAAGGTCTCAAATTTTTTATTGGAAGGTAGGTCCTGAAAAGTTGGGTATAAGAACTGCCTTTCCCGTTTCTCTACCTGAACCCTGGTACGTTGCGAGGGACTTCCCCGCCGAACTGTTCGATACAGTGATATTCCCGGTACCCACCCGATATGTGGATACGTACGATCCTGGTTTCGTTATAAATGAGGGGGTATTATTTCGGGTTAATACCTGCCCGATGAACAGTCGGCTGGTCTGGTTCACCAGGTTAACAGAGTCCGTGCTCATATAGGCCCCTGCAACACTGGTTTTCAATGGGGTTGAAAGCCAGGTGTAATTTTTCAACGGGGGTGATGGAGAAAATACGGGTTTTGGCCATAGCACCGGATTAGGCTTATATTCAGGAACCTGGATTGACCACGGGACTGTGTAAGCCTTCAGACAAACATTTGAGTTAGGGTAAGACTGGGTAAGGTCATTCCACCCTGCGCCATTGCTGCTTACATAGCTCTGGCCAGGTAACGACGTTGCTCTCGATGAGTACCCGTTGATTGGCATTTCTATCGCGACAGGTGTGGTCCACCCAGCAGATACTACCTTAACTGCGACTGAGAACCGATCACCTACTTTAAGATCGACCGGGGTATCAAGACGGATCGTATGGTACCCGGGAAGACTGATCGTCCCTTCCTGTTTGGATAAAAAACCACTGGAACTGATCGGTCCGTTATCCGGGTTCATGAAAATCTTTACTTCATACTGTGTATTCGTAGCCGTCGTATAGAACCCAACTGCCTTCAGCTGGTCGTTTCCTGTCGATGTAAAAACATTTGCATAGTACGCGGTGTCAGTACCAAATCCAAAATTGGCGATCCATCCCAACGGGTCATACTGATAAATTCGTGCATAATTCGATGATGGCTGTGCAGTATACATCGCATTATCCCTGCCGATGCGTGTATCGTAATACGAGATATAGAAATACCCTGCATCACCCCATGATGAACCCCAACTGTTTCTTGCGATAAAGGCACCGTTTCCCTGGGGTGGGGTACCAAAATTTTCCGCAGCATAATTGTCATCCCACCCGACAATATTGATTGCATGGTTAAATACGCCGGACCCGGAATAACAATATGCCGCATTTTGTGATGTGTACGACGATGCCTCATACCGTAATGCGGAATATACCGCGCCATACTGTCTCACCGCAGATTTAATCATGTCGTTATCAAGGGGTTCCCTCCGGGGAGGAATGAAAAACACTTCCTGGACATGTTTTTCAACGGGAAGGCCTGGTGGTGAAATCGAAGTCCCGTACGAATACGGGTCCGCAATCTCGGACACCGGACCTGCCCAGCGTGTCAGGTAGGCCGCCGCCATAAAATCGTTCCCTCCCACGTTTATGGGTACACTAAAGTCGTGCAGATTTTTTTCATTATTCTCAGAAAAATCATACCGCTCTCCAGGTAAAAGTGACGATTCGAGTGATGCAATTGATGCAAATGCCCAACAATTCCCATCCTGACCCTGGTTTCTAATTGGGGTTAGTTTTCCAAGTGTACGAAGATCATATCGATCAGAGCTCGCAGTTGCGGCAGTGGTAGTGCCTTTTTGGTCCTCACTCCCAACGCTTCTCTGTAACGTGTAACCCACAATTGCAGGATTATTTATATTGTTACCCCAGGTCACAGAATCTGATCCACCAGACAGATCTACCGGAGCGGGGATCAGCCCAAGCCCATGTACTTCCTGGTTTTCGGAAGGTGCATAAGACCGGGTATTCAACCAGTTATAGTAAGAAGTGCTAAACGGAGCAATATACGTGTTATCGGCCTTTACTATTGCAGGAATTGCTGTTGAACCATCTGCGAATGCGCAAGAATATCCTGCAACAAAGAGGAGTGTTATAAATATTGATAATACTACACGAATTTTCATAGGTTTCCTCGTTTTTTATCAGGTATTAATAACCGCATACTACGCGGTTACCGTTGGATATCTCCAGATTCTTAGTACTAGTGATGGATGATATTATGATATTATACCCGGAGGAATTGACAGAACTTACAAGTTCAAATATTTACTCTTAAGGTTACGAATATCCAGCAAAATTTAACCTCAGATCCTTTCCCTGGCCAGGAAAAAATCAATTGGTAGTATTTTTCCGGATTTTTGTTGATGCCAGTTTTTCGATTGCACCGGGATCGACATCCCCGGATAGAACCAAATCGCCCGCCTGCACTGCGCTCTCCAGGAATAACTTCCCAACAAGGTTTCTCACAACAATAGTGGTATACCCATCAGGGCTCCCGACAGAACCTGCGGAAATGTCAGAGAAGAGCGCGGTGGTATCGGTACAGTGATGGCAACCCGATCGGACGGTCTCATCAAGTTCTTTCAATGGGAACGAAAAGGAGCTACCGTCTTTCATCGTCACCTCGAGTTTTCCCCGGACATCGAGTTTTTTAATCTCCCAAGTGGCAATATCATGTTCTGACCTGAGTTTTTTCGCAATTAATGCCTCGTAATCAAAACTTTCAGTGCAAAATAATCCGATGACCAGACGGATGGAGCGGGCATATGGTTTTAACAGGTCATGATCAGAGCTTCTTATCCTCGATACCGCCTGAACGGCACAAGGTACTCCGACAATTGCAATTTTACTGTATTTTCGGTTGATCACCGCCGTTTTAAGCGCGGCGAGAAACGGGACCCACCAGCTGTACCGACTCCCGGCTTCGTGGACCAGTTGTTCACGGGAAGTAATGACGACTGAAACGGGTCGCATGGTAAACCGGTCTTCACCAATGGTGACAACTGCATCGATCATCCCGGTATCAAGAGCATGCGCGAGAATTTCGGTCACGGCCCCGCCACTTTGCCGTCTCGGGATATCATGGGTTGTTTTTGCAGCGACAAGGTTAATATAATTTCCAAGAGTTTCTGCAGTTTTTGGAACGGTCCTGGGACAAACCGCATAACATGCACCGCAGGCTACCCCGTCGGTTACCTGTTTACAATATCCGGACTGTACCGGGGCGGAAGTATCGCCACTTTCACGGAACCTTATTGCATCTGCCGGGCAGATTGCCACGCAACCGCCGCATCCCGAACAGCTCCCGGTCTCCCAAACTTCTAATTTTAAGTCCTGGTATGTTTTTTGTTCCATCGCCACCACTACTCCCATGTATACTTATTCGCGAATGGCCGGGCGCTAGCCGGAGATATTCGCGTGTAATCAGATTTCAGAAATGGAGCGGGGTCGACCCCAAATTTTTCTGCAAATTCATGGATCAACGGGGTTATCCGTGCGATCTCATCACTGCTGCAGGGATCTTTCTTTGTTCCAACCCCGACACAATTATCATCGATTTCGCCCCGGATAAAAATTTCACCCCCATGGATACCACTACCAATACCCCGTTCATCATTCATCGCGTCAGGGGTCCGCCGGAGCACCAGGATCAGGCCACCCGCCATATATTCGCCCAGGAACGAACGAGCTGATCCACCAATGACCAGTACCGGGCGTTTATCCAGGTATTGTTTCATGTGGATACCACCCCGGTAACCGATAGTATCGCGGACAAATACTTTTCCACCCCGCATACTATGGGCAACCGCATCACCCGCACTTCCATGGATGGCAATAGTACCAGCATCCATCGTATTGCCGGGTGCATGGTCAGCATTACCATACAATGTAATATCCGGCCCGCTCATGAACATCCCGAGGTCCCCACCGGCGACACCATGGAGTATCAGCGATACATCACCTTTTAAGCCATCCGCAATGAACCGCTGCCCCATAATGTTTCTGATCGTTATTTCCTTTGCACCTTCATTAACAGCTTTTCGGATTTGCTGGTTCAACGGGGTATAATGGATATCTTTTGCATCGATCTCGATTGTGTTCATTCGGCTCACGCACCCACTGATTTCACATCAAGCACGGTCATGAGCGCTTCATCAAGCATGTAACTTCTCAGGCGGTCCCGGTTACCCCTGAGACTCTCGATACTATTGATCCCCGCGGCTCCCATCAACTCGGCTAGTTCATCAGTCCAGCCATGGATGAGGTTGGCCACCTGTTTTGAACCTGTCTCAGGGTCCAGCCGTTTCACGAGATCAGGTCGCTGTGTTGCAATCCCCCATGCGCAGACACCGCGGTTACAGGTACCACACACCCGGCACCCCAGTGCAATAAGCGCGGCGGTACCGATATATACTGCATCAGCCCCGAGTGCGATGATTTTAGCGACATCGGCACTCTCACGGATCCCACCGCTGGCGATAACTGATACCTCATTCCGGATACCCTGCTGACGCAGTTTGGCATCGACACTTGCAATAGCTGCCTCCACGGGTATGCCTACATGGTCCCGGAATACTCGTGGTGCAGCACCGGTACCTCCGCGGAACCCGTCGATAACAATTGCATCTGCCGAGGACCGGGCGATTCCCGCTGCAATCGCGGCTGAGTTATGTACTGCAGCAATCTTGACAAAGACCGGTTTTTTCCACTCTGTTGCTTCTTTTAAGCCCCGGACCAGTTGCTTGAGGTCTTCAATACTGTAAATATCATGGTGTGGCGCCGGACTGATTGCGTCGCTTCCTTCGGGAATCATGCGGGTGACTGATACCTCCCTATTGACTTTTTCTCCTGGCAAGTGCCCACCTATCCCTGGTTTAGCCCCCTGGCCGATCTTGATCTCTATTGCAGCACCGCGTTCAAGATAATTGATATCCACACCAAACCGACCCGAAGCGACCTGCACGATCATGTTGCTCTGGTACGGGTAGAGGCTCTCATGGAGTCCTCCTTCACCAGTCCCCATGAAAGTCCCTATCTCATTCACTGCTTTTGCAAGACTTGTCTGTGCATTGAGGCTGATTGCACCATAACTCATGTGCCCGATCATTATCGGGGTCTCTAACTTAAGATTCGGGACAAGGGTTGATATGAGCTCGACATCCCCGTTTTCTTTGGTCAGAAGATCAAGGTGTGAAGGTTTTTTTCCTAAGTAAGTCCGTAACTCCATCGGTTCGCGGAGAGGGTCGATACTCGGGTTTGTTACCTGACAGGCATCAAGTACCAGGCGGTCGAATATGACCGGGTACGGAAGGGCATTCCCCATACCCCCAACAATAATTTTTCCGGTCCGTGCCTGGTTAAATATCGCTTCCTTCACCTCGGTCGTCCAGAGGGGGTGGCTCCTGTAGTCGACAGGCCGCTCTTCAATAGATATCGCGTCCCGCGGGCACATCGCCAGGCACCGGTGACAGGCAACACAATGCCGGGGACTGACCCGGACAACGCCGTTCTCCATCCGAAATACACCGTAGGAACAGTTTTCAACGCAACGTGCACATGCCATGCATTGTTCATTGTCGACTGTCACCCTGAATTTCAATGGTACCGTGCCGATACTCATGCGATCAACCTCCCGACAATTGGCGATCCGGCTCTAGGCATCACAATTCTTTCAACATCGGGTTCCATTGTCCTGATTGCCGCTTCCTCGCTCGATATAAAAAGGCGGTTGCCATATTCCCCGGAAACAAGCGGACGGAGTTTGATCCTGTCCGTGAACCCGACAATTGAGTTTTCATTTGCTACAACAATTGCGAATGGTCCGTTCATGAGCGCCGGACCATAGGTTAGTCGTATTGCGGTATGGAGCAGGCGTTCGTTTTCAGGCATACGGTCGATTTCATCCCAAAACGGGGGTGCAAGGGCTTTCACCGCCATCTCGGCAGATAAACCGTGCCTGCGCACAAGGAGGTCTACAAGGTATGCAACAACTTCGGTATCAGTAAACATTGTGCATTGGTATCCGTAGCTCTCGATATAGCGCCGGTTGGTGCCGTAGGAGGTAATTTCACCATTATGGACAACGCTCCAGTTCAGGAGATTGAAAGGGTGAGCGCCACCCCACCAGCCGGGTGTATTCGTAGGGTACCGGTTGTGACCAAGCCAGATATACCCTTTATATTCGTGAATTTTATAGAAATCGGCTACATCTTCAGGCCAGCCGGAAGCCTTGAATACGCCGATATTTTTTCCGGAAGAAAAAATCAGGACGCCCGGCATCGTGGTATTCACTCTCATGACAATATATGTCACGATATCCTCTTCGGGTGCGGTACTCCGGGGCATCAGTGTTGCATCAGGTTTGAAGAAATATCTCCAGGGGGTGTGGACTTTCCTGATCCTGGCGTGGTCACTCGTTGGAATCTCTTCATCGTGGACAACAGTCCCCCATTCTGATAGCAGGGTATCGACAGAAACTTTGGATTCATGAATATTGTCAAAAAAGACATGAATCGCATAGTAATTCTTAAACTCAGGGAACACGCCGTATGCAACGTAACCTGCTCCTTCTCCGCTGCCCCGTTCGTTCATCCTGGAGAGGGCCTGCCTGATCGAGGACCCATCCATCAACTCGCGTTTCCTGTCAATAACACCAATTATGCCACACATTGTTACCACGTATACCTCGTCGGCTTATTATTATCGGGTTCACTACAATTTGAGTTGCTCGTTGATAAATCTCATCAATGGGGTACAGTGTACTTCCATCGATTTACTACTCATATATTTCTGAATTTTCCCAGATAGGGATCGGGTTTCGGCTCTTCGTCCCTACATTCATTATAACCGTTTAGGATGGAATTATCCTTCCACCGTTAAATCAGTCGTTTTTAAAAAATAAGTTTGTATTATAGCCCATTTCTAAAATAAGCCAATAATATTAGTTAATGGTAATGGTGGGGAGTAAATAAATATAAATAATGTAAGGGTTTAGTTATTTGTAATGTCAAGCAAGAAAGATGTCGACCAGATGCTCGAGCGTATCGATGCAGACCTTGTAAAGTTTGTACGCCTCCAGTTTACGGATGTTCAGGGGCAACCAAAAAATGCCGCAATACCGGTTGAACAGGTAGAAAAAGCTCTGACTGAAGGAATCTGGTTTGACGGTTCTTCGATCGAAGGCTTTACCCGGATTGAAGAATCCGATATGCTTTTAAAACCCGATATGGCCTCGTATACACTCCTGCCATGGAGGTCTAATGATGCACGTGTTGCACGGTTTGTATGCGATGTGTTCACCTATGGGAACAAACCGTTTGAAGGAGACCCGCGGTATATTTTGAAAAATACAATGGCTGAAGCTGCAAAGATGGGCTTCTCATTCAACACAGGACCTGAACTTGAGTTTTTCCTGTTCAATATGGTGGATGGGAAACCGTCAACACAGTTCTCTGACCAGGGCTGTTACTTTGATCTTGCCCCGAATGATAAAGGCGAGAATGTCCGCAAGGAAATTGTGATGGCGTTAACTGAGAT
>SESC01000437.1_pt1 | contig 15222 bp, 12 predicted proteins | sample 3171431 | NCBI WGS metagenome assembly SESC01 (sample SAMN06051868, study PRJNA518727) | freshwater metagenome | biome: subpolar coniferous forest; feature: holomictic lake; material: water; isolation source: holomictic Lake 227, 8 m depth | place: Canada: near Kenora, Ontario | collected... | reverse complement strand
CGATTCGGATTGGAAATGTCCTCTACCGGTTCTATCAGCCAATCACTGTCACAAATCGGCGGCCTATTACCCATGACAGTCTCTACGGAACTGGGTATTATTCAGTATCTGGTTTTTACCAGTGATGAGATTTTTTCTAAACAGGTTCCCATACTGATTACCGTAGATCCATGTAGTAGTGCTATTCTTCGAATGGAGCTTGCCAAGAGCCGTAACGCTGACGACTGGAAAAATCATTTTGAGTGTCTATCGGATAATGGACTCAAGGCTACCTATCTGGTTTCCGATGACGGTACCGGTATTCGTGCCGGCCATGCCAAGGCTATCGGTGGGGTACGTCAAACAGACACTTATCATGCAATTGCCCATCGCTTGGGAAGTTGGTGTGGTCGCCTTGAAACAGCAGCTTACGCCGCGCTTGAAAAGGAATATGATGTGGAAAGAAAGCTGAAGTCGGCTAAAAGTAAGGGTGTGCAAGCGAAACGGCAAACCACTTACACGCAAGCCATAGACCTTGCTGAAAAAGCCATTACGCTTTACGACGAGTATAGTTATCTTTATCGTTGTGTGATCAGTGAGCTCAATCTATTTGATGGTAATGGTCATCTGCGCAGTGGACGACAAGCTGAAGAAGGCATCAACATTGGGCTTACGCTGATTGAAGAGTTAAATCACATGCAGACGCGCAAAGCGGTAACTCAGGTAAGACATGCTTTACCTGATTTGTTCCATTATTTCGATATCGCCAAACAGGTCGTCACCGAGTTTGGCGAGTTAGGCATCGATGAGTTCAGTTTGAAGGCTTATTGCAGTGCGTGGCAATGGGGAAAAGCGGCGCGGAAAGCTAAAAAGAGCGGACGGAAAAAGATCGCCCAGGACCAAGAGCAATTCTGCCTGGACATCGCTATGGGCTTGCAACAAGAAACTGAGGAAGAAGATCTGATAACTCAGCATGCGGTTTATTCCAGGCTGGATAAAATCGTTCAAAGTTCGGCTTTGGTGGAATGTATCAATTCAATTCTACGACCCTACTTGAATAACTGCAAAAACCAGATCACCCAGGAAATGCTCAATCTGATTATGCATTATCATAACCATCGGCGTTATCGTGACGGTGTCAGAAAAGGTAAGACGCCCATGGAAATTCTAACGGGAACAGAGCAAACCCAGGATTGGCTTGAGATTCTGCTGAATATCGTCAGAGAGAAAAAGCCAGAACTACTACTGATTTCTTAAATTTAAGAAACAGCTAAGCCGTTTATCTTTAAAGTCACTGGCCGTTTTTTAATGGCTACGGTAGCTTGTTGTTAATTTTTTATTGACATCAAAAGTGTCAACTACTTTTAGGCCGCTATGAAGGATGCCTACTAGAGTATAGGTTTTTGACTCGAACAATTATTTAAACAGAAAAGGCGGAAGACTAACAGTGGCATTCACTATTAATCTTCCGCCTCTAATCTCAATTTAGCTTTAACTTTATTCAAGAACCTGAAAAAAAGTCTCTCCCTCCCTAATCATCCCTAGCTCTTCCCTGGCTCGTTCCTCTAAGGTCTCCCGCCCCTTTCTTAAATCCTCTACCTCTGCATAAAGGGCTTTATTACGGGCACTTTTCTCTTCTACCTCAATATTCAGTTCATTAAGCTTTTGTTGATAAGCCATTACCTGCTTAACCCCTCCGTTACCAGTGGCATACCACAAGCGATACTGCAACTGACCAATCAACACAACTACAACAGCGAGAAGAATCTTCATAGCTTCAAAATAAAATTAAACAACAAAGGATACAGTAAAAAATAACGATATCCTTTGCCTTGCACTGTAAAAAATCTTAAAGCTTTCTAAAGGCACTGTGACCCGCGTATCGAGCCAAGCTACCTAATTCTTCTTCGATTTTCATCAAACGGTTGTATTTAGCAACACGGTCAGAACGACTCAAAGAACCGGTTTTAATTTGGCCCGTACCCGTCGCTACTGCTAAATCAGCAATCGTGACGTCTTCAGTTTCGCCTGAACGATGTGACATAACAGCCGTGTAAGAGGCTTTATGCGCCAATTCAATCGCTGCAAACGTTTCAGTTAAGGTACCAATTTGATTTACTTTAATCAGGATTGAATTAGCGATGTCTCTTTCAATACCTTTTTGTAAGATTTTTGGATTAGTTACAAATAGATCATCACCGACTAATTGGATACGGTTACCCAATTTTTCAGTGATTAACTTCCAACCATCCCAATCATTTTCGTCAAAGCCATCTTCAATGCTGATAATAGGATAACGATCTACCCAATCCACGAAGAAATCAGCCATTTGAGCTGATGTATATGTTTTGCTTTCTGACGCTAAATCATAAATACCATCTGTGTAATATTCAGAAGCCGCAGCATCCAAGCCTAAGAAAATATCAACACCAGGCTTGTAACCGGCTTGTTCAATCGCTTGTAAAATAACGCTAATCGCTTCTTCATTTGACGATAAATTAGGCGCAAAACCACCTTCATCACCGACAGTCGTTGCCAATCCTTTAGATTTTAATACTTTACTTAAGTTATGGAAAACTTCAGCACCGTAACGAATTGCTTCACGGAAAGTAGGCGCACCTACCGGTAAAATCATAAACTCTTGTAAGTCAACGCTGTTATCCGCATGTGAACCACCGTTAATGATGTTCATCATCGGCACAGGTAAAATAAATTCACCTGATTTATTTAAATGACGGTATAAAGGTTGACCCGCTTCTTTAGCAGACGCATGAGCCGCTGCCAAAGAAACCGCTAATAAAGCATTCGCACCTAAACGGGCTTTACTTTCTGTACCATCAAGTTCGATCATTACTTTATCAAGCGCCGCTTGATCATTAACATCTAAACCGATCACCGCATCACGGATTTCAGTTTTAACATTGTTTACTGCGTTTAATACACCCTTACCTAAATAACGTGCTTTATCGCCATCACGTAATTCAATCGCTTCACGCTCACCTGTCGAAGCGCCGGATGGTACCATTGCACTTCCCACAACACCAGACGCTAAAATCACATCCGCCTCTACAGTGGGGTTACCACGTGAATCTAAAACTTCTCTTGCTTTAATATCAACGATTTTACTCATATTATTGTGTTGCTCCACAGGTTAAAAATAAACTACAACGTTATTGTTGCGCATAGTGTAAAGAATTATGGTAATACTTGATAGGGTGGATGATTTACTTGCCAATTGAAAATAGACTGACAAAGTTCTGTTTGATAAAGCTCAATCTTATCCATCGCTCCACGTATATAGCTTGATATATTATCAGAAGTTGCTTGCTTATTTTTCCCTAAAGCGCCTTTTTGAAAGCCAAACGATAAAATATCAATCATAATGTGTCCATTGCACAATAGCCAAGGGTTAACATGATCCATTTTTTCTAGTAACTGTCGAGACTGTTTAGACGTTATGTCTATCCCCTTGGTGTTTGCAAACGTATGAAGATCTATTTGATTTAAACACCACTTATCAGGAATAAGAAGCGTATTTTTTTTATGCAATTCTTTAAGCTCTAAGCCAGGCTGCAAATGTTGTTTAAGCCATTCGATTTGAGCAAAGGGTAACGCCAATTCAATCAAGTAATCTTGTATGCATTTCTGAGCCTTCTTTTCAAAATCAGCAATAAGTTGACTATCTCCGTATTCTGCTAATAATGCTTTGAAAACACGGGGTGAGCTTAACAATAAGGTCTCTAAGTCATGAGAGTCAGTAACACAGGTATTATTTATGCTTGGCAGATTCATTAATGCATCAAAATCATTATCGATAATACCCAAAAAACCATCAAGCCTACTTTTACTTTCATTCAAGTCGCTAATGTTTTTAATGACGCTTGCCTTCCCTGTTTGTTTCTGATTATTTTTCTGAAAGGAAACGACAAATACAATACAACAGGCTTTCTCTAAGATCCTAGCATTCCAAAACTTTTCATCACTGTCGCCCTCAACAAATAAAAAACTGCATTGTTTATTTTCAGGCGAAGCTCTAAACATAATCAGCGCGGCATCAAGTCCGCCTGTATCAGCGACACAAAAAGTCGTCATTCATTAACACCCAAACCGACCATAAGATGTGAGTTTTGCCCAACAATAGTGGGCGAATGGGTGGCGATTAGTACATCAAATTTTGAATGTTCAACGATTTCTTTTAATTCATCAATAAATTTATTCTGCCAGGTAACATGTAACGATAACTCAGGTTCATCGATCATCACCAGGGTATTAGGCTCAACTTTAAAGATGAGATCATAAAACATCACTAATTCGTGCTGCTCACCCGAAGAAAGCAAAGTGGGATCAATTTCCCCTTCTTTACCGATAATAACTAGGCCTTTCTTTTCGTCAATACGCAGCTCCTTCCCTTGAAACTTACTGTTTATTATTTTTAACAGAAGTTTTATTTTTCCACTCAACCCTTCAAGAACGGCAAGCTTTTCTTCACTATCTTGTACATAAAGGTTCATTACCGCTGCATGGTGTATTTCTAAGTTATCAATTGAAGTTGCATCTAAGACGGCTGAATCTGTTACCGGTAAAAGACCTATCATTCTTAGTTGGTTTCTTTTGTTTTGCAGCGCTACAAGATGCTCATTCAGTTGATCAGACGTATAATGTTCTGATGATTTTAATAATCTAAAAGGAAATGTTTGCTCTAATTCTTGAGTTTTCTTGGCATAATCAGCCATCACCGTTCTAATGCGCTGATGCAATTCAGCCGCATAAATTTTGACGGTATGTGTAATAATTTCCTTGCGCCTATGCATTTCATCTCGCTTTACTGTTCGCAAAAGCCGAGACGCCTCAATAAGTTGGACCGGTATCTGACCTATTTTTGTAATAAGATCTGGATTTCTAACGGTTTCCTTGTTTGATAACATGCCACCCAAAAGACTGCCATATTGCTCCATTACTTCTTCCAAAGATAAAGGCTCATCTTTTTCGCGATCATAAAAAACATCATCTTCAATCTTAGTGATCCAAGAAAGTCGTTTAATCAGACTTTCTATATCTAAATTTTGAAAGTTAATTCTTTCTTTATTAATAAAAATCTCTAAGGCATTTCGGGTCTTATGATGTCTTTTTTCAACTCTTATGTGATTACCATTTGATAATTCAACAATGAAAGAAGTAAACGGTATTTCGTTAAAACTATAAATACGGAAATTAAATAAGCTATTAATCATCCTCAACAGAGTCGTTTTCCCCACACCATTAATGCCATGCAAAATGGTAATACGCTCCTCCTGGTTAAAATCAATATGATGATCAAATTGATTAAAGAGCCCTTTTACGGTCACTGACTTTATACGTGGAGGATTGCTCATTTCTTATCTCAAATTGATAAAGTAGCTTTACTGGATAGCTTTGAAAGAATTTCTTTTACACAACTAGAACCAATTAAGGCTAATCCAGATAGAGGCATTATATTTATCTGAGATCCACTCAACCCTAATTATAAGGTTGTTTCTATCAGAGTCTGTGCTTTAACAGCTCTATCGATGGTTAATAAAACGTCTAATAATTCTTTCATTCTATATAAAGGCCAAGCATTTGGACCATCACTTAAGGCTTTAGCAGGATCAGGATGGGTTTCCATAAACAAGCCAGAAACGCCTGCAGCAACCGCCGCTCTCGCTAACACAGGGACAAACTCACGCTGCCCACCCGAACAATTGCCTTGTCCGCCTGGTAACTGGACTGAATGGGTTGCATCAAATACTACAGGACAACCGGTGTCCCTCATCACTGCTAGTGAACGCATATCAGAAACCAGGTTGTTATAACCAAAAGACACGCCACGCTCACAGACCATAATTTGTTGATTGCCCGTCGCCTTGGCTTTATTAGCCACATTAGCCATATCCCAAGGTGCAAGAAACTGACCTTTTTTGATATTAACGGGAATGCCTTGCGCTGCGACCTGCTGAATAAAATTAGTTTGTCTGCACAAAAAAGCGGGCGTTTGCATCACATCAACCACACTCGCTACTTCAGCTAAGGGCGTATCCTCATGCACATCTGTTAACACCGGCACACCGATTTGTTGCTTCACTTTGGCTAGAATTTCCAAGCCTTTCTCTATGCCTAAGCCTCTAAAACTTTCGTGTGAAGAGCGATTTGCTTTATCAAACGAAGATTTATAGATAAAAGGGATATTTAATGCTGTCGTTAATTCTTTAAGATAACCCGCTGTATCCAATGCCAATTGTTCACTTTCGATGACACAAGGGCCCGCAATCAAAAATAAAGGCTGATCTAAACCTACTTCAAAACCACATAATTCCATTAACTTAACCCTTCTTATTTTGAGACGCTGCGACTACAAAACCAGAAAATAAAGGATGACCTTTTCTGGGTGTTGACGTAAATTCAGGATGAAACTGACAAGCCAGGAACCAAGGATGATCAGGCAATTCAACCACCTCAACTAAACGACCATCAATTGATTTACCAGAAAAGCGCATCCCCGCTTTTTCCAGTTTCTCGACATATTGATTATTAAACTCATAACGATGACGATGACGTTCGGTAATCACATCCTTCTGATACAAAGCAAAAGCCAAAGAATCCGATTGCAAACGACATTGTTGTCCACCCAAACGCATTGAACCCCCTAAATCAGAGTTCTCGTCACGGATTTCTAAGCGACCACTTTCAGCCATCCACTCCGTGATTAAACCGATCACTGGATACGGCGAAGTGGGCAAGAATTCAGTACTGTGCGCCCCTTCAAGGCCTGCCACATCACGTGCAAACTCAATCACGGCAACCTGCATCCCTAAACAAATACCTAAATAAGGGATTTTGTTTTCACGGGCATAACGAACAGTGGCAATTTTACCTTCAACACCGCGTTCACCAAAACCACCAGGGACTAAAATAGCATCCACATTTTTTAATCTGGAAACCCCTTCGTCTTCAATCACTTCTGAGTCAATATAGTTAATATTAACTTTAGTCCGTGTAGAAATACCGGCGTGAATTAACGCTTCATTCAATGATTTATAAGCATCAGAATGATCCACATACTTACCAACAATAGCTATAGTCACTTCTGTTGATGGATTGTTTAAAGCTTCAATTACCGTCGTCCATTCCGATAAATCAGCGGGCAATGCATTCAATCGTAGCTTATTAACGACGATATCATCTAAACCTTGTTCATGAAGCAACAAAGGAATCCGATAAATAGTATCTGCGTCAATCGCAGAAATAACCGCTTTTTCTTCTACGTTGGTAAATAAAGCAATTTTACGACGCTCTGTAACCGGTATAGGCTGCTCAGAACGACAAATCAAAATATCAGGCTGGATACCAATCGCCCGTAATTCTTTTACAGAATGCTGAGTCGGTTTGGTTTTTATCTCACCGGCTGACCGGATATACGGCACTAGCGTTAAATGAATAAACAAGGACCGCTCATGGCCAAGTTCAAAGCGCATTTGTCGAATCGCTTCCATAAAAGGCAATGACTCAATGTCTCCGACCGTACCGCCCACTTCAATTAAAGCGACATCAACGCCTTCAGCACTCAGATAAACCCGTCGTTTAATCTCGTCAGTAATATGCGGAATAACTTGCACCGTAGCCCCTAAATATTCACCCTTACGCTCTCGACGTAACACGCTGTCATACACTTGACCGGCAGTGAAATTATTCTTCTTAGCCATCGTGGTTTTAAGAAACCGCTCATAATGACCTAAATCCAAGTCAGTTTCTGCACCATCTTCAGTGACAAATACCTCGCCATGTTGAAAAGGACTCATGGTACCTGGATCCAGATTGATATAAGGATCCAACTTGGTCATAGTGACTTTAAGGCCACGCGCCTCAAGAATAGCAGCTAACGACGATGCTGCAATACCTTTGCCTAGCGATGATACAACACCGCCAGTAATGAAAATATATTTTGTCATTTAAAATGTTTTGAATTCTGGGGAAAAACTGATGACAGCTTAATTAAATCATAACTATTTTAATCGACAATGGACTTGTCGTCATTGTCTTTTATACCGCGTCAGTAAGATACCTTAAGCCAAACTGATTAACTTCCCCTAATTTCAAGCGTTAACAGCCTTCTCATTTTCCAAAAATAAACGAATACAACCGCCTATTTGTTCGTTATAAAACTCTGCACTAACCCACAAATCACCCACTGCAGCAAGCTTATCATCCAGAAACACCAACGGCATCCTCTCTCTTTCCCAAGGCGGGATACCTGCTTCCTGAAATAGATTTTTCAACGCATGCGATCCTTGTCGACCTGGCACACGCATTTTTTCACCACCACAACGCGCCTTAACAGTAATAACTGAACTTTGCCACTGCTCCAATGAAATACCCACTGACGATGGCCGACAGGACAAACGCCAACCTGAAGATAGCTCGATACAGTCAGTTCCTAAAGGCCAATGACCTTCTAAAATTCTGGGCAATAAGCCACCTTTTAAACAATACAACTTATCTCGATAACGCCGAACACAAAAACCTTGCCCTGATAATATTGGATCACTATCCGTCCTTGCCGAGATCACTTCAGTCTGCAATCGCTCGATAAACGCTTGCGCAGGCATTTTTAAGTTATGCGCCTGAAACCACTCTCTAACAACCCACGCTTGCAATGATGGCTTGCATAATAGTAACTGACTAATACAAAGTGTTTGGTCATCCTCATTAAACATTTCGATGAATAAAGATTGAGCCTGTTCAGAAATCAAAATCTGCGCATCGGCACAATGACCTGCCGACCTTGCCACCGTTTTATCACACTGGGGCCAGCGCTGCTTTAATAAGGGTAAAAGCTCGTTACGTAAAAAATTACGATCATACACATTACTTGAGTTACTAGGATCTTCGACCCATCTTAGAGCATGGGTTTGTGCATAATGATTAATCGCCTGTTTTGTAACATCAAGCAAGGGTCTCAACAAAACTCCGAGTCCAAAAGCTATACTGTGAGGCATCCCTGATAAACCACGCAAACCACTTCCACGCATCAGTTGCAACAAAACAGTTTCTAGCTGATCCTCCCTGTGCTGAGCAATCAAGAGCACATCATCAATGGCCATTAATGACTTTAACGCTTTATAACGGGCATTTCTTGCGGCTTCTTCAGGACTCTCGCCCTGCCCTGCTTCAGCATTGACACGCAAAACCCTAAAACCAACGCCCAAACTTTCTGCCGTTACTTGACAATGCCTAGCCCAGGATTCTGCTTCAACTTGCAAGCCATGATGGATATAAACCGCAATTAACTTAGCCTTAAGGACTGAGCTAGACGCGCACAGATGTAATAACACATGCGAATCAATACCGCCACTGTACCCAATATAGACATGGGGTGCGTTATGGCAGTGAATTAATGTCTGCTCTATAGACTTTTCCGTCAGCAGCTCTGTCATGCCCAATTATAAAAGCTCAAGGCATATTGCCTGTTAAACATGCCATGAGCCTAACCATTACTTTTTAAGCTTGTTTTTAATAACGGGCCAAGCATGAGCAAGCCATTGTTCTTTTATGAACAAGCTGACGGGTACAATCTGTTTAGCCACCCGCTTAACAAAAGCCCATGCTCGATCAGCAACAGTTACTCCAGGACTATCCCGCCACTCCAGATACCGCGAACCAATACCTTTAACAAATACCGTCTGATACAGCCACATTTCGGTAATAGACGTCACCCACATAAACATGAATGAAACCCCCATCCCCATACCGGCAAAAATGACTAACCAGGCAAAAACCGGATGAATCTTGGTCAACCACCAAGACATGATATCCGCCACAAGGAAGGCATATGGCATTCCGATAGCAATACACTTATATTGCATAGTGGGCGTTTCAGCAAAGTTAAAAATCAGCCCTACAAACATGAAGATAAAACTTATTCCAAACAAATGAATATGTGATATTCGTGTTAACGATGTAAAAGTCGCACCGGTATCTTGGGCGGTGTAAGGCTTTAAACCCTCAAACTCGGCAAAGTTAGGAATGCCAGACGCCTCTTTGTTATGACACATAACACAGCGGGTTTGGACTATTTTTTCAATACCATCATCTTTATAGTCATATGGATCCGCGCCATCTCTGACCCACTCCATTATTTTGAAACGCTCCTTTTCTGGTGCATTTTCTTTCATGGAGCCATTTAACTTCTGTTCAAGCACAGTACCCGAACGGTTACCGTAATAGCTATACACGATATCATCGACTGACAAACCGAATTTGCCATCCGCCATACCATGCGTAAATAAAATTTGGATTAGCGCAAAAAGATAGCCTATTCCAACAGCACAGAGGTACCCTGTAAACAAGACTTTAAGCGGTGTTTCATGATCTTTTAAAGCGGTATATTTTGAAGTCATATTAGCGTCAATTTGATAGATAAACTGGACTGGTTAATAAATTTGCATGCACATTTCACACCATTCTTTAACAATCATCTTGCATTGATAAAGAAAACGGGTAAAAAACCGCTAACATACTCTAATTAAACAACATTAATCCGCACACATTTTAAAATACTTAAATCCCCCTCCGACAGAAAAAACAAGTTAGTTCACTTTTTTTGGTGCAAAACACACAACTCTGCACAAAACAAAACACCGCAAATAGTCAAATCAAGACTACGAAGCAAGTATTTACTTATTGTTTGGACTCAAATAAAGACCGGTAAGAAACATACATCATGGTAGATGTCAGCATATATAAAACAGGCGTTAACAACGGTGTTACGGTCATGCAGAGCATTGCTTGAGCCGCCAAAAAACCAAGCATTTTATAAATAGCCTGCTGATTTCTTCTCAACATAACATTACCCTGCTCTCTTGCCTGACTCCAGGCATAATCTTTGAATAACATCAAAGGGTAACTAAACCAACTCGCAAAAGTTGTTAACATTAACAAAGTAAATATTAAAGTAACATTCGCATAAGCATAAATCCAACTGGCAAGCTCTCGTGTATGACGATAACTCAGCTTTTCTGGTGTTAATTCCCAATAAAAAAAGAATCGACTCACCTTATAAAACTCACCCAAGAATAAATAGGCGACGACCATAAATGCAAACCAAAAGATCACAATGGCACCTGCGGCTAGAACCGCTAAAGGCAGACTTTTTCTCAGCGCCCAAGGCAAGCTAACCGGATTTTCTACCGTATATTTAAGATCTATATACTTGGCAACACCCACACCCACAAACAAAGCCGTCACAGAAAACAAAATACCAAGCAGTAAAGACGCTTTGCCAAGGGGCATTAATACCCCCACGAGCACCGTATAGCCAACCCAAACAAAAGGTCCACAAGTAATAAACAGCAGAGATTGGCGCAGCCAATCACTGAAGCTTTGCTTTTTCACAATGAAATCCTGGAAATCCCTACTGCTTTACGTAATTCTTTGATAAACGGCACACTGACGGCTCTGGCTTTAAGCGCACCTTCCAGTAACTGTTGTTCAATATGCTCAGGCGCTTGCATTAATGCCTCATAGCGCTCCCTTGCTGGCGTAATATGATCATTAATATGTTCAAATAAAACCCGTTTCATTTCTCCCCAAGCAATCCCCTCAGCATAACGCTGACGTATTTCAAGCACTTGCTCTGTCGTTGCAAACGATTTATAGATACTAAAGAGTGTGCAATCATCTGGATTTTTAGGCTCGCCCGGCTCTAAGGAATTGGTTTTAATTTTATTAATCAGTTTCTTTAATTTCTTCTCAGGCTCAAAAAGAGGAATCGTATTGTTATAACTCTTGCTCATCTTCCGACCATCTGAACCCAACAAGGTTGCACCGTGTTCATCAATCACCGCTTCAGGCAAGGTAAAATGCTCCCCGTAGATATGATTAAAACGCGCCCCAATATCCCTCGCCATTTCAATATGCTGTATCTGATCTTTACCGACCGGCACTTTATTCGCGTTAAACATGAGGATATCAGCAGCCATCAAGATAGGATAACTAAATAAACCCATATTAATGCCTTTATCAGGATCATTTTCACCGCTCTGCTCATTTTCAGCTACCGCAGCCTTATAAGCATGTGCTCTATTCATCAACCCCTTAGAGGCCACACAGGTCAGCATCCAGGCTAACTCCATAATCTCAGGCACATCTGATTGCCGATAAAACACGGCATTGGATGTATCCAAGCCTAAGGCTAACCAGGTTGCCGCAATTTCCAGGCTAGACTGTCTGACGCGGTCTGGCTCCTGACATTTGATCAAGGCATGATAGTCTGCGAGAAAATAAAACGGCACCACATTCTCATCTTTGCTCGCGGCGATAGCCGGTCTAATTGCACCGACATAATTACCTAAATGCGGCGTGCCTGTCGTAGTAATACCTGTTAAAACGATTGCTTTAGTCATATCATCCATCTTTTATAATTATTGTATGTGAAATATTACCTAATTTCCGCCAGATAACCAACCATATAACCTTCCTCGACCGTCACTAATTGCGTCATAAGCGTCTGGTTTTCTATTGATTCATCGCTATTGATGACACTAGCCACTTTAAGATAATTAGGCGTATAACCAAACACCCGTTGCTTGCCATTATCCAAGGGCTCACTATAGCCTTCCCATAAGACTGGAAACGACTGGCCGATATTTTCCTGGCAAAACGCCTGCTTCATGGTGTTCGCTAAGCTATGTAATTGCTGGCTACGGCTTTTTTTAATTTCAGTCGCTACGGGGTTGGGCAGAGTCGCTGCTTTAGTGCCTTCTCGACTGGAGTAAGTAAATATATGAATATGCCCAAAGCCAATTTGCTTAATAAAATCGTAACTGTCTTGCCACTCTTCTTCGGTTTCTCCGGGAAAGCCAACAATAATATCAGTGGTGATATTAAAGTGCGGAATTTGTATACGCAACTGTTTAACGATAGCTGCAAACTCTTCTGTTTTACAGCGCCGTGCCATTCTTCTCAGCACAGTGTCCGAGCCACTTTGCAACGGTAAATGCAAATGCGGCATCAACCGGGGATTTTCAAACAACGTAAAGAAATTGTCAGGCAATTCCCAAGGCTCTAAAGAACCCAACCTTAACCGTGGAATAGTCGTTTCTGTTAAAATGGCACTGATCAAATCAGACAGATTATTGCCTAAATCACTGCCATAACCCCCTAAATGCACACCGGTTAAAATCACTTCAGTGATACCTTGCTGATGCAGTGCGTTAATCTCATCAATCACTGCTTGCACCGGACGACTCGATTCTTCACCCCGCGCAACCGTCACAATACAGAACGTACAGCGATAACGACAACCATCCTGTACCTTAACAAACGCACGTTGCCGCCCACGTGTAAACAAAGAGATTTCACCGGGTTCTGTCGACATGGCCGGCATCACTTCCATGTTTAACTCGGTTAAAGTCCTTTCTACCAATTGATCTTTATCTTTATTGCTGACCACTAAATCGACGCCCATTAAAGACGCGGCTTCTTCCTGATTTAAGGTCGCATAACAACCACTGACAACCAGCTTGGCCTGCGGATTATCCCGATGGATACGACGTACTAACTGCCGCGATTTTCTAGCTGCATCCTGAGTGACTGCACACGAATTAATCACAATCAAATTAGCCGCTTCTGCCTGACGCGTTATTTGATGCCCTGACTTTTGAAACGCCTGAGCCCACGTTTCCAATTCGGCTTCATTAAGACGACAACCCAGTGTTTTAAGATGAACTTTCATCAGTTACCCAAAGAACCAATATCCCACTACGATTGCAGCGAAAATACCTGAAAAATCGGCTATTATCCCACAAACAGCGGCATGACGAATACGTTTGATACCGACAGCACCAAAGTAAATGGCCAGAACATAAAATGTCGTTTCAGTACTGCCCTGCACAATAGAGGCTAACCGCCCCGCAAATGAATCCGCTCCGTGCGCCTTCATGGTATCAATCATCATCGCTCTGGCGCCGCTACCACTAAATGGCTTCATCAATGCCGTGGGTAAGGCATCAACAAAACGACTATCCATGCCCACTGAATTTACACCCACTCTCACTAAGTCAGCCAGTAAATCCAATGCGCCACTGGCTCTAAAAACCCCAATCGCCACTAACATAGCAACCAGATAAGGCACTATTAATATGGCCGTTTGAAAACCCTCTTTAGCACCTTCGATAAAAGCATCATAGGCATTAATACCTTTATACATCGCCCTGACAATAAAACAAATAATTAACGAAAACAAAACCACGTTACTGATAATAGACGATTGCTGAAGCATTTGTTCTTGGGACAAGCTAGAAAAATAGACCAACAAGCCACCTACTACTAAAGTAAAGCCACCCAGATAAGCCAGCACCACTTTATCGAACAAGTTTATCTTTTGCACGAGTGATACCGAGAATAAACCCATCATTGCTGACACATAAGTGGCAATTAGTATAGGTATAAAGACATCGGTGGGATTTGCTGCACCGAGCTGAGCGCGATAGGTAAAAATAGTCACCGGAAATAAAGTAACCCCCGCTGTATTAATCACCAAAAACAATATTTGCGCGTTAGTGGCCGTGTCGGGATTAGGATTTAATGTTTGTAGCTCTTTCATGGCTTTAATGCCCAACGGCGTTGCAGCATTATCGAGTCCTAAAGCGTTCGCAGCAATATTCATCACAATAGAACCTAAAGCGGGATGACCTTTTGGCACTTCGGGCATTAACCGGCTGAATAAGGGTGTAAGACCCCGGGTGATTATCTCAATAAAACCGCTCTTTTCCCCGATCTTCATAATGCCTAACCATAAGGCTAAGATACCGGTTAAACCTAGAGATATTTCAAAGGCTGATTTCGATAGCTTGAATAGGGATTCTACGATCTGTGCGAAGACCTGCTGATCGCCTAGAATTAGCAGCTTAAAGAGCGCTGTGAGAAAAGCAATCAGGAAGAAAGAAATCCAAATGATATTTAGCACGATAGTGGGGAGAGATTTGATTTAAGGTCAAGATAGTTTACGCAATTATAATATCTATTTAAGTTCTATAAATCAGTATGGTTCAAATAGCTAAAAACAAGCCCCATAAAAAAGCCAGATGCTTCACATCTGGCTTTAATCTATCCACCAACTATCAAACGTTGACTACACAACCATAATATTCAGCGGCTCTGTCCACAGCCCAACGCCATTAGTACCTATACCCCTCATCCGCAGCCAATAAGATTGGCCTGGGGTTAACC
>SESC01000435.1_pt1 | contig 15227 bp, 14 predicted proteins | sample 3171431 | NCBI WGS metagenome assembly SESC01 (sample SAMN06051868, study PRJNA518727) | freshwater metagenome | biome: subpolar coniferous forest; feature: holomictic lake; material: water; isolation source: holomictic Lake 227, 8 m depth | place: Canada: near Kenora, Ontario | collected... | reverse complement strand
CCCTGGATGAAGTTAAGCCGCAGATTTTAGTGATTGATTCTATTCAGGTCATGCATACACAAGAAGCAGATTCTGCACCGGGTTCAGTGTCTCAGGTGCGAGAGTCTGCCAGTTATTTGACGCAATATGCAAAGAAACATCATGTGTCTATTTTTATGGTCGGGCATGTGACAAAAGATCAATCCTTGGCGGGGCCGATGACCTTAAGTCATATCGTTGATACGCAAGTCATGTTAGGCTCAACCGATGATTCCCGTTTTAGGGTGTTAAGAGCGGATAAAAATCGTTTTGGTAGCGTGGGTGAGTTAGGCTTCTTTGCTATGGATAGCTCAGGGCTAAAAGAAGTTAAGAATCCTTCGGCAATGTTTTTAAATCGGGCTGAAAAGCCGTCTTCAGGGAGTGTGGTTACGGTACTGTGGGAAGGTACACGGCCTTTATTAGTCGAGATTCAAGCCTTAGTTACTGAATGTCAGTATGGTAATCCAAGACGTTTGGCTGTGGGCTTTGATCAAAACCGCTTAGCGATGTTACTGGCGGTACTTCATCGACATGGTGGTATTTTTACTGCACAGGATGAGATTTATGCCAATGTGGTGGGTGGTATTAAAGTCACAGAAACCAGTTCTGATCTGGCGATTGTGATTGGGGTAGTGTCGAGTTTAAAAGATAAGGTGATTCCACATGATGCCTTTTTCTTTGGAGAAATTGGTTTGAGTGGTGAAATCAGGCCGGTTGCTAATGGTCATGCGCGTCTGAATGATGCGGCCAAGCATGGCTTTAAGAAAGCGATTATTCCTAAAGCGAATGTCCCCAAAACGCCGATTAAAGGCTTGGAGATTCATGGTGTATCCAGTTTGTCGGAGGCTTTGGATATTCTTGGGGAGATGTAACGCTCTCCCAGCGCACTAACAACCTTAGTGAGGCAGTATGAAGACAAGTTTTGCCAGCAAGGCAATCGTACCGGTTGACAACGCTATCGACATCCCGACCATCCAGCGTAATAATTTCAATTCGCCGTTGATTTCGGTACGCATTTCGCGCATTTCAGAATGTATTAAAGCTATATCAGTCTTGGTAGACAAATCTTGTGCGTTTGATGCAAGTACATCCGCTAATGCTTAAGCTTTGGCTTTAGCATGTTCTCTAGGTATGCCGGCTTTTTCAAGTCGCTCGGCATATTTGAGTGTGTCGAATGTAATGGTGGTCATTGTTATCTCCTTGTATTTAATGAGTTCAAGATAGCGGTATGATGGGGTGTTGTCAAACTTTAAAGCCAAAATGGATATTAAGACACTCCGGTGGCTTAAAAACAGCTCATTTTGTTAGCATTTTAATGGCTTATTACGCGTTTTTTAGGGGTATCTTGGGGTCTGCCTTCATGAGTGTTAGTTCCTTTTTCAAGGTTCAATTTAAGACATGATGCAGAGCTTAATGAGTAGTCTGCAATGATTTTTTAGCACCCCACACTTGTTAATAGGCAACTAGCTAAAACGATGAATCACTGGTCCACTCTATTACTTGGGTTGAGCAAGCCGATTGAGCGCTACAAAGTCATGACGGGGTGAAAAATAATGATTTTTGAGCGGTAGAAAAGTACGTTGAAGTGCTAGCGCGCTATGCTGGAGCGCTGGAAAGCCCCGCTTGATCCGTGCAAAAGGTCGGTGGATTAATGTAAAGACACCTTGAAGTGCTTGCCCAACCTGTTACAGCGCTGCAAAGTTATGCTGAAGCGCTGGGCCGTTTTAAAAAAAGAATTTGAGTGATTCTCTAGCGCTCCAGCGGACCTTTGTAGCGCTCTAAAATGTTAACTCAGTGGTCGAGTAGATGTTTGGAAGCGCTTTTTGGGTCACTGAGTGGGTACACCAGATAAGCCAAGTCATTGGTCGGGTTGTTGAAGTACTTGGCTAGTTGTTTGAAGTAGTCAAATTCGATTGCTGTAACTAGGTTTATGATCGCCGAGTGGGAATTAATGGTTGACGAGTGCCATTTAAGAGAGCCGTTCTTATTTTTAAGTTGCACTGATGACTTAACTCAGAGCTTTTTTGCAAAATGATGAATTGCGCTGGTTTTTTCGCCTGAAATAGTAGTTGCTTCAGTGATAGTTTGGCTTGTTTTGCTGAATATAGCTAATTCGTCAGAAATCTCTTGAGGAAGAAAGTGTTTCATTTCTATACCGAGTTTTGATGAGAATGTACCGGATGAAGAGTAATTCTTAGTACTGGATTGTTGAAAATCTATGCAATAAAGAATACCGCCACGATTCAATGCATCATGTACTGATCGAATTATTTTTGTTCGATGTTCTTTTATTGGAATGCAAGTTAGCACTGCGCAAAGCAAAATGACATCATACTTTCCAAGTTCAGCAGGTATCTCATATGTCAATATATGACGTAAATCCAGGGTCGGAAATAGAGTTAATCCACGTTTAATCATTTCGATGGAGGTATCGACTCCGGTTAAATTGATATATCCTCTTTCGTACAACTCTTGAGTAATTCTGCCATAGCCACAACCATAATCCAGAACTTTTGCCTTGGGCGTTATGAGATTCGTTAATGCGTCTAGATTGGGCGAAAGTGAAAATGAAATGGCATTTGCCACGATGTCCCACGAGTTTTGTTGTGTATCAATCATTGATCGCTGCTTCCAGAATATGTGTGTGAAGAATACGGTTTCAGTAATGACTGGGTCAGCGTAAACTTAAAATCAATGGGCGTAGAGTTAAGAGAGTCTGCTTTCCCTCCCATTGATAAATACTGTATATGCTAAAAACGGTTATAGGGCCTTATGCTGCTCAACATAGGTTTTGTATTGATTTTTATTGACTTAAAATTTGTTTAATATCTGATTCTGATAAACCTCCGTCACTTTAGCTATTATATCAATGGTTGTAACTTCTTTAGCTAACTTTATGGCTATATTTTTTGTTGTTTGCTCTATGTCTTTTTCTATCCCTATAACCTCACCTTTGTGATAACTATCCCCAAATGAGGATTCGAACATACTAGGAGTCCGTCCGGCAATGCTTAGTTGCATTTCAGCAAGGCTTTCAGTCAAGCCAGGTAATGCTCTTCCGGCATCGGCTTCAATAGCGTTAGCTATTTTGTCTATGTTCATTATGACTAAACCTTTTTAACTATTTCGTTGGTAGTGATATTTTCTTTTTCTGATTTCTGGTAAAGGAATTTGTTGATCTTGGTATTTTATTCCCTATGCTTCGGTCTTTGTTGTTAAGATAAGCCTTGATATACACACCCAGTCATCAGGTAACATCATGAGCCCCATTAACAAACTTTCTCAACTGGATTTAAACGAAACCTATAGTTACGCCGATTATTTAACCTGGCAATTCGATGAGACCGTTGAGTTAATTAAAGGTAAGATCCAAATGATGTCACCTGCGCCCAATGTGCGCCATCAAAGTATTGTGACTGAATTGGGCGGTCACCTTTATTCCTTTTTTCGCAAGAAGCCCTGTAAATTGTTTTATGCACCTTTAGATGTGCGTTTATACAATAAAAGAAAATCAATACTGACCAACAAAGAAATCTTTACTGTGGTACAGCCTGATTTATGCGTCATTTGTAACCCGGAGCAACTGGATGTTCAAGGCTGCAATGGCGCACCGGACTGGATTATCGAGATTTTATCTGCTGGAAACTCCAAGCGTGAAACCCAAGAGAAATTCACTCTTTATCAAGAAAGCGGCGTAAAAGAGTATTGGATAGTTTATCCTTATGAGCAATCAGTACACCAATTTGTGTTAAATGAACAAACAGAAAAATACGAGCTCATTACGATGTATTCAGGTGAGGATAAAGCCAGTCCGGCGTTATTTCCAGATCTGCTGATTGACTTGGCTGAAGTCTTTGCCGAGTAACTTTAGCCATATCCCTAGCCGTGAATCCTTCGCTTATTTTAGCCAGGCATCAAAGCGGTCTTTTATGTTCTGCGCAATCACTTCTGGCGAGTTAAAAGACGTATCAATGACCAGGTCATAATTGCTGTGATTTCTAAAGTGGATGCCATACAGTTGGTTGAAGCGTTCGTCTTCAATGGCTTGGCGCTTTAAATTATTTTCCAGGGTAATCTCTAGGGAAGGGTTTTTTTCATCATTACGTGCAGCACCAAATACCCGCTCAGCCCCGACCATGGGATCAACCGCTAAAAAGACCTTAAAGGCACTGGGAATAAAATGCCAGGCTAAACGGGAGTCTAAGATCAAGTTATCCTGGGTTTTTCCCAGATTAATAACGTAAGAATCAATTTCATCATCAATGCTGCGGTCTGTTTGAGAAATCTTATTCAACTCAAGGGTCGTTAAGCCTCGCTGGGTTGCGATGGCCCGTTGTATAGTACCCGTACCAATAATATCGAATTGAGTTAATTCTTTAAGTGCGGTCGCTACGGAAGATTTTCCACTGCCGATATCTCCTGACATTACAATGATATGTTTCATATTAACGTTAACCTTTGCATTGAATAGCCTGTTTAAAAATCTGCTAATGATACCATTAATGCTGTTATCATTAGCTCAACAACAATGTAATTTTTTGAAAACTAATTGACCCATGATACATGACCAGATGCTGTTTATCTTAGTAGTCGGGTTATGACAAATTGAATTAATACCAGGAAGCTAAGTTCTACATGATCCATTCGATTAGCAAGGATAAACTATCCTTTATAGCGACATTCAAGGATGAGTTAACCTTATTCGCATTTTTTGCAATCTATTTAATTGCTTGGACACTCTGCGCACAATTCCTGCCTTCCGCTTCGGAATTAGATAGTACCGAGCAGGTCGTCTGGTCTCAGAGCTGGCAGTGGGGTTACTACAAGCATCCACCATTACCTTCATTGTTATTGTATGTTCTGAATGGCTTGTTCAATGGGCCTTCTAAGGGGCTAAATGCATTTGCAGCACAAGGCTGTAATGTAGTGGCATTGTTTTATGTCTGGCTATTAGCTAAACAAATTTTATCAAGAAAGTTGGCTATTGTTGCGGTATTAATCACCTCTTTAATTGCCTATCATAATTTTAGGGCATTTCCGTTTAACCACAATACGGTTTCTTTACCGTTTACTGCGGCTGCTTGTTATTACTTTTATCGTGCAGTGCAGATACCTGAGCGATTGTTAAACTGGTTTTTGCTGGGCCTGGTTTGCGGCTTGGCTATGTTAACCAAGTACAGCATTCTACTGGTGATAGCCAGTTTCTTTGTAGTAATACTTTGGTATCGTTTATTCAAGAATATCCGCGTTATTTTGGGCTTGCTACTGAGTATCGTCGTATTCCTGTTAATTATCTCTCCACATGTGTATTGGTTAGCGGAAAATAATTGGCGTCCGTTTCATTATTTACAGGATCAACTGTCTAAGTCAGGCAATATAGTCAGTATTCTGTTTGGTTTTATTGTGACTCAATTCATTCGCTTGAGCTTTGCTGTACCCACCTTATTAGGAATCTGGATTTTTATTAAGACGGGACGTATTCACAAAGCCGAATTGAATGCAGGCAAATCATCCGAACAGGCCAGCTTTGATCGACATTTTTTATGGGCCATTCTGGTTACGCCGCTTATCCTGGCTTTGTTGCAACTGTTCTTGTTAGGTAGTGAGTTAAACAGTAACTGGATCAGTGCGTTTTTTCTACCGTCAGGTATTTTATTGACGGTGGTGTTCTTTAAGGACTGGGATAGTACGCAGCTATTAAAACAGGTCTCTCTTTTGACCTGGATTACACAGGCAGTGATTTTGGTTTTTTTCTTTGTGCTTGCGGTCATTTATCCAAATTACGTGGGGAGCGCTTCAAGATTAACGTTTCCAAGTCAGGCGTTGGCCGATAAAGTTAATGAAATCTGGCGTAGCCAACAGCAGGCTCCATTAACAATTATTATCTCGGATTATTGGTCGGGTGGTAATGTTTCGCTTCATATACGTCCTGAGCCTATGGTTCTAATAGACAATATGGAAGAAAAGTCTCCCTGGGTGACTGAGCAGGATGTGAAGTCTTGTGGTGCGTTTATTCTGGTTAATCCAGCCGAAATGTCTGAAACTTATCGGCAGTTACTGGAGCGCTCGGCGATTAAAGGTGAGTTTATTTTGCCGTGGGGATTTGCTCCAAAAGGTAAAGACCTGCACTATTTATGGGCGATTAAGCCACCTGAAACCAGTGACACAGGCTGTCGGTTTACTCATAACTAAGGTGCAGGATTAATGACGTTTTTTTGCATCAACACCAATACGGGCTTTGATGAGGTAGTGGGGTCTGTTTTTAACCTCTTCATAAATCTTGGCGATGTATTCGCCAATAATACCTAAACTGATCATAATAAAGCTGCCGATTAATAACAGACAAATGATAATAGTGGCAAAGCCTGAGACAGCCTGACCATACATCAATGAAATAAGCGTGTCAGCAATGACAAAAAAGCCCAGTATTAAGGTTGAAAAGCCAAGAAAGGTAATTATTCTTAACGGTAAGGAAGTAAAAGAAGTGAGTGCTGTAATCGCCAGTTCCAGCAATGACATAAAAGACCATTTGCTTTCATCCCCTTGTCGGCTTGCCACATCAAAATAGAGATAGTGCTCAGAGAAGCCTAACCAACTGGTTAAACCTCGGAAAAAGCGTTCTCTTTCGGGTAATTGATGAACAATAATGTCGACAATCTCTCGATCCAATAATTTGAAGTCTGAGGAGTTTTTTATATTAATGCCCCCTAAACTGGAAATCAGGTGATTAATAACATAGGCGGAAGCCCTTTGTCCGAATGAATCTTCTTTACGATCACGTTTTACAGCATGAACGATTTGAGCCCCTAAACGCCATTGTTCAATCATATCTGGAATTAAGGCGGGTGGATGCTGCAGGTCAGCATCAATAATAATCACCGCTTCGCCTGTTGCATGTTCTAACCCGGCTAACATGGCGGCTTCTTTACCAAAGTTTCGACTTAAAGCAACGCCTTTAATTCTATGATCATGAGTTGATAAGAAATCGACTTGTTGAAAAGTCTGATCATTACTGCCGTCATCGACCACAATGATTTCCCAGGTACTTCCACAGGTATCAAGTATTTCAGCAATTGTTTTAATGGCAATGGCTAATCCTTGACCTTCATTATAAGCAGGCACAATTGCACTAATAACAGGGGAGGTTTGGGGTGATAAAGTCATGTTGAATGTTTTTTGTCTGTAATAGTGTTTTTTAATGTAAATCGGTGCGTTATTGTGAAAGTGATTTTAGTCAATCTCGATGTGTTGAGTAGCGACTTAAACGTATGCCAAATTGCTCATACAAGTCATGGATCCTTGGACTTTGTAAAACGGCAAGTTCTGCTGTCCAGTCATGATAGCATATCAGTTTAGGATCTGAAATTTGAGTTGGGTCAAAGTGTCCGGGATGACACATCAATTCGTAGCGTTTCCCCGGCTTAAGTCTTGCAAAAATCGTAGCTAAATACTCATAATCAAGCTTACCGCTGCGGCTCAGCCCTAAAAATAGCGGAGTAGTTTGTTTAACATGCCATTGATTAAGAGTTTGCATGCCTTGCATGAGAGCATTGCGGATGAATGTTGAGTGATTAAAGGGGCTAACCCAGTCAGCTTGAGTTAATCGAACATTTGGAATGTCGTAAGCTTTTGCTAATTCCAGGGTCAATGGAAACAATAGCGGAAGCATATGGATATGCTCATGTGAATTTAGAAATACCAGCTTATGCACTTGACAGGCTTCAATCTGGGCAGACCATTCAAGTCGGATATCCTGGAGGGTTATTTTCCTGGTTAACAGCAGTCGGCTCATTGTATAAGTGCTAGGAAAGCAGCCGTCCCATGTAGATAGCTTATTTGCTATTTGATCCGTTAAAGGGCGTCTTGATGTGAGATTTAAATGTACGCCCAAGTCCAAGTTTTTAACCGAATCAAGCCACTCAAGTTGCATCGTTAAATCAGGGCTGTTGGCTAGAATACTGGTTGCTGTAATAGAGCCAGATTTGGCGGCTTCCAGGATTCCTTGGCTAATACAAGAATAGTAACCATAGTCATCTGCATTAATGATTAGCTCAATGGGCGCACGATCAGTCATTATTTTTCTACGGGGTGGGCGTGAAACAGTGAGAACTGCCTAAAGGATTTAACTGGATCGAGACGCAATTTAATATCTTCAGGAAGGCTATCAATCAATTCGCTTTTTATAGCATAAAAATCATGATTTGACTGAGTTAATCTAGCATGAAAGGATTCAATAGTATCTAAGTCAATGGCTTTACCTTGCATATAAAACTGAGCAGAGTAAGGTCTTCTGTTGAAATAAATTAAGCGTTCATCTTTCTGTGCATTTTTTTGATAACTCAGGATTAGTTGATGTTGTGATTTAAAAAAGTCTACATTTGGATAATGATAGTAGAGTATTAAGCCTATAAAACAAAGAGGGACACACAGCGCTAACATTCTCTGATAAACAACGCGGATGGTGAGCCAGTCAGCTAGTAATAATGCAAATCCCGCTAAGCCGGTTAACGTGTAGGTCCAGATAATATTCGCCGACAGGGTAAAGAACATCAGCGGCGCTATCATCCACAATAAACAATAGAGACGCCAGCCGTCGTTTGACTTGATTAATTCGGCTGGTTTTTTCTTTACTATGGCATTAATAATAATTCCAAGAAAGACTAAAGACCAAGGGAGCGCGCCACCTAGCCAATAAAGCCATATTTTGCCATGAGGCTGAGCATGTCCATTTCCATAGAGATCTCCTGTCCAACCGCTTTCGGTAAAGCGTTTCCAATGTTCTCCAATAAAAAAGTATTCCAGGAAGCCTGGTGTTTTATGTTCTGCAATTAAATACCAAGGAACACTGATGGCTAGCATGAGTAGTGTGCCCGTGATCCAAGGTATGCGTTTCCAGACACGTATCCATTCGTTCGATATGAGTGTCCAAAGTCCAATACTGATACCTGAGAGTACGATCGCGATAGGTCCTTTGGCTAAAAGTCCAATGCTTAAGCCTATAAAGAAAAGATATTGCCAAAGAGTATTGCCCGGTTCACGTAGGGCCAACCAGAATGAAGCTAGTGTTAACGTGACGCCCAAGTTCATGCACACATCCATCGCCACAGTGCCTGACATGACAAAAAAGAGTACTGTGCTGGTTAGAATAACTACGGCTACTAATGCGTTGGTGCGATCACGCTGGATTTTTACGAGATGGTAAATAATCCATAGGGTGGCTAAACTTAATAAGAATGATGGTAAGCGAGCAAAAAATTCATTGATACCTCCTAAGCCTAGGCTGAAAGCAGTTAACCAAACAGTGAGGGGCGGTTTTCCCCAGAAGGGGATTTCGTAATCAATCAAGGGGGTTACCCAATTACCCGTTTCTAACATCTTACGACCCATTTCTGCATATCTGGATTCGGAAGGGTCATAAAGCGGATAAAAGCCTAAGGTAAGCGTTCGGATGACAAACAATGTGATGAGTAACCCAAATCCTTTTACTGATTTTTGAAGATCACCTGATGGTTGTGCATCGATTGCTTTTTCTAGAGAATCCATTTTAAAAGTCCAGAAATTATTCGCAAAAAAGTTCCAGATTAAGACAATACCCGTGGTTATAATCTGAGCAAAAAGATAATAAAGTCTAACCGTTAAGAGTGACATTAAACCCAAATTTAAACAAAAGCCCAGTGAGGCAATAAGTGTAAATTTGGGTAAGGTCTGAACATGCGATTGTTGACTTTTAAAGGTGAGCGAATAATTTAAAAAATAATTAATAAACAAACCAGCTAATGCACCCCAGCCAGAACCCCAAACAGGACTTACGGCATAATATTCAACAAGACAATAGAGTATTGAGTAATGTGCGATAGTTCCGATGGCGCCAATAAGTATAAAGGCAAAAAATTTATAGAGCATGTTCTACTACTATTTAAATGTTAGGGGTTATTATTAGATTTATTCGCTAGCGAGTATTTCAACCCGATAATGACTCAAACCCTCATTCCCAAGTTTATCGACTAACCAGACTAGCGTTTGTTTCATCTCTTCTGCCAGAGTCCAAGGTGGATTAACGACAATCATCCCACTGGCAGTCATGCCGTGTTCTTCCGTGTCGGCATTGATACCCAACTCAAATAACAGTATGTTTTTTATACCACTGTTTTTAATAGCCTGCTCTAACTGTTTATTGCGTTTACGATCAACGACGGGATACCATAGTGCATAAGTACCAATAGCAAAACGCTTCACCATTTGTATTAAGCTTTCTACGACCGACTGATAATCGCTTTTAACTTCATAAGAAGGGTCAATTAATACCAGTCCACGATGTTCCTTGGGAGGTAACAAGCCTAAGCTATGCTTTAAACCATCATTATGAAATACTTTGATGCGCTTATCTTTAACTACAGCCTTTAATAACTGAATTTCTGTTGAGTGCAATTCGTGTAACAACAAGCGATCATTCGCACGCAAAAACTGTTTTGCAATTAAAGGCGAGCCGGGGTAATCGATTAGTTGTTCGGTAGAGTTAAATTGCTTGACGATATTGACATAGGTGGCAACAGGTTCAGGCATGTTTGAACAATGCCACAACCGGCCAATACCGTTTTCAAATTCTTTATTTTTTAGGGCAAAATCACTGTTTAGTTTATAGTCGCCAGGGCCTGCATGCGTATCAATACAACAGAATGGTTTATCTTTTTTTGCTAGATGTTCCAGGATTTTGATTAGAATAATATGCTTTAAAACGTCTGCAAAATTGCCTGCGTGGAATGAGTGTCGATAACTGAGCATTGAGTTGGATAAGATCGAGATGGCTGGTTTTAAAAGACTTTATCATATATTGTCATACCTATCTCAAAGGTAATGAGCCAGATGATAATCCATTCGAGTATCGTTGAATGTCTATGTTTTTGCTCATCAGCCAACATTTCAAATAACTCATGAATCGTTTCCAGTTTTTTTGATAAAACTTGAGTGCGAGGGGCAATCTCTAAATATTTCGCTGTTATGCTATAAAAGGATTCATATTCAGGGTATTCCCAAAAGAATTCAGGAGTATCAAGTAAGTCGTAATTCAAGATAATATCGCTTTTAGTTAGAAACAACTGCCCGCGAATCTTGGCTATTTTATGACGACTTAATTTTATACTACCATTTTCGGCTAATGATTTGGGAATGTAACTGGTGTTATTAATAGTTGTTATCGCATTGGTTTCAAAAGACGCCAATTTAATAGATTGGGCCATTCCTTGAGAAAGGGCAAAAATTAAAATTGGATCTGACGATTCAATCTCAATATGATCCTCAATAATACGGGTGTTTGTGCAATTGAGGGCAAAGGTAAATGAATCTTCTTCTATAACTGCTAGCGGGTTTTCAGCATGTTCCAATAACAAGAGGTGTAATTTAGCCTGTTGCTCATTACTTACATTCCAATGCACTACCGCGCCATAAGAAAATACGATAGACCAGGAATCTTCATCCTCAATAAGTAAGGCACCCTTGATGATTCTAATGAGGGTTGATTCGGAAAGGACAGCGGCTAATTCATTAATATCAAACTGTAATGCCAGGCAAAAAGCTGAACATTGTTTAATGGGGTTGTTTTCAGACATATTGGATTTATTTTGTATTATCAACTGCAACAATAGTTAAATTGTAACGCAGTTGATAATATGTTGGTTAGAATGCAGATAATTATTTATCTGCAATGATGACTAACCACCCGTTTTCTGCTTCACAGTGGGGTGATTTAGCTTTTACCGTTATGTTAATACGTGCGGGTGTGTTAACCAAAGCAGCAGGTAATTTACCTTTAAATATATAATAGGGATCTCTAAATTCTGCACTTAGCTCGACGGGTATGTTCTTTACTGTTGCATAAACCTGTTCGGGTTTATCAATATTAAAGACTAAAAAAGAAAACTCCGCTTCAGGAACGACGGTACTTAAATGAGGGGGAAGAAATTTACCGAGGTTTGGTTTACCACAAGAACTGGTTGTACCGCCACCGCCACTCATACCTCCACCATGACCACTGTGATGTTCTGAAGCATTAATAGTTGTAGAGGTTAAAAGAGAAACTATTGAGAATAGGGCGAGTAGTTTTATTTTTTTCATGGGCTTATTCCTCACGTTTTGTTATAAACACGCCAAGTGTTGTTATTCTAGACGGTTCTTTTATTAAGTACGCTAATTATATTCATAAAACTTCAATCTAGTACTATAGAAAATCTAATGAGTGTGGAAACGGCTCAGTAAGGTAAAATATTCTTATTAAAATAATATGCTTTTTTGACTTGCTTAAAACACTTTAAATATAAGGCGAATTATTGTCTTGTTGGATTAATAAACATGCTTAGAATCACTGAACTTAAACTTCCTCTAGACCATACTGAAAGTGCTATTAAAACTGCCATCCTTAATCGACTGGGAATTCCAGCAGTTGAGTTATTGAGTTATACCGTTTTTCGTCAGGGGCATGATGCCAGAAAGCGTAATGATATCAGTTTGGTTTATACCTTGGACGTTGAGCTTAAAAATGAAGCTGCATTATTAGCACGTAAAGGTGACGATCCACATTTATCCTTAACACCTGATACAACGTATCGTTTTGTTACCCAAGCGCCTGCAAAATTAGCGGATAGACCGATTGTGATTGGCACCGGGCCTTGTGGGCTATTTGTCGGTTTAATTCTCGCGCAAATGGGTTTTAAGCCCATTATTTTAGAGCGTGGTAAAGAAGTGCGCGAACGGACTAAAGATACTTTCGGCTTATGGCGTAAAAGTATTTTTAATCCAGAATCGAATGTGCAGTTTGGTGAAGGCGGGGCGGGTACTTTTTCTGATGGTAAGTTGTATACACAGATTAAAGACCCGAATCATTATGGTCGAAAAGTCCTGACTGAATTTGTAAAAGCGGGTGCGCCTGAAGAAATATTAAGGGTCAGTAAGCCTCATATCGGTACCTTTAGACTGGTTTCTATGGTTGAACAAATTCGAGCCACGATAGAATCTTTAGGAGGAGAGATTCGTTTCCAAAGTCGAGTTGATCAACTTAACATTACTCAAGCCAGAGTTACCGGGGTTATCTTGGCAAACGGTGAAACCTTAAGCAGTCAGTATGTGGTATTGGCAGTGGGTCATAGTGCTAGGGATACTTTTAAGATGCTGTATGAGCAGGGCGTGTATATTGAAGCCAAACCTTTTTCAATTGGTTTTCGGATTGAGCACCCTCAGTCGCTGATTGATCAATGTCGATTTGGTAATAATGCGGGTCACCCTTTATTGGGTGCGGCGGATTATAAGTTGGTTCATCATTGTAAAAATGGTCGAGCGGTTTATAGTTTTTGTATGTGTCCTGGGGGCACGGTAGTTGCGGCAACCTCAGAGGCAGGGCATGTAGTGACGAATGGCATGAGCCAATATTCACGTAACGAACGTAACGCGAATAGCGGTATTGTGGTGGGTATTACACCGGATGATTATCCGGGGCATCCCTTGGCAGGGATTGATCTTCAACGTCAATTAGAACAGAGAGCCTTTAAGTTAGGCGGTGAAACGTATCAGGCACCGGGGCAGTTGGTGGGGGATTTCTTGGCGAATAGACCCTCAAGTGTTTTAGGTTCTGTCCAACCTTCTTATACCCCTGGAGTACATTTAGGTGATTTAAGTACGGCATTACCGGAGTATGCGATTACAGCCATAAGAGAAGCATTACCTGCGTTTGATAAAAAAATAAAAGGCTTTGCAATGGCGGACGCGGTATTGACAGGGGTTGAAACACGTACTTCATCGCCGATTCGTATCAAGCGTGATGAATCCTTTCAAAGTATCAATACCCGTGGTTTGTATCCGGCTGGGGAGGGCGCTGGTTATGCGGGCGGTATACTTTCAGCTGCTGTAGATGGTATTAAAGTCGCTGAGGCCGTTGCTTTGGCTATGGTTAAAGAGAGTAGAGCTTAGGCTTAGTTATACAACTGGGTTAGCTTTCAAATGTCAGAATAATCGCCCTCCTGTCGGTACGCATTAAATAACAGGCGTGACATCGAGTATATCTACCTGCACAGAGCGCCAAACAAGCAGAGTAGCAAGTTTTCATATCTTGACTCAGCTTTACAACGCTGCAATCAGCTTTGCAAAGTTGCACAGGTGCTATAACAACCCTAACTGGTTCTGTGCAACAAAGAAAAAGCCCAAGTACAGACTCTCACACCGCGAGTGCAGCTTTGCACAACCGAGGTATCGACCTGCGCTGCTCGAATATAACGTTGCATCATTGAACCTAAGGTCTGCATTGGTCCTGTGCAACAATGAAAAAGGCTAAATCCAGGCTCTCATACATCAAGTGCAACTTTGCATAGACGAAGTATCGAGCTGCACACCTCAAGTACAGCTTTGAATAACCCGGGTGTAGATCAAAATTCATCAAGTGAAGCTTTGTACTGACGAAGTATTATGAGATAAACAACAAGTTTAAATAAATAGGACTACACTGATGACTCTTAAATCTAATACAGGAGCATGAAATGCTAATGATAAAAGTGTTGTACGATTTTATAAGGCTTAATATATCGGAGAAAATCAGTTTTTACCGCTTTGTACTTCAAGCATTTATTACCAATCCGATCTTTAACGCACCGGATGTGCCGATAGAAACATCTACCGCAGCGGTTGATGCTCTTGAGGCGGCCTACCTTAATGCCCTTAATGGTGATCGAGTGGCTATTGCAATACGGAATGATTGTGAAGCAACTGCTGATACTATCTTTCGTGATCATGCGGCTTTTGTCGAAAGAACAGCTAAAAGTAATGAAACAATAATTTTATCCAGTGGGTTTCATCCTAGTCATCTGCCTTCGGCCCATCAAAAACCTGTTTTAGCCGCAAAAGCAGGCCCCAAGTCAGGTGCTGTACACTTAGATGCTAAAGCTATTGATCGTTCTCAGTCATACCAGTGGAAATACAGTAAGGGCACTCTACCTACAAATGATGCAGACTGGATCTTATTAGGTATCAGCACTCGTGCATCATTTGATGTATCAGACCTTGAAGTGGGTGTTATTTATTATTTTATAATGGCGGGCGTAACCCCTGAAGGTGTCACTGATTTTTGTGCGCCTGTTTCAATTATTGTTACTTAAGCTGCTTAAGTACTTTTAAAACTCACAAACCAGCAACTTGTGAGTTAAAACCAAACGTTTATTTACCGTTCCAAT
>SESC01000434.1_pt1 | contig 15244 bp, 16 predicted proteins | sample 3171431 | NCBI WGS metagenome assembly SESC01 (sample SAMN06051868, study PRJNA518727) | freshwater metagenome | biome: subpolar coniferous forest; feature: holomictic lake; material: water; isolation source: holomictic Lake 227, 8 m depth | place: Canada: near Kenora, Ontario | collected... | reverse complement strand
AATCTCAAGAGTAATAGGTTTATTAAGATCACCCTGTAAAACAATGCCACGTTGATTTTCTGCTAAATGTCGGACTATTTTATAGACTTGCTCGATTTGATCGCTTGCGTCTAATTTCTCAGATAATTCAGATAAGCTTATTGGTTTTTTAGAGATTTTTAACGCGTTAATTATTCTTCTTTGTAACACCAATAATTTTTCAGCCGCTATCTTGCCTGCTTCTACACCGGGTTGATTGTAGGCATTAATATTTATTAATGAGGCATAAATACCGACTGTACGTTCGAATAGGGCAATGAGTGCGCCAATTGTTTTAGGCGTTATTTCAGTTAGGGTTAAGGTAATAGAGTCGCGATTATTGTCATAGAGAGCTTGCCGTGTACCTAGCATCATCCCAGACAGATAATCTCCTGTTGTAGTATCAACATCGACTTCTATAGAGGGGCCCTTTCTATCTTTTAGAACTTCAATAAATAGCGTAAAGAAGTTGGCTACACCCTCACGTAATTGTTGAACAAATGCATGTTGATCAGTGGAGCCTTTGTTACCATATACAGTAAGACCTTGATGAACTATATTACCCTCTAAATCAACTTCTTTACCAAGCGACTCCATAACTAATTGTTGTAAGTATTTGGAAAATAGTTGAAGACTGTCTTTATAAGGTAAGATAACCAAATCTTTTTCCCCTTTACCATTACTGGCGTAATACCAGGTTAAGGCCAGTAGAGCGGCCGGATTTTGTTTTATGTCCGGTATTCGAGTGGCATTATCCATTGTTTTTGCACCTAATAGCAGTTCATTGACTTCAATGCCCATTAATGAAGCAGATAATAAACCAACTGATGACATTTCTGATGTTCTGCCTCCTACCCAATCAAACATGGGAAACTCGGCTAACCAACCTTCATTTCTTTCTATTTCATCCATTTTACTGCCTAGCATAGTCACTGCTACAGCATGGTCAGAAAAACTTAAGCCTTGTTGTTTAAAAGCTTCTTTAACTTCAAGCATCCCATTACGCGTTTCTGGTGTTCCTCCTGATTTACTGGTAATAATAACGAGAGTGCTTTTAAGGCGGTCATTGATCTGGCCTAAGATCTTATCAATGCCTGCAGGATCGGTATTGTCAATAAAGTGGATTGATAATGCCGAAGATAAAGGCGCTAAAGCATCATTTACGAATTGTGGGCCCAGTGCAGAACCACCAATGCCGATTGAAAGAATATCTGTAAATTTAGGGGCACTAATGGGGTGAATTCGACCATCATGAACTTTTTGGACGAAATCTTCAATTTGTTCAATATTATCGATAATTTCTTTTTTTATTTCAACGGGTGCTAAGTCAGGATTACGTAACCAATAATGCCCAACCATTCTATTTTCATCTGGATTTGCAATAGCCCCGTTTTCAAGGGCTTCAATATCTTTATACGCCTTGGTAAATTTTGGAGTCAGTGTGTTAACTAATTCGTTGTCAAAACGCATCCTACTGATATCAAGATACAGGCCTAAGTCATTATTAAAATAAAGCCAATCTTGATAGCGTTGCCAAAGTTCTTGATTATTCATAAATCCTGGAAATATTTGATAGTTAAAATGATAGTAATAAATAAGGATTAATTTAGTATTTTTTTAAGTATTCTATGGTCATAAAAAGTGCTGCGATGGATCGGGCTTCAGTGCATTCACCCGTCGCTAATAACTGATTAAGTTGGCTTAATTTCCAGGGAATAACTTCCAATTCTTCTGGTTCGTCACCAAATAATTTTTCAGTATATAAGTCTTGAGCGATTATAATTTCTGTTGTGTGTTCTAGATAAGAGGGGGCCAATGAGAAAGTGCTTAAATGAGTCAGTTTTCGAGCTCCAAAGCCAACTTCTTCTTTCAGTTCCCTGTTCGCTGCGTTGATAAATGATTCACCGCTATCTACTTTGCCTTTAGGTAAACCCACTTCATAACGATGTACACCGGCAGAATATTCACGAATCAATAATACCGTTTCGTCATCAAGCAGTGGTACGATTAAAACGGCTCCGCCTTTATTGACACGGGCTAATCGTTCGTAATTACGCTGTTCACCATTACTAAATTGAATATCGAGTGATTCAATATGAAATAATCGGCTTTTTGCCAACGTAGTTTTATTAATAATGGTCGGTTTTTCTGACATTGTTCTATTTTATTATTATTTTAGATAAATATAACGCACTATGATGATTGATTGGGAAAAAATTGATACTGTTTTGTTAGATATGGATGGCACTTTATTAGATTTGAACTTTGATAATCATTTTTGGAATGAATTTGTGCCGCAAAAATATGCCGAACAACACTGTATGAGTGTTGAAAACGCAAAAATACACTTAATACCTCAATTTAAAAGTATAGAAGGTAAATTAGAGTGGTATTGCCTTGATTATTGGAGTGAGGCTTTAAATTTAAATATTTCTGAGTTAAAGGCAGAAATTTCGGGGCTTATTGCTGTTTTACCGCATGTGACCGACTTTTTGGAAAAGTTACAGCAGTCCTCTCGAAAAGTTATCTTGGTTACGAATGCTCATCGTGATAGCTTAGATCTGAAAATGGAAAAAACCTGCTTACAGTCATTCTTTGACGGTATTATTTGTTCTCATGACTTTGGTTTTCCAAAAGAAAGTCAACAGTTTTGGCACCATTTTTTACAGCATCGATATTTTAATAAAGAAAATACCTTATTGGTTGATGATAGTGTTGCTGTTTTAAATTCAGCGCGCGTGTTTGGTATAAAACATTTAATTTCGGTGAGTAAGCCTGACAGTCAACAACCCATCAGAACTATCCTCAATTATCCTGCTATTGAGGATTTTCGTGAGCTTATGGTGGGGTTGTAGATTTAATAAACTATTTTTGTAAATAAGATGTTTGCTAAGCAACAAAGCATCTTTATGGATTTGAATAGCCAGTTCACGGGTCGGTGCTAAAATAATCGTTCTTTGTTTTTTGTTGCGATTTGGTTTGGTAGAGTTGGTTGGTTTATTGCCAATAGGTGGATTAGGTTCTTTTGAATCGATAATTGCAGTTTTACCTGTTCCATTTTGGGCTTGTCCCGCAATATCTTTGTTTCGAAGTATCAACGGTAATGCTCTGTCCTGAATGGGTGTACATAGATTAAAGCCTGCATCCTTCAAGCAGATCAAAATGCTATCAGAGAGTTCTAAGTTACTGAAGCGTGTTTTCGTTAAATGTGTATTTTTCATATTCGTATACCATAACGCAAAAAATGAAATGTTTGAAATTGGTTGACTAGAAGTGATATCCCTCCTATAGTTTTACTTTTTATTTTTTGGAGAAATAGTGTGAGCGATTCAGTCCTTCATGTGAGCGATAGTGAATTTAACGAATCTGTGATTAATGCTGATGGTCCCGTACTCGTTGATTACTGGGCTGAATGGTGCGGGCCATGCAAGATGATCGCACCGATTCTTGATGCGATAGCGGATGAGTACGCAGACAAATTGACTGTTGTAAAAATAAATATAGATGAAAACCCTCAAACACCTCAACATTATGGTGTTCGTGGTATTCCAACACTGATGTTATTTAAAGATGGTGAGGTTCAGGCAACTAAAGTAGGTGCTTTGTCGAAAGCAGAATTAGCCAAGTTTCTTGATACCAACATCTAAAAATGTTTTCATTTTATTCAGATCTGTTACAAAAATTGGACGGGTCTGAATACTTCAGTTATACTTAATATGTGCGACAATCCTACGCACTCAACGTATCGTTCGATCAATTAAATTCCTGAATTATATATCCTACCCTCGTTGTTATGGGTTTTCATCTCAAGCAGCGTTTCTTCGAGTTACCTTTTTATGAATCTTACCGAGTTAAAACTAAAACAAATTAGTGAAGTTATTGAAATCGCCGAGTCTCTTGGGCTTGAAAATGTTGCTAGATCACGTAAGCAGGATTTGATTTTTGCTATATTAAAGAAGCAGGCTAAAGCCGGTGATGATATTTCTGGTGATGGTGTACTAGAAATTTTACAGGATGGTTTTGGTTTTTTACGTACACCGGGCTGTTCATATTTGGCCGGCCCCGATGACATCTATGTATCACCCAGTCAAATAAGACGATTTTCTTTAAAAACAGGCGATACTATTACTGGAAAAATAAGACCGCCTAAAGATAATGAGCGTTATTTTGCAATGCTCAAAGTTGATCAGATCAATTTTGAACCCCCTGAAAATACCAAAAACAAAATCACTTTTTCAAACCTGACCCCTTTATTTGCTAAACAACGCTTTGTACTGGAACAAGGAAATGGTACGAGTGAAGACCTCACCGGCAGAATAATTGATTTAATAGCTCCCATTGGTAAAGGACAGAGAGGCTTGATTGTTTCTCCTCCAAAAGCCGGTAAAACGATGATATTGCAGAGTTTGGCACAAGCAATAGCAGAAAAAAATCCTGAATGTTACTTGATCGTTTTGTTGATTGATGAGCGACCTGAAGAAGTTACTGAGATGGAGCGTTGTGTCCGGGGTGAAGTGATTTCAAGTACATTTGATGAGCCTGCAACCCGCCACGTTCAAGTTGCTGAGATGGTAATTGAAAAAGCACGCCGTTTGGTTGAACATAAACACGACGTGGTTATTTTGTTAGACTCTATTACTCGATTGGCTAGAGCCTATAATACAGTGGTGCCATCATCCGGTAAGATTTTAACCGGTGGTGTTGATGCGAATGCTTTAGAAAAGCCTAAACGCTTTTTCGGTGCAGCAAGAAATATTGAAGAGGGTGGAAGCTTAACTATTATAGCAACGGCTTTAGTCGATACAGGTTCAAGAATGGATGAAGTAATCTATGAAGAGTTTAAAGGTACCGGTAACATGGAATTGCATCTAGACCGAAAGATTGCTGAGAAGAGAATATACCCCGCTATTAATATTAATCGTTCTGGTACGCGTCGTGAAGAATATCTTGTTGATCCCGATACACTACAAAAAACATGGATACTTCGTAAAATCCTGCAACCAATGGATGAAACCGCAGCTTCAGAATTTTTGATAGGAAAGCTTAAAGACTTTAAAACCAATGCTGAATTTTTTGACTCTATGAAGCGATAAGTATTTTATATGTTAGATCTTAGTTTATTAATACACGGCTTAATCCTCGGCCTGGTCGAGGGGTTGACAGAATTTCTCCCCGTTTCATCGACAGGTCATTTAATTTTAGTCGGGCAATTACTGGGCTTTAACGATGATAAAGGCAAAGTATTTGAAATTGCTATTCAGTTTGCAGCCATATTAGCGGTGGTGTGGGAGTATCGTTCAAAACTGACTCATACTTTGGTTAGCATAACATCTGAGCCATTATCACAACGTTTAGCCGTTAATTTAGTTATTGCTTTTATGCCGGCTGCGATATTAGGTTTTTTGTTCTTAAAACAAATTAAGTCTTATTTGTTCAATCCTTTTGTAGTAGCGTCTGCTTTTATTATTGGCGGTTTTTTAATTCTATGGGCAGAAAGACGTCAGCACGAGGTGCATGCTGAAACAGTGGATGACTTAACTTGGCGTGATGCTTTGAAAGTGGGTTTTGCACAGGCTTTAGCCATGATTCCAGGTACTTCACGTTCAGGCGCAACGATTATTGGCGGCTTGTTTTTTGGACTATCGCGTCGTGCTGCCACTGAGTTTTCTTTTTTTCTCGCCATTCCTACGATGTTTGCTGCAACCTTCTATGATGTTTATAAGAATCGGGATTTATTTAGTGTTGATGATTTAGCATTATTTGCAGTAGGTGGCACAGTGTCTTTTATCAGTGCTTTTATTGCGGTGCGGGGTTTAATCCGTTTTATTAGTCGCCATGACTTTACCGTATTTGCCTGGTATCGGATTGCTTTTGGCATTATTGTATTAGTATCCGCTCAAATGGGTTGGGTCGATTGGGGCAATCATTAAGTTACAGCCATAAAAAAAGGGCGCTTTGGAGCGCCCTTTTTGGTTTGTTAAGGTGATTATCCTAACAATTCTTTTGCTTTAGCAATGATTCCTGCTGGATCAATACCTTGATGTGGGAATTGCTCCCATAAGCCGCCACAGCCTTCTTTATGCGTTGCAATATGCGCATATTTTGGAGTCAAGCCACGTTCCAGCAACCATGAACCAAAACGGCTGCCTAAACCAGTCTTTTTGTTATAAGACTCAACAACCAAGACAAAAGGTGCTTTGCCAATTTTAGCGAGCATGTCTTCATCAATTACGTTTAGCGTTGGTTTGTTGATAAGACCAACATCAATCCCTTCCAATTTCAGGCGCTCAACTGCGTCCAGTGCTCTGTATAAAGATTCACCAAAGCTGACGATATAACCTTTTGTTCCTTCACGGATGACTTCATCTTTACCGGAAACAAATTTGTAGTTACCACCAAAGAAATCTTCACCGTCTGTATTTAATATAGTCGGTACTTTAGAGCGAGTTGAAAAAACAAAACGCAAGCCTGGGTTAAAGAAGATAGCTTCTAAACAGGCTCTCATTTGCAGAGGATCTGCCGGGAAGTAAAGGTTAGTATCATAACCATCGCTCAACCCATTATCAGCAAACATGTTGTTTAGACCAAAATGACAGGTGTTATCCGCCATGTCGTCAATACCAGAATGTGAAAAATGGCTCAGTACGTTAGAATTGTTCAAACGTGCCATGGTAATTTCAGACAGTAACATTTCTAAGAAGGCACTAAAAGTACCAAATATACCTTGTTTACCTGCTTCCATACCAAAACCTGCCGCAGCAGAGAAGTTGCCTCGCTCCATGATACCTGATGAGATAAATACTTCAGGGTAAGCCGCGTGAATTTTGAATAATCCACAAGAACCTTCAAGGTCACTATCAACAACGCGAACTTTTTCGTAACGTTCTGCCTCACTTAAACGACCTAAGATTTCAACAGCCGCGTCACCAAAGACATTACGATTAGCATCCCATCTGTCACTTGAACCCAGGAACACCGCATCATTTTTAGGCGCTTTGATTGTTTTTAAGTGATCAGCGGCTGCTTGTTGGCCGCGAGATTCTAAATATTCAACTGCGACTTTAACAGAGATAACATCATGACCGTGTGTTGAACCTTCAAGACCTACAATGCCTGGGCACATAGGACGATGGTTAATAACAGCAACAGGGCCATCCGTGTTGACTGCTTGGCAAATGCGCTTGTAAAGATCATCAAGATCTTCACCGTCACCTTCTAAGACGGTAACGCCCTGACCTGCTAAAGTTTTAGCCGTAGTACAACCGGTTAAATATTTAGAAGGGTGGCCGGCAATAGTCACATCGTTGTCATCAATAATCAATTTAACGTTAAGGCCTTGAGCTACCGCTAAGCGTGCTGCTTCTGCATCATTACCTTCTTGTTGTGAACCATCAGAGCCCAAGCAAAAAACAACTTTACGTGGGTTAGCAATGGCGACACCGTTAACATACGGCCACATGTGTCCTAAACGACCTGAGCTAAATTTAACGCCTGGTGTAAAGCCCAATTCAGGGTGACCTGGCAAATGAGAGTGAGCCGCTCGATATTCCATCAGGCGTTCAGCTGGGAGATCACCGTTTAAAGTAGACATCAAATATTGAGTTGCGACACGGTGACCCGCTTCATCAAAGAAAATTGGCACAAATCCATTTGCAGAGCCACGAAATAAAGCATCCAAAATCATAACTTCAGGTACTGTATCGTAAGGGCCGCCGGTATGTCCACCAACGCCTCTGGCAGCTCCAGTCGCTGTAAAGAATACAATCGCATCGCGACAAAGTTGGATGTTGTGTTTAAGACTGTCTCTTTGTTCGGTAGTTAATGTGTTAATGCTAGGATCTAAAGTTATACGCTTATAGGCGCCTAGATCGATTGGAAAAATAGACATTGTTTACTTCTCGTGTTTAAGGGTTATGTAATGCTCAGGTATTATTACCTATCAATAAATATTACTGAAAAAAGGCTTGTAAATTATTTTTAGTGAGTCATTTTTCTAGTTATATTAATTAATGGTTTTAGTGATAGAGCGTTATTATTTTAATATTTCCCTAACAGTCTTTTAACAGACCATCATACAAGCTGTATTCTTGTTGATGTTAGGGTGATAAAAAAGCGTAAGTTGAAGCATTTTTAAGTAACGTCAGGCATTTTTAATGCTTTTTATAGCCTAACCGATGTGCAGATTACACCTTGTCCTTTGTAGTCTGCAAGATATTTTAATGGTGAATTGTGATGATAAGGTTTAGGAGATTAAAATAATAAAATATTTGTGGTTTTGAAGCTGAAAAATAGGTCTTGATATCAAGTGTTTGGCTTTTTAAAAGTGAGTTGACGGTGTGTTCTTTAAACAAAAATGAGACAATGTGCCTCGTCATTTTATTTAAAAAACTTTGGTTTCAATTTGCCTACCATTAATAGTCCTTCCATGATCCATATCGCCTTAGCTAGCTTTATAGGGACAGCTATTGAGTTTTATGATTTTTATATTTATGGGATGGCGGCGGCCATGGTGATCGGGCCGGTGTTTTTTCCTGATGGAAATCCAGCAACTCAAGTGCTGAGTGCGTTTCTTACTTTTTCTGTTGCGTTTTTAACTCGTCCATTGGGGGCCATGTTATTTGGCCATTTTGGTGATCGGGTTGGGCGCAAAACCACCTTGGTCTCGTCATTATTAGTGATGGGGATTTCAACGACGCTCATTGGTTGTTTGCCTGGATATGCAGTTATTGGCGTATGGGCGCCGGTATTATTGTGTTTATGTCGATTCGGACAAGGGATTGGTTTAGGGGGGGAATGGGGTGGTGCCGCATTGTTTGCAACAGAGAACGCTCCCAAGGGTCAGCGAGGACTTTACGGTATGTTTCCGCAACTAGGGCCACCGGTCGGGTTTCTTTTAGCAACGGGGAGTTTTTTGCTACTGACTTACTTTTTATCCGAGCAAGAGTTTAAAGAGTGGGGGTGGCGAATTCCGTTTCTGGGTAGTTCTATACTGGTTGTGATTGGTTTATACATCCGTTTAGCTTTGGTAGAAACGCCCGTATTTGCCAAGCTGTTAAAGCAGAGCCAGCGATCAATACCGCCCATTAAAGAAATAATTAGTTATCATCTTGCCCCATTGGTATTGGGCGCTTTAGCAATGGTTGTTTGTTATGCACTGTTTTATATTGCAACGGTATTTTCTTTAAGCTATGGCACAAATACACTAAATATCTCGCGTCAATACTATCTTGGTATGTTGTGTGTGGCGGTTATTTTTATGGCGATTGCTACACCATTATCAGCTTGGGCGGGAGATATTTATGGTCGACGCCCTGTGTTACTTATTGCTTGTAGTGCGGCCTTGTTATCTGGTTTTGCTTTAGAGCCTATGCTAACAACAGGATCGCCGTTGATTATTACGGTTTTCTTATCTCTGGAATTGTTTCTAATGGGCGCTATATTTGCGCCTATGGGAGCCTTGTTGCCGGAATTATTTCCAGCTCATTTAAGGTATACCGGTGCGGGAACAGCCTATAACTTAGGAGGAATCCTAGGTGCTTCATTTGCGCCTTATATCGCGCAGAGGTTGGTTTCTGAAGGTGGCTTAGCTTGGGTCGGTGGCTATGTTTCATTAGCCGCATTGATTAGTTTTACGGCCGTCTATTTAATGCGTGAAACTCGTGATAATCAATGGTGAGGCGGGTTAGCTCAATTTGACGTTAAGCGTTTGCAGATGACTACCCTAAGCTAGGCGTAGTCATCTTAAGCACTCAACAAGAAGTTTATCAAAGTCTATTTGATTTTAGCTTCTTTATAAATAACATGTTTACGTACAACAGGATCAAATTTTTTGATCTCCATTTTTTCTGGCATGGTACGCTTGTTTTTTGTAGTGGTGTAAAAGTGGCCTGTGCCTTCGGTAGAAATTAGTTTAATTTTATCGCGCATTTTCTATCTCCTTAAACTTTTGAGCCGTTTTTACGCAGATCCGCTAATACAGCGTCTATGCCATTTTTATCAATGATACGCATTGCTTTAGTTGAAATTCTAAGACGTACCCAACGATTTTCACTTTCTACCCAAAATCTGTGATGTTGCAGATTAGGGAGAAAACGTCTTTTGGTTCTGTTGTTTGCGTGTGATACGTTATTACCTGTAACGGGTTGTTTACCTGTTACTTGACATACTCTAGACATAATTAACCTCTTGGTGGTGCCTAAATTTAAAAGTTAGCCGATCTTTATACCAAAAAATCTTTTCAAGGTAAATAACTATCTATAAAATAAGGCACAATATACTTTTCTTAAGTCATTTAAATGAGACGCTGATGCCTATCAAACTCGGAATGGTCATGGATTCCATTGATCATATCAATATTAAAAAAGACACTAGTTTTGCCATGTTACTTGAGGCACAGGCTAGAGGGTGGGAACTGCATTACATGGAGCTTAATGACCTGTATCTCAGGAATGGTAGAGCTTATGCGAGGACAAGGACAGTTACGGTGGAACGAAACCCCCAGCAGTGGTATCAGTTTATTAGTGAGCAAGATATTCCTCTTGATGAACTAAATGTTATTCTGATGCGTAAAGACCCACCGTTTGATCAAGAATATATATATGCGACTTATTTGCTTGAGCGTGCTGAAAATAGGGGGGTTTATGTCGTTAATAAACCGCAATCGCTGCGAGATGCAAACGAGAAATTATTTACCGCCTGGTTCTCGCAATGTTGTGCAGAAACATTGGTTGCAAGAGAGCCTTCCAGAATCAGGAGTTTCTTACTGGAGCAAGGGGAGATTATCTTAAAGCCCCTAGATGGTATGGGCGGCACCTCTATCTTTCATATTCGACAAGACGACCCTAATCTGAGTGTTATCCTGGAAACGATGACGCACTATAAAACTCGTTACGTGATGGCTCAAAAATACATACCTGAAATAAAAGACGGTGATAAGCGTATTTTAATGATTAATGGGGAGGCCGTTCCTTATGCTTTAGCCCGTATTCCTGCGGACGGTGAGTCACGTGGTAATTTAGCAGCTGGCGGACGCGCAGAGGGTCGACCATTGACCGAACAGGATTGGTGGATTACACGTCAGGTAGGTCCAACACTCCGCGAAAAAGGATTGGTATTTGTTGGTTTAGATGTTATTGGTGATAAGTTGACTGAAATTAATGTCACGAGTCCAACTTGTGCGCAAGAACTGGATAAGCAATTTGGTTTAAATATAGCCGGTCTATTGATGGATCATATTGAAAAGAAACTTCAATAAGATGAGTATGCAGGTGATGTTCGTTCCATCTACTACTTTGCCTCATAAATATAATTCTTTATTGGTTGCTTTGTTGGTAGCACTAATTGTACATTTAGCTTTGTTGCTAGGCATTAAAATGTCACCCATTGAGCTTGATCAGATTAATAAACCAATCGATATCACGTTAGTTAACGCATTTGAAAATAATGTTCCAGAAAAAGCTGATTTTTTAGCCCAAGAAAATCATCTTGGTGCTGGTAAAGAAGTTAAAAAGCCCGAGCCAGAGCCATCGGCGCCAGTAATGCCTACTGTGGAAAAGGTACAAGCGGATAAACCCAAAGAAGACATAAAGCCAGATATAAAAAAAATTCCGGAAAAGAGTAAATCTAATATAGATAAAAAGATCATTTCTCAGCAAGAAGTCAAAAAATCAAATGTGTTAAGTACAGAAGTGAGTAAATCACAAACAGCTCCAAAATTAACTGCCGAATCATTACAGAAACAACTCATGCAATTAGGCTCTGAAATTAGACAGAGTCAACCCAGCGCTGAACAAACTAAAATTAAATTTATTAATTCAGTGAGCACCCATAAATATGTAGCGGCCCAATATATGAAGGATTGGGAAAATAAAGTAGAGCGAACTGGAAATCTTAATTATCCTGAGGCGGCCTCCAAGAAAAATTTTTCAGGTACATTGACGATGGATGTGGGTATTAATGCCGATGGGAGTGTTTATAGTATTCGTATTAATAAATCTTCAGGCAACCCTGAACTGGATGAAGCTGCAAAAAAAATTGTTCGCATGAGCGCACCCTTTCCGCCATTACCTTTAGATTTACGTAAAGAGGTTGATGTTTTGGTCATAACCCGTGTTTGGAAGTTTTCAGACGAATCTGGCCTGGTTACACAATGAATAGTTGCTTAAATCACCCTAACTTTTTTATTAAAAATCATGAATCAAGCTACTTACTTAAATAATCAATTTATCATAGCAATGCCGACCTTGGCTGATCCTAATTTTTTTCATACGGTCACCTATTTGTGTCAACATAATAAAGAAGGTGCCTTGGGTATTGTAATTAATCGGCCTACCCAAATGAAGTTAGGAGAGATCTTTATGCAAATGAAGATACCTGTGACATCTTCAAATGCATCAGAAATGACTGTTTTTGCGGGTGGACCTGTACAGCAGGAACATGGTTTTGTTTTGCATACAACCGAAGGAAAATGGGACGTCACTATGCCGGTTTCTGATTCAGTGTCATTAACGACCTCCAGAGATATTATAGAGGCGATTGCTGTTGACAAAGGACCAAAGCAATATTTTATTGCTTTGGGTTATGCGGGTTGGGGTGAGGGTCAGTTGGAACAAGAAATATTAGCCAATACCTGGCTCAATACGCCCTTCAGTAAAAACGTTTTATTTGATACGCCTATTGATAAACGTTGGCAAGGTGCTGCACAACAAATAGGTGTTAATATTAATCAGTTAACAACACAAGCAGGACATTGCTAATGCAAGTTTGTCGTTCTAAAAAGTTAATTTAAATAATGCTAGATCCATTATTGACAAAAACCAGTGCAGATACCTATTTAGGTTTTGATTTTGGTTATAAGAAAATAGGCGTTGCGGTGGGTCAAACGATCACCGGCTCAGCCAGTCCTTTGCAAACGATTCGGTCGATTAATCAGAGTCCTGATTGGCAAATCATCAGTCAATTAATACAGGAGTGGCGACCTTGTGGCTTAGTCGTGGGTATTTCCAGACAAGCTGATGGTTCTGATAATCCTGTAACGCCGCGTATGATAAAATTTTGCCACCAATTAAACGGTCGTTATCAACTTCCCGTTTATCAACAGGATGAAGCATTGACAACGTTTGAAGCGAAACAAATGCTGTTTGACGAGGTGAGCGTTAACGCCACTAAACTCTGGGAAGTGCAAGATCAGTTAGCCGCTCAACTTATTTTGCAATCCTGGTTGAATGAACATAAGAAGGATTAATAAATGCTAGTTATAGCTGATTTACTGAATCAATTAGAAGCCGAATTAAAAAAGACCATCATAGAAAGGCATCTGGTTAATCCATTGATGATAGGGGTTCGCACCGGGGGTGTTTGGGTGGCAGAACAAATCCATCAGCGCTTACAAATTACAGACCCCTTAGGTTTACTGGATATTACTTTCTATCGTGATGACTTTTCACAAATTGGGGTTAATCCTAATGTAAGACCTAGCCAATTACCGGCTCAAGTTGATGGGCGCGATATTATTCTAATAGACGACGTATTTTATACGGGGAGAACGATTAGGGCTGCTTTAAACGAGATTTTTGATTACGGCCGTCCTAATCAGGTAGTTTTAGGTGTATTAATAGAAAGAGATGGCCGACAAATTCCTTTAAACCCAGATTGTGTAGGGGCAAGTATCACCTTAAACAAGGGGCAGAGGATCAAGCTAACAGGTCCGACTCCTTTAGCGATTGAGATCCAAACATTAACTGTGGCCGCATAACTATGAATGACAATCTCCAATTAAATTCAGAAGGCAAACTGAAACACTTTTTGAGTATTGAAGGTTTGCCAAAAGAATTACTGACAGAAATTCTGGATGTCGCGGAGTCTTTTGTTAGTATGACTGATCAACAGATCAAGAAAGTTCCCTTATTACGGGGTAAAACGATTGTTAATCTTTTTTTTGAAAATAGTACACGAACCCGAACGACATTTGAGTTAGCGGCTAAACGTTTGTCAGCGGATGTACTTAGTATGAGTATTGCAACCTCATCCACCTCAAAGGGTGAGAGTCTCCTGGATACGATACGCAATCTTGAAGCGATGTTTGTGGATATGTTTGTGGTGCGGCACGCTATTAGTGGGGCAGCGCATTTTATCGCCCAACAAACAGCACCTCATATCAGTGTGATTAATGCGGGCGATGGACAACACGCTCACCCCACTCAAGCAATGCTGGACATGTTTACTATCCGGCAAATAAAGAAAGACTTTTCCAACTTACGGGTGGCTATTATTGGGGATATCTTGCATTCAAGAGTCGCGAGATCCCAGATTCAAGCCTTAAATACATTGGGTGTGCCTGAGGTGAGAGTAATAGCCCCTAAAACATTATTACCTGCCCATGTTGAGAGTTTGGGGGTGAGTGTGTCTCATGATTTAAATGCAGGGCTTAAAGATGTTGATGTAGTGATCATGTTGCGTTTACAGAAAGAACGCATGACCTCGGCACTGTTACCCAGTGAAAGCGAATACTTTAAATGTTTTGGGCTCACTGAAGACAAGTTAAAAATCGCTAAGCCTGATGCGATTGTCATGCATCCAGGGCCTATTAACCGGGGTGTAGAAATTGAATCAAAAGTGGCCGATGGCCCACAATCAGTGATACTTAAACAAGTCAGCAATGGTATTGCGATTCGGATGGCAATTATGGCAATGGCAATGCAGAAGCAGGGAATAATGTAATGAGTCAAATACTGATAAAAAACGGTCAACTCATTGATCCAGTCAATAAGATTAATCGTACGGGTTGCATTTATATTGTTGAGGATAAAATTGTTTCGGTTACTGACGAACCCGTTGGTTTTAAGCCTGATACGATTATCGATGCTCAAAATAAGATTGTTTGTCCCGGCTTTATCGATTTAAGTACCCGCTTACGTGAGCCTGGGCACAGCCGTAAAGCCACCTTTAAAAGCGAAACAGCGGCTGCCGCCAGTGCCGGTGTGACAACCTTGTGCCTACAGCCGGATACTAATCCGGTTATTGATACACCCGCAGTTGCAGAGTTGATTAAAGAACTGGCAAAAAAAGCCGATTATCCGCAAATATATCCGATTGCTGCATTGACTCGTAAACTCGAAGGTACTGAGCTCAGTTCTATGTTAACGCTTAAACAGGCTGGCTGTATTGCTGTTGGTAATGCAAACCATCCAGTTAGAAACTTATTGATATTAAGACGGGCTATGGAGTA
>SESC01000433.1_pt1 | contig 15251 bp, 9 predicted proteins | sample 3171431 | NCBI WGS metagenome assembly SESC01 (sample SAMN06051868, study PRJNA518727) | freshwater metagenome | biome: subpolar coniferous forest; feature: holomictic lake; material: water; isolation source: holomictic Lake 227, 8 m depth | place: Canada: near Kenora, Ontario | collected 2014-07-08... | reverse complement strand
TGAGCGCATTTTCAAGGGCAGAAAATTTTATTTCCCCGCTTGCTGCTGCAAATGCTCCCATCAGCGTGGTATTGGTAATGGGGAGGCCCAGTACCTCCAGTGCAATCGAGGTCGCATCGATGGTAATCAGTTTCACCCCGGCCGGCACACTGGCATCGACCTTCTTCCCCGAATTGACAATAACAATGCCCCCGGGTTTCACACCCAGAAAGACATTGACATCCCGGATCAACGTGCTGTCCTGCACGATGATGTAATCAGGTTCATATACCTGGCTCCGCAGCCTGATCGTGTGATCATTGAACCGCACAAATGCCTGGACCGGTGCACCACGACGTTCCACCCCGAATGCGGGAAACGCCTGGGCATACACGCCCCCTTCAAATGCAGCAACTGCAATCAGTTCGGCGGCAGTGACCGAGCCCTGTCCACCCCTGCCATGAATACGCAGCTCTCTCAAAGAAAATCCCACATAATCTTACATGATTAATCAATATAAATCTACAGATCTATATCGAGACCGAGAATTGACCGGCTGCCGGAAAAGACATCTTTTGCGATCTGCGCAAGTCCATGAGACGCGCACCATTCATCATACACCGTGACCGGCCGGTCCAGGAGATGGCCCACTTCAGGCCCGATGACCGGCGCAAGACTACCGGCAAGCGCTACCTTCGCGCACGGGTTAAGGAGGAGGAGAGCTGCACATTCCATCGCGGAAAACATTGCGATGGTCCGCTCACATTCGTCAGCTGGCATCGTGAACGCGGCGCCGGCACGCAGGAATGATTCGTTCGCACCCGCTTCACCACTGTCAATCCTCCGTATCGCATCGACATCCAGGGCCCCGTGCTGCATCCCGGGGGCGAATATACAAGCATCGAATGCCCCGGTCAACCGCCCGCCCGTAACGAGAAGGGTTACCGTGTTGGAACTCACGTCAGATACAACGACATCGGGACCCAGGGCACCCACGGCATAATAGGCAATGCCAATCTTTTCAGGGCTCGCCTGGTGTGAATATGCCTTGAACCTGGTATCAGTCGGTGAGCCCCGGTGGAGACCTGGCACGGCCACCGCCGGAAGGCCGCTGCGCAGGATCTCATCAAAGACCCGGGTCCCCCCGCCGATATGCTCACCCGCCCCACCCTGGCTCACAACACCCCGGTCTTTTAATTTTGAAACAGGAGTTATTCGGGAAAAATTGTCCCCCATTGAATAGCTTATCGCAATTCCTTCGATCTCCTCCAGGGGGCAGAGACGGTCGAGATCGGTATAGACAAAACGGGTCGCATCCTTTCTTGAGATCCTGAACTCGCAGCCATCACCGGCAAACCTCATTGCGGTCGTACCATGGTCGATCCCGATATACATAGCAGTAATCCTATAGCACTGGGCTCCCTATTATGTTATGATGTTGTGTGTCGTTACGGGCGGGGCTGGTTTCATCGGTTCGCACCTCGTGGACGCGCTGGTCGCCCGGGGCGACCGCGTGATTGTTATCGATTCGCTGGTGAACGGGGAGCAACGGAATATTGCAGGTCATATTGACGCGGGACAGGTAACACTTGTCCAGGCAGACCTCCTGCTTGACGGGTGGGAGGAAGCACTGACCGGGGTCGAACGGGTATATCACCTTGCCGCAGACCCGGATGTACGGCAGGGGTCGCTGACACCCGACAGCCAGATCCACAATAATATCCTTGCCACGTACCGCGTGCTCGAAGCGATGCGTGCTCACGGGGTGCCTGGGGTTGTTTTTACTTCTACCTCGACGGTATATGGCGATGCCACGATCATACCAACACCGGAGTCTTATAACCCGCTTGAACCGGTCTCTGTTTACGGGGCAAGCAAGCTTGCCTGCGAGGCACTGATCTCCGCATATTGCCATGGGTTTGGCATGAAAGGATGGGTCTACCGGTTTGCGAATATCATCGGGGAGCGGAGCAACCACGGCGTAATCACGGATTTTATTAAAAAACTACAGGACCGGCCCGGGGAACTCGAGATCCTCGGGGATGGCCGGCAAACCAAATCATACCTGGAAGTTAAGGCATGCATCAGGGCGATGCTGTTTGCTGCGGAAAATTCTGACGACGTGCTCAACATTTTCAATATTGGTTCCGAGGACTGGGTTGATGTTACGACCATTGCGGACATTATCGTGCGCGAGATAGGGCTTTCTCACGTGCAGTACCGTTTTACCGGTGGTGAACGGGGCTGGGTTGGTGATGTCCCCCGGATGCAGCTCGCCGTTGAGAAACTAAAAGCGCTCGGGTGGCAGCCTGATGTCGGGTCTCTTGAAAGTGTCGAGGTTGCCGTTCGGGCAATGCTTGGGAAAGCGGTATCATAAGACAGGAGACTTAGCGATATGAAGTATTTACTCGTCCTTGGGGATGGCATGGCGGATGAACCGCTGGCCGGGCTTGGCGGCATGACACCGCTCGAATATGCAGATACGCCTAACATGGACAGGATCGCACGGGAAGGGGCGTGTGGCATGCTCCGTACGATACCCGAAGGCTTTGAACCTGGCAGCGATATCGCGAACCTTTCAGTCCTCGGCTACGATCCAGGGCGGTACTATACCGGTCGCGGCCCCCTCGAAGCGATGAGCATGGGAATCCCGCTCAGGGATGATGATGTCGCGTACCGCTGCAATATCTCAACCGTGGTAAACGGGAAGATGCTCGATTTTTCTGCGGGGCATATCTCAACGCGGGAGAGCCGCGATCTGCTGGAGGCACTGGCGAAAAAGGTACCGGATGTGTTCCTGAAAGAGGGGGTCAGCTACCGGAACCTCCTCGTGATCAACAAGGGAAATGGGTCAGATACCACACCCCCTCACGATATTGTAGGCCAGGAAGTCGGCCCGTATCTTCCTTCGGGGGAGGATGCAGATATTCTCCGGCACTGCATCGAGGAGAGCATGAAGGTTTTTTCAGGCCACCCGGTAAACAAGGCACGTATTTCCACGGGAAAAACACCGGCAACCCAGATATGGCCATGGAGCGGGGGGAAAAGACCCGCCCTGCCCTTGTTTCACGACAAGTACGGTAAAACCGGCGGCATGATCTCAGCGGTTGACCTCCTGAACGGGATCGCCCGGTGCGCCGGGATGGAAGTCATCACGGTACCGGGGGCAACCGGGTACCTTGATACGGATTATAATGCAAAGGCACGGTATGCAATTGATGCGCTGGAGCACCTTGATTTTCTCTATCTTCACGTGGAGGCACCAGACGAGGCGGGTCACCTTGGCAGTGTCGAGGAAAAAGTAAGGGCAATCGAGCGGGTCGATGAGATGCTCGGGATAATCATGGAGGAGTTTTCCGGGGTCATTGCGATATTACCCGACCACCCGACCCCAATCAGGTTAAAGACCCACACCCGGGACCCGGTGCCGTTTGCCGTCAGGGGACTAAAAACGGACAGTACAAAGAGATATTCGGAGCAGGCTGTCCAATCCGGGATTTATGGCACAATAGATGCTATTGATTTTCTATCACTGCTCTTTTCATAATCTGAAGATAAACGTGGCATCAGGCCCCTGCATCATCACAAATCAGTGGGGGTAACTTTCATCATTTGCCGATAAATATTTAAATATAGTTTGTTATTTTGCTATAAATATTTATTTTTGGGGTAACAGCTCATGCAACGCTCTTCGTTCAGGTATCATACCTGCAAGGGTTTTTTTGCCTCATGCGGTGAAACCACCCTGCATACCCCCACATCATCCTGCACGACAACCCCGCTCGTTGTCATCTCCTCCGGCCGGAACATGAGTTTTATGGCAGATCCCGCAGAGGATGCCCATGCGAATGGGGTGTACCGGACCCTCCAGAGGGAGATGGCAGCGGAATCACCGGGGGGACGGTATCTCGTTGCTGATAACAGCGGCCACAACATCCAGATCGATCAGCCGGATGTGGTGATCGATTCGATTCGTTCTGTTGTGCAGGATATCCGGGATCACCAGAGCGGTAATCCGGGACCATAAATAGATCAGATTTGCCGGTGGGAGGGCAGGGCCAACCACCCAGTTCTTACCGATGGAGGGGGATACGGAAAACAGGGGTCTTTACAACCTCTGTCAAAAAATGTTTAAATTTTCATTACCTTCCACATGAATATATACTTGCCCGGGAAGCGGTAGACCTTTCAATCCTTCCATTCATCCCCATTTTCCTAAACCCGGCTTACCTTCACACGTTCGATCGCAAGGGCCACCTGGTTGGCGAATGCCATCAGGAGCCTGGACTGCTCAGGGCTGATTACACCGTCCGCTTCATCAGGTTTGACCCCGAGAATTCCGATTGTCCCCCGGTTTGTATGGAGCGGGATATATCTCAACCGGGATGAGTGGAGCGTATCGGTATCATACCCCGTGATGGTATCACGTGAAAAAGCCCAGGTTGCCACGGCGATTTCATCGGCATCAAGTACAAGCCCCGGACTCCCGGGATGCTGAACAAGTGAGCCGTCCTCATAGATGAGGAAAAGACAGTCCCAATTGAATATCTCACCGATATGTTTTGTGACGGTGTTGATTACCGTGCTGGTATCCGGGGCAATAGTAAGGTCCTGTGAAAGTGCAAAAAGGGTGCTTGTCTCTTTTTCTCGGACCTGTGCTGCGAATGCATGTTCCCGTGCCCGGGCAACGAGCAGGCTGATCACACCAGCGACCACTATCAAGCCGATAAATGTGATGATATACTCGGTGTCAGAGATCCGAAAACTCAGATAGGGAGACACAAAAAAGAAGTCAAACGCAAGTACCCCAAGAATTGCACTCACAATAGCCGGGCGTAACCCCCAGAGATATGCCGTCAGGACAACAACGAGGAGGTAGAACATCAGGAGGTTCGTCTGCGATATGTACGGCTTGAGCAGCCATCCTACGATGGTGGTAAAAATAATAAGACCTATACACCCCGCATATCCTTTTGGAGGAGTCGCCGGCAACAGGGGTTCCATTTCAACGGGCTTTTCCGTCCCTTTATCCTGGCTGCTGATTACATAGACATCGATAGTCCCGCTATTATGGATAAGCGTATCAACCACTGAGCCGAAAACAAACTCCTGCCACCGGGCACGGAGCGTTTTCCCGATGATAATTCGCGTGATATTATGCTTTTTGGCATATTCGATCGCGGTATCAGCTACGCTTATCCCGAATATTGTTGCCGTCGTCGCACCGAGTTTTTCAGCAAGCTGCAGGTTACGCCAGACCTGCTCCTTCGCATTTTTTCTGAGCCGGTGATGGGACGGGGTCTCGACATAGATCGCATCCCAGTTCGCATTAATCCGGTCTGCCTGCCGCCTTGCAGTCCGGACAAGCCGTTCTGATAGCGGGCTCGGGCCCACACAAACCAGTATCCTCTCCCCGGCATGCCATGGACCGGGGATAGAACGGGTCTGCATGTACGAGAGCATCTGATCGTCAACCCGCTCTGCCGCTCGTCGGAGGGCAATTTCACGGAGAGCATTCAGATTTCCCTCGTTGAAGAACTGTTCAATGGCCCGGGCAGCCATTTCCGGGACATAAACTTTCCCTTCACGCAGCCGTTGTAAGAGTTCCGGCGGGGCGAGATCGACCAGTTCGATCTCTGTTGCCTCATCGATTACCCCATCAGGTATTGTTTCCCTGACGACGATATTGGTGATCTGCGCAATCACATCATTGAGGCTCTCGAGGTGCTGGACATTGAGGGTGGTATACACATCTATCCCGGCATCGAGCAGCTCTTCGACATCCTGGTAGCGCTTGAGGTGGCGTGAACCGGGTGCGTTGGTGTGTGCCAGTTCGTCGACGAGAACGAGGCCCGGTCGGGCAGCAATAACCGCATCGAGGTCCATCTCTTCCAGTTTTACTCCCCGGTACTCGACGATTTTTCTTGGAATGATGCTCAGGCCAATAAGGAGTGCTTCCGTTTCGGCCCTCCCATGGGTCTCAATATATCCGATCCTGACATTGAGCCCCTCTTTTTTCCTGAGGTGTGCAGCATTCAGCATCTCGTAGGTCTTTCCAACCCCGGCCACATAACCAAGAAAGATCTTGAGCCTCCCCCTCTTTTTCTGCCGCTCTTCATTGAGGACATGGGCGAGGAGGAGGTCCGGGTCTGGTCTTGTTACGCTATTCTGCGCCATTGCATTTACACCCCCATGAAAACGAGGAGGAGGTCTATTATTTTAATCCCGATAAACGGGGCAATTATCCCTCCGATTCCGTACATAATTATGTTATTTCTCAGTGCTTCTTCCGCAGTCATCGGCTTATATTTCACTCCCCGAAGAGCGAGAGGGATGAGCATTACGATGATAAGTGCATTAAATATCACCGCAGAAAGGATGGCATTGTGGAGGCCAAGGACGTTCAGGGCTGCCAGCGCCGGGTAGGTAGTGATGAAGGCCGCCGGAATAATGGCGAAATACTTGGCCAGGTCATTTGCAATGGAAAATGTGGTCAACGCTCCTCTCGTCATCAGCAATTGTTTTCCGATCTCCACGATCTCGATCAGCTTGGTGGGGTTGCTGTCCAGGTCGATCATATTTGCCGCTTCGCGGGCCGGCTGGGTTCCGGTATTCATCGCGACAGCGACATCTGCCTGGGCAAGGGCGGGTGCATCATTCGTACCATCACCGGTCATCGCCACCATGCGGCCCCCAGCCTGGTAATCCCGGATCATCCGGAGCTTGCTTTCCGGGGTTGCCTCCGCGAGAAAATCATCTACCCCTGCCTCAGCCGCGATAGTTGCAGCGGTAAGCCTGTTATCGCCGGTGATCATCACGGTTTTAATCCCCATGCGTCTCAACTGGGAAAACCGTTCCTTGATCCCACCTTTTACCACATCTTTCAGGTGAATGACCCCGAGTGCCTTTCCGTCCTTCGCAACGACCAGTGGTGTACCTCCTGAACCGGATATCGCATCCACCTTTGCTTTCAGGTCCGGGGAAACACTGTTTCCTTCCGCTTCCATGTAGAGTGCAATTGCATCCGCCGCACCTTTCCTGATGGAAATGGGCCCAATGTTAACCCCACTCATCCGTGTATGGCTTGAAAATGGGATAAACTGCATTTCCTGCATCTGTTCGTTGGCACCCACGCTCCGGCCCCGTAAACCGTACCGTTCCTTGACGAGCACAACGATACTTCGTCCCTCAGGTGTTTCATCGGCCAGGGAGGCAAGTTGGGCCATTTCCGCGAGCTGGTTTATGTCGTCCCCGTCTACCGGGATCAGTTCGACAGCCTGGCGATTTCCCAGGGTGATCGTCCCCGTCTTGTCGAGCAGGAGAACATCCACATCTCCTGCAGCCTCTATTGCCCTGCCCGAAGTCGTAATAACATTACGGCGGATTAACCGGTCCATTCCTGCGATGCCAATAGCACTGAGCAATCCCCCGATAGTTGTCGGGGCAAGGCAGACAAGAAGTGCAATCAGGGTTGTGACGGTGATGACTTGTCCGAACCCTGCGGTCTCCACCGAATAATAGGAAAACGCCCAGAGCGTCGTACATACAACAATGAAAATGGCAGTAAGGCCAATAAGAAGGACATTAAGGGCAATTTCGTTCGGGGTCTTCTGCCGCTTTGCTCCTTCGATAAGCGAGATCATATGATCGAGGAACCCTTCGCCGGGGTTTGCCGTCACCCTGATGATGAGCCAGTCTGAAAGGATCACCGTCCCGCCGGTAACAGCACTACGGTCGCCGCCTGACTCCCGGATGACCGGTGCACTTTCACCGGTTATCGCACTCTCATTCACTGACGCGACGCCCTCAACAATTTCACCATCGAGGGGGATCGTATCCCCCGAACGGACGTAGTAGAGGTCAGACTTGCGGAGATTCGACGAAGGGATAATCGCATACTCTGAACGTTCAGGCATCCTGTTTTTGACCAGCCTGAATTCGTCCCTCAACTTCTTTGCTTCGGTGTCCTGTCGCATCTTCCGGAGTGATTCGGCCTGTGCTTTACCCCGACCTTCGGCGAGCGCTTCCGCAAAATTTGCAAAGATTACCGTGAACCAGAGCCAGATACTTATTGCGCCGATAAACGCTGCCGGGGCTTCCCCATGGCCGGCTAATGCCTGCAACCAGAGGAGGGTGGTGATAATCGATCCAATTTCCACGACGAACATCACGACGTTTTTTGCCATTAACCGGGGGTCAAGTTTCAGGAAAGCATCAATGATTGCCCGTTTATAGAGGGAGACCTGGTTCATCCGGGTGTCAGGATCAGACATGGAACAGGCCCCCGGAAATGATATGGAGATATTCAACTACAGGCCCGAGAGCAAGGACGGGGAGGAAACTCAGTGCGCCGACAATGACGATGACGAATACCAGCCAGATGATGAAGAGTGGACGGTGGTCATGAAGGGTCCCTTCGCTGACCGGGACGATCTTTTTTTGCGCGAACGCTCCGGCCAGTGCGAGGGTGAGGATTGCCGGCGCATAACGGCCGATCACCATCATGACCGACGTGATGATGTTATAAAAAAGGCTGTTTACTGATAGCCCGGCAAATGCACTTCCGTTGTTCTGGGATACCGATGTGAACGCATAGAGGATTTCAGAAAAACCGTGGGCCCCGGGATTTAATACGGCGGATTTCCCCACATCACTGAGGACCGCAATGGCAGTGCCGGAGAGGATCAGGACAATGGGAATGATGATGATGATCGTCGCTATTTTCATCTCACGGGGTTCAATTTTCTTACCAAGATATTCAGGGGTCCTTCCCACCATAAGCCCGGCAATAAACATCGCAATAATGATAAAGACGAGCATCCCGTAGAGCCCTGATCCGACACCCCCAAAGACCACCTCCCCAAACTGCATCATCAGCATCTGGGCAAAGCCACCCGGTGGCATGAAGGAATCATGCATGGAATTTACGGCACCACATGACGTTGCCGTCGTGACTATTGAGAACATTGATGCGAAGGGGATGCCGAAACGCACCTCTTTTCCTTCCATGTTACCCCCCGGCTGGAGAACTCCGGCAGTCTGATCAACTCCAAGCGGAGTAAATGCCGGATTACCCCCGGTTTCCGACCAGATGGCAAGACCAAGCAGGGGGACAAAAATAATGGTCATGGCGATGAGGATGGCAATCCCCTTTCTCGCAGAGCCGACAAGCTTTCCGTATGTATAACATAAGCAGACGGGAATTAACAGGATCGCGAGGATTTCAACGAAATTTGAAAATGGCGTGGGATTTTCAAACGGGTGGGCGGAATTTGTATTAAAAAACCCTCCACCATTCGTCCCAAGCAACTTGATTGCAACCTGCGAGGCTGCCGGACCGAGGGGAATGGTCTGTGTTGTGATAAGGACCCCGTTACTATCTTTTACCGGATCGAGGAGTGGAACTGTCACAGGCCCGTTGAAAGTCTGAATGGTACCCTGGGAAACAAGGATGACGGCAATGATGATACAGATTGGCAGGAAAATGATGATGCTCCGGGTCAGGAGCACCCAGAAATTACCAATTTTATCCGTTGATTTTCGCGAAATCCCGTATATAAGGGCGATCAGGACCGCCATACCCGTCGCTGCGGAAACAAAATTCTGGACGGTCAGTGCGATCATCTGGGTAAGGTAACTCAGGGTTGTTTCCCCTGCATATGCCTGCCAGTTTGTATTGGTAGCGAAACTGACCGCGGTATTCAGGGAAAGGTCCCAGGGTACCGGTCCGAGTCCGGCAGGGTTCAGGGGGAGGAGGTACTGGACCTGCTGCACCAGGAAAACAACAATAATTCCGAGAATATTAAAGGTGATGAGGGCAATTCCAAATGTTTTCCAGTCCATCTCTTCATCGGGGCTGGTCCCGATGACACGGTACATCCAGCTTTCAACAGGTGCTGTAACCGGGGTCAGAACGGTATGCTCACCGGTATACACCCTCGCCATAAACCGGCCGAAGGGGACCAGAAACAGTATAAGGATAACCGCATACAGGACCAACTGGAATACGTCTTTCTCGCTGAGTCCGGGGAATGGGGAATTTATTTCCTGTTCAACCAGGTTTGTTTTTTGAGCGGGTGCAGATATCCGGTGTGCTGCAAGATCATCAAGTGCGAGATTTAAGGATAACACATTCACCCGTGCTTCACCAAAAAGCCAGAACTGAGGTTTTTGTGTATTCTGATCAACAAGCCATGATATATCAGTTTCACGAAGGTCCCTGGCCTTTGCAACACGACCAACCTGGTAATTGGCGGCGGCAATACTGATGTCAGGATCAAGACCACTTGCCGAGGAAGTGACCAGGTCGACCGGTACCGGGAGATTATTACCGGGATCTGCTACCCGCAATGCAGTAACCCGGGCGGAAACTGCGTTGATTAATTCGGGATTCGTTGGGCCGAGGTTCGATCCGCCCGAAGGTTCCGGGTTGTACGGGTAGGGAGTTGTTGCGGATGGCCGCCCCCAGAAGTAACCCGGCGAAGAGAAGGGCTGACCGATTGAAGCGGAACCGACAACACTCCCGTCATGCGTTATCAGGTTCCCATTTGCCTCATTGGGGAACGCGACTTGTGCAATGCCTGTAATCAATAAAGGATAGAGCAGGCCGGCCACTATCGTTACAAGGAGAAAAATAATTAATGCCGGTCTTATTTGTGTCCTGAATGCTGACGGGACGGATCCAGGTTGCATATTCCCAAACCTCGGGTACGAACCAGTGCTGCTCTCCGGGGGAAGTATCCAATACAGCGTGTCCGGGTTATTGTATATATGCTAGTTGGTCGCTGGCAGTCTTTTCCTTCAATCAGGTTTGAGATATCCGGATATTACAATTGATTCGGCTTTAATTTCTGATTATTACAACAGAAATACCTCCATGAATCGTAAGGAGTGAATATCCGCGGTCTTGGCATTGTTGATTTAGATCATTCTATATAGAGTGGAACTATTCTTCCATCGGTTGATACCTTGGCCATAAACCGTTATGACGGCACACCCCGGTCATTGCCACGCACCGCAACAATATCGTAGGGAATTCCTCACCAGTATTCCGAATGCTGCGTTCAGTTTATTACTAAATTCAGACCACTACAATTATATGGCAGACACGATCCCCCGGGGGCCCTTCGCGATCCTGCTTGTCTCGGTGTTCCTCGGACTCCTGGGACTCGGGATCGTGCTCCCCCTGCTCCCGGTATTCGTCGAGGAATTCAATGCCAGCCCGTTTTGGATCGGGGCGCTCTTCGCCGGGTACGGGCTCTCCCGGATCCTGTTCACCCCGTCAATCGGATCCCTTTCAGATCGTTATGGGAGAAAATGGTTCATCACCGCCGGGCTTGGTCTTTATACTCTCGTCTCCATCTGGTACATCTTTGCCGGGTCCATCATGGAACTCTTTGTGATCCGGTTCGTCCACGGGATTGCCTCGGCCCTGATTAGTTCGGTCTCCATGTCCTACGTCGGGGATATCACTCCCCACGGCCAGGAAGGTGCCTACCAGGGGAAGTTATCAAATGCGTTCTACCTGGGCATGGGATGCGGCCCGATCATCGGGGGCGCAATCTACAATTTATTCGGCCTCACCCCGGTCTTCCTCCTGATGGCCATCATGTCGTTCATACCCTTCCTGCTCTGCATCAGGTTCCTCCCCGAGTCAAAACCCGGCTTACGCACAACCCCCCGTATATGGAAGGCATTTTCACATCCCCGCATGCAGGCCGTGCTGTTTTTCCGGTTCATGAACACCTTTCCCTACTCGGCATTCATGGTCTTCATCCCCGTCCTGGCCGCCTCCCAGGACGGCTTCTCCACGACGGTCGTGGGCGTGATCATCGCCATCGAAGTGCTCTCCATGGCCATGAGCCTCGGATACTTCGGGAAAATGGCAGACCGGTACAAACGGTCGCACATGATCGTGGTCGGGACAGTAATGGTCTCGTTCGGCACCATCGCCCTGGTGTACGTGCACGTGCTCACAGCGATCGCGCTCCTCGCCCTGCTGATCGGCGTGGGCAATGCCATGGCGATAGCGGCCGCCACTGCGTTAGTTGCAATCGATGGCAGAACACTGGGCCAGGGGGTGGCGATGGGGGCATTCAATACCGTGATGAGCATCGGAATCGTAGTCCCGCCGCTTATTTTCGGGGTCATGGTAACCATCCGGGGGATCGATTCTATCTATATCTTCGCCGGGATGATCTCTCTCCTGACCCTTCTTCCTTTCTGGTGGCTGGTGCTCCGGAGCAGGCGGCTGGTACCTCCACCAGGAACAGAAGAAGCAAAACAGTCCTGACAAACGGGGAACTGCACATTGACGGAACTGGTAGATACCCACTCAAATAAATCCTGCAGATTCGGGTATTCAAAATTCGAGGCACGCCCCCGGGGCTCCGCCCCGCCGCTTTGGCGACCCGGTTGGGATAGATTAAGGGTCTCAAAATCGTTGAAATTTTCCTGGACTATGCAATTGGACCCCAAATGAATATCTTATTCGTGGTAAAGCAGGGGTGAAACCCCCTCATTTCACATGTATTTCCACTTTTTTAATCATGCAGCGGTTTCAACAACGCCCAGGTTTTAGTTACATTAATCTAACCCCGGCTCGTATAAAATAAAAATAGGAATGGGCTGGAAATGCGGTATTTGGATCTGCACCGAAATATGGTAATTTTTATAATCCTGTGCACAGCCATGGGATTCTGCATCATCCCCTGCCTGGCAGGGGAGCGGTACATGTCAGGCGGGCCTGAGCTCTTTGTTTCTCTTGATTCAAGCGACGAACTGGTCCCGGGGAACACCATGGAACTGCCGCTTGTTATCGGGAACAAGGGGAAAGACACGATGGAGTTGTACAACTATTACACCATCCAGCCTGAATATCTCCCGACGACCGCAAAATTTGCAACAGTGATGCTCCTCCCGGGTAATGCACCGGTGAAAGTACGATCAAATCCCCAGATAATAGGGGATGTTTCGTCAGGCGCCGTCGTCCCTGCGGAGTTTGTCGTTGAGGTCCCCGAGGACGCAAAAGCCGGCCTGTACACGATGCAGGCCAGGATCACCTACCAGTATGTCCCGGTCGCAGAACAACAAAGTACCACCGAGATAGAGTACTATTTCAAGGACGCAGAAACGGTCCTCCCTGTGCCAGTCGTGGTCAGAAAGATGGTAATTTTGTCGGTGGACCGTGTTGAAAGTGACAAATTATTTGCCGGCAGTGACGGGTATGTCAGGTTCACTATCAGGAATACCGGCCAGGATAGGGGGAACCAGACATCAGTCTACCTTACACCCGAAGGTGCAAGCCCGCTCGTGCCGTACAGCAACGGTATTTATATCGGAGAACTTCCCCCCGGTGGAACGGCAAACCCGGGTTTTAAAGTTGCAGTCTCGGCTGATGCAGACCCTGCACAGGTCTACCCGGTTTCGCTGTATGCGGTCTACCGTGACTTCGAGGGAAATACCGTCACGTCTCCACCGGTGAGCACGGGGGTAACCTTTGGGGGAAAGGTAACGTTTAAGCGGACCAGTGAACCCTCCGTGATCAACCCGGGAAAGACCGGCATTGTCAGTGTCACCTATAAAAATACAGGTAATTCTACGGTCTATAATGCCCAGGCCCGCATCAGCGTTGTCGACCCGTTTTCAAGTGATGATGACACGGCATACCTTGGCGACCTGAACCCGGGGCAATCGGCCACGGCGTTATTCAGTGTAAAAGCTGATCCAGGGACGACGATCAAGACCTACTCGGCAGATTCTGAAGTGCAGTATACCGATGCATCAAATACCGCCTATATCTCTGACAACATCCCGGTGCTTATCGATGTCCTGCCGGATTCTGGTAACGGGATCGTCGTTATTGTCCTGGTTATCCTGGTCATCGTCGTTGGGGCGTATCTCTGGCACCGGAAGAAAAAGACAGCAGCAGTGAAGTGAGGGGTACCATGGCTCTTTCCCTCCCGGTTCCAAGGGTACATTCGCCTGGTGTACCCCGGGTTGTGCTCTCCTGCCTTTTCCTCGCTCTTCTCCTCGGTTGCACCCCGGCCCTAGCGGCAGGGTATATCTATCTCGATACGGGCGAACAACCAGCACTCGCTGCCCATGCTGAGGGGGAAACCCGGTACTACCCGGGAGACCAGTTTGAGATGACTGTGATCCTAACCAACAAGGGAAGGGATACCGCAATGGAGGTTGCACCGCTCCTGGCACAGGGAGCCTACGACCCAAGTACCGCTCTTGGGGTCACCGTTACACCCCGTATCGCGGGAGCCCCGGTAACCCTGAAAAGCCTGCCCGTGATGGCAGGGGATATCGGTTCCTGGGACCAGGTGCCGGTTACATTACAGGGTGTCGTTCACCAGGGTGCATCGCCGGGCTTTTATGTGGTCCTCCTCGACACGACCTACAATTACGTGTATGCAATACCCATGACCGGGGCAGATTTTACCACGATCACCCCGCTCTACCATCAGAAAGTCCAGGTCCTTCCCGTTTCACTCCGCATCCTCGGGGAGATCCGCCCGGCGGTGATCAACGACAAATCGGAGAATATGGTACCCGGTACACAGGGGTACATCACAGCAGATATCAGGAATATCGGCTATGCGACCGGAAGCGAGGTCATGTTCAGTATTGTACCATCCGATAACGTCACGTTCCAGGTCGTGGATGGGAACATGTTCCTCGGGAGGTTCAGCCCCGGGGATGTCGCACCAGTACGGGCGAGGATCGCCGTACAGGACCATACCGCTGCCGGTTCTTACCCTGCCACCCTGGAAGGCCAGTACCGGGATGCCGACGGAGTGGTCCGGTCCACCCCGCCGGTCCCCATCGGCATCACCGTTTCAAAGGGTGCAGTTATCGAATCGGTGACGAAAAACATTACCATCGGGCCTGGTGAAACAGAGACAATAACCGTTACCTACAAAAACAGCGGCGACACCCCGGCCGTGAATGCAGAGGCCCGGATCATCGGGAACCAGGTGCTTGTACCGAAGTCAGATACCGCTTCACTCGGTCTTTTCCTTCCCGGTGAAACAAAAGACGTGCAATTCGTCATTTCCACTAAGGAATCTGCCATTCCGGGAAAACAGTATGTCATCAATACCGAAGTAAAATACCGGGACCGCCTTGGTGCCCTGATGTTGTCGGACCAGATGAGTTTCGGGGCCGATATACAGTCCCCTACCGGTACCAGTGCGATAACCCAGAACCCTGTTGTCCTGGTTATTATTGTTGGGGCTATTGCAATCGTCGCTTATGTCGCCTGG